>Ga0302314_10020719_pt1 | contig 10860 bp, 9 predicted proteins | sample III_Palsa_N2_3_FD_200533 | JGI IMG/M metagenome (GOLD analysis project Ga0302314, IMG submission 200533) | Peat permafrost microbial communities from Stordalen Mire near Abisko, Sweden - III_Palsa_N2_3 | ecosystem: Environmental > Terrestrial > Soil > Palsa > Peat permafrost | place: Sweden... | reverse complement strand
CACCGGCCCCCCCACGGCCGGGAGCAACCAGCAGTGGGAACCGGTGGCCCTGTCCGACGGCGACTACCGGTTCACCGCGAAGAACAGCGGCTCCGAATGCCTGGACGTCACCAACGTCTCCACCTCGGCAGGCGGGCAACTGCAGCAGTGGGCCTGTTCCAGCACCGACCCCGCGCAGTCCTTCCAGCTCATCCCGACCTCCTAAGGACTCTTTTTCATGCGAGTGAGTAAACACAGGGCCCTGTTCGGGACCCTCGGCGTGATCACCGTGCTCGGCGCCGCCGCCGCCGGCACCACCGCCGCGGCCGCTACCGCCGCGAGCCCGGCCGCCGCGCAGCGGATCACCACGGCCCAGGTCTGGGCCAGCACCGCCGACGGAACGGACAAGCTCACCAGTCTGGCCCCGGTCCAGTTCTCCACCGCGCCGAGCACCGTGCCGACCGTCGTGGTCGATCCGACGCAGACCTTCCAGACGATGCAGGGCTTCGGCGCCTCGATCACCGACGCGTCGGCCTCGGTGCTCTACACGCTCCCGACCGCCGAGCGCGCGCAGGTGATGGCCTCGCTCTTCTCCCCGACCACCGGCGACGACCTGGACTACCTGCGCCAGCCGATCGGCGGCACCGACATGGTCGCGACGGCGCCGTACACCTACGACGACCTGCCGGCCGGGCAGACCGACTACGCGATGAAGGACTTCAGCGTCGCGCACGACCAGGCCCAGATCCTGCCGCTGCTGCGCGAGGCCGAGCAGCTCAACCCGCGTATCCAGATCATGGCCACGCCGTGGAGCCCGCCCGCGTGGATGAAGACCTCTGACTCGCTGATCGGCGGCCGGCTGATCGCCACGCCGCAGATGTACCGGTCGTACGCGCTCTACCTGCTGAAGTTCATCGAGGCCTACCAGGCCGACGGCGTGCACGTGAACGCGCTGACCATCCAGAACGAGCCGCAGAACCGGACCTCGGACACGTATCCGGGCACCGACATGCCCTCCTGGCAGGAGGCGGCGGTCATCGAGGACCTAGGCCCGATGCTCCAGGCCGCCCATCTGCATGTCGCGATATACGGCTACGACCACAACTGGGCCGAGGACCCCACCAACATCACCGGCACCCCGTCGGACGAGCTGATGGACGTCAACGACTACCCGCAGCAGCTGCTCAGCTCCCCCGCGGCCAAGTGGATCACCGGTATCGCCGAGCACTGCTACTACGGCGACCCGAGCGACATGACCACGCTGCACGATGAGTTCCCGAACAAGCTGATCGACGAGACCGAGTGCTCCGGCAGCGAGTCGGCCGACCCCGCGGACACCTTCTCCGACACCCTCCAGTGGGACGCGCGCAACCTGGAGATCGGCTCCACCCGCAACTGGTCGAGCACGGTCGTCAACTGGGACCTCGCGCTCAACCCGCAGGGCGGTCCGCACGTCGGCGGCTGCGGCACCTGCACCGGCATCGTGACCGTCGGCCCCGGCGACACCGTCTCGAACGACGCCGAGTACTACGCGCTCGGCCAGCTCTCCCGCTTCGTCCAGCCCGGCGCGGTGCGGATCGGCAGCACCTCGTTCGGCACCACGGACTGGAACGGCGAGGTCGAGGACGTCACGTTCCAGAACCCCGACGGCTCCACGGTGCTGGTGGCGCACAACGAGGCCGACAACCCGCAGGCCTTCTCGGTGCAGGAGGGCGACCAGCGGTTCACCTACACGCTGCCGACCTACTCCATCGTCACCTTCGTCTGGCACGGAGACCTCGCCGGACGGCACCCGCTCCAGCAGGTCAGCCCGACCGGCTGGACCGCCACCGCCAACCCGGCCACGACCGGCGCCGACGCGGTGGCCAACGCCGTGGACGGGGACGCCAGCACCCGCTACTCGACCGACACCGGCCAGGCCGCGGGCCAGTACCTGCAGGTGGACTTCGGCAAGCGGATCCCGGCGCGCCAGGTCGTCTTCGACACTGGAGCCTCCACCGGCGACTACCCGCGCGGCTACGTCGCCGAGGTCAGCGCGGACGGCACGCACTGGAAGACCGTGATCGCCGACGGCGTCGGAACGGGCCAGTTCACCACGCTCGACCTGGACGGCAGCCCGATCCAGTACGTCCGCGTGACGCTGACCGGTTCGAGCGGAAGCTGGTGGAGCACCGCCGACGTGCGCGCGTACGTGGCGTCGGGCGGCCGCGGCTAGCGCTCAGCAGCCTCCGGCGCCCACAGCGCTCACCCGGGCCGCCTGGATCACGCTCCCGAGACATATCGGAGCGCCTTCCGGGCGGCTCAGGCGCGTTCGGCGGCCTCGACGATGTTGGTGAGCAGCATCGCGCGGGTCATCGGGCCGACGCCGCCGACCGCCGGGGACATCGTGCCCGCGACCTCGGCCACGTCCGGGTGCACGTCGCCCAGGATGCCCTCGACGGTGCGGGTGATGCCGACCGAGAGCACCGTCGCGCCCGGCTTGATCCAGCTGGGCTTGACCAGGTGCGCCACGCCCGCCGCCGCCACGACCACGTCGGCCACCCGAGCGTGCGCGGCCACGTCCTGCGTCGCCTCGTGGCACAACGTCACCGTGGCGTGCTCCGAGGGCCGGGTGAGCATCAGACCGAGCGGCCGGCCGACGGTGATTCCGCAGCCGATGATGCAGAATTGCGCGCCGGTGATCGGCACGTCGTTGCGGCGCAGCAGGTCGATGATCCCGCGCGGGGTGCACGGCAGCGGCGCCTCCATACCGAGCACCAGCCGGCCGAGGTTCGTCGGGTGCAGTCCGTCGGCGTCCTTGGCCGGGTCGATCAGGTTGAGCACCGCGTGCATGTCGATGTGCGGCGGGAGCGGCAGCTGCACGATGAACCCCGTGCAGGCGGGGTCGGCGTTCAGCCGCAGCACGGCGGCCTCGACGTCGGCCTGCGAGGTGTCGGCGGGCAGTTCGATCCGGATCGAGTTGATCCCGACCTGCGCGCAGTCGCGGTGCTTGCCCGCCACGTAGGAACGGCTTCCCGGGTCGTCGCCGACCAGGATGGTGCCGAGGCCGGGCTCGATGCCCCGGGCCTTGAGCGCTTCGACCCGCGGGGTCAGTTCGCGCTTGATCTCGGCAGCGGCGGCCTTGCCGTCCAGAAGGGTCGCGGAGGTCATGGCCACCAGAATCTCACGAGAACGCCGTGGTCCGCGAACCTTTCCGACAAACCCCGGCCCGCGCCGCGCCGCACCCGATCCGCCAGCACCGGGTTTGGCCGGTCCGGGCGCGGTCACCCGGAGCCGGAGGGAATCGAACACGCATTCTCCCTCCGGACGGAACACCCCCCGATGCGAAGGAGATCCCAGCATGGGTGTCATCCTGCTCGTCCTGTTGCTCGCCCTGGTCCTCGGCGGGCTCGGCTTCGCCGCGCACGTGCTGTGGTGGATCGCCGTCATCGTGTTCGTCGCCTGGCTGATCGGCTTCGGCGTCAGCCGCGGCGAGTCCTCCGGCGCGCGCCGCCGCTGGTACGGAAGGTGGTAACGCATTGACTATCCCGGACACGGAGACCGTCCTGGACGAACAGACCGCCGCCGACCTGCGGCGCGAGCGGGAGGAGGCGATCGCGGACAACTTCCTGCACATCGTCTGCTTCCTGTGCTACCCCGACTTCGCCGAGAAGTCGGTCGCGCCGCACGACGCGGAGTGCATCTGCGGCAAGCCGGTGCGCACCGGGGACACTCCCGGCCCGCTGACCGCGCCCTCGTGCGTGCTGTGCACCGAGATGGCCGACGGCCACTACCGCAAGCTGCACGCCAAGCGCTGACCGGCGGCCCGCCGCCTGCTGCCCGGCACACCGCCCCCGTCCGCTCAGGCCCCGGTGAGGGTTCCGACGGCGGCGGCGAGGCTGGGCTGCAGCCGGCGGGCCGCGTCCACGTGGTCGCCGGTCCAGATCAGCCGGACCGCGTTGGCCGTGGCCTGGCCGTCCTCGTCGTGCAGATCCGCGCGCACGGACGCGACGAGCCTGGCCGCGGAGTCGGGATTGCGCTCCAGCGGTTCCGGGGCCGAGGTGCGCTGGTCGAGGCCCTCGGCCAGCCCCCGGTACCAGGCGGTGACGACCTTGACGTCACCGAGCAGCTCACGTCTGGCCTCGGCGCCGTCCGCGTCCAGCCGGGTGTCGTCCGCCATCCGCCAGATCGAGAGCACCGCGTCGGCCGCGAGGCGCAGCCCGACCACGCCGGTGACCAGGGTCGCCATGTCGGCCAGCGGCACCCGTTTGGCGCCGCGTTCGTTCAGGTAGCTGCGGAACGCGTCGTCCAGCCGGCGAGCCGCGGCGGCGGCCTGACGCCCCTCGCGCACCGGCGGTTCGACCGCGGGACCCGCGTCGCCGACCCGGCTGAGCGCGTATTCGATCGAACCGCTCAGGTAAGCGGCGCTCTCCTCGTAAGCCTCGGACAACGCCTTGTCGACGGCCGCCGCCGCGCCGCGCGGCCAGAAGAACAGCGCGACGATCAGGCTGACGCCGCAGCCGAGCGCGATGTCGTGGATCCGCAGCAGCGCGATGTGCCAGTCCGGATCCTGCCCGACGTTGAACAGGATCACCAGGGTGATCGTGAACGCCGCCTGCCCCGCCTCGAAGGAGATCGCCGTCGGCGCGATCCCGGCGAGCAGGATGGCGAACGGCAGCAGCGCCCACAATACGTTGCCGTGATGGCCGATCAGCTCGAGCAGCGCGGCGCCGAGGATCGAGCCGACGATCGTGCCGCCCACCGCGCGCAGCGCGTTCTGGCCGGTGTTCAGCGCGTTCGACCTGAGCACAGAGAGCGTGCCGAGCAGCACCCAGAACGAGTGCTGGGCGTCGGTCACGTTGGCCAGCGTGACCGCGATGGCGAGCCCGACCGCGCCGCGCAGGCTGTTGTGCAGCCAGACCGAGTGCCGCTCCATGTGCGCGGCGGCACGTTCCCTGGCCGAATCCAGCGGCCTGCCTAGGGCGCCGGGCTCGCGGCCGAGCAGCCGCGCGAACCAGGTGCGCTGTTCGGCCTCGGCGACCAGCAGGACGTTGCCGGCGACCTGCTGCGTGGCGAAGCCGAGTTCCTGGGCGCGGAAGGAGACGTCCAGGGTGCTCAGGAACCCGCGCACGTCCTCGTCGCTCGAGCCGACCGGCCGGTCCAGCGGCAGCCGCGAGGTCGCACCGGCGACCATCTCGTCCATCGCCTCGCCGAGCCGCAGCGAGGCCTCGCGCAGCGGTTCGAGCGTGCCGCGCGGGTTCTCCAGCAGGTCGGCGGCGCAGTCCAGGACGCGGGCCACCGCCCGGCGCACGGTGTGCGCCTCTGGGTCGCACAGCGGCACCAGATTCGCCGCGGCCGCCACCTCGTCCGCCGGGCGCGGCAGGCTCTCGGCGACGATCGCGCTGAGCCAGGTCAGCTCGTCCACCAGCCTGACCAGCGCGCGCGAGCCCACGGAGAGGCCGGTCGGCCGGTAGGGGGTGGCGTGGAACGCCTGACGCAGGGCGTGCGCCGCCTTGGTCGCATCGGCCGCGGTCTCCATGCACCGCTTCGGGCTCGGCGCGTCGGGGTCGCGGGCCAGCCGGGATGCGTCGCAGCGCAGCTGGGTCGCCGCCGTCCGGCAGACGTGGGCCGCCGGTGCGCTCAGCGAGTCGACGGAGGCGCGCGGCCACAGCAGCGTGATCGCGAGCATCGCCGCGGCCGCGGCCATCCCGGCCCCGGCCAGCCGGTCCGGGAGCTGCGAGAACGGGACCGGATCGGTGACCGGCAGCACGAACGCCATCAGCAGCGCCGTGCTCGAGCTCGCGAGCACCGAGCTGACCACGCCGGAGAACAGCACGGCGAAGCCGACGACCAGGGTGGCGACGACCGCGACCCAGGTGACCCGCGCGGCCAGCGTGCCCAGGCAGATCAGCACGGCCCAGGCGACGGCCAGCTCGAGGTGCGCCCGGAGCCGCTGCACCATCGGCCCGGTGTACTCGACCAGGAGCAGCATCGAGAAGGATCCGAACGCGGCGAAGCTCGCCATCGTCGCCGAGTGCAGCACCTCGATGCACAGCGCGAACAGCGCGGGCATCACGATCGCCGTGCGTCCGGCGCGCCTGGTGGCCGCGAGTCCGGGGTCGTGCTTCCGCAGCCAGCCGAGCGCCGTGACGGCCCCGCCCCGGATGTACATCCGTGCTCGCATGCACCGTACCTCTCACCGGCGAGGCGCCCGTGCGCCCGAATGCCGCTCGGGTCCAGTATCGACAATCAACGTGCCCCGACGCATCTGGTGCGACGTAAATAGTCCGTGCTGATCGGCAACGTGGCGACGATCGCCCGGGATCGGCCTGGGTTCCACCCCGGATCCGGGCCCGAATGGCAGCGCGTGACCTGCCATGCTGAAACCATGGTCGAACCGGTCTCCCCCGATCCCCCGGAACACATCGGCAGGACCCTGCTGACGCAGTCGTGGCTCGACCTGGCCTTCATCCATTGGGCGGTCGAGCCTGAGCTGGTCAGCGGTTTGCTGCCCGCGGGGACGCGGCCCGATGTACTCGACGAGTCCGGCAAGACGTACGTCGGCCTCGTCGCCTTCCGGATGCACCGCGTGGGCTGGCTCGGGCTGCCCGGCGTGCCGTACTTCGGGACGTTCCCGGAGACGAACGTCCGTCTGTACTCGGTCGACGAGCACGGGCGACGCGGCGTCGTTTTCCGTTCCCTCGAAGCCGCACGCCTGCTGCCGGTGCTGATCGCGCGGGTCGGGTTCCGGTTGCCGTATATCTGGGCCCGGATGTCGATCCGCCGCGACGGAGACGTCATCTCCTACGCGAGCCGACGGCGTTGGCCGGGGCCGCGTGGCCTGTGCTGCGAGCTGAGCGTGCGGATCGGCGAGCGGGTGGAGCGGCCGACCGAGCTCGAGCACTTCGTCACCGCGCGCTGGGGTCTGCACAACGCGTGGTTCGGCCGCGAGCTCTACCTGCCCAATGCGCACCCGCGGTGGCCGCTCTACCGCGCTGAGCTGCTGTCCTGCAAGGACGAACTGGTGCGCGCGGCGGGGCTACCCGCACCGACCGATCCTCCGATCAGTGTGCTTTATTCGCCCGGCGTGCCGGTCCGCTTCGGGCCGCCGGCCCGGCCCTCGGGCATCGAGCACTAGTCGCTGGTCACCGGTCACCAATCACCAGTCACTCGGAGACGAGCTCGCCGCCCTCGTCGAGCCGGTAGGTCTTGGCGCCGAGGGAGATGTTCGCGGTGGTGCCCGAGCCGCCGGAGATCTTGCCGCCGCCTCCCGCCGGGCCGTTCATGCCGCTCGCGGCCACGCTCGTGGGTTCGCTGACGTACAGCGTGCCGAGCGTGATCACCCCGAGCGCCGTCAGACCCATCACCGCGGCCGCGCTGAGCAGCGCGACCGGCCGCCTCAGGTAGCCGCGCACGTTCCGGGCCCCGCCGCCATCCTGATCGGCGTCCGACGCCGACGCGACGAGATCTGCCTCTTCGGACTTGTTGAACGGGATCTCTGTGGTGGTCATGGGAACAGCGTGCGCCGCGAGATTCAACCCGCCCTGACGCGCCGCTGAGTTCTCATTAAGAACATCACGGGACCTTGATGAGAACCGCCGAGGCCCTGCCGTCCCACCGCCGCGCGGGCTCAGGACTCCAGCATCGAGAAGGACACCCTGAGCAGGTCCTTGAGCTCGTCCAGCGAGGGCGCGGGGCTCGCCTCGGGGCTGATCGTCGCGTCCTCGCACCAGCCGTTCTTCAGGGCCATGAACATCCCGCGGATGGCGGCGACCCCGGCCCGGGCCTGGACCGTCGCGCGCAGCTCGGTCAGCCCGTCCGCGCGGTCGGCCCCGGACGCCTCGAGCCGGTCCAGGAAGGCCGCGGTGATGGCGTCGTCCAGATCGCTCTCCAACGACCGCACGTTTTCCACGTCCCCGCTCTCATCCTTGGGCGGCCCGCTGATCAGGATCGTCGGCGTCGTCTTGGTCTCGGCCAGCCAGGTCGCCATGGCCTCGCACAACGCGGTCAGCAGCGACTCCTCGGCCGGCCGCGCGCGGACCGCGCGCATCAGGCCCGGGATCAGGTCCCTGACCTCCTGCAGGACCAGATCCTCCTTCGACGGGAAGTAGCGGAAGAACGTGCGCTCCCCGACCCCGGCCGCCGCGGCGATGTCCCGCACGGTCGTGGCGCCGAATCCCTGCTCCGCGAAAAGCCGCGCCGCCGCACGCTCCAGCGCGGAGCGGGTGCGCAGCTTGTTCTCTTCCCGGCGGCCCAGGGTGCTCTCCTCCATCCTCGCAGTATCTCAAACGGCGAGGCCGACTGTGTCCGACCTGCCGGATTCCGCGCCCAACGTCCGTGCTCTGCGCGCTCCGCACCGTGCGCTCGGCGAAAGGGCCGACAGAAGTGGCAGCGCTGCCACTTCTTTCTGCTAAAGTGACAGTACTGCCAGTTTTGACGACGCGCAGCACCGCTCGGCCCCTGATTCACGTCCCGTCCGAACCGCCGACCATCCCCGCCCTGAGGAGCCCGCCGATGGCCTCGCTGCTCTACCGGATCGCCCGCGCCGCGTTCCGCCGCCGCCGACTGGTGCTCGCGATCTGGCTGGCCGCCGCTGCCGCCACGATCGCGTGCATGGCCGCGTTCGGCGGCGCAGGCAAGATCAACCAGACCTTCACCGTGCCCGGCTCGCAGTCGCAGCAGGCGCTGGACCGGATGACGCAGGAGTTCCCGGCCGCCTCGGGCACCAGCGCCCAGATCGTCTTCACCGTCCCGGCCGGGCAGCAGGTCACCGACCCGGCCGCGGAGCAGGCGATATCCGCGGTCCTGAGCGCCGCCGCCAAGGCCCCCGAGGTGGTCGGGGTCGTCTCCCCGTTCGAGTCCGGCGCGATATCGCAGCAGCGCACCGCGGCCATCGGGCAGGTCGAGTACAAGGTCAGCGGCTCGGACCTGAAGACCTCCGCGCTCGACGCGCTCAGCACGGCGGCCGACAACGCGCCGCACGCGGGCGTCACGGTCGAGGTCGGCGGCGCGGCGTTCAACAACAGCCCGGTCAACCCGGGGGCCGAGGACCTGATCGGCGTCCTCGTCGCGGTGGTCGTGCTCGCGATCACCTTCGGCTCGCTGCTCGCCGCCGGAATGCCGCTGCTGACGGCGCTGTTCGGCGTGGTCACCGCCGTGGCCGGGGTCCTCGCGTTCACCAGCGCCGTGGACATCTCCAGCACGGCGCTGACACTCGCCCTGATGATAGGCCTCGCCGTCGGCATCGACTACACACTGTTCATCCTCACCAGATACCGATCGCAGCTGACCCACGGCCTAGACCCCGAGGAGTCCGCTGGCCTGGCGGTCGGAACCGCCGGAAGCGCCGTGTTCTTCGCCGGGCTGACGGTCGTGATCGCGATGGCGGGCCTGTCCGTCGTCGGCATCCCCTTCCTGACGGTCATGGGCCTCTGCGCCGCCGGAGCGGTTTTCGTAGCCGTGGCGATCGCGCTGACTCTGCTGCCCGCGATCCTCGGCTTCGCGGGCCGGCGACTGATCCCCAAGCCCGACTCCCGCACCGCCCGCCGCGAGGCCGCTGTGACGGCGGCGAACGCGTCTGCGTCCCAGGCCCCTGCCATGGCCCCCGCGGCCACCTCAGCGCCGTCCCCCGCCGCCTCGACCCCTGCCACCGACGCGAAGTCAGCTGCCACCCCTTCCGCTCCCAACACCCCCTCCACTGACGCGCCGTCAGCCGCCCGAACCCGTCCGGCCGCCAACGGGGCCGAGCGCTGGGCCCGGATCGCAACCCGTCGACCCCTGATAACGGTCATCATCGTCGTGGCGGGCCTCGCCGTCCTCGCCTGGCCCGCGCGCACCATGAACCTCGCGCTGCCGGACAACGGAACCGCCCCGAGCAGCAGTTCCCAGCGCATCGCCTATGACGAGATCAGCGCCGACTTCGGCCCCGGCTTCAACGGTCCGCTGCTGATCCTCGCCGACACCTCGCACTCCACCGACCCGACCACGGCCGCGGGCCGCATCGCCCAATCCCTCGAGACGCTGCCCGACGTCGTCGCCGTCACAAAGCCCGAGCTCAGCACCAGCGGCCAGGCGGCACTGATCGAGCTGATCCCGAAGAGCGGGCCGAGCGATCAGGCGACCAAGAACCTCGTCACCACGATCCGCGACAACTCGGCCTCGCTGGAAAGCACTACCGGCGCCAGCATCGCGGTGACCGGCACGACGGCCGTCGGCATCGACGTCTCCAGCAAGCTCGGCTCGGCGATGCTGCCGTTCGCCCTGGTCGTCGTGGGCCTGTCGCTGATCCTCATCCTGCTCGTCTTCAGGTCGCTCGTCGTACCGGTCAAGGCCGCCGTCGGCTTCCTGCTCTCGGTCGGCGCGTCCTTCGGCCTCGTCGTCGGCCTGTTCCAGAACGGCCACCTCGACGGGCTGATCGGAGTGAACACGACAGGCCCGGTCACCAGCTTCCTGCCGATCATCCTGATGGCAGTGCTCTTCGGCCTGGCGATGGACTACGAGGTCTTCCTCGTCTCGAGGATGCGCGAGGACTACGTCCACCACCGCGACCCGATAGCCGCCGTACACGCGGGCGCCCGCAACGCCGGACGGGTCGTGACGGCCGCCGCGCTCATCATGTTCTCGGTGTTCGCGTCCTTCGTCACCGGCGACAGCATGATCCTCAAGCAGATAGCCTTCGCCCTCGCGGTCGGCGTGCTGATCGACGCCTTCGTCGTCCGGATGACCTTCGTCCCCGCGGTCCTCGCCCTCACCGGCCGCGCCGCCTGGTGGCTCCCCGGCTGGCTGGACCGCCGCCTGCCGAACCTCGATATCGAGGGGGAAAGCCTGCAAAAGAGCCACCCCGACAGCTCGCAGGACCGCGTGACGACTGAGGAGTCCGTCAGCCCCATCCGTTAACCATTT
>Ga0302314_10020718_pt1 | contig 10860 bp, 11 predicted proteins | sample III_Palsa_N2_3_FD_200533 | JGI IMG/M metagenome (GOLD analysis project Ga0302314, IMG submission 200533) | Peat permafrost microbial communities from Stordalen Mire near Abisko, Sweden - III_Palsa_N2_3 | ecosystem: Environmental > Terrestrial > Soil > Palsa > Peat permafrost | place: Sweden... | reverse complement strand
AATGCCTCGACGATCTCGCGTTGTGGTACTGGCCGGTCGTGCGACCAAAGCACGGCAAGGATCTGCCATCGGCCGGGCGTTAGCGCGTCGTCGCCCAGCCAGCGCGCGACGACGTTGTCGACGGCCTGCACGCTCGAGCGCAGCGCGAACAGCGCGTCGAGCGCCAATGCCTCGCTCGGTCGCAGAGCCTCGGAGTAGCGCCGCCGGACGAAGTCTGGCGGGACGAGCGGCGGCGGCGCGGCCCTCAACGACCCGCACAGACTGTTAAGGGCTTAACAGACATTCTTACTCCTGTTACTGCTACTCGACGAGGCCATGAATCATGGATCACAGCGGGGAGCGGATCGTGTCAACGCCGATCATCGATGGCATCCATCATCTCAAGTTTCCGGTCGCTGACCTGGCGCCCAGCGAGGCCTTTTATAAGCGCGCACTAGCTGCGCAGCGCGTACGGCAGTGGGATCATGTCCGCGCCGACGGATCGCTCTACGCGATCATCCTTGCTGTGCCGGGCCTCGGCACGCATCTCGAGCTTCGGCTCGATCCGGATCAGGCCATGCGACAGATGGGCTTCGATCCGGTCACGCTCCTGGTCGCCGACCGGGCGGCGCTTGCCGGCTGGATCGAGCACCTCGATAGCTGCGCCGTCGATCACTCGCCGGTGCTGGTGGCGATCCAGGCGTGGCTCGTCGTGTTCGCCGATCCCGATGGTCGGCGGCTGCGACTTTATACGCGCGAGACCCACGGACCAGAGATCGCGCCGGACGAGGCGTCGCCGTGGATCGTCGGAGATTGACTAAGGAGATGCGCATGTCCGATCCTATTCTCGTCGCCGGTGCCGGTCCGACCGGCCTCACGGCTGCCCTTGAACTCGCACGACAGGGCGTGGCGGTACGGCTCGTCGACAAGCGTGACGCGCCGGCGACCACATCGCGCGCGATCGGCGTCCAAGCCCGCACACTCGAATTGTTCGATCAGCGCGGGCTCGCCGACGAGCTAGTGCGGATTGGCAATGCCGGCTGCTTTGGCAGCGTGTACGGCGGCGGCAAACGGGTCTTCCATCTAGACTTCGCGCACAATGAGAGCCGCTATCCGTACATCCTGTTCGTATCGCAGGCCGAGACGGAGCGCGTGCTGCGAGAGGCGTGCGCGGCGCACGGCGTCACGCCCGAATGGGGCACCGAGCTGATCGCGATACGGCAAGACGCGCTGGCGCACGCGTCGTCGCCTGCGTCCGCTGTGCTGAAGCGCCCGGACGGCGCGCTGGAGGAAGTCTCCACGCCGTGGCTCATCGGCGCCGAGGGCGCGCACAGTCTCGTCCGCACCACGCTCGACCTGCCCTACGAGGGCCACACGCGCGAGGAGCGGTACGCGCTTGGCGATCTACTGATCGACGGTGAGCTACCGGACACGGACTTCCACATCTTCTCGTCGGAACATGGCTTCATGGGCCTCTTCCCGATGGGCGGCTCGCATTTCCGTCTCATCGCGTCGGTGTCGGCGGACGCCGCCAAGTCCGGCGAGCCTGCGCTTTCCGAGCTGCAGGCGATCTACGACGAGCGCTCCCACATCCCGGCCCGCTTCCACGATCTGACCTGGAGCTCCTGGTTCACCATCAACAGCCGCATGGTGCCAAGGCTCAAGATCGGGCGGCTGCTGATCGGCGGTGACGCCGCGCACATTCATTCACCGGCCGGCGCGCAGGGCATGAATACCGGCATCCAGGACATGATCAACTTGTGCTGGAAGCTGGCGCGGGTGCTACGCGGCGAGGCGCCGCCGGAGCTTCTCGACAGCTACGAGGCCGATCGCCTGCCCGTGATGCGCAACGTGCTGTCGCGGACGGACAGTCTGACGACGACGATCGGCTCCGAAAACACAGTAGTGCGCACGCTGTTCAACCATCTCGGTCCGTGGCTGGTTGGGACGGACACGGTGCAGGAGAACGCTACCGCCAACATGAGCCAGGTGGCGCTCGGCTATCGCGATGGACCGCTGAGCGAAGGCCATGGTCATGGCGGATCGCTGCGAGCCGGCGATCGCGTTCCCGACCTCGCCGTCCGGCGGCGATTGGGGGACGGTTGGGTGAACGCGCGTCTCCACGCGTTGCTCGATCCGTCGCAGCCGGTGCTCCTCGTCGCCACGTCAGATCACGCGCCGGCTCCGGCGGACCTGGACAACGCGATGCCCGGTCGCCCTACGGTCGAGATGGCGCCCGCGACCGAGGATGCGGCTCGGTTCGCAGCGGTGTTCGGTCGATCGGGTGGCGTCGTCGTCGCGCGGCCGGACGGTTATGCGGGACTGGTGTGCCCGCTTGCCGGCGCGAGCGAGCGCGTACGCGATTATCACCGCCGCTGGTTCGCGTCCGGCGCGCCCGTATTCGGTCATCCCGCCGCATCGGCTCAGGGAGCTTCGTCATGACAGTCAATCCCATCACCGCGAACAAGGCACCGATGACGCCGGGTTCGACCCAGATCCTGTTCCTCGATATCCAGCCTGAGATCGTCAGCGGCGGCGGCACCAATCCGCCCAAGGCGCTGACCGCGTCGGCGGTGGCGCTCGCGCGCATAGGCAAGCTCTTCGGGCTGCCGATGACCGTCAGCCTCGTGCCCGTCGGCGATGCCGAACCCCGGCTCGTACCCGAGCTCGCGGCCGAACTGACGGATGTTACCCAGCTGGTGCGCACGTTGGCGCCAGCGTTCGAGGATAGCGCCCTTGCCGCTGCGATCGAAGACAACGGGCGACACGATCTCGTTATCTGCGGCGTCGTCACCGAGGTTGCCGTGCTGCTGGCCTGCTTCGGCGCGGCAGAGCGCGGCTACGAGGTCCATGTTCCGGTGGATGCCTGCTCCGGTCTCACGTCTCGCACCGAAGACGCCGCCTTCCGCCGCATCGAGTCGTTCGACGCCAACACCGCAGCGGTCGCCACGCTCGGGGCGGTACTGGCAGGCGATCTCGCCGGTCCCGAGGGCGTCGAGCTTATGCGAATCCTTCAGCCGATCATGAGCTGACCTGGCAAACGGTACAGAAGCTTCCTGGACTTGATAAACTTGATGAACGACCGTCGGAAGTTGGGAAGCTCCTAGCTTTCCCGGACTGACCGCAACTGGGTCGTCTCTGTTCGACGCGACGAGCGGGCTATTTGACCCGGTCGGCTTCCTCGTCCGACAACCGCGTCTCGAACAGTGCCGCGTAAGTGGCGGCATAGGTGCGGCAAGCGCTAGTATCAATGAAGGGATTAGGCGTCCGCGATAACGCGAGCTTGCGCGCCTTCACGTCACCGTCGGACTGACCGGGGTGCGGCGTGAGGAGGATGTCACACGGGAGCGCGCGGACGGTGGCAAAGCTGCGGCGAAAGGCATCCGCTTCGTCGGGGTGCGCTGTGTAGCGATAGCCCGGCCCGGCGATCGGGTTGAGGCTGGAGGCGAAGACCGTGTTTAGACACCGGCCTTCCTCGCACGATCGCCATGTCCAACTCATGCTGCCGGGCGTATGGCCGGCGGTAATGTGGGCGGTGATAATGGCGTCGCCGAGGCGTATCGGCGTTCCGTCGGGGACGGCGCGTACGTGGGCGGCGGCAGGATAAGCGACGCCCCAGGCGATCTGCGGATCGTCGGCGGCGGGCCGCCCCGAGCGCAGCACGGCGGCGCCGGCGGCGCTGGCAATCACGGTCGCGCCGCTGTCGCGGGCGAGCGCGGCGATGCCGCTTGCATGATCGAAATGCGGCTCGGTGTTGAGGATCAGCTTCACGTCGGCGATGCGGAAGCCGAGCCGACGAATGTTCGCCTCTATCGCCCGAACCCCTTGCGGCACCGCGCCGTCGATCAGGATCAAGCCCGCAGACGTGCGGATCAGCGCGACGTTGAGGCCGCCGAAGAGAGGTGGCTCGGTTTGTCTGTACAGCCTCGCAGGCTCGTTAAGTGGATCGCCGGCCGGTTGATCATGCCGCTGCGAGAAGCGGCTGGTTGTAGTATATCTGGTCGGGCGTCCTGCAGCCAAGGCTCGAGTGCGGCCTCACGGCATTGTAGAAGCCGAAATATCGACCGATGCCGCTGCGAGCTTCGGGCACCGACGCGTAAGCGTGGAGATACACCTCCTCGTATTTTACCGACCGCCAAAGGCGCTCCACGAAGACGTTGTCGCGCCAGCAGCCTTTGCCATCCATGCTGATCGCGATCTTCTCCCGCTGAAGTACGCTCGTGAACTCGGTGCTGGTGAATTGGCTTCCCTGATCGGTGTTGAAGATCTCGGGTTTTCCGAAGCGCGTCAGCGCTTCCTCCAATGCCTCGACGCAGAAGTCGGTCGCCAGCGTGATCGACACGCGCCATGCCAACACCCGTCTGCTGAACCAATCGACGATGGCGACAAGGTAGACGAAGCCGCGCGCCATTGGGACGTAGGTGATGTCGGTCGCCCAGACCTGGTTCGGCCGCGTGACCGCCAGCTTGCGGAGCAGATACGGGTAAATCCGGTGTCCCGGCGCTGGTTTCGAGGTGCTGGGTCGGCGGTAGATCGCCGCAATGCCCATCTTCTTCATGAGCGTCGCGACGTGCAACCGCCCGACCTTCACGCCTTCGCCGCCGAGCAAATCCCGAAGCATCCTGCTGCCGGCAAACGGGTACGCCATGTGCAGTTCGTCGATCCGGCGCATCATCGCGAGATCGGCGGACGATACCGCACGAGGCAAATAATAGATGCTGCCGCGACTGATACCGAGTTGCCGCGCCTGCTGTGAGACCGGCAGATCGTGAGAACGGTCGATCATCGCTTTGCGCTCGGCAACAGTCCGGCTTTTCCGAGCGCACCGGACAAAAAATCGTTCGCCAGCGTCAGCTCGCCAATCTTCGCGTGCAACACCGTCACATCGACCGCGGGCTCGGCCGGAGCCTGCTCCGAGCCGAACACGTCCGCCGCGCTCTCCAGCAGCTTCGCCCGCCATTGGTTGATCAGATTGGGATGGACGTCGAACTGCTGTGCCAACTCCGCCAGCGTCTTCTCGCCCTTCACCGCGGCCAACGCCACCTTCGCCTTGAATGCCGGACTGTGATTCCGGCGCGGTCGCTTGCTCATCATGCCTCCTGTGCGTCAGCCATTCTGGCTGCCCTCAGGCCGACAATCCACTTATCCCGCTGTGCAGTTTCTCCGAGCCACCTCTAAGCCAACGAGATAGGTGTTACCATAAATGTGCAAAGGCGCCTGCGGCGTGATCCACTCCGCCGCATCGGCCGGCTTGATCGGACGCAGCAGCGGATCGTCGGCATGAGCATTTCCTGGTGCGCTGGCCATAGCCGCCAGACCGATTATCGCCGCCAACACTCTCTTCATGATCAATCTCCCTCATCGCTCGAACAAGATGCGAAGGGATCGTGCGGCGCACAAAGCATCATATCTCGACAGAGGCATAAGGTGGGCTCATGCCTGAGGGATGGATCGCGCCCATCTCCCGCTCAATGCACTGCGCGCTTTCGAGGCGGCGGCGCGGCATCTTAACTTTACCCGCGCCGCGATTGAGCTGCGCGTTAGCCAAGGCGCGATCAGCCATCAGGTCGCGGTGCTCGAACGGCGGCTCGGCACGCCGCTATTCCGCCGCCTCCCCCGCGGTCTAGCGCTGACCGACGAAGGCCATGCGCTCGTGCCGATCGTTGCGAACGCCTTCGATGCGATCGGCGCGACGCTCGACCGCTATGCCGGCGGGCGCCTGCGCGAGGTACTGAGTGTCGGGGTCGTCGGCACCTTCGCGGGCGGTTGGCTGCTGCCTAGACTGACGGATTTTGGCCGCGCCCATCCGCATATCGACCTGCGTTTGATGACCAACAACAATCGCGTCGATCTCGCAGGCGAAGGACTGGATTTGGCGATCCGCTTCGGCGACGGCGCATGGCACGGTATCCATGCCGAACCGATCCTCGACGCACCGCTGTCGCCTTTGTGCACCCCTTCCATGGCGGATCGCCTCGCGACACCCGAGGCGCTGACGCGCGAGAACTTGTTCCGCTCTTACCGGCCTGACGAATGGCCGTCCTGGTTCGCGACCGCTGGCGTGGCGCCGCCGCCGATCCGCGGGCTGGTGTTCGACACATCGCTGTTGATGGTTGCCGCCGCAAAGGCCGGGCTCGGCGTGGCGATGGCGCCGCCCGCGATGTTTGCGGACGATCTGACAGCCGGACGCCTCGTCCAGCCCTTCGCGATTGAAATCACGACCGGGCGCTATTGGCTGACCCGGCTGATGTCGCGGCATGACACATCAGCGATGCAGGCATTTAGGGAATGGCTGATGGCGGCGGCGGATTAGAGCCTCACCCAAAGTTGCGATCCAGTAGGTCCCGTCGGCAGCGATATTGGCGGGCAGATGCCGGTGTTGCATCCTATCCCGTACATGGCGCTTTCCGCAGCGCACGGGAACCGCCGGAAAGGCCGATCCCGGCGTCGCGTCGAAACTTAACGGATGGCCGGAATCCGGGAGCAAGCAGGGTGCCTAGAGCGGCCGCTTATGGGTCAAATGGTTCTTAGGAGACGGTTCCACAGGCGGCCCTGTCGGCAGCAGCGCGCCCGAACCGATATGGCGAAGGGGGCGTAGCAGGCGATGCGCTTGGCGGCTAGGTCGGCGTCGGCCTGATGAGGACGCAACCCCGCCGAATCTCGACGAGCGTGGGGGCTGATCGTTGCACACGAGGTGGATGCCTGAAAACGCCACGTTGCTCAAAGCGCTCCCGTTTGACCGTCGGTATGCTGCCCGCTGTTTGAGGAGGATGGCGATAGAGGCTTTTCAAAGGTCTCGGTGTGGGTTTCGTCTTTCACACCCCACCCATCCTCACTCGGGATCTCGGGTTGAGGATCAATGATGGCGGAGGGTGCCGAACTGCGACGAAAGAGGCCGGTCGCTGCACTATGGAGCCAACCTCCGCCCTTCGCGGCTCCCGTCATGGCGGTGCTTACCCCATGACCGACGGCCTCCACCGCTGCGCTAGCCCCATGGCCGACGGCCTCTACCGTCGCACTAGCCCCATGCCCAACCGCTTTGGCCCCATCAGTCGCTACGTCTGCAACTGAGGTCAGTCCGGCGACGGCTAGATCCCTTACCGACGGTCCGGCAGGGTGCGCCTCTAGGCCCTCTCGGATACGCCTCACCTCGTAGGCGGCGAGGTTGAACGACCGAAGGTTGTAAGCGAACCAAGATCCGGTTCCCGCAGCGTAGGCTGCCGTGGCGACCCAACCCCACACTGTCGCCTTGCTCGCGACATTACCGCCGATGGCGGCCGCCTCCGCCGCGCTCGGACCGGCTCTTAGGAACGCGGTGATGGCTTTGATCTTGTGCCCTCCGTCTATGGCGGTCCTGGCGATTGAGACGGCCTTTCTCGCATCGAGCGGCGTATCGGTTCCTAACAGACCTGCGGCGGTGTCCTGCACCGTCGCGAGCGCGGTGCCTTGATCGCCTGGGTTCAACGCCCCTCTCTCCTCCGCTGTGAGAGCGTAGATATCGGCTATGTCACTGGCCGCCGCGTCGAGGCTGCTGGAACTGAACACGAGCGCCTTACCAGCGGCCACGACGCTTCGAGCCATGATCAGCTTGTTAGCCTGCCCATATAGATCGTCCAGCTCTTCGATCGTCATCATGCCGCTCCCCGTCATCCGAAAGTCTCGCTAAAGGCTTGCCAAGATCTGAGTATGTAGGTCCAATACTTTGTGTACCCGCCCATCAACCCCGCCAGGCGCGGGCAACATTTCGTCTCAAAGCCATCTTTGAGGGCGATTTATCTCGCCTCGCCAAGACGTGAACGAACGTATGGCCCGCCCCGTCTGCAAGTAGGATTTTACGGTGTTCTGATCAGTCTGCGTCAACGTATGCGGTCTCATGGGCGAGCCCATGGCCAAGATGGACATCCGCGCGTCTAGAGCCCCAAAATGGCGTCGGCATCGAGTGCCAATTCGTTCATCGGACTTTCCAAACGCCGATCGACTGTCAGGCCATCTTCACGATCCTTCCTGCAAACCCCGTGGGCTACGCGCGTTATGGCGCGCGGCCGATCCGATTACACCGCGGCGGCATAGCCGCGCTCAAAAGTTGTTTCCCTGCGCAGGGTTGCCCAAGCAATCCGCGCGAGCTTGTTGGCCAAAGCGACCACCACAGCGTTGCGGTGAACACCTCGCTCGATCATGGCCTTCAGCCATCGCCCCAAAGATGTGTCGCTCTCGGAGAGCGATGGCAGTGCTGCCCGGGCGCCGTGGATGAGCAGGGTGCGCAAGTAGGTGTTGCCACGCTTGGAGATGCCCATCAGTCGGGGCTTGCCGCCGGTCGTATGCTGTCGGGGAACTAAGCCGAGCCAGGCGCCTAGATCCCGAGCTTTGGCGAAGGCGCTCGCGTTGCCCACCGCGGCGATCAGGGCTGTCGCGTTCAAGACTCCGACGCCTGGGATCGACGTCAGCCTTCGCGCGGCAGGATCGGTGCGCGCCAGTTCGACGAACTCCCCGTTGAGTGCCTCGATCTTCGTGTCGAGCTCGCGCCATTCCGCGCGTAGGTCGCTCACCAGCTCGCGCACTCGGCGCGACAATGCGCTGTCATCATCGGCCAGCATGCCATCGAGGCATAACTCGAGCTTGCGGCGTCCCGCCGGGAAGATCACGCCGCGTTCAAGCAGGATCGCCCGCAGCTGATTGATCAGGTTCGTACGCTCCGCCACGAGGCGGGAGCGCACCCGATGCAAAGTCTGGATGTCCAGCTGCTCCTCGGTCTTGAGCTCAACGAACCGCATTGTCGGGCGCGATGCAGCCTCGGCGATCCCCTCGGCATCGCGGTCGTCGTTCTTCTGCGCCTTTACGTACGGGCGCACATACTCCGGTGACATCAAGCGGATCTCGTGACCTCGCGCGGCAAACAGGCGCCCGAGATGATGAGCACCGCAACACGCTTCCATGGCGACCACGCAGGCTGGAAGCTTCAGCACGTAGTCGATCAACGTCTGCCGGCGCATCGATCGGCGTACGACTACCGCGCCGGCTGCGTCGACACCAACAATGCTGCACGAGTTCTTGCCGAGATCAACGCCAAGGATCACAATAGACATCGGTCCGTTCCTTTCCTCTTCTGACACCAGCATCATATCCGATGCCGGGGAAAAGGGGCGGGCCATCCCATAATGGCCGGTTCCGGGAGACGACCGAGCCAAGCTGAGCGGCCGGAAGTGGGTCTTCGCTTTCAGCCGCTATCGGCCCTACGGGATCTGATCGCTTCTGCTAGGCGCAAGCGCGAATGCGATAGAGCCAAATGGATCGAAGATGGCTGTCAGTCTGGCGCTTAAAGTGGACGTTGCTCCCAGATTGCCTCGACCTCAAGCGACTGAAGGTCGCGCTCAAGCGTAACGAGTGCTCGATCATCGCCGCCTTCATGGAGGAATATGGCGAACTCGCCGTCCTCGATCGACCCTTCGATCCGGCTTACGCTCGGCGTAGCGACATGACCAACATAATGGATACCGATGTCGTGATGCGTCGACCAGAAGAACGGCACATCGTTGAATGCAGCTTTCGTCTTGCCCAGCAGCACACGTGCCAGATGCTGGCCCTGTCGTTGGGCATGCACCCAATGCTCGACCCGGATCGGATGATCTAGCCGAGGATCGGGGTAAGAGGCGACATCGCCAATGGCGAACACGCCTTCCGACGAGGTCGCGAATCCGCCATCGACAGCGATGCCGTCCTCGTCGGGTGCCAGTGTCAGCCCGGCCTCCTTCGCAAGTTCGATCCGAGGCTTCACGCCGGCACCGACGACCAGCATATCGGCCTGCACCATGTTGCCATCGTCCAACGTCGCGGCGGTGCCATCATAGTCGACCACCTTGCGACCGAGGTGGAAGCGCACCCCTTTCTCCTCGTGCAGCGCTTGTACGAAGTGCCCCGCCTCTTCGCCGAGCACGGAATCAAGGGGAACGTCCCCTGCACCAACGACGGTCACGTCGAGCCCGCGCGCCATCAACGAGGCAGCGACCTCAAGACCGATGAAGCTCGCGCCTAGGATTGCGACAGTTTTGGCGGTCCTGGCTGCTTCGATCAGCGCATCGGCGTCAGCGAGCGTGCGCAATAAATACACCGCCTTTTGGTCCGAGCCGCCAAAGTCGGGCATCACCGGTTTCGCACCAGTTGCCAGCACGAGCGTCGAGTAGCCGATGCGTTCACCCTCGACGGTGACGACTTCGCGCCTGGAGACATCGAACGATGACACATTTACCCGGGTTCGCACCGTCGGCGGGTGACCGAGGCCCAATCCAGCAGTTGGCATCATACATTCGGTGCGCGTCTTTTCGCCGGTCAGATAATGCTTCGAACAGAAGGTCCGGTCGTAGGGTGCATCCGCGTCGGCACTCAGGATCGTTACGCGATCACCCCAGCCTGCTCTCGCCAGCATATCGGCGCAGGCATAGCCCGCGGCTCCGGCTCCGATGATCAGGATTTTCGTGTTGTCTTCGGCAGCAACGCGCGAAGGCTTGAGGTAAGCTCTGTCGGCTACGCGAATGGTGCCGTCACGCTCTTCGACCGTATAACAGGATAGCGGTTCAGTGGCGGGGGCGCCGACCGCTTCTCCGGTCTCAAGCGAGAAGCGCGCGTGATGCCATGGGCAGCGTATTTCGGTCCCGACGACCAGACCTGTCTCGAGCGGAGCGCCAAGATGCGTACATTCACCGGACACAGCGCAGATTCGCCCGCCGGCGCGCGCCAGGATCACTGCCTTACCGTCAACGTGGCCTGCGAGTGGCTCGTCAGAGAGGATGCGCGCGGGCACCCCGGCGCCGAAGTCGGGCTTGCTGTCGGCCATAGTGAGATCTCCTGTTTGGCCGATGAGGACGCCGCACCGCGACTCAACTCTGG
>Ga0302314_10020717_pt1 | contig 10860 bp, 8 predicted proteins | sample III_Palsa_N2_3_FD_200533 | JGI IMG/M metagenome (GOLD analysis project Ga0302314, IMG submission 200533) | Peat permafrost microbial communities from Stordalen Mire near Abisko, Sweden - III_Palsa_N2_3 | ecosystem: Environmental > Terrestrial > Soil > Palsa > Peat permafrost | place: Sweden... | reverse complement strand
GGCGACCCGCAGTCCGGACTGGGCGGCGGTCCAGGCGACCGCGGTGCCGAGGATGCCGCCGCCGATCACCAGCAGGTCGTAGGTGGCGCTGCTGAGCAGCTGCCGCGACTGCGCGCGGTCGGTGGACTGGTTGGCGCCCAGGGTCGGGATGGTGTTCATGTGATGGTCCGACAGGTCGCGGGTGCGCGGCCTGGTCGTGCTCCTCTCGGGTGGTTCAACGGTGGTTCAACGCTGCTGCGGGTGGGGCGCCCGCCCGGGGGCGCCCCACCGGCGGGGTCACTCCGTGGACTCGTCCTCCTCCTCGAGCCAGCCCATGGTCCGCTCGACGGCCTTGAGCCAGTTCTTGTACTCGCGGTCGCGGGTGGCGCCGTCCATGCGCGGGGTCCACTCGGCGGCGCGGTGCCAGTTGGCGCGCAGGGTGTCCAGATCGGGCCAGAAGCCGACGGCCAGCCCCGCGGCGTAGGCGGCGCCGAGCGCGGTGGTCTCGGCCACCAGCGGGCGCACCACCGGGGCGTCCAGCACGTCCGCGATGTTCTGCATCAGCAGGTTGTTGCTGGTCATCCCGCCGTCGACCTTGAGCGCGGTGAGGGTGACGCCGGAGTCCTTGGCCATGGCGTCCACCACCTCGCGGGTCTGCCAGGCGGTGGCCTCCAGCACGGCTCTGGCCAGGTGGCCCTTGGTGACGTAGCGGGTCAGCCCGGTGATCACGCCGCGGGCGTCGGCGCGCCAGTAGGGGGCGAACAGCCCGGAGAACGCCGGGACGATGTAGGCGCCGCCGTTGTCCTCGACCGTCGAGGCCAGGGTCTCGATCTCGGAGGCGGTGGAGATCAGCCCGAGCTGGTCGCGCAGCCACTGCACCAGCGCCCCGGTGACCGCGATCGAGCCCTCCAGGGCGTAGACCGGCTTCTCCTTGCCGATCCGGTAGCCGACGGTGGTCAGCAGTCCGTGGTAGGAGTTGACGACCTTCTCGCCGGTGTTGAGCAGCAGGAAGGTCCCGGTGCCGTAGGTGCTCTTGGCCTCGCCGACGTTGAAGCAGGTCTGCCCGAACAGCGCGGCCTGCTGGTCGCCCAGCGCCGAGGCGACCGGCACCCCCTGCAGCGCGCCGACGGCGTGCCCGTAGACCTCGGCGGAGGAGCGGATCTCCGGCAGCACCGCCGCCGGGACCTCCATGGACTCCAGGATCTTCTGGTCCCACTCCAGGGTGTGCAGGTTCATCAGCATGGTGCGCGAGGCGTTGGTGACGTCGGTGACGTGGACGCCGCCGTCCGCGCCGCCGGTGAGGTTCCAGATGACCCAGCTGTCCATGGTGCCGAAGAGGATGTCCCCGGCCTCGGCGCGGGCGCGCAGGCCCTCGACGTTGTCCAGCAGCCAGCGGATCTTCGGGCCGGAGAAGTAGCTGGCCAGCGGCAGCCCGGTCTCGCGCCGGTAGCGGTCCTGGCCCACGTTGCGGCCGAGCTCCTTGCACAGGGCCTCGGTGCGGGTGTCCTGCCAGACGATGGCGTTGTGCACCGGCTCGCCGGTGTGCCGGTCCCAGAGCAGCGTGGTCTCGCGCTGGTTGGTGATGCCGATGGCGCGGATGTCGTCCTTGGTGAGGTTCGCCTTGCGCAGCGCCTCGGCGACGACGGACTGCACCTTGGTCCAGATCTCGGCGGCGTCGTGCTCGACCCAGCCGGGCTGGGGGAAGATCTGGCAGTGCTCCTGCTGGTCGACGGCGACGATGCGGCCGTCGGCGCCGAAGATCATGCAGCGGCTGGAGGTGGTGCCCTGGTCGATCGCGGCGATGAACTGGCCGCCGGTGGACGGGGTGGTGGTCACGGCAGGTCCTCAGGGGGTGTGGGAGCGAACGGAGGAGGGTGTCTTCAGAACAGCGCCTTGTAGAGCAGACCGGCGAGTGCCGCGCCGATCAGCGGACCGGCGACCGGGATCCAGGCGTAGCGCCAGTCGGAGGTGCCCTTGTGGGGGATGGGCAGCAGCGCGTGCACGATGCGGGGGCCGAGGTCACGGGTGGGGTTGATGGCGTAGCCGGTCGGTCCACCGAGCGAGAAGCCGATGCCGCCGACTATCAGGATGCCGGTGCCCGACAGGCCGACGCCCGGGTTGAGCCCGACTGTAAGGATCAGGATGCACAGTACGAAGGTGCCAATGACCTCGGTGATCATGTTCTGCACCGGGTGGTAGATCTCAGGGATCGTGGAGAAGATCCCGAGCGTGGGTTCCTCGTTCGCCTGGAACTGGCCGAGATAGACGGCCCAGACCAGCACCGCGCCGATCATGGCGCCGAGGAGCTGGCCGGCGAAGTAGACCGGGACCTGGCTCCAGTGGCCGGTCTTGACGGCTATCGCGAGGGTCACCGCCGGGTTGAGGTTCGCCCCCGAGAGCGTGTTGGAGGCGTAGGCGCCGACCAGGACGGCGAAGGCCCAGCCGAAGGCGATGGCGGTCCAGCCGGCTCCCTGGGCCTTGGAGTGCTTGAGGGTCACGGCGGCACAGACGCCGCCGCCGAGCAGGATGAGCAGTCCCGTTCCGAGAAGCTCACCCAGGAAGACGTGGAGGTCTGACACATCAACTCCTTCGTCCTTGCCCCTGCGGGTGGGTGGCTGGGGCTGGTGTGGCCCCTGGCGAGCGAGTTATGAACGTTGTTCGACATTGTCGACCGCCATGCGGCAGTTTTCCGTTTGCGCAGCCGCGAGTCAAGACTGCCTGTGACATAACGTTATGAACATCTCGAATACTGACAAATCGCCCATGGAACGGCGTACGCAGGACACCGGCGACCGCCGGTGGGTCGGCTCAGAAGCGGGACGCGCCCAGATCGCGGGAGATCGCCCGGGCCGCCTCGCGGACCGCGACCACCAGCTCGGGCCGGACCACCCCGGCCTCGCACACCCGCTCGACCGCGCCGGTGATGCCCACGGCCCCGACGGGGTTGCGGCGGCGGTCCTGGATCAGCGCGCCGATCGAGGCCACGCCCTCCCAGGTCTCCTCGACCGCGGCGCTCCAGCCGCGCTCGCGGGTCAGTGCGCACTCCTCGTCGATGGCCGCCAGGTCGGTCAGCGTCCGCGGGGTGAACTCCTCCGGCGGGAAGTCGTTGAGCTCGCCGCGGGCCACCGGGTCGTGTGCCAGCAGCACCTTGCCGAGGGCGGTGCTGTGCAGCGGCTGCATGCTGCCGACCTCCAGCACCTGCCGGCTGTCGTCCGGGCGGAACACATGATGGATGATCAGCACCCCGTGCTGGTGCAGCACGCCCAGGTGCACGGTCTCGCCGCCGCCGCGCGCCAGGTCGTCCGCCCAGACCAGGGCGCGCGCACGCAGCTCGTGCACGTCGAGGTAGCTCTGCCCGAGCCGCAGCAGCTCCGCGCCGAGCTGGTACTTGCCGCTCTCCGGGTCCTGCTCGACGAAGCCCTCCTGCTGGAGGGTGCGCAGCATCCCGTGCGCGGTTCCCTTCGCCAGGCCGAGCGAGGCGGAGACCTCGGACAGGCCCATGCGACGTTCGCCGCCCGCGAGCAGGCGCAGGATCGCCGCTGCGCGCTCAAGCGACTGGATCGGGCCGGGCATCGCACACCTCCGCAGGGGTGCGGTCGACAATGCAGAACGCCTTGTGCGTATGTCGACCGCTATTCATTGCCCCTGAGTCTGCCAGGCCATGCGTTCCCACTCCATCAGCCTTCGGCTGATTGGCGCTGAATCGCCCTGGCGCGGCAGCGCCGTCTGCGCTAGGTTGCTCTCAGGGCAAGAAAGACTCGAACTGAGAACAACCGACCGGAGCACCGATGGCACCGCAGGCCGACGATCCGACCGTCCGACCGGGCGAACAGGAGTGGCTCGCGGCCTACGACCCGCACGACTACACGCCGATCGCCGTCACCGTGGACATCGTTGCCCTGACGATGCGCCAGAACCGCCTGCACGTCCTGCTCGTGGAGCGCGCGGCACCGCCCTACCAGGGGTACAGGGCACTCCCCGGCGGCTTCGTCCGCGCCGGCGAGGAGGACCTCGACCAGGCCGCCGCCCGCGAACTCGCGGAGGAGACCGGCCTGGGCACCGCCGAGCTCGGGCGCATCCACCTCGAACAGCTGGGCTCCTACGGCGCGCCGCGCCGCGACCCCCGGCTCCACATCGTCTCCATCGCCTACCTTGCCTTCGCACCCGACCTGCCCGACCCGCAGGCGGGGGGCGACGCTGCTGCGGCAGCCTGGACACCGGTCGCCGGACCTCACGGGGGTGGGTCCGGCGACCGGGCCGTTCCCGGGGCCGAGCTCGCCTTCGACCACGCCGCTATCCTCGCCGACGGCCTGGAGCGCGCTCGCTCCAAGCTGGAGTACACCCCGCTGGCGACAGCGTTCCTCGAGCCCGAGTTCACCATCCCCGAACTGCGCGCCGTCTACGAGGAGATCTGGGGCGAACAGCTCCACGCAGGCAACTTCCACCGCAAGGTCCTGTCCGTCCCGGGGTTCGTGGAGAACACCGGCCGCACCACCACCAGCGGCGGCAGCCGGGGCGGCCCCCGCGCCCGCCTCTACCGCGCCGGAGCCGCCCGCCTGCTCCACCCCGCCCTGCTGCGCACCGGCCCCGGCCCTGCCACCGCCACCGGCCCCGAGAAAGGAGAACCGTGACGACCGGAACCCCGGCCGCGCCCCGCACCTTCGACGAAGCCCTCGCCGCCGTCACCTCCGCCTCCGGCCCCGCCGACCTCCTCGGAGCCGACCCCGCCGAGGCCGCGCGCCGCTACCGCAGACTGATCCGGCTGCTGCACCCCGACACCGCGCCCGCAGGCCGCCGCGCCGAGGCCTCCGCCGCCTGCGCCGCACTCAACGCCCTCCGTGACGGACGGCCGGGTCCGGCCGACGGCATACTGACGACCCGCCGGAACCGCTACCGGCTCGGACCCACCGTGGCCACCGGCGACCTCACCGTCCTGCGCAGCGCCCACTGCACCCCGCTCGACGGCTCCGCAGCGCACGAGGTCCTGCTGAAGATCCCGCGCGCGCCCGCCGACAACGACCTGCTCGCACGCGAGGCCGAGGCCCTCGCCCGCCTCGCCCGACAGGGCGAGCACCGGCTGCGCGCCTACGCCCCCACCCTGGTGGAGAGCTTCGAGCAGATCGACGCCGCCGACCCCGCAAGCGCCGTCCGCCGGGTCAACGCGCTGCGGCGGCGCGAGGGCCTGCGTCCGCTCACCGACCTCCTCGCCGCCCGGCCGGACGGCCTGGACCCGCGCGACGCCGCCTGGATCTGGCGGCGCCTGCTGGTCGCCCTCGGCTACGCCCACCGCGCCGGCGTCCGACACGGGGCCGTACTGCCCGAGCACATCCTCGTCGACCTCGACCAGCACGGACTGGTCCTCATCGACTGGTGCTACTCGGTCAGCGGCGCCCCGGCGCCCCTGCCCGCCCTGGTCGAGCGCCACCGCCACCGCTACCCGGCCGAGGTCACCGATCGCCGCCCCGCGACCGAGGCCACCGACATCCACCTCGCGAGCCTGTGCATGGCCGAGCTCATGGGCGCACAGGCCACGCGCCCCCTGCTCGCCTTCATCCGGGGATGCACCCTCCCCTCGGAACGGCAGCGGCCGCACGACGCCTGGAAGCTCCTCGCCGAACTCGACGAGCTCCTGGAACGCCTCTACGGCCCCCGCACCTTCCGGCCCCTCCACCTGACCTGACCACCACACCCGAACCCGACCTTACGGAGCACCCCATGGGAAGCGGACGCTGGGACACCAACGTGTACGCCGCAGCCGCCGGCTACCGCGCGGCCAGCGGCACAAGCGCCTTCGACTACAGCGACCGCGCCCGCCGCGGCCCGCGCGACAGCTGGGCGGCCCACCCCTCGCTCGACCCGATGCACCTGACCGTCCGTGAGAGCCGCGACTCCGAGGAGCATCCGCTCTCCCTCGCCATCGCCGTCCTCTTCGACGTCACCGGCTCCATGGGAGCCGTCCCGCGCACCCTGCAGACCAAGCTGCCCGAGCTGTTCGGCCTGCTGCTGCGCAAGGGCTACACCCCGGACCCGCAGATCCTCTTCGGCGCGGTCGGCGACGCCACCTGCGACCGCGTGCCGCTGCAGCTCGGCCAGTTCGAGTCCGACAACCGCATGGACGACAACCTCGGCAACATCTTCCTCGAAGGCGGCGGAGGCGGTCAGATGACCGAGTCCTACGAACTCGCCATGTACGCCATGGCCCGCCACACCTCCCTGGACTGCCACGAGAAGCGCGGCCGCCGCGGCTACCTCTTCCTGATAGGCGACGAACTGCCCTACGGCAAGGTCAAGGCCCGCGAGGTGCGCAGGGTCATCGGGGACGACCTGGACGAGGACATCCCGCTCACCTCCCTGCTGCCCGAACTGCAGCAGCGCTACGACGTCTACTACATCATCCCCGCCGGAACCGCCTACGCCGGCAACGCCGACGTCCTCGGCCCCTGGCGCGCACTCCTCGGCCAGAACGTCATCGAACTGGACGACCTGGACGCCGTCTGCGAGACCATCGCCCTCACCGTGGGCCTCGGCGAGGAGGCCATCGACCTGCAGGAAGGCCTCGCCGACCTGGCCGACGTCGGCTCCACCGCCGCCGACTCCGTCGGCAAGGCCCTGGCCGAGGTCGGCCGCCGCCACACCGAGGTCGCCGTCACCACCTCCCCACTCGTGGACGCCGCCCCCGGCGGCACCCCGCCGACCACCACCCGTCTCTGACCGTGCCGATGAGAAATCCGCTGCAGCACACCGTCGTCGTCGACCTCGGCCACGGCGACGCCGGCAAGGGCACCGTCGTCGACCACCTCTGCCGCAGCGCCGACATCCACACCGTCGTCCGCTTCAACGGCGGCGCCCAGGCCGGACACAACGTCGTCGCCCCCGACGGACGCCACCACACCTTCGCCCAGTTCGGCTCCGGCACCCTGGTGCCGGGGGTGCGCACCCACCTGTCCCGGTTCATGCTGCTGGACCCGCTCGCCCTCGCCACCGAGGCCGCGCACCTGGCCGCACTGGGCGTCGCCGACCCGCTCGCCCGACTCACCGTCGACCGCCGCGCCCTGCTCACCACCCCCTACCACGCCGCCGCCAACCGCCACCGCGAGCGCGCCCGCGGCCGGGACCGGCACGGCTCCTGCGGCATGGGCGTCGGCGAGACCGCCGCCCACGCCCTCGCCCACCCCCACGACGCGCCCACCGCCGGAGACTGCGCAGCCCCGGCCCGACTGCACGCCCGCCTCACCCTCCTGCGCGAGCGCCTCACCGCCGACCTCGGCCTGCGCGCACCCCTCGGCCCGCCCGTCGAGGACTGCGTCACCGCCTTCCTCGTCTTCGCCGAACACACCGCGCTCACCGACGACACCCACCTGACCCGCCTGCTGCGCACCGAACGAGTGGTCCTCGAAGGCGCCCAAGGGGTGCTCCTCGACGAATGGCACGGCTTCCACCCCTACACCACCTGGTCCACGACCACCTTCGCCAACGCCGAAACCCTGCTCGGCGAGGCAGGCCGGCCCGGGACCGCGCTGCGCCTCGGCGTCCTGCGCAGCTACACCACCCGCCACGGCCCCGGACCGATGGTGACGGAGGACCCGCGACTCACCGCCGCCCTCCCCGAACCCCACAACGGCCACGGCCCGTGGCAGGGCGCGTTCCGACGAGGCCACTTCGACGCCGTCGCCCACCGCTACGCCCTCGCCGTCAGCGGCGGCGCCGACGCACTCGCCCTCACCCACCTCGACGCCCCGGCCCGCCACCCCGAGCTGTCCATCTGCGAGTCCTACGTGCTCCCCGGAGCGGAGCGGACCCTCACCGAGATCACCGACCTCCCCACCGGCCCACCCGGTGACCTCGACCGCCAGAGCCGCCTCACCGACCGACTCCTGCGTGCCCGCCCCGGCCTCACCCACACCCCCGGCCCCGACCCGGCAGCCTGGACCGAGGCCGTCGCCGCCACCCTCCGCACCCCCGTCCTGCTCGAGTCCCACGGTCCGCGCACCACCGACAAGCGGATGCCGCGACCCGCAACCACCCGCGCGCCCTTGGCTTAACCGCTGTTCACATGGCAGATTTCTGCCTGGCGACGCAGCCCACCCCCGCTGCGCCGCGACCCCGAACCAGCGGAGCCCCGTGATGACCAGCGCCGACCAGAGCCCGGACCGTCCGTCGACGCCCTTGTGGCAGCCCGACCCCGCCCGCGCCGAGGCGACCAGACTCGTCGCCTTCCAGCGCTGGGCCGCAGAACACCACGACGCGCCCACCGGCGACTACGCCGCCCTGCACCAGTGGTCCGTCGACGACCTCGACCGCTTCTGGACCGCCGTCACCCAATGGTTCGACGTACGCTTCTCCACCCCGCCCACCGGCGGCACCGCGCTCGCCGACCCGGCCATGCCCGGCGCGGTCTGGTTCCCCGGCGCCCGGCTGAACTACGCCGAGCACGCCCTGCGCCACGGAGAGTCCCCCGAGCGCGCCGACCTCCCGGCGATCCTGCATCTCGACGAGCGCAGCCCCGAGCCCCAGGTCCTCACCTGGGCCGAGCTGCGCCGCCAGGTCGGCTCCCTCGCCGCCGAGCTCCGCCGCCTGGGCGTGCGCCAGGGCGACCGCGTCAGCGCCTACGTCCCCAACGTCCCGCAGGCAGCCGTGGCCCTGCTCGCCACCGCCGCCGTCGGCGCGATCTGGACCTCCTGCGCCCCCGACTTCGGCGCCCGCAGCGTCCTCGACCGGTTCCAGCAGCTGGAGCCGGTACTGCTGTTCGCCGTCGACGGCTACCGCTACGGCGGCAAGGAGCACGACCGCAGCGCCGTCGTCGACGAGCTGCGCCGCGAACTGCCGTCCCTGCGCCACGTCGTCCACATCCCCCTGCTCGGCACCCCGACCCCGGACGACACCCTCGCCTGGGACGACCTGACCGCCGGTCAGGACGAGCCGGTCTTCGAGCAGCTGCCCTTCGACCACCCGCTGTGGGTGCTCTACTCCTCCGGCACCACCGGACTGCCCAAGGCCATCGTCCAGGGCCACGGCGGCATCGTCGTCGAACACCTCAAGCAGGCCGGACTGCACCTGGACCTCGGCCCGGAGGACCGCTTCTTCTGGTACACCTCCACCGGCTGGATGATGTGGAACTTCCTGCTCGCCGGACTCCTGGTCGGCGCGAGCATCGTCACCTACGACGGCAGCCCCGGCTACCCCGACACCGGCGCCCAGTGGCGCATCGCCGAACGCGCCGAGGTCACCGTCTTCGGGACCTCCGCCGCCTACGTCACCGCCTGCGCCAAGGCCGACGTCCACCCCGGCCGCGACCTCGACCTGTCCCGGCTGCGCGCCATCGGCACCACCGGCTCCCCGCTCCCGCCCGACGGCTTCCACTGGATCTACAAGGAGGTGAACGCCGACATCTGGCTCGCCTCCGTCAGCGGCGGCACCGACCTGTGCAGCTGCTTCGTCGGCGGCGTCCCCACCCTCCCGGTGTACCTCGGCGAGATCCAGGCGGCCAGCCTCGGCGTCGCCCTCGGCTCCTGGGACATCGACGGCAAGCCGCTTATCGGCGAGGTCGGCGAACTGGTCGTCACCCAGCCCATCCCCTCCATGCCCCTCGGCTTCTGGAACGACCCCGACGGCGCCCGCTACCGCGAGAGCTACTTCGAGATGTTCCCCGGCGTGTGGCGGCACGGCGACTGGATCACCATCACCCCGCGCGGCACCGTGATCATCCACGGCCGCTCCGACTCCACCCTCAACCGCCAGGGCGTCCGGATGGGCTCCGCCGACATCTACGAGGTCGTCGAACGGCTGCCGCAGATCCGTGAATCCCTGGTCATCGGCCTGGAGCAGCCCGACGGCGGCTACTGGATGCCGCTGTTCGTCGTCCTCGCCGACGGCTGCTCCCTGGACGACGAGCTGCGCGCGGCGGTCCGCACCTCCCTGCGCGAACAGCTCTCCCCGCGCCACGTCCCCGACGAGATCATCGCCGTGGCGGCCCTGCCGCACACCCTCACCGGCAAGCGCCTCGAGGTCCCGGTCAAGCGCATCCTGTCGGGCACCCCGCTCGCCCAGGCCGTCAACCCGGGCTCGCTGGACAACCCGGCGGCGCTGACCCCCTTCGTCGACATCGCCGCCCACCGCAACGCATAGCCGGCACCGGCCGGGTGCTGCCAAGTGCTGTCCGTCGGGACTACTCCCCGGACAGCACCTGGTGCGCGGCGGCCCGCGCCTCCTCCGCCGAGTCCGTGGCCCGGGCGGCCGCCGCCGCCCGCTCGCACTGCGCCAGCGTGTACTTCGCCAGCGTCGCCCGCACATAGGGGATCGACGCCGCGCCCATCGACAGGCTGGTCACCCCGAGCCCGGTCAGCACACAGGCCAGCAGCGGGTCCGCCGCCGCCTCGCCGCAGACCCCACACGTCCTGCCCTCGGCCTTCGCCGCGTGCGCGGACAGCGCTACCAGGTCGAGCAGCGCCGGCTGCCACGGGTCCTGCAACCGGGCCACCGCCCCCACCTGGCGGTCCGCCGCGAAGGTGTACTGCGCCAGGTCGTTGGTGCCCAGGGACAGGAACTCGACCTCCTGCAGGATCGACCGCGCCCGCAGGGCCGCCGACGGGATCTCCACCATCGCGCCGAACTTCGCCTGCAGCCCGGCCGCGCGACAGGCGTCCGCGAACGCCTTGGCGTCGATCCGGTCCGCCACCATCGGCGCCATGACCTCGAGATGGACAGGCAGCCCCTCCGCCGCCCGCGCCAGCGCCCGCAGTTGGGTCCGCAGCACCTCGGGGTGCTCCAGCAGACTGCGCAGACCGCGCACGCCCATGGCCGGGTTCGGCTCGTCGCCCGGCGTCAGGAAGTCCAGCGGCTTGTCCGCCCCGGCGTCCAGGACCCGGACCACGACCCGGCCCT
>Ga0302314_10020716_pt1 | contig 10860 bp, 10 predicted proteins | sample III_Palsa_N2_3_FD_200533 | JGI IMG/M metagenome (GOLD analysis project Ga0302314, IMG submission 200533) | Peat permafrost microbial communities from Stordalen Mire near Abisko, Sweden - III_Palsa_N2_3 | ecosystem: Environmental > Terrestrial > Soil > Palsa > Peat permafrost | place: Sweden... | reverse complement strand
ATCTTGCTCTTCGAACGATAAGTCGCCAACACACGTCAGAAACAGCGTGCCACCATCGGCGGATTCGAACCTCGTCGCAGCTGCAGCCCCGAACGGTCTCTCCGCTCTCTGCTGCCTGGCGGCCTCGACTAGCTCCGACGTGTTGGCGATAACGAAGGGCCCATCCGCGCCCGCCGAATGCGCATGCATCGCGCGCGCCACCGCCTCTTTCCCCGCTCCCGCCTCACCGCGAATCAGCGCCGTCCGAAAGTATGGAGCAATCCGCTGAATCTGCCGGCGCAATTGGCGCACAGCCACGCTCGCGCCCAGCAGCACCCAGCCGCATCGGTCTCCGGGAATCTCGCACGCCGGCCCGTTCCCGCAATAATCATGATCCTGCACTTCGGCGAGAGTCCGCCGATGACGCCCTGCGATGCTGGAATCGTTCCGTTGCATAGCCTGCATCCCTCATCGGCGCAACGCGCATTCAGATGAGCAACCCAGCCAGCGAAAGGGAAGGGCGGCCGTCACAATTCTCCTACCCGCGAATGCAACAAACCCCGCCCGCAGCGATCGATCCGCCGCCCGGGTGGGGTCTGTCAAGACCGTCGTCGAAGCTTACACCGTGGTGGTCGCGCAGTACGCGTCGAAGGCCCGCGTCAGTTCCTGCGCAATTGCCGGCGCCGTCGATGTCTCAATCGCCGACCGCTGCATCAGGTACACCAACTGCCCATCGCGCAGAATCGCAATCGCCGGCGACGTTGGTGGATGCCCGCCAAAGTAGCCGCGCGCCTTCTCCGTCGCCTCGCGATCCTGACCGGCAAACACCGTGACTGCCTGCGTCGGCAGCGTGCCATGCTGTAGCGCCAGCCGAACCGCCGGCCGCATCTTGCCGGCCGCGCATCCGCACACCGAGTTGACCACCAGCATCGTCGTGCCTGGCTGGGCCAGCGCCGCGTCCACTTCGGCAGCCGTGCGCGCTTCCTTCAGGCCAGCGCGCGTCAACTCCTCGCGCATGGGGATAAGCATGATCTCTGGGTACATAGAATTTTCTCCTCCGGAAAGCCGCCAGTCCTCAAGCTGCTTCAATCTTGATTGTACGGGTGTCGAGCACGGTACGCCAATCGGCCGCGCCCTGCCCGTAACCGCCTCATTCGAATACTCTGGAAGCGTGACCATTCTCGAGAACATTTCCTTGGCACAATTCACCACGCTCGCCGTGGGAGGCCCCGCACGCTGGTTCATCGAAACCGCCGACGAGGCGGAGATACTCGCCGCCGTCCGCTTCGCCCGCCAGCAACGCGTCCCATACTTCATCCTCGGTGGTGGCAGCAACTTACTCGTCAGCGACGACGGTTTTCCCGGCGTGGTGATCCGCCTAACCGGGAAAAATGTCGAAATCGACAGCCGGGACGTCGCCACTATCCGTGCCGATGCCGGAGTCGAGTGGGATTCCATCGTGCGTCTTGCCGTCGAAAACAACTGTGATGGCATCGAATGTCTCGCCGGCATCCCCGGCAGCGTCGGTGGAACGCCAGTGCAAAATGTTGGTGCCTACGGACAGGAAGTATCTGGCACGATCGAAGGGGTGCGAGCAGTCGACCTGCAGACCGATACTGTGGTCGAGTTGTCTCCTAACCAATGCGGCTTCGCCTATCGCCGCAGCATCTTCAACACCACCCACCGCGGCCGCTACGCGATAACGCGCGTGATGTATGGGTTTACCCTCGGCGGCGCGCCGAATCTTGCCTACCGTGACGTCAAAAATTATTTCGCCGAGCACGCCATCGCCCACCCCTCGCTTGCTGAAACCGCCGCCGCCGTCCGCGAAATCCGCGCCCGCAAAGGCATGCTAATCGCCGCCGACGATCCCGACTCGCGCAGCGCCGGCTCCTTCTTCAAGAACCCCATCGTCCCCGTCGCAAAAATTCCCGGCCTTGCAGCTATCGCCGACTGCCACCCCGACGAGGTCCCGCAATTTCCCGCTGGCACCGACTTCGCGCCTGCCGACGCAATGGTCAAGCTCTCCGCCGCCTGGCTCATCGAACTCGCCGGCTTCCGCAAGGGTTATACCCTGGGCCGCGCAGGCCTCTCCACCAAGCACGTCCTCGCCATCGTCAACCGAGGCGGCGCAACCGCATCCGATATCGTCGCCCTCCGCGACACCATCCAAACTGCCGTCCACGCCCGCACCGCCATCCGCCTCGAACAGGAACCCGTCACCCTCGGCTTCCCGACATCCCATTGAGCTGCGCTAGCAACCGCCTCCGCTCCTCCGCCAGCACCACCTCCACCGGCCCCTGCGCCACCACCCTGCCGTCGGCGATCTTGATCACCTCAGCCTCCAACTGAAACGCCTCCGCCACATCATGCGTCACGGAAAGCACGGGAATGTTGAAGAACTCCATCGTCTTCCGCAGGTCCGCGATCAGTTCGTCGCGCAGTGGCGCGTCCAGCCCCGAAAAAGGTTCATCCAGCAGCAGGAGCGACTTGTCTCGCGCGCACATCGCCGAGGTCGCGGCCCTCGCAATCTCCACCCGCCGCCGCTCCCCTCCGGAAAGGGTCGAAGGCATCGCATCGGCAAATCGCTTCAGGCGGAATTGCTCGATAGCGGTCTCGGCGATGCTCTCGAATCGCGTCCCGTCGCTGGCAACTCCGCGGGCACCATAGGCAATATTCTTCCGCACCGACATGTGCGAAAACAACGTGTCCCGTTGTGCCGCCAGCTTCACCTTGCGCCGATACGCAGGAACAAAGGTGCCTGCCCCGGTGTCGACGAGAACCCTTTGCCGATTGAACTCCCGCAGCACAATGCGCGCATCATCAGGACGAATCAATCCAGCCAGCGCCCGCAAAATCGTCGTCTTGCCCGAGCCCGAAGGCCCGAACAGAATCGTCCAGGGGCAACTTAGCCTGAAATCGACGTCGATCGTTAGCAGGCCGATTCCATGGCGCAGCCGTACGGTCGCAATCGGCGGCAAAACAAAGTTCGATGTCTCAGCCAAGCAGCGACCTCCTCTCCGCGCCACGCCAATACACCAGCACCAGCGTCACCAGGCTGAACGCCAGCAGCACCGCCGCAGTCCGGTTCGCCGCCGCGTAATTGAATTCCTGCACCTGGTCATACAGCGCAATCGAGAGGGTCCGCGTCGCCCCGGGAATGTTCCCACCCAGCATCAGCACCACGCCAAACTCACCCACTGTATGCGTAAACGTCAGTACGGCCGCGGCAATCAACGATGGCCGCGCCAGCGGCAGCGCAATCGTGCGAAACGCCCTCAACGGTGAAGCCCCCAGTGTGCCGGCGACCTCCAGCAGCGCCGGATCGACCGCCCTGAATCCCGCCACCAGCGGCTGCACCGCGAACGGCAGGCTATACAGCACCGACCCCACCACGAGTCCCTCAAACGAAAACGCCAGCGGATGCCCCAGCAGCCGGATGATCAGTCGTCCCGGCGCGGCCAACGGTCCCAATGCCACCAGCAGATAGAATCCCAGCACCGTGGGAGGAAGCACCAGCGGCAGCGCCACCACCGCTTGCGTCACCGCGCGCGCCGCGCCTTTGCCTCCTGCGATCCATCGCGCCAGCGGCAGCGCGATCAGCATCAGCAGCGCAGTCGTCGTCAGCGCCAGGCGCAGCGTCAGCCACAGAGCTTCGGTATCCATGTCGCTTCAAGTGTAGCGGCAGTCAACGATTAAGCCGCAAAGATGTCTTGTCGGAGGGGGCGCCCTGCACGGGCACGTGCCAGCCAGCGGGGAAGACCACGCGAAGCAATAAAAAGGCGCGTAAACGCCTAGCGTGCCGGATCCAGCCCATAGTCCGGCAGCTTCGCCTGCACCGCAGGGGAGCGCAACCAGTCCAGGAACGCGTGCGCGTCGTCCCGGTGCGCGGATTTCTTCATCACCACCGCGCACTGCCGAATCTCCGGATACGCCACCACCGGAATGCGGATGTACGAGCCAATCTGCTTGAAATGTTCCGACGAAGCGGTCGTCAACGAAATCAGCCCAAGCTGCGCATTGCCCGACTCGACAAACTGCGCCGTCTGCGCAATATTCTCCGCCTGCACGATCTTCGGCTTCAGCCCATCGTAAAGCTTCATCCACGTCAGCGCCGCAACCGCGGACCGCCCGTACGGCGCGTGTTCCGGATTCGCAATTGCCAGCGACGCAAACTTCGCCTCCGCCAGCGTGCTCTGCGTCAAAGGCTGCAGCGGCGAATCCTTCCGCGCCCACAGCACCAGTGTTCCGCGTGCATAGGGAAGCGGCTCAGGCGTATCCGCCAGTCCCTCGGCCACAATTTTGTCCGGGAAGCTGAAATCGGCCGAAAGAAACACGTCCGCCGGATCGCCATTCAAAATCTGCGTCGCCAGCGTCGCCGAGGACCCATAGCTCACCACCAGCTTGATCCCACTCGCATGCTCGAACTGGTCCGCCAACGCCGGCATCACCGTCTGCAAATCTGCTGCTGCCAGCACATGCACCTCACGCCCTGGAGCCTGCGCACGGCAAGCAAGCGCGCTCAGCACCCACACAAAGCTCACTGCAAACACTGCAAGATTCACCGTACGTTGACGCTGCTTCGCCTTGGTCATATTCCTCCGCATACAATAGCCTAAAGGTAAGTCCGATGAGCGTGACACATCAGTTACGATGCACAAACTGCGGTGCGAAGATCGCCGCCGAAGCCGGGGGCAGCGATTTCCGCTGCCCCGACTGCAACGGCCTCTACGAAGTCATCTATCCCTGGAGTCCCGGCGCCGGCGGAGCCAACGTGCCATCCGACCTGCGCCTGCCCAATCCCGGCGGCCTGCGCCATCTCTGGTGCGAGCGCCGTACCTCCTCCATGTCCATCGATCAGAGCGGCGTCTGGCGCTTCCGCGATCTGCTCCCCATCCTCAACAACCTCGACAACGTCGTCACCCTGCGCGAAGGCAATACGCCCCTCTACGAGATGCCGCGCTGCGCCGACATCGCCGGCGTCGACTGGCTGCTCGCCAAACACCAGGGCATGAATCCCACCGGCTCCTTCAAAGACACCGGCATGACCGCCGCCCTCTCAGTCGCCGTCGAGCGCGGCTTCAAGTGGGTCGCCTGCGCCTCCACCGGCAACACCTCCGCCGCCATGGCCGCCTACGCCGCCCGCGCCGGCCTGCGCTCCATCGTCTTCATCCCCGAAGGCAAAATCGCGTGGGGCAAGCTGTCGCAGTCCATGGACTACGGCGCCATGACGGTCCAGCTCAAAACTGACTTCGACGGCTGTGTCCGCCTCCTCCTCGAACTCGTTCGCCGTTTCCCAATCTACCTGCTCAACTCGGTCAACCCCTATCGTCTCGAAGGCCAGAAAACGCCGGCGATGGAGATCGTCGAGCAACTCGAGTGGCAGGTCCCCGAGCACATCGTCGTTCCCGGCGGAAACCTCGCCAACTCCTCTGCATTGGGTAAGGGCTTCCTCGAGATGAAGCATCTCGGCCTCATCCCGCGCATGCCTAAGATCAGTGTCATCCAGGCCGAAGGCGCCAATCCGCTCTTCCGCTGGTACAGCGACGACAACCGCGAAATGAAGCCTGTCAAGGCCGAGACTCGCGCCACCGCCATCCGCATCGGCAATCCCGCAAGCTGGCGCAAAGCCGCCCACGTCATCGAAGAAACCGGTGGCTGGTGCGAGCAGGCCACCGAGCAGGAAATCGCCCTCGCCAAAGCCGAGATCGGTGCAGAAGGCGTCGGCTGCGAACCCGCCTCCGCCGTCACTCTCGCCGGCCTCAAGAAGCTCGTCAAGCAGGGAAGAGTCAGCCCAGGTGAACGCGTCGTCCTCATCCTCACCGGCCACACGCTGAAGGACTCGCAATACACCATCGACTACCACCGCGGCGAGCTGCTCACGGCAGCCGAAGTGGCCGGAGCCACCGCTGCCGAACGTGCTCGCCACGACGAACTGCGCAAGCCGCCCCTGGTCCTCGAAGCCGACCAGGCCGTCGTCCTGCGCGCCCTCGAAGAGCGTATGGCCGCTGCCAACGCAGAGATGCAGCCCACCGCCGGAATCTCCGTATGAGCGAGAACGCGGGCCAGCAAGAGGGCCAGAATCTCAATCCAACTCCAGGCGCTCCGGGCCCTATCCACCTCGTCCTGCCCGCCACTTCCGCCAACCTCGGCCCTGCCTTCGACTCCGCCGGCCTGGCTCTCGGCCTCACCCTCACCATCGATGCTGAAGCCTCCGTCCCCGGCGGCCCGCCGCTCGTCATTGAAGCAACCGGCCGCAACGCAGACCGCTGCGCCCGCCTCAACAACAACATGATCTTCGAGACCTACCGCGACGTTCTGCGCCTCCACAGTCGCGGCGCATCGCCCCTCAACCTCCGCATCCACAATGAAATCCCCCTCGGCATGGGCTGCGGCTCCTCAGCCGCCGCACTCCTCGCCGGAGTGATGCTGGCAAATCATTTCGGCTCGCTCGGCTGGGACCTCCATGCCTGCATGGAAGAGGCCTGCAGCCGCGAAGGCCATCCCGACAACGTCGCCGCCTGCGCCCTGGGCTTTATGACGGTTTCTGCGGAATCTGCCGGCTCAGTTACCGCCGCCACCTGCGGCCAGGGCCTGCCCTGGAAGCTCCTGCTCGCCCTCCCCTCCGCCAGCCTGCCCACCGAGCGCGCGCGCGCCTTGCTCCCCTCCACCTACACCCGCGCCGACGCCGTCACCAACGTCCAGCGAGCCAGCCTCCTCGTCGCAGCCTTCGCCCTCGGTCGTGGCGACCTGCTCCGCGTTGCCATGCAGGACCGCCTCCACCAGCCCTATCGCCTGGAAGCCTGCCCGCTTCTGCCTCTGTTGCTTCCTCTTGCCGGTACCTCCGGCATCCTCGGAGTCGCCCTCAGCGGTGCCGGTCCCGGTATGTTGTTGGTAGTCGAGGACTCCGCCAACATCGGCGACATCGCCGCCCGTATCCGCCAGTCCGCAGGCGACTCCGGCCTCGAAATCATCGAAACCACCATCGCCCGCGGCGCAACCCAGTCCTTTCCCCTCTAAATCGCCCCAAAGTGCAATAAATCGCCACGGGGCAATACGATGCAGCCGCTATAAGTTACTTAAGTTATGCCAAAGTTCTCTTTACATTGCGACAAACCGTGCATAATATTGGCCCGTGTGCAGTTCTGGGGAGGGCTGCTACGCCGCCCGCTGACCCGCTCAAAAACGGGCAGCGGGCGTTAATCGTTTCTGGGCTCCCCACGCCAATCCGGCGATTTGCACCTCCCACACCGCTCGCGCATCTATTATGAAGACATATAGAACGCTAAGGTGCCTCCCGGCACAGTAGCGGGAGGAGCAACACATGGCAGGTCAGTTTGTAACGGCGGTCAGCGACGCCGAGTTCGAAAAAGAAGTTCTGCAGTCCGAAACACCCGTATTGGTCGATTTCTGGGCCGCTTGGTGCGGTCCATGCCGAGCCCTCGCCCCGGTGGTAGACGAAGTCGCCGCGCATTACAACGGCAAGCTGAAGGTCGTCAAAATGGACGTGGACGCCAACACGGCTACGCCTATGCGCTACGGCATCCGTGGCATCCCCGCGCTGCTGCTCTTCAAGGGCGGCAAGGTCGCCGACCAGATCGTCGGCTACGTCCCCAGGGACACCATCGACAAGTCAGTCACCAAGCTGCTCGCTTAACCGCCCCACATTTGATTCAGGACGCCCGGTCGGCCTATAGCCAGCCGGGCGTCTTTCTGTTTTTGAACTGACATCTGTCAACGGATCACTGACAAACTCTTACAGTGCTATCCTCAGCACGGAATGTTGGAAATGATGCTCTTCCGCGCGATCATGGTGGCCTTCTTCATCCTGGCCAACAGCTTCTTCGTCGCGGCTGAATTCGCCCTCATCAGCGTCCGCGAGACGCGCATGGAGCAGCTCCTTGCCCTCGGTCGCCCCGGCGCGCGCACCGCCCTCCAACTCAAGCGCAACATCGACGACTTCCTCCCCGCCGTCCAGTTCGGCGTGACTTTAGCCTCCCTCGCCCTAGGCTGGCTCGGCGAACCAGCCGTCGCCCAGATGCTCCTCGATCTCGCCGCCCGCTGGCTCGCGGTCCTTCCCGCACACGCCGTCCTCTACGCGCACACCGCCGCCATCGTCATCGCCTTCGCCGCCATCACTTATTTCGAAGTCCTCCTCGGCGAACTCGTCCCCAAGTCCCTCGCCCTCCAGCGCGCAGAGCGCATCGCCCTCGCCGTCGCCGGCCCCATGGATGTCTTCATCCGCATGACCCGCCCCGCCGTCCGCCTCATGAGCCGGTCGGCGTCCATCGTTCTGCGCCTCTTCCGCGCGCCGCTCAACAGCGACGGCTCCGTCCACTCGCCCGAAGAGCTCAAGCTCATCGCCACCGCAACCCGCCGCATGGGCCTGCTCCCAGCATTCCAGGAAGAGATCATCCACCGCGCCATCGAGCTCAACCACGTCACCATCCGCGAGATCATGACCCCCCGCGGCAAAATCTTCTCCCTCCCCGCCGACATGCCCATCGAGCAGGCCAGCGCCCGCATCGTCGAGGAGCAGCACTCCCGCGTCCCCGTTTACGAAAATCTCCCGCCCATCGACGGAGACGCCTCCGCCATGGCCGACCCCGACCGCATCGTCGGAGTCGTCTACTCCAAGGACATCTCCCGCCTCATGCACTTCCGCGCCGTCACCCTCGGCCTCGGCGGAGCCATCAGCCCCTCGCTCACCCTCCGCCAGGTCATGCGCGACGTCTTCGTCGTCCCTGAAACCAAGCTCGCCGTCGAGCTCCTCCAGGAATTCCAGGACCGCCGCCGCCAGATTGCCGTCGTCGTCGACGAGTTCGGCTCAACCGTCGGCATCGTCACCGCCGAGGATGTGCTGGAACAGGTCGTCGGCGAGCTCGAAGACGAGTTCGACATCGCCGCCCGCACTGCCGGCTTCAACGCCGAGGGCGTCATGGCACTCGACGGCTCGACCACCCTGCGCGACCTCGGCACCCAACTGGGCTGGACCTTCCCTCGCGAGGCCGGCGTCGAAACCCTCGCTGGCTTCCTCCTCGCCCAGCTCGGCCACATCCCCGTCCCCGGCGAAAGCGTCACCCACGACAACCGCCGCTACAGCGTCGAACAGATGATCGGCCGCCGCATAGCCCGCGTCCGCGTAGAAACCCTAACCCCTGAGCCCGCCGACGTTCTCACCGACAACGCACAACGGAGAACGGACAACTGATCTCCCTCCCCAAACCCGTCCGTCGCATCCTCATCACCCTCCCTGTCCTCTGGGTAGTGGTCTCCGTCGTCTTCTTATTAATTCACCTCGTGCCAGGTGATCCTATCGCTCAGATGCTCGGCGAAGGCGCCACCGCCGCCGACACTTCCGCCCTCCGCCACGCCTATGGCTTCGACGCCCCGCTCCACACCCAATACCTCCACTACTGGGACGGAGTCTTCCACGCCAACCTCGGCCAGTCCCTCCGCCTGCACGACTCCGTGACCCATCTGGTCGCCCAGCGCTATCCCTACACGCTCGCCCTCACCCTGGCAGCGCTGCTCGTCGGGATCGCCCTCTCCATCCCCGCCGGCATCTACTCCGCCCTCCATCGCGGACGCTGGCCCGACCGCGTCCTGGGCGTCATCTCCCTCGGCGGCCTGTCTTTCCCCAACTTCGCTCTCGGCCCCATCCTCATCCTCATCTTCTCCATCAAACTCGGCTGGCTCCCGGTCTCCGGAGCAGGCACCGGCCCCATCCTCGGCCCGCAATTCCTCGTCTACCTCATCCTTCCCGCCATCACCCTCGGCCTCGGCCTCGCCGGCATCCTCACCCGCATGGTCCGCACCGCCATGCTCGAAGAGCTGGGTCAGGACTACATCCGCACCGCCCGCGCCAAAGGGCTCAGCGAAAACACCGTCGTCTATCGCCACGCCCTCGCCAACGCCCTCATCCCCATCCTCACCATCCTCGGCCTGCAGTTCGGCAGCCTGCTCTCCGGAGCCATCGTTACCGAAACCGTCTTCTCCTGGCCCGGCATTGGCCGCCTCACCCTCTCCGCCATCTCCAACCGAGACTACGCTTTGGTCCAGGGCTGCATCCTGGCAATCGGCCTCACGTACGTCACAGTCAACCTCCTCACCGACGTCGCCTACACCCTGGCCAACCCCCGCATCCGCGCCTGAACCAAAAGTGGCATAGTAGGGCAGGGACGAGCAGTGCACAGTTGAGTAAGAGAACTGAATCCGAAGCCCGGGAGAGTTGCCTGATGTTGATGCTCGACTCAAGTAAGCTACTGCTGCTGGTCGTCGTCTGTGGCACAACCATCGCGGGCGCACAGTCGGCCCCAGGCACAAACCGGATACCTGCCGCAGTAACATCCCTTCAACCGGAAGGTGCAACAACCGGACACGTCATCAAGCACAAGCCTGTCCCCGCCGCTCTGAAGTATTGGTTCTTTATTGCGGAGAAGGCGGACGATCACGCATCCATTCAAAAAGAGATTCGGGATAACCCAAGCCGCTTTCCTCCGGATATTGAACTTCAGGACATGTCCATGCACATCGGCATCCGGCCCGCAGAGTACGCAATCGTTCTCGCCCACATCCTCGACGCCAACGACCGGCTCACACAGAACGAGACAGAATGGACGATGGCTCTCTCCAGCTTCCAAAGCAGCGCTGGCTATTCCGCAAAATCCGTTCCTCCCCCTGGACTGCTTGCCTTGAGCAAAGAACACGACGCTGTCATCAACGAAACCATTCGCTCGTTGAAGCTCGAACTTGGCGACAGCTCCTTCGATAAGCTGGACACATGGGTAGACCTGAACTACGTGGCGGAAACCTCTGGGGCGGCTTCTGGGACCCGACCCACCCGACCCAGCAAACGTTTCACCCCTTCAGCGGAACAGG
>Ga0302314_10020714_pt1 | contig 10861 bp, 8 predicted proteins | sample III_Palsa_N2_3_FD_200533 | JGI IMG/M metagenome (GOLD analysis project Ga0302314, IMG submission 200533) | Peat permafrost microbial communities from Stordalen Mire near Abisko, Sweden - III_Palsa_N2_3 | ecosystem: Environmental > Terrestrial > Soil > Palsa > Peat permafrost | place: Sweden... | reverse complement strand
TGCATGTACAGTTCGAGACAATTCACCCTTATCTCGATGGCAACGGACGCATAGGTCGGCTCTTGATATCGCTATTGCTCGAGCACTGGAAGCTGCTCTCACATCCGCTGCTATACCTGAGCCTTTTTTTCAAGCGTCATCAAGCTGAGTATTATCGGCGTCTGAGTGCCGTTCGCGTCGAAGGGGATTGGGAAGGATGGCTCATTTTTTTTCTCGACGGAGTTGCGACAGTAGGCGACGAGACGGTTACTACAGCGCGTGAACTGTTCGTGACCGTGGCGTCTGACCGTGAGCGCGTACTGAAACAATCCGCCACTTCAATAGCTGCCGTGAGGCTATTCGAAGCGCTACCGACCCTACCGGTGGTCACTGTAGCCACGGTAATGGAAATGCTCGACACCACCAAGCCGACCGCCGGCCGAGCGATTGAAGCGCTACGTGAGGCGGGAATATTGGTCGAAACCACCGGCCGTCGGCGGGACCGCTCTTTCGTTTACAGGAAATACGTGGATCGGTTGAGTGAAGGAACGGATTTGAATCGAGATAGGTCCCCTCCCTTGCGAGGGGACCGTATTACGCTCGAGTGTCAGAACTTGTAACCGAACGATACTCCCAGCACCCGCGGTCGCAGCGGCGTCTGTTCGACGATGAACTGATCCGTGCTGGTGAAGGTGGCGGCGTTCGAATTGAACAAGTTCTCACCGTAGAGCATGACGTTCCAGGCGTCCTTGGCTAGACCTAACGACGCGGACGCCGTGGAGTACGCCGGGTCCTCGAAGCGCAGACGCGAGGTCGAAATGTTTTCCGCTCCCGCGAAGGTGGGGTTGGATCCCGCCTGCGTGAACGAGTGCCCGGTGTGCGACACGCCGGCCTGCACGAAGCTATTGTAGTCGGCGAAAGACCATTCGTAGCGGGCGCGGATGCTGAACTGCAGCGGCGGCGCGTTCGCCGTGGGCGAGCCCACCGGCCCGAAGGGGTTGGTGATGCCGGAGCAGCCCGTGCCGTCGGCCGCACAGACCTGGGAGATCGGCTTGCCGTAGTTGTTGCTCAGGGGGTTGTTGTCGATCAGCGCCGGCGAGTTGGTTTGCTTCGTGGTGTTCCAGGAGGCCGCACCCTGCACAGTGAGACCGTTCGTCACGCGCGCGACCAGCGAGGTCTCGATGCCCTTGACCAGGAAGTTCTGGCCGTTGTCGTTGAAGAACAGGTTACTCGTGAGTCCGGGGTCGAAGAACGAGATCTGTACGTTGTTCCAGTTCTCCCGGTAGTACGCTCCGTTCCATTGCAAGCGGTGATCGAAGAACTCGGTTTTCCAGCCGATTTCATTGTTGGTGAGCTTGTCCGAGTTGTACGACGTGGGAATCAAGTACTGCGCGACGCCGTCACTGCCCGGGATGTGCGTGGTACCGCCGTTCTGGTTGAATCCGCCCGGCCGGAATCCTTGCGACCAGGTGTAGTACAGCATGATGTCCGAGTCGATGTGCCAGGAGAGATTGGCGCGGCTCTTGAAGCCGCTCTCCGAATCCCTGAGGTTCTGTGCATCGAGATTGTAGGACGCTGCTCCGTGACAGCCGGTGGGCGACAGGGCGGCCTCGTAGCAATCGAAACTCGACAAGACGCTGCCCTTGTACGAATTCTGGAACAGGAAGTGGCGTGTTCCCAGCGTGAGAACCAACGTTTTGGGTATCAGGTCGATGTCGGTCGAGGCGAAGAAAGCCGTTTGCTTGGTTTCGCGGTCGGTGTCCTGATAGAACGAGGTGCTCGTCGGTTGAATGCCGGGATTGGTCACGGTGCTGCCCGGGAAGGTGCCCAAGTCCGCGAAACAGCCCGTGGTGACATCCGTCGTACATTCCGGAATGCTCTTGTACTTCCACTGCGTCTGGTCCCACAGCTGGTTGTCTTCGTAGAAGGCGCCGAGGATGCCGCGAATCCGCCAGTCATCCGGCGTGCTCAAACGGAACTCGTGCTGCATATGATGATTCTGCTCGTTGCTGTCCCAGGCGGCGCTCGGCGAGAAGCACGTGGGCGTCTTGTCGTACTTGCCGTAACACTGGTAGTACTCCGCATATACGCCGCGCGAGTAGTTCGTGTAGTCGCCGGCCTGGCTGACGTTGCGCACCAGGTAGCCGCCGGTGTAAACGGCCTTCAGGAAGCCGAATTTTCCGTTGACGGTCAGGGCCGTATTCTCGAACTTGTCCTTGTCGTACGACGGATTGAACAACGTCACCTCGAGCGGCGCCAGGGCGGCCCCGTCCGACGCGTTCGGCTGTTGATAGAACACACCCTGGGCATTCATTTGCTGGTACGTCTGGGAGAGCAGCACGTCCCAATCGTCGTTGACCTTGTACAGCACCTCGGTCCGAATGCCCTGATAGGTCACCGGATTGATGGCATCGCCCACGAGATTGGAATTGTTCAGCGACGGGCTGCCCGGCGGCACGCAGAAGCCATTGCCCGGCGGCTGGCCATTCGGGCATTTGCCGTTGACGGCCGCGTAGCCGGCATAGGAGATACCGATATCCGTGTTCTTGCGCGTGAAGGTGCCCGGCACGTTGTCGATGTAACCGCCGCGTTTGTCGTCGTAGATGACGGCGCGGATGGCCATGTGCTCGGCAATCAAGGGTAAATTCAGGACTGCGGTGACATCCGAGTTGGGATCGCCGCCGGCGGTCACACCGTAGCCCGCCTTGACGCTACCCTCGGTCACGTCGAGTTTCGGCTCATTGGTGATGTAACGAATCACACCGGCTTCGGCGCCGGCGCCGAACAGCGTGCCTTGGGGGCCTTCGAGAACCTCGATGCGATTGAGGTCGGCGGCGTAGATGTCCAGGTTGCGGTTCGGCAGCTGACCGCTTTGGTTGTCGAGATAAATGGCCACGTTCGGGAAGAGGCCCGTGGAGGAACTGCCCTGGCTCGCCTGCGAGCCCGCGCTCAGGCCGCGCATGAAGACTTCGTTCTGCCCGGGGCCGTTGTTGGCCGAGGTCACATTGGGCAGGTACCGGATGTAATCGTCGAAGGTGGTGATATTGAGTTCTTGGAGCGCCTGGGACGTGAAAGCCTGCATGGAAATGGGCACGTCCTGCATGCTTTCGGAGCGTCGCGTTGCCGTAACAGTGATTTCCTCGAGGCCTTCCGTGCCTTGATCAGTGGGTGCTGCGTGGACCCTCACGCAGGACAGGCCGCCCAATACGGCGGCAATAGCTATGGAAAGCTTGGAGTTCATCAATACATCCCTCGAATATGAGTGTCGGCGCCGCGACGACGTTGGCCGCGGCTTCCGGAGCGTTTCTAGCATCAAACGGGCCAGGGGGCAATTCGTCCCCCGGCTTCTAGCGGGCCTTACCCTTTGATGGCACGGCGGCTTTCACCGAGGCGTCGACCAGCTTGACATCGGCTCGCGTGGTCCAGTCGGTCATGAAAATGGCTTCGAAGTACTGCGCGATGTCGGGATTGTGGATGATGAGTCCGGCATCCCGATTGCGCAGGCACCCGTCGGCGGACCAGTTTTCGCTCGAAACCAGCACCACGCTGGAGTCGACGATGATGCCCTTGTTGTGCACGCGATTCTGAATGCGCAGCACTTTGTCGAGATCGAAGGGTTTGAGCGTTTCCAGCCATTGCGGCGTGTTTTCGTACTGGCTGGTGATGAGCCGCACATCGAGGCCTTTCTTGAAGGCGGTGGCCAAGGCCTGCACCAGCAACTGGAAATCCTTGTCCAAGGGTTGGGGCGAAGGATGCACGTACTGCGTCTGCATATAGACGCTGGTTTTCGCGGATTGAATCAATGCCAACACCTTATCGACGTACAGGGTGGTGTGTTTACCCGGATCGGGCGTCAGCAGGGGTTGCAGCGTGACCTTGACGTTCTTGAACACCCGGTGAGGAACGTTGAATCCTGAGGGGGCGGCCGGGGGATTCTTGATGAGCGTCGAGACACTCTGTGCTTGGCGGAGTTTGGTGAGCGCCGCGCGGATTTTCGCATGGACCGCCGCATTGCCCGGCGCCTGATGCGCGGCAGCGACGGCGAAGTCGTTTTTGATGTAGGCCTCGTACAATTTGGCGAGTCCCTTGTCGTCGACGATGACGTGCCAGTCTCTATCCGAGGTGCTCAGCGCGCCCTTCTTTGGATTGTTCGCCGCAAAATTGGGCTCGTTGCTGACGTTGAAGTTGCCGCTGGACAGCCACATGGCGCCGCTGTCGCGGACCACGACTTTAATGTGATACGCGGTGGGATAGATCCACGCCGCCGCCAGAGGGTCGCTTCGGGTCAGCGCCCACTGCACCTTGGCGGCGGGGTCGGACTGCATGAGCTGCCGGGCGGTGACCGCGTCCGTTTGATTGGCGGTGTCATCGAGCGGCGGGTGGTCCAAGACCATCTGGAAGGGCTTCGAACCCTTGATGGCCGCCTTCACCGCGGCCAGCAGATCGCCCGACGTGAAATCGTACATGCTCACGGACAGGTGCTGCTTGGTTTGCGCCAGGAATTGAGTCAGTACCGGATACCCGTCGTCGGGACTCGCGCAGACCGTCATGGTCATTTTGCGCGTGACCGCGGTGAGCGACACGCCCTTCGGAGCGGAATATTTGAGAGACGGTTTCGCCGCCGTGGTGCCTTTGCGGGTCAAGGGCTGCGACACCACCTGGGGAAGCAGTCGACCGGTCTTCGCGGAGCGTTCCAGCGGCCAGTCGGGCTCTTTGAATTCGTCGCGGGCATGGGCGACTGCCAATGCGTAGGCGCCGGGATCGGCGTTGCGCAATCGTTGCAGGCCGGTGGCTTCGCGAACATCCACCGGCACGTCCTCCACGTCGGCGGGTAGGCGCTGCGAGGGCTTCAACCCCTTCAGCTTTTTGTTGACCGTGGCGATGATCGCGGGCTTGTCGGTAATCCAGCCGCCCGTCATCTTGTAGCCGGGCCGTAGCGTCAGGACGCCGGGTTTGCGGAAGAGCTTGAGATGGCGGCGTATGACGCGGTCAATGGCCGCGCCGTTGATTTTCGTTGCCATGGGAAACTCCTTTTCGAACAGGCGCTCGCCGACGATTGCACTGCAGATAATCCCTGATATTTATTGCAAATCGGTAACAGCGTGACGGGGGGCAACGCGCTGCGAGATTTATCGGATCATGCGCCGGTGAAACATGTCGCGCCCATCTCGGCGGCGCCGCGCTAGTAGCGGTTCGCACCCGACAGCACGGTGATGACCCGCTTTTTTCCCAATTCGATGTCCGAGTCTTCGCGATACACCACGGCGTCGCCGACTTTGACCTCCAGAATGTGAGTACCGGGGGTCACTTGCACGATCTGGGACTGTTTGCCGGCGTCTTTGGCCGGTCCTGCTTGGACGCCGTCGATGAACAGCAGCGATCCTTGCGGCGCCCCGGTCACGATGAACTCTGCGGGAGGCGGCGCGACAGGCTTCTTACCGTGAAACCAGCTGCAGCCGGTGAGCAGAACCGCTAAGGCAATGACAGATACTTTCAAGCAAGCCACCCCGTTTAGGCCAACTTGCAGGTTACCACGCCTGAGAGGGGCCCCAAAGGCTAGGCGACGGCCGGACGTTGAAGCGCGACGCGCCTAGAGGTTCAGATACGGCCAATCTGAGTCGGCGGCGGCAACCGCTCCTGATTGATGCTGCAGGAGGAGCGGGGGCGTCCCAGGGGCGCGATGTCGACCGCGAATTTCCGTGATGAGGCCGCGAATTTCAATTTGCGATCGACCGAAAGTGTCGCTGAGGTCGAGCGTGCAGGTGAGTGCGCGGGCGTCGTCCAGGAGGCGCGACAACGTCGACAGCTCGCCCGCGAGGTAACTGGCGGCCCGAGTGTGGCGCCCGAGGAAACGCGCGACGGCGGATGCACGCAGCGAATTCGCCAGAATGGTGAGCGTACCCGCGTCTTTTTGAAAGTCCGCGTACGGATGGGCGCGTAACTGGCCCGACACGGCGCGCGAGATGCGCCACGTCGCGCCCGACACTCGCCGTAGCCTGTCGGTGACCATGGGTTGTCGTTGGGAGCTTTCCAAGGCCCGGGCGATAGCTCGAACTCGCAGGGCGGTGCCCCTCAGTTTACGCAATCGCTCGACTTCATCGTTGCTCATGTCAGTTCCCGCCATTGTCATTCGGTTGATCCGTCCGACGTCATCTTCTCGAATGGCTGACGAGCCTTCTGTAGGAAAACACCTCGAATCCGGAGTCGCGGATGTCGGACACAGCGCGACTTATTGGGGATAAATGCACCTACGCCCCTTGGTAGTGCAGTCTGATGCGCGCGCGATGTTGATTATGTAATAAGGGCCACGTCGGCGGCGTGCCAGTGAGTGCGACACAGGCCATTCCCAGCGCTTCAATCACTCGCCCACGGACGGGTGCGGAGCGCGGGCCGGCGGCTTCGCCAGCACCAACGTTTCGAATAGCTCGTAGTTGCCGCTGACATACGAGTCGGCGCCGACGGCATGGTAGTACGACACCGTGATGGAGGTCTTGCCGCCGGCGGTGCCCGGATCCAAATCGAAGACCGCGATTCCGTAGCCCGTGTCGGTGTCGCGGCGCGCGGACCAGATAGCGTCCTCCACGGCATCCGCGCCCGGTTTGGTAAACATGCCCTGACTCGCAGCCGGTATGGGTCGATTGGGCTTGGTGATCACTTTGGCTTGGGGTACGCCGCTCGTCGGATTCACTCCGTAGGCATCGAGCGGCGAACTGGTCCCGCCGCCGCCCAAAATGAAATGAACGGTGCCAAGACTGGTGTCGAAGGGACCCTGGCCGGCGCCCGCTACGGGCTGCGGCTGCAAGGTGTCGACGACCGCGCCGGTGAGGGCGTCGCGGCCCACGTTGCGATTACAGCCGCGCACCGGCCAACTGCGTTCGTAGTCGTGGTCATGGCCGCATAGCACCAGGTCGACACCATAACGGTCGAATAGCGGCAACCAGGTCTCGCGAATTCCCTTGTCCGAGCCGTTGCCGTAGCGAGATGAACTCATCGCGTCCTGATGCATTTGCACGATGATCCAGTCGACGCGGGAGTCCTCTGCCGCGGCCTTCAAGGTGCGCTCCAGCCAACGAGTTTGTTCGCCGCCGCTGTAGCCGCGGTTATAGAGCGAGGTACCGGGCGGGATGGGCGGGTTGCCGGTGCTGGGCGCGGGCAGAATGGGGTCGGGACCCGGGACAAAGGCGCCGCTGTCTTGATAAATGACATCGTCAGCCGACAACGAGATGAACACCGCGGAGCCGACCTGAAAGCGATACCACAAGCCGGCGAACGGTGAGCCGTTGTCAGGGAGGGAATAGCGCGTGAGGTAGGCGTCGAACCCCTGCGGTCCATTGCCGAATTCGATTTCATGGTTGCCCGGGCAGGGCATCCAGGGGCGCCGCGCGGCCGAGGCCTGGACGTTCTTGCCGAACTCCGCCCACACGGCCGGCTGGGCGCCGGGGTTCATATTCGCATAGCAGAGATCGCCGTTGATCAAATGAAAGAGGGGCTTGAAGCGTTCCACCGCCTTCACGGCAAAGGCGCTCTGCGGGGAGGACAGCCGCCACGCCGTATTGGGAGTGGCGAGGTCGCCGTAACTCGTCCAGCGAAACGCGGCACGGCCCCGTGGTGCTGTCTTGAAAGCGGCACTGAAGGGCTTCGATTGATTGCCGTCGTTGTCCGCCGTCACGGCATAGGTGTAGTCGGTGTGCGCGGCGAGACCCGTGATGACCGCGTGATAGGTGAAGACGGTTTGGCCATTGAGGCCATCGGTGTAGGTGCGCTGAAGAGCGTGAATGACCCGCGGTGCGTGGGACGGGTATCCCAGCAACACCCTGGCATTCAGCGCCTGCCCGGTTGAGGCCCACGATATCGCGACGCTGGTGGCGGGATCCTCGCCCCAGGTGAGATGAATCTGTTCGGGCGTACCGTCGCTGGGAGTGGTGGCGCCGGCGATGCCGGAGGCATGCGCGGCGACGGCGGCCGCCACGCCGGCGAGACCTGCACCGGTGACGAAGCTGCGTCGCGAGATGGAGTCGGCGCCGGCGTTGATGTCGGTGTCATTCATGAGTGTCGCGCTCGAGAATTAGTCGCGCGGTTGCGGCGTCTGGCGAAAGGTGCTGGTAGGCAAATATTCAGGCCGAGCATCCGCGTTGGCGACTCGCACGGCCAGTGCGGCGACGAAGGCGTCGAGCTTCACGGCTTCCTCTTTCATGACGCCCGGCTGCTGCAAGTCGTCGGAAGGGGCGTGGTAGCGGGTCGCGCGCCACTCATGTTCGATGTCGAATTGCGGGGTGCCTTTGGCGAAGCCGAATTTGAAGGCCAGTGCCGGCACGCCCTCGCGCACGAAACTGTACTGGTCGGTGCGAATGAAGACGTTGCGCTCGGGTAACGGGTCGGGTGTCATGGTCAGCCCTTGTACCGCGGCGACGGCGCGGGCATCGGCCCCCAGGGTACTTTCCGCTTCCCCCGGCGCGTACACGCTGGTCAGTTTCCAGAGCGGCAGCGCCATGTCGAAATTCAGGTCGGCCACCAGGCTGCCCGCGGGAATGGTGGGGTTGCGTGCATAGTAGTGCGAGCCCAGCAGTCCCTTCTCCTCTGCCGTGAACACGAGAAAGAGGATGGAGCGCCGCGGACGAGGCCCCTTTTTCAAGCGCTGAGCGATGTCGAGTACGGTGGCCACACCCGAGGCGTCGTCCATGGCGCCGTTGTAAATGGTGTCCCCATTGATGGGCGCGCCGATGCCGAGATGATCGAGATGGGCGGACACGGCCACATACTGTGCGGCAAGTTTGGGATCGCGGCCCGGCAGTTTGGCCACCAGGTTGGGTGAACTCAAGGCCTGACGAGTGGCCGCAATGTGGGCTCGCAAGCGAAACGGCAGCGTGAAGTGCGGTAGCGGTTTCCCGGCGTCGGCGAGCGCACAGAGCTCCGCGAAACCATGCCCCGAGCCGTTGAACAAGACATCGGAGCGCGCGGGGTCCACGGCGGCGCCTAAAAAGCCGTCCGGCGTGTTTCGCAAATCGGCGGCGGCCAGATACATACCGGGAAGTCCGGCCAGAGCGATTTGTCGAGCCCAGGGGATTTCCACCTGATGCGGCGTGGTCAGGGTAATCAGTCCGACGGCTCCGAGCTTGCCCAAGAGTTTCGTCTGAGCGAAGCGGGCATTGGATTTGATGGCGCCCGAGATTTCCTCGGGACCGCCGCTCAGGACCACCGCGATCTTGCCTTCAAGATCCATGCCGTCGAAGTCGTCGTAGCCCTGATCGGGAAGATGCAGTCCGTAGCCCAGGAACACCAGCGGAGCGTCGACCTGGTCCGGCGCCGGCGCGCCGCCGGCGCCGATACGCGTGTCGGTTCCTACGTTGAGCGGGGTGATGACGCCCTCGGTGTTTACGAGCTCGGCGCTCGAGGCATGCTGATCGACGGTCTGACTCTCCATGGCCACCGGCTGCAGAAAGCCCTGAGTACCGGCCGGGGTGAGACCGATGGCCTTGAAGCGGGCCATGACGTAGTCGGCGGCGCGCAGGTAGCCGGTCGATCCCGTCATGCGCCCTTCCATGTCGTCGCCGGAGAGCGCACTGATGTCCGCCCACCATTGGGTTGCGGCCTCGGACTGGGCAGTCCCCGAATTCGACGGCGTGGCGGATGCCGTGTCTGCCGCGGCCGACAGCAGGCTCGGCGTCGCGAGCAGGGTCAGCGCCGATAGCGACGACGCAGCGGCCTGGGCGAGCGCGCGGGCAGGGTGACGGGGCATGCAAGACTCCTCAAGCGTCGAAGGGGCGGTAGGAGTGTAATGGGTTGGCGCCACGGGTCGCCATGGTCTCGAAGGGGTAAACTGCGCGTCACTGTAGGGAACTCCTGGAGCGGCGGTGCTCGTGAACAGTCCACTTGTCGGTGTTGGCGTCATTGTGTTGAAGGACGGCCGGGTTCTTTTAGGAGAACGACGCGGATCGCATGGAGCGGGGACTTGGGCTCTTCCGGGGGGGCATTTGGACTTCGGCGAGTCCGTCGAGTCCTGCGCGAAACGGGAAACTCTGGAGGAGACCGGGTTGCTGCTGGATCGGGTGGTGCTGGGCCCGTTCAGCAACGATGCCTTTATGGTCTCAGGAAAGCACTACGTGACCCTGTTCGTGCTCGCTGCCTGCCCCGACGGCGAACCCACCGTGATGGAGCCCCGTAAATGCGCGCGCTGGGCATGGTTCCGCTGGAACGCCGTGCCTACCCCCTTGTTCACGCCCCTGGCGAGGCTCATTGCTACCGGATTTGACCCATCGCTGTCAGTCTTCCAAGAGAGCGAACTCGAATCCTGAGACTTTGGCCACCATGGCGGCGCGTGAACTCACGCCGAGCTTGGTGAAAATGCGTCGCAAATGCGTGCTCACCGTCCATGAACTGATATGCAGTATACCGGCGATGACTTTGTTCTGATGTCCCAGGGCCACCATGCGAACAATTTCTCGCTCCCTGGGACTTAAGGGGGGAAGGACCTGCGCGGCCGGCTCGGTCTTGATGAGGATGTAGCGCGAGCCGTCGACATCCAGGTTGAAGAGGATGCGGTCGGAAAGTGATTGTTCCATAGTGATTCAGTGTCCAGCGGTAACGAGGATATTTAGATGCATGAGTCGCCTATACCAGTAAACGGTATATCGCCTCCCAACCCGCCATCGGGGTAGCACTTTTTTGCTACACTTGGCACGTCGCGATTGTTCATCGCGGCATTTCGCCCCCGCTCAATCCTCGCCCCCGCGCAGCCTGTTCGCGCCCGGCGGCACGGCGGGCAGTAATCGTGGAACTCGAATGCTCGATTGGTTTGAAAAACGGGTAAATCCGTACCCTGAGACGATTCCGGCGGATCTGCCGCGGACCTTCTTTGCCTTCATGTGGAAGTGCTCGGAGGGCC
>Ga0302314_10020713_pt1 | contig 10862 bp, 8 predicted proteins | sample III_Palsa_N2_3_FD_200533 | JGI IMG/M metagenome (GOLD analysis project Ga0302314, IMG submission 200533) | Peat permafrost microbial communities from Stordalen Mire near Abisko, Sweden - III_Palsa_N2_3 | ecosystem: Environmental > Terrestrial > Soil > Palsa > Peat permafrost | place: Sweden... | reverse complement strand
CGGCGACGCGCTGTCCATCGGCGGCAACCACCTGATCCACGCCCTGCGCCGGAACGTGAACATCAAGATCATGCTGTTCAACAACCGGATCTACGGGCTGACCAAGGGGCAGTACTCCCCCACGTCGGAGCAGGGCAAGGTGACCAAGTCGACGCCCTACGGGTCGCTCGACCACCCGTTCAACCCCCTCTCGCTCGCGCTCGGCGCGGAGGCCTCGTTCGTGGCCCGCTCGATCGACTCCGACCGCAAGCACCTCCAGTCGGTGCTGCGCGCGGCGGCCGACCACAAGGGCTCCGCGTTCATTGAGATCTTCCAGAACTGCCCGATCTTCAACGACGACGCGTTCGCCCCGATCAAGGAGCCGAAGGCACCGGGCCTCATCCGGCTGGCGCACGGCGAGCAGATCCGCTTCGGCCCGGACGGGTCCCTGGGCCTCACCTACGGGCCCTACGGCTCGATTGAGACCGTCCTGGCCAGCTCGGTGCCGGAGTCGGAGCTGATCGTCCACGACGCGACGCTGGCCGATCCCTCGTACGCCTTCACGCTGTCCCGGCTCGACAGCTACGACTTCACCCACACCCCGATCGGCGTGTTCCGCTCGGTCGAGCGCGGGTCGTACGACGACGCGATGGCGGCCCAGATCGACACCGCCCGCGCCAGCGGCGAAGGCGACCTGGCCGCGCTCCTGGCCGGCAACGACACCTGGGAAGTCGTCTAACCCACAGGCGGCAACTAAAAACCACTGCTAGCAACACTTAGGCCGCCAGCCGCTCTTGAGGAGCGGCTGGCGGCCTTCGTTTACCCACGCCATTTCATGATCACGGAACCCTGTTCCCGCAATAACGGGTAGAACTCTCCGTCAACGGAAAAGTTTCCGCAATAATGCCCTGAACAGGTCAGATAGCACTTCTCGTGCGACACAAGGTCATCACTGGTCCCGCTGCTTACCCCGAGGCTGCCTCAGTCGGCCCTGATGAGGGCGAGCGGGCAGCTCGCGCCGCCGCGAGGCTAGGCGGTGCGGGTGTTGACGAAGTCGCAGAGGGACTCGAAGGCGGCCCGGGCGGGGACGTCGGGCAGCTGGGCGAGCCGGTCCCGGGCGCCGCCGACCCAGGTCCTGACCGTCTCCCTGGCCTCCTCGAGGGCCGGGGACTCGCGCAGCAGGCGCAGTGCCTCGGCGTGCAGCGCCGGGTCGGTGAGGTCGCCGTCGAGAAGCAGCTCGCGCAGCCGCACCGCGTCCGGGTCGCCGTCGGTGACCCGCAGCGCGTACAGGACGGGCAGTGTCCTGACCCCCTGGCGCAGGTCGGTACCCTGCTCCTTGCCCGACTCGGCCGAGGTGGACGCGATGTCCAGCACGTCGTCGGAGAGCTGCCAGGCCACTCCGATGTGCTGGCAGGCGTCCGAGATCAGGTCGGCCGTCTCGTCCGGCAGCCCGGAGAACATGGCCCCGAACCGCCCGGAGGTGGCGATCAGCGACCCGGTCTTCTCGGTGATGACGTGCATGTAGTGGTCGAGCGGGTCCTCCCCCGGGCGCACGCCCACGGTCTCGAGCAGCTGCCCGTCGACCAGGCGGCCGAACGTCTCCGCCTGGATCCTGATCGCCGCCGGCCCGAGGTCGGCCAGGATGCGGGACGCCCGGGCGAACAGGTAGTCGCCGGCCAAGATGGCCACCGAGTTGCCGAAGCGCGAGTTGGCCGACTCGCTGCCGCGCCTGATCGACGCCTCGTCCATGACGTCGTCGTGGAACAGCGTCGCCAGGTGGGTCAGCTCGATGGCGACCGCGGCGGGCACGATCCGCTTGTCGCGGCAGTCACCGAACCGGGCGGCGAGCAGCACGAGCATGGCCCGGAAGCGCTTGCCGCCGGCCACCATCATGTGCTTGGAAACCTCGGCGAACATCTCGTCCCCGCCGAAGGAGGTGTCCCGCAGGGCTGCTTCGACGACGGCGAGGTCCCCGGCCATCTCCGCGGTCAGAGCCGGATCGGCGAGGTCCACGGGAAGAGCGATGGTCACACGAACTCCAGGTCGTCGGCGAGCCTGCACCAGCATACGAACTCACCAGTCTACGAGATTCCCGGCTGGGCGTTCGGCCAGGGTAGCCAATGGCCGCCGCCGCTCTCCCGAACGCTAACAAGCGGAGAGCAGCAGGCGGCCACGGGGAGACCGGTTCAGCGGACAAACAACTGGCTCGCCGCGGTGCTGGCGATCGACAGCACCAGGCCAGGCACGATGCCGAGCACCACGGCGGACAGCGCCCCCACGCCCACCGCGATGCCGGTGAACACGGACGGCACGGCCACCACGGGGCCGTCGGGCACCGGGTCGCTGAAGAACATCAGCACGATCACCCGGACGTAGAAGAACGCGGCGATCGCGGAGGCGATCACGCCGACGATGACCAGCGGCGTCGCGCCGCCCGCGATCGCGGCCAGGAAGACGGCGAACTTACCGGCGAACCCGGAGGTGAGCGGGATGCCGGCGAACGTCAGCAGGAACAGCGCGAAGATGCCGGCGACCAGCGGCGACCGCTTGCCGAGGCCGGCCCAGCGGGACAGGTGGTCCGCCTCGCCGCCGGAGTCGCGGACCAGGGTGATCACCGCGAACGCGCCGATCGTGCTCAGCCCGTAGGTCGCCAGGTAGAACAGCGACGAGGACAGGCCCTGCACCGACGAGGAGACCACCGCGGTCAGGATGAAGCCCGCGTGCGCGATCGAGGAGTAGGCCAGCAGCCGCTTCACGTCGGTCTGGGTGATCGCGACCACCGCGCCGACGACCATGGTGAGGATGGCCACCACCCACAGCGCCGGCCGCCAGTCCCAGGTCAGCGTGCCGAAGGCGACATAGAACACGCGCAGCAGCGCACCGAAGGCGGACACCACGACGCAGGAGGCCATCAGGGCGGTGACCGGGGTCGGCGCGCCCTGGTAGACGTCGGGCTTCCAGCTCTGGAACGGCACGGCGCCGATCTTGAACAGCAGCCCGACCCCGATGAGCGCGATGCCGGCGAACAGCAGGGTGTCGGAACTGGTGCTGGTCGAAGCCGCGGACGCGATCGTGGCCAGCGACACCGAGCCGGAGTAGCCGTACAGCATCGCGACGCCGAACAGGAAGAACGCCGAGGAGAACGAGCCGAGGAGGAAGTACTTCATGGCCGCCTCGTGCGACAGCAGGCGGCGGCGCCGGGCGAGCCCGCACAGCAGGTACAGCGGCAGCGACAGCGCCTCGAGCGCCACGAACATGGTCAGCAGGTCGTTCGCGGCCGGGAAGAGCAGCATGCCGCCGACGGCGAACAGCGTCAGCGGGTAGATCTCGGTGTGCACCAGGCCGGCCAGCAGCGTCTCGCGCTCTTCGGCCGAGCCGGGCACGGCCGCCGCCTGGCCCGCGAACGAGGACACGTCGTGCGAGGCGTCCGCGATCAGCAGCACCGACACGGCGGCCAGGACCAGGATCGTGCCCTGGATGAACAGCGTGGGCCGGTCGACGGCCACCGCGCCCATCGCCGCCACGTGCCCGGAGCTGCCCTGGGCGAAGATCGTCGTGGACGCGGCGATCACGCAGGTCCAGACGAAGGCCGCTACCAGGGCGCCGAAGGTGACCAGCAGGTGGACGGCGCGGCGCAGCTCCCGGGGCACGAAGGCCTCGACCAGCACGCCGACGACGGCCGCACCGAAGACGACGAGCATCGGCGCGAGCTGGCTGTACTCAATGCTCGGGGCCGCGATCGTGGAGGCAGCGAGACTCACGGCGTTGTTCCATTCTGGGCTGCTGCGGGAGCGGGATGGGCAGGTATCGGATCGGTCGCGTGCACCTGGGACATGGTGGCGTTGACGGCCGGGTCAATCACGTCAAGGACGGGCTTGGGGTAGATCCCCATCGCGATGATGAGCGCGACCAGCGGCACCACCGCGAGCAGTTCCCGCAGCCGCAGGTCGGGCATGGCCGCGACCGATTCGACGGTCGGGCCGTTCATCGTCCGCTGGTACATCCACAGGATGTAGATCGCGGCGAGGACGATGCCCGCCACCGCGAAGCTGCCCGCGACCTTGTACCGGGAGAACGTGCCGACGAGCACGAGGAACTCCGACACGAAGGTGGACAGGCCGGGCAGCGACAGCCCGGCCAGACCGGTGATCAGGAAGAACCCGGCCAGCACCGGCGCGACCTTCTGCACGCCGCCGTAGTCGGCGATGCGGTCCGAGCCGCGGCGGACGATCATGAACCCGGCCAGCAGCAGCAGCGCCCCGGTGGCGAACCCGTGGTTGACCATGTAGAGCGTGGCCCCGGACATGCCCTGGGAGGTGAGCGCGAAGATGCCGAGCACGATGAAGCCGAAGTGCGAGATCGACGTGTAACCGATCAGCCGCTTCATCGAGTTCTGCCCGATCGCGACGATCGCGCCGTAGATGATGGAGATCACCGACAGCACCAGAACCACCGGCGTGAAGTAGTGGAACCCGTCCGGGAACAGCTCCAGGCAGTACCGGATGATGCCGAACGTGCCGACCTTGTCCATCACGCCGAGCATCAGCACCGCGGCGCCGGGCTGGGCCGAGGCGGCGGCGTCCGGCAGCCAGGTGTGGAACGGCCACAGCGGCGCCTTGATCGCGAACGCGATGAAGAAGCCGAGGAACAGCCACTTCTGCACCGTGGGGGACAGGCTGACCTGCGCCAGCGTGTAGAACATGAACGTCCCGTGGTGGCCGGTCACCGCCGACTGGCTCGAGTACACGTACAGCGCGATCACCGCGACCAGCATGAGCAGGCCGCCGAGCAGCGAGTAGAGCAGGAACTTGACCGCCGCGTACTGCCGCGGCCCGACGCCGAAGGACCCGATCATGAAGTACATCGGGATCAGCATGGCCTCGAAGAACACGTAGAACAGGAAGACGTCGGTGGCCGCGAAGACCCCGATCATCATCGTGTCGAGGACCAGCATCAGCGCGAAGTACAGCTTGGGTGAGCGCTTGGACTCGTCGGCGTCGTGCCAGGAGGCCAGGATCACCACCGGCATCAGCACCGCGGTCATGCCGATCAGCACCAGGGCGATCCCGTCGGCGCCGAGCGCGTAGTGCACGCCGAACTGCGGGATCCAGGAGTACTGCTCGGTGAACTGGTACGTCGGTCCCGAGGTGTTGAACTGGGTCGCCATGATGATGACCCAGACCAGGTCAACGACCGCGAACGCCAGTGCGGTCACCTTGGCCAGCCGGACCGGCAGCAGGGCCACCACGATCGCGCCGAGCAGCGGAATGCCGCCCGCGACGGTCAGCCAGGGGGTCCCGCTGTTCGCCGCCGCTGTCGCAATCTGGACAACGTTCATTTAGAGCCTCACCGCCAGAAGGAGGGCCACCAGGAGCACGGCGCCGAAGACCATGGACAGCGCGTAAGAGCGCACGAACCCGTTCTGAATCCTGCGCACCCGGCCCGACGTGCCGCCGATCGTCGCGGCCAGCCCGTTCACCAGGCCGTCGACGCCGCGGCTGTCGAAAAAAACCGACAGCCGGGTCAGCCACTGCCCCGGCCGCATCAGCACGGACTCGTTAAAGGCATCGCCGTAGAGGTCGGCGCGGGCCGCGCGGGTTAGCACCGAGCCGCGCGGCGCCGTGAACGGCACCGGCACCCGGCCGTACATCGTCCAGGCGAGCCCGATGCCGAGCACCGCCAGCACCAGGGCGATGATGCCGGGCGTGCTCCAGATGCCGTGCATGGTCGGCGGCACACCCACCACCGGGGCGAGGAAGTTGGAGAACCGCGCGTCGACGATGAGGAACCAGCCCGCGACGACCGAGCCGACCGCCAGCAGGATCAGCGGCACCGTCATCGTCGCCGGGGACTCGTGCGGGTGGGGGATGTGCGGCTCCGTGTAGGGCGGGTTCGCCCCGGCGCCGCCCAGCACGCCCTCCTGCTGCCAGCGCGGGGTCCCGAACCAGGTCATCAGCATGACCCGGGTCATGTAGAACGCGGTCACGCCGGCCCCGATGATCGCGCACGTCGCCAGGATGTAGCCCGAGGTGCCGCCCTTGTCCCAGGCCGCGTCGATGATGCCGTCCTTGGTGAAGAACCCGGAGAACGGCGGGATGCCGATGATGGCCAGGTAGCCGAGGCCGAAGGTGACGAAGGTGACCGGCAGGAACTTGCGCAGCCCGCCGTAGCGGCGCATGTTCACCTCGTCGTCCATGCCGTGCAGCACCGAGCCGGCCCCGAGGAACAGCCCGGCCTTGAAGAACCCGTGCGCGAGCAGGTGCGCGATGGCGAACACGTACCCGGCCGGGCCAAGGCCGGCCGCCAGCGTCATGTAGCCGATCTGCGACATCGTCGACCCGGCGAGGGCCTTCTTGAAGTCGTCCTTGGCGCAGCCGATGATCGCGCCGAACAGCAGGGTCACCGCACCGACAACGGTGACCGCGAGCTGCGCGGTAGGCGAGTCGTTGAAGATGGGATTGCTACGCACGATCAAATACACGCCAGCCGTGACCATTGTCGCCGCATGAATAAGGGCCGACACAGGCGTCGGGCCCTCCATCGCGTCGAGCAGCCAGGACTGCAGCGGCACCTGAGCCGACTTGCCGCAGGCGCCGAGCAGCAGCAGCAGCCCGAGCGCCGTGGTGATGCCGGTGCCGCCCGACTTCGCGTTGTCGAACACCCCGGAGAAGTTGAACGTGCCGAACTCGGCGAACATCAGCATGATGGCGAGGGACAGCCCGACGTCGCCGACCCGGTTGGCGATGAACGCCTTCTTGGCCGCGACCGCCGCGGTGGGCTTGAACTGCCAGAACCCGATCAGCAGGTAGGACGCCAGGCCGACGCCCTCCCAGCCGACGTACAGGCCGAGGTAGTTGTCCGAGACCACCAGCAGCAGCATCGCCGTGATGAACAGGTTCAGGTAGGCGAAGAAGCGGCGCCGGGCGGGGTCGTGCGCCATGTAGGCGACCGCGTAGATGAGAATCAGCGAGCCGACCCCGGTGATCAGCAGCACGAAGCTGATCGACAGCGGGTCGATGAGAACGCCGATGTTGGCCTGGAACCCGTTGACCGGGATCCAGGAGAACATGTGCAGGTCCTGGCTGCGTCCCGCCCCGGTCTTGCCCAGCAGCGCGAAGAACGCGATCAGACCGTAGACGAACGATGCCAGCGACATGAGCACGCCGAGCAGGTGGCCCCACTTGTCGGTGAACCGGCCGCCAATCAGCAGGACCGCCGCGCCGAAGGCCGGGAACGCGAGCAGCAGCCACGAGGCGCGGAATACGCCAGTAGCGGCGAGCGACGTCATCGCGAGTAATCCCCTCAGTACTTAAGCAGGCTCGCGTCGTCGACCGACGCGGACTTGCGGGCGCGGTAGATGGCCATCAGGATGGCGAGGCCGACAACCACCTCAGCGGCGGCCACCACCATCACGAAGAAGGCCACCACCTGGCCGTCCAGGTTGCCGTGCATCCGGGCGAACGCGACGAACGCCAGGTTGCACGCGTTCAGCATCAGCTCGACGGACATGAAGATCAGGATCGCGTTCCGCCGGACGAGCACGCCGACGGCGCCGATCACAAACAGGATGACGGCCAGGAACACGTAGTGCGCTGGGCTCACTGCTCTTCCCTCCCCCGCACGTCCGCCTCGAGCTGTTCTTCGGTCTCGAGTCGCTCCTCGTCGGCCAGATCGGCGGCGACCACGCCCTGCGGGTCGCGGCCGAGCTGCAGGTCACGCTGGACGATCGCGGCCGAGACCGAACGGTCGGTGGTGGTCCCGTCCGGCAGCCTGGCCGGCAGGTCGACCGCGTTGTGCAGCGCGTACACCCCGGGCGGCGGCTCGGGCTGGACCTGGCCGCTTTCGATCTTGCGGCGGGCCACCTCACGCTGCGTCGGCTTGGGCCCGGACCGCTCGCGGTGCGCCAGGACCATCGCGCCCAGGGCGGCGGTGATCAGCAGGGCGCTGGTGATTTCAAACGGGAAGACATAGGTGGTGAAGATCAGCGTAGCCAGGCCGGTGAGGTTGTCCGTGTTGCTGGCGCTGGTCACCGGGGCGGCGGTGCCGATGGCGGCGTGCCCGATGCCGATGATCAGCAGCGCGGCCAGCCCGATGCCGCCCAGGGCGGCGAACAGCCGCTGGCCCCTGATCGTCTCCTTCAGCGATTCCACGGAGTTGACGCCGATCAGCATGACCACGAACAGGAAAAGCATCAGCACCGCGCCGGTGTAGACGATCACCTGCACGAAGGCCAGGAACGGGGCGCCCTGCATGGCGTACATGACCGCCAGCGAGAGCATCACGACCGCGAGCATGAGCGCGCAGTGCACGGCCTGCCGCACGCAGATCATCGCGATGCCGGCCGAGACCGACAGCACCGCGAGGATCCAGAACATCGCCTCGTCGAAGAGCGGGTCCAGGTTGGTCCCGCCCGCACCGCCGTTCGCGAGAACGTGCTCGATCACTTCTCCGCCTCCTGGCCGCTGTCGCTGACCTGCTCGCCGCCCGGCCGCACCTCGTCCTCGCCGGCCACGTGCGCGTCGGTGGCCGTGGCGCCCATCGCGGGCCCGCTGGGACCGCCGGGACCGGATGACCCCGGCGCCCGCCCGGTCGGCGAAATCCCGGCCCCGCCGAGAAGGTAGTAGTCCTTCTCGTCCTTGCCCAGGCGCATCGGGTGGGGCGGGGCCTCCATGGTCTCGAGCAGCGGGACGAGCAGCTGCTCCTTGGTCCAGATCAGGCTTTCCCGGTTGTCGTCGGCGAGTTCGTACTCGTTGGTCATCGTGAGCGCCCGGGTGGGGCACGCCTCGATGCACAAGCCGCACAGGATGCAGCGCAGGTAGTTGATCTGGTAGACGTGCCCGTAGCGCTCGCCCGGCGAGAACCGCTCGTCGGGCAGGTTGTCCCGGCCCTCGACGTAGATCGCGTCGGCCGGGCAGGCCCAGGCGCACAGCTCGCAGCCGATGCACTTCTCCAGGCCGTCGGGCCAGCGGTTGAGCTGGTGGTGACCGTGGAACCGGGGCGCGGTCGGCCGCTTGTCCTCCGGGTACATCACGGTGTCGACCTTCCGGAACATCTCCCGGAAGGTGACCCCGAACCCCTTCACGGGGTTGAGGAAATCAAGAACCGGCACCGGTGACCTCCTTCGTCACGCCGGTGGCGTCGCCGCGCACCGAGCCGTCCGCGGCATCGAGCTCAAGGCCGTGGTAGTGCGGCAGGTCAAGCGGCGGCACGGGGTACCTCGGCTCGGGCGCCGCCCGGACCACCTTGACCAGCTCGCCGTCTTCGTCGTAGTCCCACTCGTCCTCTTCTTCCGCCGTCGCGCCCGGGTTGTCCGGCGCGATCCGGGCCAGGTGCTTCTGGTAGCCGTTGTCCCAGAACGTGATCAGCAGGACGAACAGCACCAGGACCACGCCCGCGACCGCGTAGACGACCGGCGAGTGGTTGTCGGCCCGCAGCGCCCGGACGGTCGCGACGAGCAGCAGCCAGATGATGGAGAACGGGATGAGGATCTTCCACCCGAGCGCCATCAGCTGGTCGTAACGGGTCCGCGGCAGCGTACCGCGCAGCCACACGTAGCAGAACAGCAGGGCGAAGACCTTGATGAGGAACCAGAGCACCGGCCACCAGCCGGAGTTCACCGCCGGCCCGATGATGGTGAGCGGCCAGGGGGCCCGCCAGCCGCCGAGGAACAGCGTGGTGGCCAGCGCGGAGACCGTCGTCATGTTGATGTACTCGGCCAGGAAGAACATGGCGAACTTCATCGACGAGTACTCGGTCATGTGGCCGGCGACGATCTCGCCCTCGCCCTCGGGCAGGTCGAACGGGATCCGGTTGGTCTCGCCGACCATCGTCACCAGGTAGATGATGAACGAGGGGGCGAGCACCCAGGCGTACCAGTAGTGCGCCTGGGCGTTGACGATCGCGGTGGTGGACAGCGACCCCGCGTCGAGGAAGACCGCGACGAACGACAGGCCCATCGCGATCTCGTAGCTGATCACCTGCGCGGTCGAGCGCAGCGCGCCGAGGATGGAGTACGGCCCGCGGGACGCCCAGCCGGCCAGCACGATGCCGTAGACGCCGATCGAGCTCATGGCCAGCACCAGCAGCACCGCGACCGGAAGGTCGGCCACCTGCAGCGGCGTCTGGTGGTGGAAGATCGACACTTCCGGGCCCCACGGGATGATCGCGAAGGCGACGAACGACGGCGCCGCCGCGAGGATCGGGGCGACGAAGAACACCAGCTTGTCCACCCCGGTGGGGACGATGTCCTCCTTCAGCGGCAGCTTGAGCGCGTCGGCGATCGGCTGCAGCAGGCCGAAGGGCCCGGCCCGGTTGGGACCGGGCCGGTTCTGCATCCGGCCGATCACCCGGCGCTCGAACCAGATCATGAAGATCGTGGTGAGCAGCAGGAACACGAAGACGATGGCGACCTTGAGCAGCACCAGCCACCAGATCAGCTGGTTGAAGTCGCTCAGCGTCGAGTCCAGCGCGAGCGGTTGGGGCATTTCTACTCGGCCCTCCTCAGGGTTACCCTGCTCCCGTGGCCGGCCGCGAGGTCCGAACGGACCGCGGAGCCGGAGCTATTGGTGGGCAGCCACACCACGCCGTCCGTCATGTCGGTGACGTACAGCGGGACGGTCACCGAGCCCGCCAGGGTCGACACGGTCACCTTGTCGCCGTCGGCGACGCCGGCATCGGCCGCGGTGGCGGGCGAGACCCGCGCCACGACCGGCCGCGCCGTGCCCGCCAGGTACGGCTCGCCGTCCTGCAGGCGGCCCGCGTCGACGAGCTGGGACCAGGTGGCCAGCTGAACGGTGCTGGCCCCGGAGCCCCCCGCCGCGGGCGCGCGCGGCGCGGAAAGCACCGCGGGCGCCGCCGGGCGGGCGCCCCGCCAGGCGCCGAGG
>Ga0302314_10020710_pt1 | contig 10863 bp, 8 predicted proteins | sample III_Palsa_N2_3_FD_200533 | JGI IMG/M metagenome (GOLD analysis project Ga0302314, IMG submission 200533) | Peat permafrost microbial communities from Stordalen Mire near Abisko, Sweden - III_Palsa_N2_3 | ecosystem: Environmental > Terrestrial > Soil > Palsa > Peat permafrost | place: Sweden... | reverse complement strand
ACCTGCCGGACACGCCCTACACCATCGACGTGCTCTCCGATCACCTGATCGGCCTGATGGACGCGCTCGGCATCGACCGCGCGCACCTGTCGGGCGAATCGCTCGGCGGCTGGGTGGTGGCCTGGACCGCCAGCCACCACCCCGACCGGGTGGACCGGCTGGTGCTCAACACCCCCGGCAACATCGCGAACAAGCCCGCGGTGATGGCCCGGATGCGGGAGACCACCCTGGCCGCCGTGCAGGATCCGAGCGACGCGACCGTCCGCCGCCGGGTCGAGTTCCTGTTCCACCATAAGGAGATGGTCACCGACGAGCTGGTGAACCTGCGCCGCGCGGTCTACAGCCGCCCCGGGTTCCTGCAGGCCATCAACAACACGCTCGTGCTCCAGGACCCGCAGGTGCGCAAGGACTTCGCCTGGGACCCGGCCTGGGTCGGGCAGGTGACCGCGCCGACGCTGCTGCTGTGGACCGAGCACGACCCCACCGGCGGCCTCGACGAGGCGGCGATGCTGCTCGACTGGCTGCCCGACGCCCGCCTGCACGTGATCGCGGACGCGGGCCACTGGCCGCAGTGGGAGAAGCCGGGGGAGTTCCTCCGCGCCCACCACGACTTCCTGATCCTCGGCAAGGACCCAGCATGAGCGAGCGCAGGGGCGCCCCGAAGCGAGCGGGAGACACAGCGCGAGCGGGAGACACAGCGCGAGCGGGAGACACAGCGTGAGCGAGATCATCGGCCTGGTCGCCCTGTCGCATGCGCCGTTCGCCACGCTGCTGCCGCCGCAGGACGAATCGCAGCCAGGCGGCCGGTTCCTGGCCGACGCGGCGCGGGTGGCCGAGGCCGTCGCCCGGCTGGCACCGGACGCGGTCGTCGTCATCGGCCCCGACCACTTCCACGCGAACTTCTACGACGTGCTGCCGCCGTTCGTCCTCGGCGTGGAGGAGGCGGAAGGCTTCGGCGACTACGGCAGCAGATCGGGGCCGCTGCCGGTCGCCGCCGCGCTGGCCTGGCCGATCAGGGACGGCCTGGCCGAGGCCGGCTTCGACCTGGCGTTGTCCTACGCGCTCACCGTCGACCACGGTGTGGTGCAGAGTTACGACGCCGTCTGCGGGGGTGGTGACCGGGGCGAAGGCGGAGGCGGAGGCGGAGGCGGAGGCGTCCCGCTGGTACCGCTCGTGGTCAACACCGCCGCGCCGCCGCTGCCGAGCATGGAGCGCTGCGTGGCGCTGGGCGCCGCGCTCGGCGCCGCGATCCGCGACGCGGCGTTCCCTGGCCGGGTCCTGCTCATCGCCAGCGGCGGCCTTTCGCACTGGCTGCCCTCCAACGATCCCCGTGACTCCTCGCTGGCGGCGGAACGGCGGACGGCCGTCATCCACGGGCGCAAGGACGTGCGCGCCTTCGCCGCCGCCCGCGAGCCGGCGGTGCGCGCGATGGGCGGGGATCCGAACGCCCGCGTCAACCGCGAATGGGACGGCTGGTTCCTCAAGCAGCTGGCCAACGGAGACCTCGCGGCCGTCACCGAGCTGGGCGACGCGGGCCTGGAAGAGAACGCGGGCCGGGGCGGGCACGAGATCCGCACCTGGCTGGTGGGGCTGGCCGCCGTGGCCGCGCCCCTGCTGTGGACGAGTTACGAGCCGGTGCCCGAGTGGATCACCGGTATGGGCATCGGCACGACCTTCGAGGTGAGCTGACCATGACCAGCACCCGCAGCACGCTCGGGGCCGATGCCGCCACCGCGCTTGACCGGCTCGCCGCCGCCCGCGCCACCCGGCGCCCCTGCGCCCCTGTCCGCGACCTGCTGCCGGCCGGTGACGTCGGCGCCGCCTATGCGGTGCAGTCCGCCTGGGTCGCCGATCAGGTGGCGGCCGGCGCCCGCGTCGTCGGCCGGAAGGTCGGGCTGAGCAACCCCGTCGTGCAGGCGCAGTTCGGCGTCGGCCAGCCCGACTTCGGCGTCCTGCTCGACACCATGGCCTGCGCCGCGCGGACGCCGGTCGAGAGCGACCGCACGCTGCAGCCCAAGATCGAAGCCGAGATCGCCTTCGTGCTGGCAGAGGACCTGGACGGCGACGTGATCGGCCGGGCCGAGGTCGCCGCGGCCACGGCCTACGTGGTCGCGGCGCTGGAGATCGTGGACAGCCGGATCGCCGGCTGGGACATCTCCATCGTGGACACCATCGCCGACAACGCCTCCTCCGGCCTGTTCGTGCTGGGCGACCGGAAGCAGGGACTCGGTCGCCTCGACCTGGCCGACTGCGTCATGACCATGCGCAAGGGCGGGGAGGGCGGCGGCGACGTGGTGTCAACCGGGACGGGCGCCGCCGTGCTCGGCCACCCCCTGGCCTCCGTCGCCTGGCTCGCCGCGACCGTGCGCGACCTCGGCCGCCCGCTGCGGGCGGGGGAGATCATCCTCTCCGGCTCCCTCGGCCCGATGGTGCCCGTCGCCCCCGGCGACGTCTTCCTGGCCGACATCAGCGGGCTCGGTCAGGTCAGCGCGACCTTCACGGAAGGAACCGGATGAAGACCAAGGCGGCCGTCATCGGCTCGGGCAACATCGGCACCGACCTCATGATCAAGATGCTCCGCCTCGGCGACCGGCTCGAGGTCGCGGCGATGGCCGGCATCGACCCCGCCTCCGACGGCCTGGCCCGGGCGCGCCGCCTCGGCGTCCCGACCACGGCCGACGGCGTCGCCGGGCTGATCGCCCGGCCCGGCTTCGAGGACATCCGGATCGTCTTCGACGCCACCTCGGCCCGGGCGCACGAGGCCAACGCACGCGCCCTGGCGCCCTACGGCGTCCGGCTGATCGACCTCACCCCGGCCGCCCTCGGCCCGTTCGTCGTCCCCGCGGTCAACCTCGAGCAGCACGTGGACGCGCCCGACCTGAACATGGTCACCTGCGGCGGCCAGGCGACGATCCCGGTCGTGGCGGCGGTCGCGCAGGTGACGCCGGTGCCGTACGCCGAGATCGTCGCCTCGATCGCCGCCAAGTCGGCCGGACCGGGGACCCGCGCCAACATCGACGAGTTCACCGAGACGACCGCGAGCGCGATCGAGTCCGTCGGCGGCGCGCAGCGGGGCAAGGCGGTGATCATCCTCAACCCGGCCGAGCCCGCCATGATCATGCGTGACACGGTGTTCTGCCTGGTCGATGCCCCCTCGCCCGACCTCAGGTACGAGATCATCGATTCGATTGAGCGCATGGTCGCCCGGGTTTCCCGCTACGTGCCCGGTTACCGGCTCAAGCAGGCCGTCCAGATCACGCCGGTCGACGACCAGCCGTGGACGCTCATCGGCGACCCCAATGTCAGCGACCCCAATGTCAGCGAGCACGGTGCCAGCAAGCACGGTGCCAGCAAGCACGGTGCCAGCAAGCACGGTGCCAGCGAGCACGGTGTGACCAAGCACAGTGTCACGCACCAGGTCAGCGTCCTGCTCGAGGTCGAGGGCGCGGCCCACTACCTGCCCGCCTACGCAGGCAACCTCGACATCATGACATCGGCCGCCCTGCGGGTCGGCGAGCGGATCGCGGCCCGCACCCTGGAGACGACGGCATGAGCAGACGGCTTTTCATTCAGGACGTCACCCTGCGGGACGGCATGCACGCCACCCGCCACCGGGTCAGGCCGGAGCAGGCGGCGCGGATCGCCGCCGCCCTCGACGCGGCCGGCGTGGACGCGATCGAGGTCGCCCACGGCGACGGGCTGGCCGGCACGAGCCTGGCCTACGGGCCAGGCAGCAACACCAGCGAGGAGTGGATCGAGGCCGTCGCCGGGGTCGTCACCCGCGCCCGGCTGACCACGCTGCTGCTGCCCGGCATCGGCACCATCGCCGACCTCAAGCGCGCGTTCTCGCTCGGGGTGCGCTCGGTCCGGGTCGCCACCCACTGCACCGAGGCCGACGTCGCCGCCCAGCACATCGCGGCCGCGCGCGAGCTGGGGATGGACGTCTGCGGGTTCCTGATGATGAGCCACCTGGCCCGGCCGGCCGACCTGGCCCGGCAGGCGGCGCTGATGGAGTCCTACGGCGCGCACTGCGTCTACGTCACCGACTCGGGCGGGCACCTGCGGATGAGCGGTGTGCGCGAGCGCGTCCGCGCCTACCGCGACGTCCTCGATCCCGCCACCGAGATCGGCATCCACGCCCACGAGAACCTCTCGCTCGCGGTCGCCAACTCGCTGACCGCGGTCGAGGAGGGCGTCACCCGCGTGGACGCCTCGCTGGCGGGTCATGGCGCCGGGGCGGGCAACTGCCCGCTGGAGGCGTTCATCGCCGCCGCCACCCTCGAGGGCTGGGAGCACGGTTGCGACCTGTTCGCCCTCCAGGACGCGGCCGAGGACCTGGTCCGCCCGCTGCACGACCGGCCGGTGCGGGTCGACCGCGAGACCCTGACGCTGGGCTACGCGGGCGTCTACTCCAGCTTCCTGCGGCACGCGGAGACCGCCGCGGCGCGCTACGGCGTCGATGTGCGCACGCTGCTCATGGAGGCCGGCCGGCGCCACCTCGTCGGCGGCCAGGAGGACCTGCTGGTCGACATCGCCCTCGACGTCGCCAGTAGAGCAGGTGGCCAGTAGAGCAGGTGGCCAGTAGAGCAGGTGGCCAGTAGGGCACGTTGCCAGTAGGGCACGTTGCCAGTAGGGCGCGTCGCTAGTAGAGCGTGACCGACACGCTCCCGCCGACGCGGCCGGCGGTGCGGCCGGCCACCGTCGATCCGGCTCCGTCGAGGATCTCGAACTGCCAGCCGGCCGACGTCCACCAGGCGCGACGGAGCGCGTCCACGGTCGCGTCCGCGTAGTAGACCTGCGGGCCGCTGGTCGTCTCGGTGACGCTCACCGCGGACCCGACCTGGCCGGCGTCGTGCCCGGAGATCACCGACCCGGGCCCGTCCAGGGTCTCGAGCACCCACCCGGACCCGGTCCAGAAGGCGTGCCGCAGCGACTTGCGCGTCGCGTCGTAGTAGAAGGCCTGCGCGTTCCCCGCCATCTGGGTCACCGAGACGGCCGACCCGACGCTGTCGGCGGTGTGGCCGGCCAGCGCCGACCCGGATCCGTCGAGCGCCGTGAACTGCCACCCGGACGCGGTCAGCCGCGCGTAGCGCAGTGACGCGTCGCCGGCGTCGTAATAGAAGACGTTCGGCTGGCCGCCGAGCAGCGTCGCGCTGATCGCGGACCCGACCCGGTCGCCGGTGTGCCCGGCGAGCAGCGCGCTTGGCCCGTCGATGGTGAGGAAGAGCCAGCGGGCGCCGTTCCACCAGGCGCGGTGCAGCGCGCCCGTGGTGGCGTCGTAGTAGTAAGCCTGCGGCGCCCCGTCGGCCACGAGCGCGCTGATCACGGACCCGACGTGGTGCTCGGTGTGCTGGGCGAGCACGGAGCCGGGCCCGTCGAGCGTTTGCAGCTGCCAGCCGGTCGCGGTCCGGCGCGCCAGCCGCAGCGACGCGTCGTTCGCGTCGTAGTAGAAGACCTCCGGCTGGCCCGCCACCACCACCGCGCTGACGGCCGAGCCGACGTGGCCGTCGGTGTGCCCCGGCAGGGTCGATCCCGGTCCGTCCAGGGTCTCGAACTGCCAACCGCCGCCCGACCGCCAGGCGGCCCGCAGCGACCCGGCGGTCGTGTCCGAGTAGAAGACGATCGGCTGGCCGTCGATCTCGACCGCGCTGGCCGCGCGGCCCACATCGTCGGCCGTGTGCCCGGCCAGCGTTGACCCGGAGCCGTCGATCGTGGCCAAGACCCACTCGGTGCCCGTCCAGCGGGCGTCGCGGAGCGACCCGGCGGAGGAGTCGTAGTAGAACGCCTCGGGCGCGCCGCCCACCGCCAGCTGCAGGTCGGCGACCGCGACCGCGCCCCCGGGGTCGGTCGCGGTCACCGTGAACGGCCAGGTTCCGACCGCGTCGCCGCCGCTCGCGGTCGCGGCGGTGACCGTCCCCGAGAGCAGCCCGGCGCTCGAGAGCGCCAGCCCCGGCGGCAGCGAGCCCGCCGTCACCGCCCACCGGTACGGGCCGGCCCCGCCGGCCGCGGTCAGCGTGGCCGAGTACTCGAGCGACACCTGCGCCGACGGCAGCGTCGGCGTGGTGACGGTCAGCCCGACCGTCGTCATCCACTCCAGGTAGGGGAAGCCGTCGTACGTCACGTACCAGTCGGCGACGGGGAGAACCTGGATGCCGCTCGCCACCGCGTTCTCCTCCACGATCGTGAGCGTGCCGTTCCCGGCGGCGTCGACCGAGCTTGACTGCACGACGACGGTGTGGCCGCCCGCGGCGGTGTTGAACGAGGGCAGCGTCGACATCGACAGCACGTCACCGGGAACGGGCGCGCGGTGCGGCGTCCCGTTCCTGATGATCGCGAACAGCGCCGGGTACGCGGCGGCGTAGTGCGCGTCCACCTGGTCCCCGTTGGTGGGACTGTTCATGGTGACGCCGTACCGGTAATAGAGGTACCGCTCGCTGAACTCGACGCACTGGTATCCCGGCGTCCATAGCGCCCCCGGATAGGGGTAGACGGGGTTGGTCAGCCCGCCGTCGTTCGGGATCGGCCCGCAGGCGGGAACGATGAGCCCGTCGCCCGTCCACGCGGCCGGCGTCACCCCGTAGGCGCCCGGGAACTGGTAGGCCCCTGACACCTGGTCGCACGTGCCGCCGTGGCGTACGGCGGCGACCGCCGACTGCCCGGCGACGGCGCTCGCCGCCAGCCCCGGCCCGCCGACCGCGACCGCGACGGCGGCCGCCATCGCCGTCGCCACGGCGGCCAGGCCGACCGCGAGCACGCGACATCCCTGCTTCGGACGCTTCACCACTCCGCCCCCCGGATCAGAGCCGTTCAGCTACAGAACGTGTTCATAAATATGCGTTCGGCTACTATCATGCGAGTTTCTGACCTAACTCAAACCTCCAATTACGAACAACATCACACAATCTGACCGCACTGCAGCCGCGACCGTCGGCCGGGCGCCCGCGCAGACGTGATGAAAGAGCCGCGGCGGCCGGGGACCGTCGGACCCGACCAGTGCGGAGAAACACCGGTCCGTTCGAGCGCACAGGTTTGATCTTTGGTCGCGGATAGGGTGTTCGCATGGATATCGAAAAGCCAGAGATCGACTTCCCCGAGGGCGCGCCGCCCAAGGACCTTGAGATCACCGACGTCTGGGCGGGCGATGGGAAGCAGGCCAGCCCCGGTGACACCGTTGCGGTGCACTACGTCGGGGTCTCCTACTCGACCGGCGAGGAGTTCGACGCGAGCTGGAGCCGGGGTGAGCCGATCCGCTTCAAGCTCGGCGCCGGGCAGGTCATCGCCGGGTGGGATCAGGGCGTGCAGGGCATGAAGGTCGGCGGACGGCGCAAGCTCGTCATCCCGCCGCACCTGGGCTACGGCCAGCGCGGCGCGGCCGGCGTGATCAAGCCGGGGGAGACCCTCATCTTCGTCTGCGACCTGGTCTCGGCCTGAACCACACACTCAATATCGCCGCGTAGCAAATATCTCCGCGTGACAACCCCCGGTCGGCTCCGCTGGCCGGGGGTTGCCGCTGTCACCGGTCGGCGGCGACCGCCTGCTCGAGTACGGCGCCGGCCGCGAGCAGCCGGTCCTCGCTGTTGGCGGGCCCGATCAGCTGGATGCTGGCGGGCATCGGGCCGGCCCCGGCGCGCGGCCCGTCGGCCGGAACCGGCAGCGCCAGCGAGGGCAGCCCGGCCGCGTTCACCGGCGAGGTCAGACCGCGGATGGCGACGATGGCGTCCGCGTCATCGGTCAGCGGCGGGAAGCCGAGCAGGGTCGGCGCGGCCAGCAGCTCGAACCGGTCCCAGAGGCGGTCAAGGGTGGCCTTCCAGCGCACTAGCTCGACCCGGGCGGCGGTCAGCTGCGCGTCGGTGATCGTGGCGGCCCGGCGGAGCCGGGCGAGCACGTCGCGCCCGATCCGGTCGGGCGCGGTCGCGACCAGCTCCGCGTTGGTCGCCCAGGCCTCCGCGTCGAGCAGCGCCATCGAGGCGGCGATGACGCCGTCGAGCTCGCTGATCGTGACCGGCTGGACCGAGAACCCGGCCGCGCGCAGCGCGTCGTCGACCGCCGCGTCGATCGCCGGGTCGGCCTCGATCGTCAGCCGGCCGACGACCCGCGGCGCCTCGCCCGCCACCGCGAATCCCGGTTCGAGCAGCGCCATGCCCGCGATGAGCCCGCTGACGTCGCGTGCCATCGGCCCTACGGTGTCCAGGCTGGGCGCGAGCGGTCGCACGCCGTCCAGGCTGATGCGGCCCCAGGTGGTCTTCAGCCCCGAGATCCCGCAGCACGCGGCGGGGATGCGGATCGACCCGCCGGTGTCGGTCCCGTAGCCGACGTCGGCCTCGTCGGCCGCCACCGCGGTGGCCGAACCGCTGGACGAGCCGCCCGGGATCCGGCGCGGGTCGAGCGGGTTGACCGGGGTGCCGAAGGCGGCGTTGATTCCGCTGATCCCGTAGGCCAGCTCGTGCAGGTTGGTCTTGCCGACGAACCGCGCCTCGCCCCGCGCCATCGCCGCCCGCAGCCCCGCCAGGCAGGCGGCGTCCCGGCCGGCGGGCGGCGCGGCGTCGGCGACGGCGCGGCAGCCCGCGGTCGTCGGCAGGCCGGCCATGTCGATGAGGTCCTTCACGGCAACGCGCAGGCCGGAACCGAACTCGGTCTCCAGCTGGATCCAGGTAGCCACGATTGACAAGGCTAACGTGCCCAGTGAGACTCCGTGTTCTTACGGTTTCGCTGGGTGATGGGATTCGTCGGCGGTTGAAGAGCAAGCCGCGTGCGTTCAGAACGAAAGATTGTGAATTCGATCTATTCGACCAGCGCTGCCTATTCGAGCACCGCTGCGGCGTGCGCCTGAGCGGACACCCGGGCGAGGCCGTGCAGCGCGTCCACGTACGGCGTCGGCACGCCGACGAGCGCGCCGAGCTCGCGGACGGCGCCGGTCAGCGCGTTCAGCTCGAGCGGTCGCCCGGCCCGCGCGTCCTGCAGCATCGACGGGGTGAAGTCGCCCAGCTTGCGGGTGACCGCGTGCCGGTCCTGCGGCGTCTGCTCGATCGGGCAGCCGAGCCGGTCGCCGATCTCGCGCGCCTCGAGCATCGCGGCGGAGCAGAACTCCCTGACCAGGTCGTCGTCGAGGGCAGGCCCGGTCGTCGCGCCGGTGATCGCGCAGATGGGGTTGAGCGTGAGGTTCCCCCACAGCTTGTACCAGACGTCGTCCCTGATCCGGTCGGAGACGGTGATGTCAAAGCCGGCCGCGCGCAGCGCCGCCGCCAGCGCGCTCAGCCGGCCGGAAGCGCCGCCGGCCAGCTCGCCGATGATCAGCCCGTTCCCGGCCCGCCAGCTGACCACGCCGGGCGCGGGCGACGACGCCGACAGGTGCACCGCGGCGCCGATCACGCGCGACGCCGGCAGCGCGGCCGCGATCAGCCCGCCGGGATCGACGCTGTCCAGGTGAGCGCCGGCGGCGGGACCGCCGAAGCCGTCGAGGAACCACCACGGCACGCCGTTCAGCGTCGACAGCACGCTCGTGCCCGGGCCGAGCAGCGGCCCGATCGACGCGGCGACGGACGGCATCGACTGCGCCTTGACCGCGACGACCACCACGTCCTGCACGCCGAGCTCAGCCGCGTCCTCGGGCGCGGCGGCGGCCAGGCCGGCCGCGACGCCCGCCGTCCCGTCGGGCGCGGTCACCCGCAGCCCGTCCGCCCTGATCGCGCGCAGGGTGGCGCCGCGCGCCAGCACCGACGCGGTGACGCCGCCGACCCCCGCCAGGCCGGACGCGATAACCCCGCCGATTGACCCGGCGCCCACCACACAGATTCGCATGAACTCATGTTTATCCCAGCCCTACCCCAGCGCAGCTCTATCCCGGCCCAGCGAGAACGGGAAACCAGCCGATATGCGAAAGTCGGACCATGCACCCTTCGACGCCTATCCAGTCACGTCAGGCCGATACCCGTGGCGCGTAGCCGGGGCGTCGGCCCGCTCCCGGCGGCCGTCGCGAAGTCCCTGGCGAACGCTTCCCCCACGCCGTTCTGGCTGGACCAGCCGGACGCCCCCGAGCCCCTGCCCGCGCTGACGGGCCAGCTCACGGCCGATCTGGCCATCGTCGGGGGCGGGTTCACCGGCCTGTGGACGGCGCTGCTGGCCAAGGAGCGCGACCCGTCAAGGGACGTCGTCCTGCTGGAGGCGCGCACCGTCGGCAACGCGGCGTCCGGCCGCAACGGCGGCTTCTGCTCGGCCAGCCTGACGCACGGCATCGGCAACGGCCTCGAGCGCTTTCCCGGCGAGATGCCGCTGCTTGAGAAGCTCGGCCAGCAGAACCTGAGCGAGATCGGCGCGGCGATCGCCAAGCATGACATCGACTGCGACTTCCAGCTGACCGGGGAGCTGAACGTCGCCACCGCGGCCTGGCAGCTCGAAGGGGTCGAGGAGGAGGCGGCGGCCGCCCGCGCGCTCGGCCATGACGTCGAGGTGCTCGACGCGGCCGGGATCCGCCGCGAGCTCAACTCGCCCGCCCTCGTCGGCGGGCTCAAGATCACCACCGGCAACGCGCTGGTCGAGCCGGGCAGGCTGGCCTGGGGGCTGCGCCGCGCCTGCCTGGACGCGGGGGTGCGGATCCACGAGCAGACGCCGGTCGGCTCGATCGCCCCCGACGGCACCGGGCTGAGGCTGACCGCGCCGTACGGGTCGGTGCGGGCGGGGCGGGCGGTGCTCGCGGCCGGCGTGCCGGGCCGCTCGCTGCTGCGCCGGATCGGCGCCTACGTGATCCCGGTCTGGGATTACGTGCTGATGACGGAGCCGCTGTCGGCCGCGCAGCTGGCCGCGCTGGGCTGGAACGGCCCGCGCGGCGCGTCCGACATGAGCAATCAGTTCCACTACTTCCGGCTG
>Ga0302314_10020707_pt1 | contig 10864 bp, 8 predicted proteins | sample III_Palsa_N2_3_FD_200533 | JGI IMG/M metagenome (GOLD analysis project Ga0302314, IMG submission 200533) | Peat permafrost microbial communities from Stordalen Mire near Abisko, Sweden - III_Palsa_N2_3 | ecosystem: Environmental > Terrestrial > Soil > Palsa > Peat permafrost | place: Sweden... | reverse complement strand
GGTCGCGGCGATGATGCGCACATCCGTGCGGATGGGCGTGCGGCCGCCCACGGTCGTATATTCGCCCTGCTGCAGCACGCGCAGCAAACGCGTCTGCGCTTCGAGCGGCATGTCCCCGATCTCATCGAGAAACAGTGTGCCGCCTTCCGCCTGCTCGAACCGGCCGACGCCGCGATTGGTGGCGCCCGTGAACGCACCGCGCTCATGGCCGAACAATTCGCTTTCGACGAGCTCTTTCGGAATCGCCGCCATGTTGACCGCCACGAAAGGCCCATGGCGCCTGCGCCCGTAATCGTGGAGCGCGCGCGCGACAAGCTCCTTGCCCGTACCAGATTCGCCCATGATCATCACGGTGAGATCGGTCTGCGTGAGCCGCGCGATGACGCGATAGATTTCCTGCATGGCGGGCGAGCGCCCGATGATGGGCAGCCGCTCTTCGGCCGAATCGCGCTCGGCCTGCGCATCGCGCTTGCTGCGCGGCGTGGCGAGCCCGCGCTGCACGACGGAAATCAATTCCTTCAGGTCGAACGGTTTCGGCAGATATTCGAATGCGCCCCGCTCCGCCGCCGTGATCGCAGTGAGAATCGTGTTCTGCGCGCTCATCACCACGATGGGAAGCTCCGGCCGCACGCGCTTGATGCGGGGGATCAGGTCGAACCCGTTCTCATCGGGCAGCACAACATCGGTGATAACGAGGTTGCCCTCGCCGCTTTGAACCCAGCGCCACAGGCCCGCGGCCGTGCCGGTCGTGCGCACGTCATAGCCTGCGCGGCCGAGCGCCTGGTTCAGCACGGTGCGGATCGCGCTGTCGTCGTCGGCAACGAGGATCATTCCGGCCGCCATCTTACCCTCCTTCGCCTTCCGCCTTCGGCAGAAGGACGCGAAACACTGTGCGCCGTGGCGCGGATTCACATTCGATCACGCCCCCATGATCGCCGACGATCTTGGCGACGAGCGCGAGGCCCAGCCCCGAGCCGCGCGCCTTGGTGGTGACGAAAGGATCGAAAATATTCGGCATCAAATCTGCCGGAACGCCTGCGCCGTTATCGCGAACCGTCACTTCCAGCGGCAGACTCAGGCGCGTGCCCGACAGCCCCCCACTCACGCGCATGCCGGGGCGGTAGCCTGTTGTCAATGTGATCTCGCCGCCCGATTCCGGCACGGCGTCGCTCGCATTGCGCACGAGATTCATGAACACCTGGATCAGCTGATCGCGATCGCCCAGCACGGACGGCAAAGACGGATCGAACACTTCGGCGAAGGTCACATGCCTGGCAAAACTCGTTTCAGCCACTTTGCGCACGCGATCCAGCACTTCATGGATGTTGACCGGCGTGCGCGGCAGCGCACGCGTGTCGCCGAACGCTTCCATGCGATCGATCAGCGCGCAGATGCGGTCGGATTCGGCGCAGATGAGTTGCGTGAGTTCCTTCTCATTGTCGGCGAGCGCTTCCTCAATCAATTGCGCCGCGCCGCGAATGCCGGCCAGCGGATTCTTGATCTCATGCGCGAGGACCGCCGCCATGCCGTGCAGCGAGCGCACCGCGCCGCGATGCGAGAGTTGCCGGTCGAGGCGTTGCGCGAAGCCGCGTTCCTGCAATGTCACCAGCACCGCGCCGTCCGGCTTCGCGACCGGCGTGACGATCACATCCGCCAGCCGCTCGCCATGGCGTGGCGTGGTGAGGTCGACATCGTGCTCGCTGATCGAGGAACCGCGCTCGCGCGCCTGGGCGATGACCTGGATCAGCGGGCTCGCGAAAGGCGTGATATCCGGCAGCCGCTGGCGCACCAGAAGCCCGGCACCCATGTCGAAGAACTGCTCCGCGGCCGGGTTCACAAAAAGGATTTCGAGTTGTGGTCCGATTAGCAAAACAGGCATGGGCAGCGCGGCCGCGATGAGGCTCGCTGCCGGGTGTTCTAATTCCTCGATGCCGTTGTGCTGCCCCGGAGCCATATTGCCTATAGTTTAATCAGTGCCTAGTCATGACTATAGGATGGGCATACCCATTCGCAAAGCCCGGCAGGGCATTTTGCCCGACTTGACGCACCGTTTGATTGAAAGAACTGTGGGAACAGGCCGCCTCAACCGCCTGACTCCGGAAATGAAATGGCAAAAATCGCCGCCTTGATAGTGGCCGCGGGCAGCGGCGAGCGCGCCGGAGGCGGGATTCCGAAGCAGTATCGCGCGCTCGCGGGCGTGCCCCTGCTGCGCCTGACCGCGGATATCTTTGCGCGCTTTCCGGGCATTTCAGACCTTCAGATCGTCATAGGTCCTGGTCAAATGGAGCAAGCCGAAAAGGTGCTGGACGGCGTCGCCCATCTTTCACCCGTCACCGGCGGCAAGACGCGGCAGGAATCGGTTCGCAACGGGCTGGAGGCACTCGCGGCGCGGGCACCCGATTACGTCCTGATTCAGGATGCCGCCCGGCCCTTCGGTTCGCATGCCCTGATCGAACGCCTGATGTCCGCGCTTGAAGGCGGCGCGGATTGCGCGATTCCGCTCCTGGCCGTCGCCGATACTTTGAAACTGGAACGGCCACCCGGCGTTTGGACCACGGTACCGCGCGACGGACTGATGCGCGCGCAAACTCCGCAGGGATTCCGTTTCGACAAGATACTCGCGGCGCATCGCCAGCATGCCGATGCCGCAGTCACGGACGACATGGCGCTGGCCGAACTTGCGGGATTGAAGATCGCCGCGGTCGCCGGCGAAGAGGTCAATATGAAGATCACCACGGCGGAAGATTTCGCCTACGCGGAGCGATTGATGGCGGGGCTAGCGGATTTTCGCACGGGTTCAGGGATCGATGGGCACCGCTTCGTGGCGGGCGATCATGTGTGGCTGTGCGGCATTCGCGTTGCGCACGATATGGGATTGGAAGGCCATTCCGATGCCGACGCAGGATTGCACGCTTTGACGGATGCGATTCTCGGTGCACTTGGTTCGGGCGATATCGGTTTGCACTTTCCGTCGGAGGATCCGCGCTGGCGCGGCGCGCCATCGTCGAAATTTCTTGCCCATGCGGCCGGGCTTGTTCGCGAGGCTGGCGCCGCAATCGTGCATGCCGACGTGACGCTCATTTGCGAACGGCCAAAAGTCACGCCGCATCGCGAAGCCATGCGCGCAAAGATCGCCGAAATCCTCGAACTCGATGTGTCGCGCATCAGCGTGAAGGCGACGACGACAGACGGCATGGGCTTCACCGGCCGACGCGAAGGCCTCGCCGCGCAGGCGGTGGCGACCTTGCGGTTTCCAGTATGACGCTGCGCTCCACCTACAACGCCATCGCCACAGTGTTCGGCGTCGGCCGCCTGCCCGTCGCACCCGGCACGGCCGCAAGCGTGATTGCGCTTCCGATTGCATGGCTGATCGTGGCGCTCACCGGCAGCCCCTTTCTGCTGCTGTTCGCAGGCCTGCTCGTAAATGCTATCGGTGCCTGGGCCTGCGAACTTTATTCGCGCGACAAGGGCGAAAAAGATCCTTCCGAGTGCGTGATCGACGAAGTGGCGGGACAGTGGATCGCTTGCGCGTTCATACCGACGCATTCGACATTCGGCCACACGCTTCTCTGCTATGCCCTCGCTTTCGTCCTGTTTCGCGTGTTCGACATTTTGAAACCCTGGCCCATTTCGGCTGCCGAACGCCTGCCGGGAGGAATTGGTATCATGGCCGACGATTTCGTCGCGGGTCTCGCAGCGGGCGCGATCATTGCGGTGCTTGCGCACCTCGGCCTAGTCTGAGCCCCCATGTTCCCGTCTCCCTTCCTGCGCCTTGCCGAAGTCGTGCTCGCCGATGCGCGCACGCAGAAGCTCCGCATTGCCACGGCCGAAAGCTGCACCGGCGGATTGATTGCGGCGCTGCTGACGGAGATTCCCGGCTCGTCCGATGCGTTCGATCGCGGCTTCGTTGTTTATTCGAATCGCGCGAAATCGGACCTTCTCGGTGTGCCGGGCGATTTGATCGCGGATGCGGGCGCAGTTTCCGAAGCTGTCGCGCGGTCAATGGCCGAAGGCGCTGTCGAGAATTCGAATGCGCATTTGGCGGTTTCGGTAACGGGCGTCGCCGGCCCGGGCGGCGGCACGAAACTCAAACCCATCGGCCTCGTCCACATTGCAGCGGCGCGCGAAGGCCGTTCGATCATTCACGAAGCGCATCGCTTCGGCGATATCGGACGCGCGGAAATCCGGATGAAAGCGGTCGAAGCGGCGTTGCAGCTTCTACACCGCCTGCTTTGACAATTTCTGCGCGCGAACTTCGAACGCCTGGGTCATGCGCGTCATCACGCGCGCGAGGGCTGCTTCCGCGATCAGTGCGAGCACCTTGCTTTTGAATTCGAACAGAATCGAGAATTCGACCCGGCAGCCCTCGCCGTCCGGAACGAAATGCCAGTGGTTTTCGAGTTTCCGGAAGACGCCTTCCGTCTGCACCACATCGACTTTGTAATTCGCCGGGTCGAGCGTCACCCGGCTGGTGTAGCGTTCGCGGAAATTCCGGAAGCCCACGATGGTTTCCGCGATCAGCTGCTCGCCGGTGGACGTTTTCTCGCGGCTGTTGACGCGCAACCCTGCGCACCACGGCACAAATTGCGGATACCGTTCCACATCGGAAACGATCTCGTACATCAGTTGCGCCGTATACGGAACAAATCGCGTTTCAGAATGACTTGGCATGGGCGTGTGCGGTGCGTGCGGCCTGCAGTGCCGTAAAATCCGTGTCTGCGTGATAGGAGGAACGCGTCAGCGGACTCGCCGACACCATCAGGAAGCCTTTGGCGCGCGCGATCTGTTCGAGAGCCTTGAACTCGTCCGGAGACCAGAAGCGCGCGAGTGCGGCATGCTTGCGGGTCGGCTGGAGATACTGGCCGATGGTGAGGAAATCGACTTGCGCCGCGCGCAGGTCGTCCATCACCTGCATGATCTCTTCGCGACTCTCGCCGAGGCCGACCATGAGCCCCGATTTCGTGAATCCCGTCGGCACCAAGTCCTTCGCATGTTCGAGCAATCGCAACGACGTGAAATAGCGCGCGCCCGGCCGCACTGTCAGGTAGAGCCGCGGCACGGTTTCGAGATTGTGGTTGAGCACGTCCGGCCGCGCCGCCATCACAATCTCGATGGCGCCGGGTTTGCGCAGGAAATCCGGCGTCAGCACTTCAACGGTCGTGCCCGGGCTGAATTCGCGGATGGCGCGGATCGTCTGCGCAAAATGTTCGGCGCCGCCGTCCGCGAGGTCATCGCGGTCCACCGACGTGATCACGACATGCTTGAGGCCCAGTTTCGCCACCGCGCGGCCGACATTTGCAGGCTCGTCCAAATCGAGCGGCCCCGGCAATCCGGTTTTCACGTTGCAGAAGGCGCAGGCCCGCGTGCAGGTGTCGCCCATGATCATCATGGTGGCGTGCTTGTTCGTCCAGCATTCGCCAATGTTCGGGCAGCCCGCCTCTTCGCAGACCGTGTGCAGCCCGTGCTCGCGCACGATCGCCTTGGTTTCGGCATATTCGCGGCTGACGGGCGCCTTCACCCGAATCCAGTCGGGCTTGCGCTGCACGGCCGAGTCGGGCCGGTGCGCCTTTTCCGGGTGGCGGGCCGCCCGGAGGTCCTTCAGATCCTGGTCGAAAACGATGGCCATCGTCCCTACATATAGGCATGCCCTTGGAAAATCACGTGGCCTTAGGGTTGCCATTTGCCACAACCGTCGCCTGGGCTAGCTTGGGCGGCAAAAAGGGGATGGGCTGTTCGCGCCCCTCCAGACAGGGAGCATTCGGGTGAGCCTTGCAACCGTCGCCGCCGCCTCGGGCGAAGAGATCGTGCCTTTCGATGTCGACCGCGCCTACAAGCCCGTATTCCGGGCGCTGACCCAGGCACGCAGCAAATTCGGCGGCAAGCGGGCGGCGCTGGTCGACGGTGACGAACGCGTGCTGACCTATGATGAGATCGTGCGCGCATCGCTCGCGCTGGGCCATGCGCTCAAAGCCGGCACGCGTGCGGGCGAAGCGGTGGGCGTGATGCTGCCGTCGGGCGCAGGCGCTGTAATCGCGTTCTTCGCGGTCTCGGCTTACGGCCGTGTACCGGCCATGCTCAATTTCACTGCCGGCGCCGCCGCCATCAAAGCCGCGCTGCAGATGGCGCAGATCAAGCGCATCGTCACCGCACACAAATTCATCGAGCTGGGCAAATTCGAAGCGTTGATCGACGAGCTGAAAGATTCCGCCGAGATCGTCTATCTCGAGGACGTGCGCGAAAAGCTGACGATCTTTGACAAAGCGTTCGCGGCCGTGGGCCAGTTCCTGCCCGGCGCGGTGACCGCGCGGCCAGCGCACGCAACGCCTGCAGTGATCCTGTTTACTTCCGGCACGGAAGGCGATCCCAAAGGCGTCGCGCTTTCGCATCTCAATATACTTTCTAATGTCGAGCAGGTGCGTTCGCATATCGCGCTCTATGAATCCGACATTCTGTTCAATCCGCTACCGACCTTTCATTGCTTCGGATTGACGGTAGGTGTGGTGATGCCGCTGCTGCTGGGCATCAAGGTGGTGCTGCATCCCACACCGTTGCAGCCCCGCGAGATCGTGCGGCGAATCAAGACCTCCGGCGCCACAATTCTGCTCTCAACCGACACCTTCATCTCGCAATATGCACGCGCGGGCGATCAGGGCGACCTGAACAGCCTGCGTCTTGCGGTCTGCGGCGCGGAACGGCTGCGCGACGAGACGCGTGCGCTCCTGCGCAAGAAATACAATATCGAATTGCTGGAAGGCTACGGCGTGACGGAGGCCGCACCCGTCATCGCAGCGAACCAGCCCGGCGCCAACCGCGCCGGCACCGTCGGCCGTCTCGTGCAGGGCATGGAATGCAGGCTTGAACCCGTCGAAGGCATTCCCAATGCCGGCAGGCTCTATGTGCGTGGGCCGAATGTGATGCTGGGCTACATCAAGGCTGACAATCCCGGTGTCATCGATCCACCCCATGGCGGCTGGCACGATACGGGCGATGTGGTGGCGATCGACGAAGAGGGCTTCATCGCGATCAAGGGGCGCCTCAAACGCTTCGCCAAGATCGGCGGCGAGACGGTGTCGCTGGCGGTGGTGGAGAATTGTGCGTCGGCTCTGTGGCCGGATTACGCGCATGCCGCCGTGACGATTCCCGACGGACGCAAAGGCGAGCAGATCGTCCTTGTCACCACCTGCCCCGACGCCCAACGCACCGATCTCATCGGCTGGGTCCACAATCACGGCGTCCCCGAATTGGCCGTTCCCCGCCGCATCCTCCAGGTGGATTCGGTGCCTGTGCTCGGAACCGGAAAGACGGATTACACGAAGGTGCAGAAGACGGTGAAGGAAAGCATGGAGTCTGTCGCGACGCCGGGAGATGCAGCGAAATGATTCAAGCCTTCGAGCTTTGCGTCGCTTCGTGACCGGACGTTTCCGAGTCCTCCGGCTCAAACATGCGATTAAATTTGTCGAGGTAGAAATACACGACGGGCGTCGTGTAGAGCGTCAGAATTTGCGACACGAACAATCCGCCCACGATGGCCCAACCGAGAGGTTGGCGAAACTCCGCGCCTGTCCCGTTCATGAGGATCATGGGAATGCCGCCCAGCGCGGCGCAAGCCGTCGTCATGAGAATGGGGCGCAGCCGCTGGTGTGACGCCTGCCTGACGGCTTCCTCAGGTTCAAGATGGTGTTCGCGTTCGAGGCGCAGCGCGACATCGACGATCATGATGCCGTTTTTCTTGACGATGCCGATCAATAGAATGATCGCGATGATACCGATCACGTTGAGATCCTGCCCCGCGGCCTTCAATGCCAGCAGAGCGCCCACACCAGCCGACGGCAGAGTCGAGAGAATGGTGATGGGATGAATGAAGCTCTCATAGAGCACACCCAGGATCACGTAGACCGCTATCAATGCTGCGGCGATCAGGATCGGCTCGCTCGACAGCGACTGCTGGAACGCCTGCGCCGTGCCCTGGAACGCGCCCGTCAACGTGATCGGCGAACCCAGCTTTTCGCGCGCAGCCAGCACCGCATTCGTCGCCTGGCTGAGCGCCACGCCCGGCGCGAGATTGAACGCCAAGGTCGCGGCGGGATATTCGCCCTGATGGTTGACCGTCAGACTGCCCGTGGTGTTGGGGTTTACCTTCACGAACAGCGAGAGCGGTACGGTTTTGCCCGTGATCGGTGAAAGGATAAACACGGAGTTGAACAGATCGGGACTCGCTTGCAAGGCCGGCGGCGCCTCGACGACGATGTGATAGCTATTTTGCTGCGTATAGTATTGCGCAACCTCGTCCTGGCCGATCTGTTCGTAAATGGCTGTGTCGATCGCGGTGGGCGTGATGCCAAATCGCGCCGCCGCATCCCGGTCGATGGTCAGATTGACGGCCCCGCCATTGGATTGCTGATCGGAGCTGACATCCTTCAGCTCCGGCAAAGTCTGCATCAATGCGAGCATGCGCGGCGCCCATTCGTCCAGTTCGGTCAGGCTGGAGTCCGATAGCGTGTACTGATACTGCGCCTGCCCGGCGCGGCCGCCGACATTGATGTCCTGTGCCGCCTGAAGGAAGGTCTGCACGCCGACAAGCTCGGCGAGCTTCGGGCGCAACCGGGCGATGACTTGATCGGCACTCGCCTTACGGCCGCTGTCCTTGGGTTTCAACGCGATAAACAAATTCGCCGAGTTCGTGCTCGAGCTTCCGACGAAGACTCCAAAGCCGGAGATGGCGGTGTCGGCGCCCAGGACATGGGCGACATCCAGAATCTTCCGCTTTGTCTTCGTGAACGACGCGTCCTGGGACGTAATCATGACGCCGCTGAGAAAGCCGGTATCCTGCTGCGGAAAGAATCCGGTGGAGGCAGTGGTGTAAAGGACGACCGCGAACGCGATCGTCGCCAGAAAGACCATCAGCGTTGTGAATTTGTGGCGCAGCACGATGTCCAGGGTGCGCGCATAGCCCGATTCGAGATTCGTGAATCCCTTTTCGAGCCCTTTGGTGAACCAGTTCGAAGGCGGCTCGGGCACCTGGAGGAATCTGCTGCACAGCATCGGGGTCAAGGTCAGGGTGAGCACGAGCGACAGCAGCACCGCGGCGCTGAGCGTGATGGCGAATTCGCGCATGAGCAGGCCCACCACGCCGCCCATGAACATCAAAGGCGTGAACACTGCGACGAGCGAGATCGAAATCGAGAGTACCGTGAAGCTGATTTCCCCCGCTCCCGCCAGTGCCGCATCGAACGGCTTTTCACCCTTTTCGACGCGCTGCCAGATCACTTCCACCATGACGATCGCATCGTCGACCACGAAGCCCACGGCAATCGTCATCGCCATCAGTGAAAGATTGTCGAGGCTGAACCCCAATGGCAGCATTATGGCCGTGGTCGCCAGAAGCGCCAACGGGATCACGGCGCTGGGGATTAGGGTCGCCCGCACATTGCGCAGGAACAGAAAGATGACCAGCACCACCAGAAATACGGTGATAAGCAGTGTCACCTTAACGTCAGCGACTGACGCGCTGATCGTCTGCGTCCGATCCATCAGGATATGGATTTGAATGGCCGGCGGAATGTTCGCCTGGAGCGACGGCAACGCCTTTCGGATATCGCCCACCGTCTTGATGACGTTCGCGCCGGGCTCTTTGTAAATGACAAGGAGGATACCCTGTCCGCCCTTCAGGGTCGGATCGGTGTTGGCTTGGCCTGGATACACCCAGGCGCCGATCTGGTCGTTCTCCACGCTCTGGCTGGCGCTGCCCAGATCCTTGACGCGGATTGGCGAGCCGTTCTGGTAGCCTACGACGAGATCGTTCCACGGTGCCGCGGTGAGAATCTGATCGTTCGCGTACACGGTGAGGCCACGTTGCGCGCCGACGATCGAACCCTTGGGCTGATTGGTCGTGGCGGCGACGATCTGCGCGCGCACATTGTCGATCTGGAGACCGCGCGCCGCGACTTTGCGCGGATCGATCTGAATACGCACAGCCGGTTTCTGCTGGCCGCCGATGGTCACAAGACCCACGCCGTCGATGCGCGAGACCTGTTGGGACAGGATCACGTCGGCATAGTTGTCGACCTGATCGAGCGGCAAACTGTCGGAACTGAGCGTCAGGATCATGATCGGCGCGTCGGCAGGATTGACCTGGCGTATCGTGGGCTGTGCCGGAAGATTGGCCGGAAGTTGCGCGCTCGCCGCGTTGATTGCCGCCTGCACCTGTTCGAAATCCGTGGTCATGTTCTGACCCAGCTCGAATTGCAGCGTGATCGAAGTGGATCCCAGCGAACTCACCGACGTCATCTGGACGATGCCGGGGATAAGCGAGAACTGGCGTTCGAGCGGCGTCGCCACGTTCGAGGCCATGGTTTCGGGGCTGGCGCCCGGCAAGCTCGTGCCGATCTGAACGGTGGGAAAATCCACGTTAGGCAGGGCTGCGACGGGTAGACTCACATAACCGACGATCCCGACCAGCAGGAATGCGAACGCTATCAACGTGGTAGCGACAGGACGGCGGATGAAGGGAGCCGAGAGGTTCAAGAGTATCCCTATTTCGCCGCAGGAATGATTCGAACCGGCGAGCCCGCTTTCAAAATCATCTGTCCGTCGGTCACCACAGTTTCACCGGCGCGAACGCCGCTCTTGACCACGACCGTCGTGCCCTGCGTCCATGCGACCGTCACCGGTCGCATCGAGACCGTTTTATTGGCGCCGACCACGTAGAGGAACGAACCGTTCGGACCTTGATTCACGGCGTTCACGGGGATGGTCGTGACACGCGGCAGAACCTGAAGCGTCAGTTGGACGTTGACGAACTGGCCGGGCCAGAGCTTTTCGGCCGTGTTGGGGAAGCGCGCTTTCAATTCGACAGAACCGGTGG
>Ga0302314_10020706_pt1 | contig 10864 bp, 1 predicted proteins | sample III_Palsa_N2_3_FD_200533 | JGI IMG/M metagenome (GOLD analysis project Ga0302314, IMG submission 200533) | Peat permafrost microbial communities from Stordalen Mire near Abisko, Sweden - III_Palsa_N2_3 | ecosystem: Environmental > Terrestrial > Soil > Palsa > Peat permafrost | place: Sweden... | reverse complement strand
CGGCCGACTCCAGGTGGCCGATATTGGACTTGACCGAACCGACGTAGCACGGGCCGGAGCGGGTCTCCTCGGAAACCTCGAAAGCTTGCCGCAGACCTTCGATTTCGATCGGGTCGCCCAGCGGCGTGCCGGTTCCGTGCGTCTCGATGTAGCTGATCTCCGAAGAGTCGATCTCGGCGATCGCGTGCGCCTCGGCGATGACGTCGGCCTGGCCGGCCGCGGTCGGGGCGGCGTAGGTCATCTTCGTGGAGCCATCGTTGTTCAGCGCCGATCCGCGGATCACGGCGTGGATTCGGTCACCGTCGTCGACGGCATCCTGCAGCGCCTTGAGCACCACGACCCCGACGCCGCTGCCGAAAATCGTGCCGTCGGAACGGGCATCGAAAGGCCGGCAATGGCCGGTCGGCGACACCATCGAGCCTGGGGCGTACCAATATCCGACATGATGCGGGATGCGCAGCGATGCGCCGCCGGCCAGCGCCAGCTCGCACTCGCCGTTCAGGATGCTCTGGCAGGCCAGGTGCACCGCGACCAACGCCGACGAGCAAGCCGTCTGCACCGACAGTGCGGGCCCGCGCAAATTCAACGCGTACGCCAGCTTGGTGGCCAGGTAGTCCTTGTCGTTCTGCAACGACAAGTTGACCATGTCGAAGGTAATGCCTTGCCCCATAACCACATTGGGGTCATAGTTGGACATGATGTTGTGCAGCAGATACCCACTGGTGGTGCTGGTCGCGTACACGCCGACCGAGCCCTCGATCTCGGCGGGGTCGTAGCCGGCGTCCTCGATCGCGTGGAACGCGGTCTGCAGGAACAGCCGGTGCTGCGGATCGGTCGAGCGCGCTACCTGCGGAGTGAAATTGAAGAAGTCGGCGTCGAATTCGTCGATGCCGTCCACCAGCGCGGCGCGCCGCACGTAGGCGTGATTCGCCAGCGACTTCTCGGGGATGCCTTCGGCCAGCAGATCATCTTCGGCCAGCGTGACGATCGACTCCTCGCCGCGGCGCAGGTTGTCCCAGAATGCCGACAGCGTGTTGGCGCCCGGCAACCTGGCCGCCATGCCGACCACCGCGATCGCGTTGGGCGGCAATTCGCCGTTGCTGGTCACACTCGATCTCCTACCTTTCGCCTGGCGGCGGCACGCTGCCGGGCCGCGGCGCGCTGCTTGGCTCTGTCACGAACCCCGCCAACGCTGTCAGCCTTGTCCACTGTCTCCAGGCCCAGCTGACGGATCAGGTCAGTCGTCAGCGCGGCCAGCGAGGCGCCCTGCAACAACAGGGCCACCGGCGGTTCCACACCGAAGTCGCCGCGAACAGTGTTGCGGATTCGGACCGCCATAAGCGAATCCATGCCCAATTCGGTCAACGGCTGATCGGCGTCGAGCGTGCTGCCCTTCGGGTAGCCCATGATGGCCAGGATGCGGCCACTCAGTCGCGCGATGACGACCCGGTTGACTTCGGCGGGGTCCATCTCGCGCAACGCGTCGGGGCCCGCCCAATCGTCGTCGTCGCTGTCGATGTCGAGTTCCTCGGCCAACTTCGCGAAATAGCCGAGTTGCTGGATCTCCGGGAACGCGGCCGCGGCCCGGTCCAGCCGCAGCCGGGCCACCCCGATGTTGGTGGGGTGGTTGGCCAGGATGGCCTCCAGCGCCTCGATGCCTTCGGCCGGCGAGATGGGATCCAGCGCGCTGAAGGTGAGGGCGCGGGCGACGCCGATGTCGGACCACTGTCCCCAGTTGATCGTGGTGGCCGGCAAACCCGAAGCCCGTCGCCAGTCGACCAGACCGTCGAGCCAGGCACTCGCGGCGGCGTAGGCGCCCTGTCCGGGCGCACCCAGCAGTGACGACGTCGACGAGAAGCCGACCCACCAGTCGAGGTCGCGACCGGCGGTCGCGACGTGCAGTCGCAGCGCGCCAATGGCTTTCGGCGCCCACACCCGCTCCAGGCTCTCCTTGCTGAGGCCGGCGACGATCTGGTCGTCGAGTACCACGGCGCTGTGCATCAGACCGCGCAACGCCAGCCCGGTCTCTTCGGCCGCGCTCACCAGCCGCTCGGCGACTCCGGGTGCGGCGATATCGCCGAGCACCACGGCGATCTGGGCGCGCTGCCCGAGTTCGTCGAGCAGAGCCTGTGCCTCATCGGACGGCTGGGACCGTCCGTTGAGGACCACGCGGCCGGCGCCGCTGTCGACCAGCCAACGGGCCATCGCCAACCCGATGCCGCCGAGGCCACCGGTGAGGATGTAGGCGCCGTCCGGCCGAACGACCGTGTCGGACTTAGCCGTACCCAGCGTCGCGCGGGAAAGCCGCTTCGCGTAACGCTTTTCGTCGCGCCAGGCGATGACATCATCGCTGGCCAACCCGAACTCTGTGGTCAGCGAGGTGACGGTGTCGCCCGCGAGGTCCACCAATGTGGTTCGCAGGTCCGGGTGCTCGTACGCCAGCACCCGGATCAACCCGGTCAGGGCGCTGATCGACGGGTCACCCGGCTCGCCGTCGTCGACGGCCAGACCGTCGCGAGACACCAGCCACAGTCGCGGCGACTTGCCGTGCCACCCGGTGAGGATCGTGCGCACCGTCGACGCGACGCCCCACGCCAGGTCGCGACCGCGCGCCGGAGCGTCGTCGGATTCGGTCCCGTCGAACGTCTGCTTGCCCGCGAAGATGACGACGCCGACCGGCGGGAGCTCGGCGTCTCCCGCGGCCTGCGAGAAGGCCTCCAGGACCGCCGACTCCTGCGAAAGGTCGGCAGCGATGACCCGTCGGGTCGGTGAGCCGAATCCGGCCACGAACTCCTTGGCCACCGCCTCGGCTTCGGCGCCATCGTTCAGCACCAGCCAGCTGCCGTCCGGTGCGGAAGCGGCGTCGACGGGAGTCTCGACCCACTCGGTGTCGAAGATCTTCTGCTCCAACGGCATTGGCACCGTACGGCGCTGCACCCGCTGCAGGTAGATACCGCTGATCTCGGCGGTGGGAGTACCCGTCTCGTCGGTGATCAGGACGCGGCCCATGATGCCGGCGCCGTCGCCGTCCGGGTTGACCAACTCGGCGCGGCATCGGGCGCGGCGCCCGACGTCGCCGAACACCCGGATCTTCTCGAACGACACCGGCAGATAGGTTGCCTCGCTGGAGTCGGCCAGCGCTTCACTCGACAGGGCGGCGGCCAGGCCCTGCAGAGCAGCGTCGAGCAGCACCGGGTGGATCCGGTAACCACGGTGCCCGGTGGCCTCGTCGGGCAGGACGATCTCGGTCTCCGAGGTGCCGTTGGATCGGCGGACGATGCGGGTCAGCGCGGCGAACGCCTGCCCATGGTGCAGGCCGGTGTTGCGCAACGCCGAATACAGATCCGCGGGCGAGACCACCGTGCCGGGGTCCGAGGAGGCGGCCGGCACGGTCGGTGCTTCCGATTGCCCCACTTCGACTTTCGCCACGGCGTGGCGGATCCAGGCGCCGGTGGCCGTGCGCGAGTGGATTTCGACGCGAATCTCGTCGCCGTCCTTCTCGCCCCGGGTGAGCTGGGTGGTGAGTTGGGTCGATTCGCCCAGCGGCAGCATCTGTTCGACCTCGACGCCAACGGTCACCGACTGCGCCGGCAAGCCGAGGGCCTCGCTGGCGGCGGCCAGGGCGATTTCACCGAAACCGGTGCCGGGCATGACCGCCTGGCCGTGCACCTTGTGGTCGAGCAGGTAGGGAACGAGTTCCGTCCCGACATCAGCCGTGAAGACGTGGTCGCGGCCGGACGGCAGTTCGACATGCGTCCCCAGCAGCGGGTGGGTGCTGGCAGCCTGCCGGGTCGCCGAGAACGGCGCCGCCCAGTAGCGGACGTGCTGCCAGGGTGTCGGCGGCAGGTCGATGAGTTTCTTTGTGCCGCTATCGATCTGCGACGCCGCGGCGATGGACGGCGGCCGGACCGTCGCCAGTTGAGTGTGGAACGTCAGCGTTTCGGGGTTGTCGCGGGTCAGGGTTCCCGACACCTGGGCGCCGCCGCGCGGCTTGGCCGACTCCAGCGTGCCGTTGATGGCGTGGCTGAGCAGCGGGTGCGGGCTGACTTCGACGAAGGTGGAGTGTTTTTCGGCGGCCTTGGCGACGGCCTGGCTGAACCGCACCGGGTTGCGCAGGTTGACCACCCAGTAGTCGGCACTAAAACTTGGCACTTCGGCATCACCGGCCTGACCGACCGTGCTGATCAACGGAATCTTCGGCGTCATCGGCTTCAGGTCGGCCAGTGCAACCTTCAGGTCGGCCAGGATCGGGTCGACCGTCGGGTGGTGCGAGGCCACGTCCACCTCGACGCGCCGCGCCAACTTGCCCTGCGCGTCGACCACCGCGATGGCCGCGTCGATCTGCTCGGGTGGGCCGGCGATCACCGTCTGCTGTGGGGCGGCGTACACCGCTACCGTGATGTCGGGGTACTCCCCGACCAACTTCTCGGCTTCGGCAGCGCCCAACTCCAGCAACGCCATCGCACCCTGGCCGGACAGCTGCGACATCAACTTCGACCGGGTGGCAATGACTTTCAAGCCGTCAGCCGGGCTCAACGCACCCGACACCACCGCCGCAGTCACCTCACCCATCGAATGACCGATCACCGCATCGGGCTCAACCCCGTAGGAGCGCCACAAGGCGGTCAACGCCAACTGCATACCCACCAGCACCGGCTGGATACGCTCGATACCCACCACCGGCTCACCGGCCGACAACACATCACGCAGCGAAAAACCCACCTGCGCAACAAAATCCGGCTCCAACTCGGCCACCGCCGCGGCAAATGCCGGCTCATCGGTCAACAACTGCCGACCCATACCCGCCCACTGCGAACCCTGACCCGAATACAGGAACACCGTGCCCGAGCCACGCGGAACCTCGTGCGCACCAACAACTCCCGGCGTCGGACTGCCGGCGGCCAGCGCCCGCAGTCCGGCCACCACCTCGTTGCGGTCGCGCGCAGACACCGTGGCAATCTTGTTGTGGCGGCTGCGGTAAAGGTTGACGGTGTGCGCGATGTCGGCCAGCGGCACGTCGGCACCCTGACCCACCATCCAATCGGCCAGAGCCGTAGCCCAGGACGCGATCCGCTGTTCGGTCTTACCGGAGATCGTCAGCGTCGTCACCGGTGATGCCGAGTCGCCATTCGAAACCGGCACGGGTTCCGGGCCCTGCTCGATCACGACGTGTGCGTTCGTTCCGCCGATGCCGAACGACGAGATCGCGGCCCGGCGTGGGCCTTCCTCTGCCGGCCACGGGCTGAGCTCGGTGGGGACGAACAACCGGGTCGATTTGTGGTCGATCGCCGGATTCCATTGCGCGAAATTGAGATTCGGCGGAATCTGCGACCGCTGCACCGACAGGGCGGCCTTGATGAAGCCGGCGATGCCCGCTGCGGCCTCGAGGTGGCCGAAGTTGGATTTCACCGCGCCGAGCGCACATCGGCTCTCGCCGCGGCCGTACTGATCGGCCAACGCCTCGAACTCGATCGGGTCACCCAGCCCGGTGCCGGTGCCGTGTGCCTCGATGTAGTTCACCGAGCCTGCGGTCACGTCGGCGCTGCGCAGTGCATTCCTGATGACGTCTTGTTGCGCAATGGTGTTGGGCGCGGTCAGGCCGTTGGACCGGCCGTCCTGGTTGACCGCCGATCCCCGCACGACAGCGAGCACTCGGTCACCGTCGCGCACCGCGTCGGTGAGGCGCTTGAGCACCACGACACCGCAGCCCTCGCCGCGGACGAATCCGTTGGCACGGGAGTCGAAGGAATAGCAGCGGCCGTTCGGCGACAGCATTCCCCACTTGGCCATCGCGATCTGCGTTTCCGGGCGCAGGATCAGGCTGGCCCCGCCGGCCAGGGCGAGGTCGCTTTCCCGTAGCCGCAGGCTCTGGCAGGCCAGGTGGATCGTCACCAGCGACGACGAGCACGCGGAGTCGATGGCGACCGCCGGACCGCGCAGCCCCAGCAGGTAGGCGATGCGCCCGACAGCGACGGCGTGGGCGTTGCCGGTCGCGGAGTAGGCGTCGATGGCGTCCGGGTTGGCTGCCGAAATCGTCTGGTATTCCCCGTAATACACGCCCATCAGCACGGCGGCACGCACACCGGACAGATCCTCGGTCGCGATCCCGGCATGCTCGAGCGCCTCATAGGCGACCTCGAGCATCAACCGCTGCTGAGGGTCCATCGCCTCGGCTTCACGCGGCGAGATGCCGAAGTAGTCGGCGTCGAAGCCGGACACGTCGGACAGGAAGCCGCCCCACTTGGATGACATCCGGCCGGGCGCGAACTGGTCAGGGTCGTAGAACTCGTCGGCATTCCAGCGGTCCGCCGGGATCTCGCTGATCCCGTCGCCGCCGTTGGCCAGGAAGTTCCAGTAGCCCTCGGGGCCGTCCGCGCCGCCGGGGAAACGGCACCCCATACCCACGACCGCAATCGGCTCGGCGGCGGCGATCCGCGACGCCTTGTCGAACTGCTGCGTCAGCGCGTCCCGCTTGTCGCCGGACATCGCTGAAACTCTGTCGTAAATCGTGCCCATCAGCGGAATTTTCCTATCACAACACACCGCTCTCGCTGCCCGCCGAAGCCGACTCCACGCTGTCAAACAATTCATCCAACACGCTGCTCGCCGAGTCGGCCGCTAGCTCGGCGGTATCTTCCTGCAGCGCGTCCGGAGGTGCAAGCAGACCGGCCACGTAGGTCGCCAACGACGAGATGGTCGGATGGTTGAACAACATATTCGCCGACAGGTCGATCCCGACCATCTTCTGCGTCTCACGCAGAACCGTCATCGCCATCATCGAGTCCAGTCCCAGCTCGGGGAATGGCTGATCCAGCTGAACTGCCGATGCCGGCGTTCGCAGTTCACGGGCCAAAATGGCCGCGAGCTTAGCCTGCAGTTCGCTGCGCCTGTCCTCAGTCGACAATTGCGACCAGTCCGGCACCGAACTTTCCGACCGCAGCGCGTCCTGCGCGGCCGATGAGTGGTCGGCACTCGGCGTATCAAAATCGTCGAATTCTGAGATCAGATCCGCGAAGTAGCCGAGCTCACGGAACTCGGGGGTCGCGGTGACGGCGCGATCGAGGCGCAGTCGTGCGACACCCACCCGAGCCAACGGCCCACCCGCCAGCGACTGCAGCGCTTCGACGCCTTCCTCGGGAGCGATCGGGTCCAGCACGCTAAGCGCCACCGAACGCCCGATCCCGACGTCCGACCACTGGCCCCAGTCGATCGCGGTTGCGGGCAGACCCGATGCGCGGCGCCAGGCCACCAACGCATCGAGCCAGGCGTTGGCGGTGGCGTACGCCGCTTGCCCCGGCAAACCGAGAAGCGAAGCCATCGACGAGAAGCCAACCCACCAGTCGAGCTGGCGGCTCGCCGTCGCTGCGTGCAGTCGCAGTGCACCTGTCACCTTGGCCGACCACACCCGTTCCAGGTTTTCTTGGGTTAGAGCCGACACGAGATTGTCATCGATCACGCCCGCCGCGTGCACGACTCCCCGCAGTTCGTGGCCATTCTGCTCGGCAGCCGCCAGTAGCAGTTCCGCCACTTCCGGTGAGGCAATATCGCCTGGGACGAAGGCAATGTCGGCGACGTCTCCCAATTCCGCCAGAACTTTTCGCTGATCATCGGAGGGATCGCTTCGACCGTTGAGGATAAGCCGGCCTGCACCACGCTCGATGAGCCACCGTGCGACGACTGTGCCCAAACCGCCCAGTCCACCCGTGATGATGTAGGAAGCATCGTTGCGCACAACCGTGACAGGCTCATCGGCATCGAGGACAGCACGCGAGAGTCGTTCGACATATCGGCGGTCCTTCCGCCACGCGACCACGTCGTCGCCTGCCGACGAACTCAGCTCCGTCACCAGCGTGGCAGCGGCGTCGCCGGTGGTATCGAAATCTACCAGGGAGGCGTTCAGATCCGGCTCCTCAGCAAGGACGCGAGCCAGTTCGCCGGGGAACCTCCATGTTCGGATGAGGCCTTTGAGAGCCCCGATCGCGGGATCGCCCGGCTCATCACCGTTGACGGCGAGGCCGTTACGGGTCACCACCCACAGCCGCGGCGAGTGACCCGTCCATCCCTTGACTGCAGTGCGCGCGGCCACGGAGATGTACCAGATCAGATCGCGCGCATGGCAAAGCGCGGTGTCTGAGTGGGTGCCGTCGAACGAAGGGTCTCCGACGAATACCACAATGCCGACGGGCGGAAGTTCCGGATCAGCCGCGGTTTTCGCGACCGACTCTTCCACTCCCGGGCCGTCGGACAGCCCGTGGCTGATCACTCGGTGGTTCGGTGAGCTGAGCCGGGTGGCGAATTCCGCCGCAAGCGCCTGTGTTTCGGTATCGGCGTCAGTCAACACCAGCCAGCTACCGGCGGGGGCCGCGGCTTCGATCTGGGGCGCCGAGCTCTGCACCCAGATAGTTTCGAATACCTTCTGCGCCAACGGTAAAGGCAGCGCCCGGGGATCTACCGGCCGCAATTCGATGCCGGTGAGTTCCGCGGTCGGAGTTCCGTTGTCGTCGCTGAGGACGATTCGGCCCCGGTAATTACCGGGCCCTTGCTCGACCAGATCGGCGTGACAGCGGGTTCGGTGTCGGATCGGGTCGTACACCCGGATCGTCGCCAACGACACCGGCAAATAAGCCGTGCGGGTGGAAGCATCCGCCGATTCAGTCGGGATGGCTGCAGCCAATTGTTGCAGCGCCGCCTCAAGCAGCGCTGGATGGATGCGATATCCGGGATGGTCGACAGCATCGGCGGGCAGCACTATCTCAATGCCAGGCGCGATGTCAGACTGCGCAGCCGGAACATCCTGGCGGTTTACTTCGATAGTGGCCACCGCATACCGGGACCAGTTGCCGCCGCCCGAACTGGCATGAATCTCAACACGATTTCCGTCGACGCCATGCGTGAGCTGGGTGGTGATCCGCGTCTGGCCATCCAACACAAGCACGTGTTCGACTTCGAGATCGTTGACCTCTAGGGCCTCGACAGGCAGGTTCAATGCTTGGCAGCCGGCGGCCAGCGCCATCTCGGCAAAAGCCGCGACCGGCATGACGGTTTGCCCGTTTACCTTCGGCCACGGCATCAATTCCGTTCCGATGTCCGCCTGCCACACGTGGTCGCGGCCGGATGGCATCTCAACATGCACCCCAAGCAAAGGGTGGGTGCCGGTCGCCTGCCGAGGCGACCGAGGCTCGATCCAATACTCCGAATGCAGCCACGGCGACGGCGGAACATCCGCGAGCCAGCCCCCGTCGGCCTTTGAGTTCGTCGCATCGATTGCGGCGAGTTGCATATGGAAGAAAACGGTTTCGTCTTCACCTCGCTTCATCGCCGAGGTGACGTTTAGACGGTCGGTCGACGATGTTGATTCCAGCGTGTCAGCGACAGCGTGGGTGAGGAGGGGATGCGGGCTGATTTCGATGAAGGTGTCATGGTTTTGACCCGCCGCCGCGACGGCATGAGTGAACCGCACCGGTTGGCGCACGTTGGCGACCCAGTAGTCGGCGTCCAGCGCCGGTGTGGCGGAAGAATCGGCGACGGTGGAGATGAACGGAATCGTCGGCGCCTTGGGCGTCAGATCGGCCAGCGCCGAGCGCAGCTCAGGCAGGATCGGATCCATCAGCGCGGTATGCGAGGCGACCTCCATATTCACTCGCCTGGCGAATCGCTCCTGGGCCGTTACCGCGGCGATCACCGCATCCACCTGGGCCACCGACCCGGCGACCACGGTCTGGCGCGGCGACAGGTAACCCCCCAAACTCACCTCGGGATAATCGGCGATCAACTTGTCGGCCGCCTCAGCATCCAACTCCAGCAGCGCCACCGCCCCTTGGCCGGCCAGCCTCGACATCAACTGCGACCGGATCGCGATCACCCGCAACCCCTCGGCCGGGCTCAGCGCCCCGGCCACCACCGCCGCGGTCACCTCCCCCATCGAATGCCCAATCACCGCATCGGGTTCCACACCATACGAGCGCCACAACGCCGTCAACGCCAACTGCAACCCCATGATCACCGGCTGCACCCGCGCATCACCGGACACCGGCTCGCCATCAACGAGCACCTGCCGCAGCGAAAACCCCACCTGCTCAACAAAGGTGGGTTCCAGCTCCTCGACCGCCGCCGCGAACGCCGGCTCATCGGCCAACAACTGCCGGGCCATCCCCGGCCACTGCGAACCCTGACCCGAATACACAAACACCCGGCCCGGCTTAGCCATCCCCGACCCGGCAGCCACCACACCCACCGCCGACTCACCCGCCGCCAACGCCTGCAGCCCGGCCACCGCCTGGGCACGATCACGCGCACACACCGTGGCGACGTTCTTATACCGAGTGCGGTGGTGATTCAGCGTGTGCGCGACATCGGCCAACGGCACATCAGCGCCCTCACCGGTCATCCACTCGGCCAACACCGCAGCCATCGGCGCGATCCGCTGCGGAGTCTTACCCGAAACCACCAACGTCGTGATCACCGGCTCCGGCTGCGCAGCAACAACTTCGGTGACCGGAGCCTGTTCAACCACAATGTGGGCATTGGTGCCGCTCACCCCAAAAGACGACACCCCCGCCCGACGAGGCCGATCCACCGCCGGCCACGGCATCCCCTCAGCAGCAATCGTGAACCGCGACGCACCCTCCACAGCATTGGGCGTCAACGTCGTGAAATTAAGATGCGGCGGGATATAACCATGCCGCACGCTCAACACGGTCTTGATGAAACCGGCAACACCTGACGCCGACTCCAAATGACCCAAATTGGTCTTGACCGACCCCACCACCAACGGCGCCGAGCCGTCGCGCTCACCGAAAACCTCGGTCAACGCGCCCAATTCGATCGGATCGCCCAACGCGGTGCCGGTGCCGTGCGCCTCGAT
>Ga0302314_10020703_pt1 | contig 10864 bp, 8 predicted proteins | sample III_Palsa_N2_3_FD_200533 | JGI IMG/M metagenome (GOLD analysis project Ga0302314, IMG submission 200533) | Peat permafrost microbial communities from Stordalen Mire near Abisko, Sweden - III_Palsa_N2_3 | ecosystem: Environmental > Terrestrial > Soil > Palsa > Peat permafrost | place: Sweden... | reverse complement strand
GCGGCGTGATCGAGCGGTTTGCGGCCGACGGCCTGACGCCGGTGGTGGCCTGCGAGCTGGAATACTACCTGCTCGACGCCCACCGCACCGAATCCGGCGGCATCGAGCTGGCGGCGTCGGAAACCACTGGCGAGCGGCCCAGCCAGCACGGGGTCTACGGCCTGCGCGAGATCGAGGATTCCGCCGGCTTTCTTCGGGCCCTGTGGGCCGCGGCGGACGCCCAGGGCGTGCCGCTGGAAGGCGCCATTTCCGAATATGCGCCGGGTCAGCTGGAGCTGACCCTGAAGCACGGTCCCGACGCCCTGCGCGCCGCCGACGAGGCGGTGATGTACAAGCGCATCGCCAAGGGCGTCGCCGTGAACTTCGGCTGCGAAGCCACCTTCATGGCCAAGCCCTTCGCCGAACGCGCCGGTAGCGGCCTGCACCTGCATGTCAGCGTCAACGACGCCGACGGGAACAATATCTTCGCCAGCGACGACCCGGCGGGAACCCCTGCCCTGCGCCACGCCGTCGGCGGCATGAAGGCGACCCTGGCCGACGGCATGGCCATCTTCGCCCCCAACGCCAACTCCTATCGCCGCTTCCGCGCCAACTCCTACGCCCCGGTCGCGCCGACCTGGGGCGTGAACAACCGCACCGTCTCCCTGCGGGTGCCCGCTGGTCCATCGAGTGGGCGCCATATCGAGCATCGCGTCGCCGGCGCCGACGCCAACCCCTATCTGGCGATGGCCGCCCTGCTGGCCGGGGTCCACCACGGCCTGACCCACAAGATCGATCCCGGTCCGCCGGTGGTCGGCGACGGCTATGCGGAGGCGGCGCGCTCGGACCTGCGCCTGCCCGCCAACTGGTTCGCGGCGCTGGACGCCTTCGAGGCCTCGGCGGTGATGCGCGACTATCTGGGCGAGCGGTTCGTCGGCATGTTCACCACCGTCAAACGGACCGAGCAGGACCGCTTCTTCGGCCTGGTCCCGACGGTCGACTACGACTGGTACCTGAAGAATGCGTGACGGTTTGCGCAGGGATCGGGACGCATGAGACGGGGCCGTTCACGCCGCTCACTGCTGGCCGGCCTGGGCGCGGCAGCGGCGGGGCTAAGCTTCGCCGGCCTCGAGGGTTGCGCGCCCCACGCCCCGATCGGCAAGAATGGCGAGGAGGCCAAGCTCAACCTCTACAACTGGGACACCTACACCGGCAAAACCACCCTGGCCGACTTCAAGGCGGCGACGGGGGTGCAGGTGAAGATGAGCCTGTTCGCCACCAACGACGAACTCTTCTCCAAGCTGAAAGCCGGCAACCCCGGCTTCGACGTCATCGTCCCGTCCAACGAATACGTCACCCGCATGCGCATCTCCGACATGCTGATGCCGCTGGACCATTCCAAGATTCCCAACCGCGCCAACCTGCTGCCGCAGTTCCAGAATCCGGGCTTCGACCCCGGACGCAAATATTCCATGCCCTACACCTGGCTGCTGCTGGGGATCGGCTATCGCAAATCCAAGGTCGACGGCGTGCCGGACAGCTGGAAATGGGTGATGGATTCCGACCGCTACAAGGGCCGCATCGGCCTGTTCTCGGAAGCCGACGACCTGATCGAGCTGGGGGCCAAATATATGGGCCACTCGGTGCGGGACATCCCCTATCCGATGGTCGACCGCATCGCCGAAATGTACATCCGCCAGAAGCCCAACATCAAAATCTTCCACAATGACGAGGGCCAGGACCTGCTGCTGGCCGGCGATATCGACATCGTCATGGAATACAACGGCGACATCGCCCAGGTGATGCTGGAAGACCCCGACCTGGACTTCGTGGTGCCGAAGGAAGGCACCATCCTGAACTCCGACTGCCTGTGCATTCCCAAGGGCGCGCCGCGGCCGGACAACGCCCATCAGTTCATCAACTTCATCCTCGACGCCAAGAACGGCGCGGAGATTTCCAACACCATCCTCTACCCCACGCCCAACGCCGCCGCCCTGGCGCTGATGCCGGACAGCTACCGCAACAACACGGTGATCTTTCCGCCGCCGGACCAGATGGCCAAGTGCGAATACGCCGACTTCGAGGGCCTGAAGCGCGCGCAGCTCTACGACGAAACCCTGACCCGGATCTTCGCGGCGTGACGGGGCGTTGCCGACACCCGCAGCGGGGCCGCAATCCTCACGCTACGCGCTTGGCCCTTCGACAAGCTCAGGGTGAGGAATGCTGTTTTGACGCCGGCTCTAAAGTCGTCCTCATCCTGAGCTTGTCGAAGGAGAGAGTGTCCCACCAGCCGCACCGCGGTGTCTCATGCCAGGATCCCCGCCATGGATGAGGTCTGGAGCAAGGCCAAGGGGGTGTTCGCCGCTGTCGGCATTCCGCCGGTGTTCTGGCTGGTGGTCTTCTTCCTGGCGCCCCTGGGGATCATCTGGGCCTACAGCTTCGGCGAGAACAAGAACCTCGTCGAAATCACCATCAACGGGACCTTTTCCAACTACGCCCACGCGATGACGCCCCTCTATCTGGGCATCATCCTGAAGTCGTTCTGGTTCGCGGCCCTGACCACCCTCTTCTGCCTGATCATCGGCTTTCCGGTGGCGATCGCGATCACCTTCGCATCCGAGAAGGCCAAGCCCTGGCTGCTGCTACTGATCATGCTGCCGTTCTGGACCAACCTCTTGATCCGCACCTACGCCCTGATGGCGGTGCTTCGTGACGACGGGTTCGTTAACCAGGGCCTGGGCCTGCTCTGGCATGGTGTCAGCGCCATAACCGGGGCGGCCGGCCATCCGCTGCCAACCTTCGAGCCGTTGCAGTTGCTGCACAACAACTTCGCCGTGGTGTTCGGCCTGGTCTACGTCCAGCTGCCCTTCATGGTGCTGCCCCTCTACGCCGCCCTGGACCGGCTGGACCGCTCGCTGCTGGAGGCTAGCCTGGACCTGGGCGCCGGCCACCTGACCACCTTCGCCCGGATCGTCACGCCCCTGGCCATGCCAGGGATCGTCTCCGGCGTCATCGTCACCCTGATCCCTTCGGTAGGCGCCTATCTGACCCCGGACCTGCTGGGCGGGCCGCAGAGCATGATGATCGCCAACATCATCGAGCGGCAGTTCAAGACCGCCGACGACTGGCCGTTCGGCTCGGCCCTGTCCTTCTTGCTGATGTATATGACCTTCCTGGCCATCGCCGTGCAGGCCATCGTCGCCCGCAATCGCAAGGCGGCGCAGACATGAGCGCGGCCACGACCAAAGACCGCACCCCGCCCGGCCCGCTGGAGTACCTGCGCCGCTGGCCGATCCGCACCTGGCTGGTGCTGGTGACGGTCTATCTCTATGCGCCGCTGGTCACCCTGATGGTGTTCAGTTTCAACGATTCCAAGCGCAACATCGTCTGGCGCGGCTTCACGCTCAAATACTACATCGCCGCCTTCCAGGACTCCGACCTGATCACCGCCTTTGGCAACTCCCTGACCATCGCGGCGGTCTCCACCCTGTCCAGTGTGATCCTGGGCGCCCTGACCGCCATGCTGCTGTGGCGTTTCCGCTTTCCCGGCAAGGCCGCCTTCGAAGGCGCCCTGTCATTGCCGATCGTGGTGCCGGAGATCTGCATGGGCGTGGCCATGCTGGTCTTCTTCACCCAGGTCCTGCCCTGGCCCACCTCCCTGCCCTGGCCGCTGAACCTGGGCTCGATCATCATCTCGCACATCTCGTTTTCGTTCAGCTTCGTGGCCATCGTCATCCGCGCCCGGCTGGCCTCGTTCAACCGCGAGCTTGAGGAGGCTTGCAAGGACCTGGGCGCCAGCGAGTGGCGTATCTTCCGCGACATCCTCGTGCCGCACATGGCGCCGGGCCTGGTCGCCGGCGGCCTGCTGGCCTTCACGCTGAGCCTGGACGACTTCGTCATCACCTTCTTCACCTCGGGGCCGGACACCACCACCTTCCCGGTCAAGGTCTATTCCATGGTGAGGTTCTCGGTGACGCCGGAGGTGAACGCCGCCTCGACCATACTTATCGTCATCACCGTCGCCCTTACCTTCCTCGCCCTGCGCCTGCAGGGGACAGAGGTTCGCGACACCGTCGGGGGGCATTGAAGCCAGCATGACCGAGCCCGCCAAGACCATCATCCGCTTCGAGAACGTCACCAAACGCTTCGGCAAGATGGTGGCCGTCGACAACGTCAGCCTGTCCATCGAGGAAGGGGAATTCTTCGCCCTGCTGGGCCCGTCCGGCTGCGGCAAGACCACGTTGCTGCGCATGCTGGCCGGGTTCGAAATCCCCACCGAAGGCCGCATCCTGATCGACGGCCAGGACGTCAGCCGCATCCCGCCCAACCAGCGGCCGGTGAACATGGTGTTCCAGTCCTACGCCGTCTTCCCGCACATGAGCGTCGCGGACAACGTCGGCTATGGCCTGCTGGTGGATGGCGTCGCCAAGGCGGAGCGCGACCGGCGGGTGGAGGAAGCCCTCAGCCTGGTCAAGCTGGAAGGCTTCGGCGGCCGCAAGCCCGACCAGATGTCCGGCGGCCAGCGCCAGCGGGTCGCCCTGGCCAGAGCCCTGGTCAAACGCCCGCGCGTGCTGCTGCTGGACGAGCCCCTGTCGGCCCTGGACGCCAAGCTGCGCGAGGCCATGCGGTCCGAGCTGGCCCAGCTGCAGGACAAGGTCGGCATCACCTTCCTGATGGTCACCCACGATCAGGAGGAGGCCCTGGCCATGGCCTGCCGCTGCGCGGTGATGAACCGGGGCCTGCTGCAACAGGTGGCGACCCCCAGCGACCTCTATGAATACCCCAACAGCCGCTTCGTCGCCGACTTCATCGGCCAGGTGAACCTGTTCGAAGGCAAGCTGACCGTCGACGAGCACGACCACGCCGTGGTCGCCTCCCCCGACCTGCCGGCGCCTATCTATCTGGACCACGGCGTCACTGGCGCCCACGGGACCGACCTGTGGGTGGCGATCCGGCCGGAGAAGATCGAGCTGTATAAGCGCGTGGAAGGCCAAGCGTCGCCGGTGCTGGAAGACGCTCCCGCCGGCCACAACGTCGTCGCCGGGACCATCCGTCACATCTCCTACCTCGGCAGCGAGTCCGTCTATGAGGTGGAGCTTGAGACCGGCCGCAAGGTGCGCGCCCTGCGCTCCAACCTGACCCGCCGCGACCAGGAAGACCTGACCTGGGACGAGCCGGTCTGGCTGGCCTGGCACGCCTGGTCGCCCGCGGTGCTGCTGTCATGACGGCTCCGCGCCCTGTCCCCCGTCCCGTCCTGGGCATCGCCTGCTGTACCCGCACGGTCGGAACCGAGCCGGCCCAGGCGGTGATGAACCGCTATGTCGTGCATGCCCTCAAATACGCCGACGCCGCCGGCCTGCTCGTGCCCGCCCTGCCCGACCTGATGAGCGCCCGCGAGGTGGCGCCACGGCTGGACGGCCTGATGCTCACCGGCAGCCCCTCCAACATCGCCCCGGATCGCTATGGCCAGGCCGACGCCACCGATGCGGAAGGCCCGTTTGACCTGGGCCGGGACGCCATGACCGCCGGCCTGATCGAGGCCATGCTGGACCTGGGCAAGCCGGTGTTCGGCATCTGCCGCGGCCTGCAGGAGCTGAACGTCGCTTTCGGCGGGACCCTGCGCCGGGACACCAGCCGCAACCCCGGCCTGCTCGCCCATCACGCCCCGGATGACGCCGGCTTCGACGCCATGTTCGAGCACGAGCACACCGTGTCCCTGACCCCTGGCGGACTGCTTAATCGCGGCCTCGGGCGCAACGATCTGACCGTCAACTCGGTCCACTTCCAGGGCATCGGCGATCTCGGCGCCGGCCTGACCGTCGAGGCGACCGCCCCCGACGGGATGGTTGAAGCCGTGTCCGCCGTCGTCAACAGCGCGCCGGTGCTGGCCGTGCAGTGGCACCCCGAGTGGCGCACCGACGCCAACCCCGATTCCCAAGCCTTCTTCCGGCTGCTCGGCCGCGCCCTGCGCGGTGAAGCCGTGTCTTCCGCCTTAAGGACCCCAGCGTGACCCTTCGCAACTACGACATCGCCGAACTGCGCCGCCTCGACGTGGCCCATCACCTGCCGGCGCAAACCGACTACAGGCTGCAGCGCGACCTGGGCGGCAGCCGGATCATCACCCGCGCCGAGGGCTGCATCATCCACGACGGCGACGGCGCCGCCCTGCTGGATGGCATGGCGGGCCTGTGGTGCGTGCAGGTGGGATACGGCCGCGAGGAACTGGCCAAGGCCGCCTATGAGCAGATGGTCGAGCTGCCCTACTACAACACCTTCTTCAAGACCGCCGCGCCGACCACCATCATGCTGGCGACCAAGGTGGCCGAGCTCTTGGGCGGCAATCTGCAGCACGTCTTCTTCAACAACTCCGGCTCCGAAGCCGTCGACACCGTCGTGCGCCTGGCCCGCTACTACTGGCAGTGCAAGGGCGAGCCGAACCGCAGCATCATCATCGGCCGGGTCAACGGTTATCACGGCTCCACCATCGCCGGCGCCAGCCTGGGCGGCATGAAACATATGCATGACCAGGGCGGCCCCTGGGTGCCGGGCGTCGAGCACATCATGCAGCCCTATGCGTTCAACGAAGCGCCGGGCGAGACCCCCGCCGACTTCGGCCTGCGCGCGGCCAATGCGCTGGAGGTGCGCATCCTTGAGCTCGGCCCTGAAAACGTCGCCGCCTTCATCGGCGAGCCGGTGCAAGGCGCCGGCGGGGTGATCATTCCGCCGGAAACCTACTGGCCTCGCATCGAGGCCATCTGCCGCAAGTATGGCGTCCTGTTGGTCTGCGACGAGGTGATCTGCGGCTTCGGCCGGCTGGGCCAGTGGTTCGGCTTCCAGCATTTCGGCATCAAGCCCGACCTGGTCTCCATGGCCAAGGGCCTTTCGTCCGGCTACCTGCCGATCTCGGCCGTCGGCGTGGCGGACCATATCGTCGAGGCCCTGCGCGAGAAGGGCGGCGACTTCGTCCACGGCTATACCTACTCCGGCCACCCGACCGCGGCCGCCGTGGCGCTGAAGAATATCGAGATCATGGAACGCGAGGACCTGGTGGGCCGCACGGCCAAGGACTCCGGCCCCTACCTGGCCAAGGCCCTGGCCGGACTCGCCGACCACCCCATGGTCGGCGAAGCCCGCTCCCTGGGCCTGATCGGCGCGGTGGAGATCGTCGCCGACAAGGCCACGCGCGCCCGCTTCGGAGGCAAGGAAGGCTCCGCTGGCCCCATCGTCCGCGACCACTGTATCAAGAACGGCCTGATGGTCCGCGCCGTCCGCGATACGATCGTGATGAGCCCGCCCCTGATCATCAGCCACGCCGAGATCGACCGCCTGGTGGGTACGATACGGCGTTCGCTGGACGAGGCCGAGCCGAAGTTACGGGAGATGAAAGCGGAGGCGGCCTGAGGGCGGGTTGGCTAAGGCTCACCGTTCCCCCGGTCTTGCGCCTGGGGCCCGTTGGACTCGAACGTCTGACGGTTTGAAGCGGCGGCGCCGTCTGCGCACTTATCGGCTGGCGTTCGCGCTCAATGGACCCCAGGCACAAGGTCTGGGGAACGGTGTATGCGCCCTACCCCACCGCCCAGGTGCTGCGGCCTATGAGCCCCATGCCGTCGGCGATGTCGGAGGCGATCGCGCGTTCCAGGGCGGCGGCGTCCTTGGCCTCGATGGCGTCCAGGGCGATACGGTGCTGGTCGACCAGGTTGGCGGTGCCGAACCGGCCGTAGACCACCCGCATGAAGGGCCCGAACTGCAGCCACAGCGCCTCGATCAGGCGGTTCAGGGTCGGGCGTTCGTTGGCGCGATAGAGGCTGAAGTGGAAGTCGAAATTGCCCTCCATATAGGCGACCACATCGCCATGCTCCATCGCGGCGTCGATGGCGGCGTCGACCTCGCGCAGGTGTTTGAGGCGGGCTGGCGTAATGTGCGGCAGGGCCAGGACGGCGGCCTTTGGCTCCAGCATCAGCCGGCATTCCAGCAGGTCGGTGAACCGTTCGGCGCTCATCGCCGGCACCTCGATCTTGCGCTTGGAGCGGATCGCCACCGCGCCCTCGGCGGCGAGGCGGCTCAGGGCGTCGCGCACGGGCATCTGGCTGACGCCCATCTCCAGCGCCAGGCCGCGAGTCGACAGGCCCACGCCAGGGACGATCTTGCCGGTGATCATCCGGCGACGCAGTTCCTCATAGATGCTGGCGTGCAGCACCGGCTCGGCGGCGTCCGTCTCCGCCGGTTCGGCCTTCAACCCAGGCTTACTCAGCACTGTCGAATTCGACATTCCCAGACGCTCCAGGCGGCGAACCATCATCCTCGCGAGGCGGAAATATAGCCGGTCTTGGCCAAACCGACATGTGTGATCTCAGCACACCCCAAAGGCTTGACGACTTGCTTGCCAAGGCGCGATCCTACTGAGATCACACTTTCCCCTTTCGCCGAGCCAGACGCCCGCATGTCCGACCTCAAAGCCTGGATCGAGAAGCACGGCATCGGCGAGGTGGAATGCCTCATCCCCGACCTGAACGGCGTGCTGCGTGGCAAGGTTCTGCCGGCCGCCAAGCTGGTGCAGTCGGAGCGCGACGGCTCCCTGCGCCTGCCCTCCAGCGTCTTTTCCGTGACCATCACCGGCGAGTACGCCGACGCGGACGACGACGACGAGGCCTTCCAGGACCCGGACATGGTGCTGCGACCCGACGCCGGCACGCTTTGCATCGCGCCGGGGTTCAAGACCCCCACCGCCTATGTCTTCGCCGACGCCTTCCACAAGGACGGCTCGCCCTGGTCGTCGTCACCCCGCCAGGTTCTCAAGGGCGTGATGGACCTCTACGCCCAGCGGGGCTGGCGCCCGATCGTGGCGCCGGAGTTGGAGTTCTATCTGACGGCGCTGAACCCGGATCCCGACCTGCCGCTGACCCCGCCGGTCGGTCGCTCCGGCCGCGCCGAAACCTCGCCCCAGCCCTATGGCCTGGAGGCGATCACCGAATACGAAGACCTGATCGACGCCATCTACGAATATTCCGAGACCGCCGGGCTCAGCGTCGACACCATGATCCATGAGTCCGGCACCGCCCAGTTGGAGATCAACTTCCTGCACGGCGATCCGGTGCGGCTGTCGGACCAGGTCTCGGTGTTCAAGCGCATCGTCCGCCAGGTGGCGCTCAATCACGGCCTCTACGCCACCTTCATGGCCAAGCCGATGGAGCATCAGCCGGGCAGCGCCATGCATCTGCACATCTCGATGATCGACGAGGCGGGCGGCGAGAACCTGTTCGCGGACGCCGAGGGAACCGACAGCCCGATGTTCCGCCACTATGTCGGGGGCCTGCAGAAATATCTGCCGGAGGTCGCGCCCCTGTTCGCGCCCAACGTCAATTCCTTCCGCCGCATGCGGCCCAGCCACTCGGCGCCGATCAATGTGCAATGGGGCTATGACAACCGCTCCTGCGGCCTACGGGTGCCGATTTCCGACCGGGAGAACCGGCGGATCGAGAACCGGCTGCCCGGCGCCGACGCCAGCCCCTATCTGGCCATCGCCGCGGCGCTGATCAGCGGCTATCTGGGGATCCTCGAGGCGATCGAACCGACGGCCCAGGTCGGCGGCAACGCCTACAGCCACGCCCGCACCCTGCCCCGCACCCTCGACGACGCCCTGGAGCGGTTCAGCGCCTGCGCCCCCGTGCGCGACCTGCTGGGCCAGAGCTTTTCGGAGGCCTTCATCCGCATAAAGGAGGCCGAGCTGGAGGCCTTCCAGGGGGTGATCAGCTCGTGGGAGCGCGACCACCTGCTGCTGAAGGTATAGCCGTGGGCTTCAACGACGGCCTGGGCATGGCCGGCTCCTACTATGCCGCCACCGCCGCGCCCGCCGCCGATCACCCTGCCCTGCGCGGTGAGGTCGAGGCCGACCTGGCAGTCGTCGGCGGCGGCTGCACCGGCCTGTCGGCGGCCCTGCATGCCGCGCAACAGGGCTTGTCCGTCGTGGTGCTGGAAGGCGGACGAATCGGCTGGGGCGCCTCGGGGCGCAACGGCGGCCAGATGATCCCGGGCCTGCGCAAGGGCGCGGCGGAGCTGGTCGCGATGTATGGCGCCGAGCGGGCAAAGGCCCTGTTCGACCTGGCGCTGGAGGCCCGCGACCTCGTCCTTGGCCTGATCGCCGAATACGGGATCGATTGCGACCTGCGCGCCACGGGTCATCTGCTGGGGGCGGTGAAGGCTTCCGATCTTCGCCACCTCGAAGCCGAGGCCGCCTGCCTGCAGGGCGTCATGGCCTATCCGCACGCCGAGGTCCTGGACGCCGGCGCCGCGCGGGCGCAGGTCGACACCCCCTACCACGGCGGCCTGCTGGACCGGCTCGGCGGCCATATGCATCCGCTGAACTACACCCTGGGGCTGGCGCGGGCGGCTGTCGGGGCTGGCGCGATCCTGCATGAGACGTCCACCGCCGTTTCACTTGAACAGACCGGCGGGCGCGTTCGGGTGGCGACAGCCGGCGGCGCGGTGACGGCTCGGTATGCGATCCTGGCCGGCGACGCCCTGCTGCAGGGCCTGTCTCCGCGGGTGAACGGCCGCATCATGCCGGTGGCCAACTATGTGGTGGCGACCGAGCCCCTGGCCGACGCCGCGAGCCTGATCCCCACCGACGTCGCCGTGTCGGACACCAAGTTCGTGGTCAACTACTATCGCCTGACCGCCGATGGCCGCCTGCTGTTCGGCGGCGGCGAGCGCTACACCCCGGACCCGCCGGCGGACATCGCCGGGTTCGTGCGGCCGCATATGGAGGCGGTGTTCCCGCAGCTGCGCGGCCGCCGCATCGATCACGCCTGGGGCGGCCTGGTGTCGGTAACCACCAGCCGCCTGCCCCACATCGGCCGCGACTGCGAGGTCCTGTTCGCCCACGGCT
>Ga0302314_10020702_pt1 | contig 10865 bp, 12 predicted proteins | sample III_Palsa_N2_3_FD_200533 | JGI IMG/M metagenome (GOLD analysis project Ga0302314, IMG submission 200533) | Peat permafrost microbial communities from Stordalen Mire near Abisko, Sweden - III_Palsa_N2_3 | ecosystem: Environmental > Terrestrial > Soil > Palsa > Peat permafrost | place: Sweden... | reverse complement strand
TGGCCGGGGACAATGCGATCGTCGTCGGACTGGCGGTGTCGGGCCTGGCGCGGAAGCATCGGCGCAAGGCCATCCTGCTCGGCCTGTCGGGCGCGGTGGTCCTGCGCATCCTGTTCTCCATCGTCGCGCTGAGCCTGCTTGAGGTGCTGGGCCTGACGCTTGCCGGCGGTGTGCTGCTGGTCTGGGTCGCCTATAAACTGTATCGGGAGTTGCGGTCGGGCGGCGGGGACGAGGCCGGGCATGGCGGCAAGCCGCCGCGCACGACGCTGGGCGCCGCGGTCTGGGCGATTCTGCTGGCGGATGTGTCGATGTCGCTGGACAATGCGCTGGCCGTCGCCGGCGCGGCGCACAACAATGTCAAAATCCTCGTTGCGGGCCTGGTGCTGTCGGTGGCATTGATGGCTGTCGCCGCCGATTGGGTGGCGCGCCTGATCGTCAAATATCGTTGGCTCGGCTATGTCGGGCTTGCCGTCGTGGCCTATGTCGCGATCGACATGGTCGTCCGTGGTTCCCGAGAGGTCGTTCACGCCCTGTGATTCCGTTCGATGTCAAACCACCCGATGCCGCCGCGCCGCCACAACCCGTCCCGACCTCCGAGCTCCTGATCCGGATTGTCGGGACATGGCCGGACGAACACATGTCCGTCGGCGAACTGATCGACGGCATCGGCGGCCGCGCCTTCAGCATCATCATGCTGCTGCTGACCGTACCGATCGCCATCCCCGGCCCGCCGGGGCTGCCGACCGCGTTCTGCATTCCGCTGTTCCTGGTCACGGCGCAGCTCTGCATCGGCCGCCCGGCGCCGTGGCTGCCCGGTTTCATCCGCAGACGCCGGATCGCCCGCGACGCGTTGCTGAAGACGCTGAAGCGAATCAGGCCGGCGCTTGCCAAGCTGGAAAGCGTCTGCCGTCCAAGGCTGCTCAGAATGACCGACCGTGTCGGCGAGCGCTGGCTGGGCGTGTTCTACCTTCTGTGCACCACCGTGCTGTTGAATCCGATCCCCATCCCGTTCAGCCATAATCCGCTGGCGATTGCGCTGTCGGTCGTCGCTTTGGGATTCGTCGAGCGCGACGGATATGTCATTATCGGCGGTGCGATCGGCGCCCTGGCCGGCATCGCGATCAATATCTCGCTCACCGGCGGCGCGCTGCTGCTGGGCCTCAAACTTCTCCACCTGGTTTAGGGATGGCTGGTGTAGGCATGCGCCGCAAGATCATCGTATTCGGCAACGAGAAGGGCGGCTCGGGCAAATCGACGGCCGCGGTCCAGGTGGCGATCGGGCTGCTGCGGCGGGGCCACAGCGTCGCGACGCTGGACCTGGATGCGCGCCAGGGAACGCTGTCGCGCTATTTGTCCAACCGCGAGGCGCATGGCGACCTGCCGATACCGCGCCATGCCGCCATACTGCCCAGCCCGCTCAACAGCCTGACCGACGCGGCGGAGGCCGATCGCTGGGCACTGGAATCGACGCTCAACGATTTCACCGATGTCGAATTCGTTATCGCCGACACACCGGGCAATCACACCGGCCTGTCGCGGCTGGCCCATGCCCGCGCCGATACGCTGGTCACGCCGATCAATGACAGCTTCGTCGATTTCGACATGCTGGCGCGCGTCGACCCTAAGACGCGCAGGGTCCTGGGGCCCAGCGTCTTTGCCTAATTGGTGTGGGACCGGCGCATGGTGCGGGCGTTGGCCCGCGGCGCGCCGATCGACTGGATCGTCATGCGCAACCGGCTGGGACATAGCGAGGCGCATAACAAGCGCGAGGTCGGCGAGGCGCTGGACGAGCTGGCCCGCCGGATCGGCTTTCGCGTCACCCCCGGTTTCGGCGAGCGGGTGATTTTTCGGGAACTTTTCCTCAGCGGACTGACGTTGTTCGACCTGGGCGGCAGCGTCGGCGGGCCGCCCTTGGCGATGTCGCATGTCGCCGGCCGCCAGGAAGCCCGAACGCTGATCGACGCGATCCTTGCCGGGCCGCCGCTCAAGAGCACGGCACGCGCCGCGTCTTGAACGGCCGGATGCGGGTTTCTATAAGATTTTGGAGCATCGTTAGAGGATATCCATGAAGCATCCACCGGTTCGCAAGGCTGTCTTTCCCGTCGCCGGCCTCGGCACGCGCTTCCTGCCCGCCACAAAGGCGATGCCCAAGGAAATGCTGCCCCTGGTCGACAAGCCGCTGGTCCAGAACGCCATCGACGAGGCGCGCGAAGCGGGCATCGAGGAATTCGTCTTCGTCACCAGCCGCGGCAAGGGCGTGCTGGAAGACCATTTCGATATCAGCCCGGAGCTGAACGCGACGCTGGAAGCGCGCGGCAAGGCCAAGGAACTGGCGCTGGTGAAGAACACCGAGATCAGTTCCGGTCATCTCTATTTCACCCGCCAGCACAAGCCGCTGGGCCTCGGCCATGCAATCTGGTGCGCCAAACAGGTGATCGGGCGCGAGCCCTTCGCCATCCTGCTGCCGGACGATGTGGTGTTGTCCGAACGCGGCTGCCTGGCGCAGATGCTGGATGTTTATGACGAGGTCGGCGGCAATGTCGTCGCCGTGGTCGACGTGCCGCGCGAGCACACCAACCGCTACGGCATTCTGGACGTGTCCAGCGACGACGGCCGCATCGCCGCGATCAAGGGATTGGTGGAAAAGCCCGATCCCAGCGTGGCGCCGTCGACGCTGTCGATCATCGGGCGCTATATCCTGCAGCCGGAAGTGTTCGACCATCTGGACTCCGGCGTCGCCGGCGCCGGCGGCGAAATCCAGCTGACCGATTCGATGGCCAAGCTGATCGGAACCCAGCCGTTCCATGGCTTCCGCTTCGAAGGCAAGCGCTACGATTGCGGCGACAAGATCGGCTTCCTGGAAGCGAACATCGCCTTTGCCCTGCAGCGGCCGGACATGGCGCCAAAGCTGCGCGCCGCGCTCAAGGACCTGCTGGCCGAGTAGCTTCCACAGTCGGAATGCGCGATAACCGGTCGGACTATTCCTTTCTGACGAGGGCTTCATGCGTATCGCGATGATCGGAACGGGCTATGTCGGCCTCGTTTCCGGCGCGTGCTTTTCCGAATTCGGCGTCGATGTCGTCTGCGTCGACAAGGACCAGTCGAAGATCGATCGGCTCAAGGCCGGCATCATGCCGATCTATGAGCCCGGACTGGACACGCTTGTGGCCAAGAACGCCGGCGCCGGGCGGCTCACTTTCACCACCGACACCGGCCCGGCGGTCAAGGGCGTCGATGCGGTGTTCATCGCCGTCGGCACGCCCAGCCGGCGCGGCGACGGCCATGCCGACCTGTCCTATGTCTATGCCGCCGCGGCCGAGATCGCGCGCGAGATCGACCACTATACCGTGATCGTCACCAAATCGACGGTGCCAGTCGGCACCGGGCGCGAGGTCGCACGCATCGTCCGCGAAACCCGGCCCGACGCCGAGTTCGACGTTGCCTCCAACCCGGAATTCCTGCGCGAAGGCTCCGCCATCGGCGACTTCATGCGGCCCGACCGCATCGTGATCGGCTGCGAAACCGAACGGGCGCAGGAAGTGATGCGCCAGCTCTATCGCCCGCTGGCTCTGCGCGAGCTGCCGATCGTCATGGCCGGGCTGGAAACGGCCGAACTGATCAAATATGCCGCCAACGCCTTCCTGGCGACCAAGATCACCTTCATCAACGAGATCGCCGATCTGTGCGAGCGGGTCGGGGCGGACGTGCATGACGTGGCGCGCGGCATCGGGCTGGACGGGCGCATCGGCCGCAAGTTCCTGCATCCCGGTCCCGGCTATGGCGGGTCATGCTTCCCCAAGGACACGCTGGCGCTGGCCAAGACCGCCGCCGACCGTGGCAGCCCGGTGCGGCTGGTCGAAACCGTCATCGACGTCAATGCCAAGCGCAAGCATTCGATGGCCGACCGCGTGCTCAGCATGTGCGGCGGCTCGGTCGCCGGGCTGACGGTCGGAGTTCTGGGCGTCACCTTCAAGCCCGACACCGACGACATGCGCGACGCGCCCTCGCTCGACATCATCCCGATCCTGCAAAAGGCCGGGGCCAGTATCCAGGCCTATGACCCCGCCGGCATGCATGAGGCCAAGGCGATGCTGCCGGGAGTCGACTGGAAGGACGGCGCCTATGAGGCGGCCACCGGCGCCGATGTGCTGGTGATCATCACCGAATGGAACGAGTTTCGCGCTTTGCAGTTGGATCGGTTGGCCGAGATCATGAAACGCCCGGCCATCGTCGATCTGCGAAATGTGTATAATCCCGCCGACGCCGCCAAAGCCGGCTTCGCTTATTCATCGATCGGCCGGCCGGCAAAATAGGGCGGTCCAGAAGGACGTCGTTACATGAGCCAATCGGGCCATAACTTCCATAAGTCGGTCCTGCGCGAATACGATATTCGCGGCATCGTCGGCACGACGCTGCACGCCGCCGACGCCTATGCCATCGGCAGGGCCTATGCCACGACGATACTGCGCAGCGGCGGCAAGACGATCGCGCTCGGCTTCGACGGGCGGCTGAGCTCGCCGGAACTGGCGCAGGCTGTCGCCGAGGGGCTGCTGTCGACAGGGGTCCATGTTAAACGGGTCGGGCTGGGCCCGACGCCGATGCTCTATTTCGCCGTCAAGCATCTGCATGCCGACGCCGGCATCATGATCACCGGCTCGCACAACCCGCCGACCCATAACGGCTTCAAGATGGCGCTCTACAATGGGCCGGTCTATGGCGACGCGATCCTGGAGATCGGCAAGATCGCCGCCAGCGGCGACTACGAAACCGGCCAGGGCACGATCGAAGACCTGGATATCCAGGACATCTATGTCGACCGGCTGGTTAAGGACTATCAAGGCCCCCGCGACCTCAAGATCGTGTGGGACGCCGGCAACGGCGCGGCCGGCGAGATTCTGCGCCGCATGACCGCCAAGCTGCCGGGCAAGCACATACTTTTGTTCGACGAAATCGACGGCAATTTCCCCAACCATCATCCCGACCCGACCGTGCCGGAAAACCTGGTCGACCTGCAAAAGGCGGTGGCCGAGCACAAGGCCGATCTCGGCATCGGCTTCGACGGCGACGGCGACCGCATCGGCGCGATCGACAGCACCGGCCGGATCGTCTGGGGCGACCAGCTGCTGGCGATCTATGCCAAGGAGGTTCTGGCGACCCATCCGGGCGGCGTCATCATCGCCGACGTGAAGGCGAGCCAGGTGCTGTTCGACGAGGTCGCGCGGCTGGGCGGCAAGCCTCTGATGTTCAAGACCGGCCACTCGCTGATCAAGGCCAAGATGGCGGAGACCAACTCACCGCTGGCGGGCGAGATGTCGGGCCATATCTTCTTCGCCGACAAATGGTACGGCTTCGACGACGCGCTCTATTGCGGCGTCCGCCTCGCCTCGCTGGTCAGCATCGCCGGCGAGCCGCTGTCGGCCATCGTCGACCGCCTGCCCAAGGTGTTCAACACGCCGGAAACCCGCTTCGACGTCGATGCCTCGCGCAAATTCCAGGTGATCGTCGAGGTCAAGGCGCGGCTGGCGACAGACCCCTCGATCAAGGTCAACGACATCGACGGCGTGCGCGTGAATACGCCCGACGGCTGGTGGCTGGCCCGCGCCTCCAACACCCAGGAGGTGCTCGTCGCCCGCGCCGAGGCATCCAGCCTGGAAGGGCTGGACCGGCTGAAGGCGCAGTTGGTGCATCAGTTGGGATTGAGCGGAATATCGCCGCCGGAAGGGTTTTAGCCTAAGCCTTACTCCGCCGGCGCTACCTTGATCGGGGCGCAGTTGGTGCGGCCGGACATCAGGCAGTCTTCCATCCGGCCGGACGCCCCGAGCTTCTGAACCAGCAGCCAGCCGATGGCGATCAGGATGCCGGCGAAGATCAGCGCGGCGACATTGGCGCGGCTGCGGCGGCGTTCCTCCTCGGGGTCGGGCTTGGGCCGGGCGGCGCGGCGGGCCTTGGCCTGAACCTCCTTGAAGGCGATGACCTCGGCGTCCTTGTGATCGGGCGTTTGTCTTGGATGTTCCAGTGTCATGACATGACCAGGTCGTGGAAGCGACGGGCGGCGGTCAGGTCCGCGGCGACGACCGCGCGACGACGGGTGGCTTCGGCATCCTCGCCCCAGCGGTCGATCTCGAAACCGGAATCGAGCTCGGCGGCGGCAAAGGCTTCGTCGGCGTCGATCCGTCCTTCAACCAGCGCCAGCCCGATGACGAACGATCCGCTCGACGCCGCGGCGGACTGAAAGGCGCCCAGGCGCCAAGCCTCCATCGCCGCGACGGCTTCGGCCAGTTTTGCCAGGGTTTCCCCAGGTTGGGCGATGGGCAGGATACCCTCCGTCGTCTTGAGCGTGACGCCATACCGAGCATACACCCAATCGAGCAACGGGTCCCACAGCGCCTTTTGCAGCCGGATGAGTTCGTTCGGCTGACCGGGTTCGGCGCGATAGCAGACCGTGTCGGTCTCGGCGAAGCGCAGGATCGCCGCCTCGATTGCCGGGCGGTTGACGGGAAGGTGATCGATCACCGTTGCCGCAAGCTGCATCATAGCCATGGTATGCGGCCGGACCTCGACTTCCTGCGCCCGCCACTCCTCGGCGATGGCCTCGGCCAGCGCGCGGTTCGGCACGGCGATCGGCACGCGGCCCGGCGTCTTGATCAGCTTGCCGTCGAGCGCGACGCCGAAGCCGCCAAGCCCTTCGACAACGCCGACCTCCTTATAGAAGCGCTTCAGGATGCGATCTCCGCGAACGGATCACCGTCGTTCTTGGCGTCGAAGCCGAAATACTTCCAGGTCTCACGCATATGCTGCGGCAACGGCGCGGTGACATCGATCGTCCCCTTGCCTGAAGGATGGGGCAGGATCAGGCGCCGCGCATGCAGGTGGAGACCCTGGTCGATCTCGTCGCTGTTCAGATGCGCGGCGGCGCCGCCATATTTGCCGTCACCCAGGATCGGCTTGCCGATGAGCGCCATATGGGCGCGCAGCTGGTGGGTGCGGCCGGTCAGCGGCCACAGCGCCACCCAGGCGGCCTTGTTGGCGGCATGGTCGACGACGGAGAACAGCGATACGGCCGGCTTGCCGTCATCCTCGTCCAGCTCAACCTTCTCGCCCCGCGTGCCTTCGCGTTTGAGCAGGGCGCCGTCGATCCGCCCGCGCTTCTCGTCGGGCACGCCGACGGTGATGCCCCAGTAATATTTGCGGGCGGCCTTGCCGCGGAAGGTCTCGCCCAGCCTGCGGGCAGCCAGCACGGTGCGCGCCAGGATCAGCACGCCCGACGTGTCGCGATCCAGCCGGTGGACCAGCCGCGGCCGTTCGCCGTCGAAGGCGAGCACGTTCAGCATGCCGTCGAGATGGCGCGTCGTGCCGGTGCCGCCCTGGACGGCGAGGCCGAACGGCTTGTCGATGACGATGACCCAGTCGTCCTTGAACAGGACACGCCGCCGTAGATCCTCGGCGTCGTGGTCGGTGATGACCGGGATGGCTTTCTTGGAGCGCTCCTCCAGCCCCACCAGCGGCGGCACCCGTACAGTCTGCCCGGCGACGATCCGGGTCGCGCCGTCGACGCGCTTGCCGTCGACCCGGACCTGCCCGGTACGGCACCATTTCTGCAGCTTGCCGTTGGTGACGTTGGGGAATCGGCGGCGAAACCACCGGTCCAGCCGTGTGTCGTCGTCGTCCGCTGCGACGGGAATCATCTGCACTTGCGTCATGTCACACCGAATATCCAACCTTCGGCGCGTATCGCCAAGGAATCCAAGCCCGCGGGCGACCATACCGCCCGATCGCCGGCAATAAAGCGCAAGCCGGCCGCCGCGACCAGCGCGTCCGTCTCATGGTCGGATAGCGTTTGCGAGGGGTCGGCATAGGGTTCGGTGGCAAGCGCGGCGAGATTACGGTTCAACGCCTCGAGCGTCCGCACTTTCCCATTCCCATGCCCAGCCATCTTCATGAACAGCCTGGGATAGAGCTCGATGCAGACGATGTCGGCATTGGCCGCCGGGTCGAACGGCCAGACGGCGAAGCGGTCGCCCAACCTTTGCTTCAGTGCATGGAGTACGCGCATCCCGGCAAGCCCGCCCTTGCCGACCTGCCGCGCACCGACCAGCTTGAGCGGACTTTCGGGCGAACCCAGGCCCGCCGCGCGGCAAGCATGCTCGGTCGCGCGGTGCAGTTCGGCAAAACCGGTGGGACGTGGACCGCTGTGCCAGAAATGGCCGACGTGACGGTCATGTTTGGCAAAACCGCCGCCGAAGAAGTCGGCTTCGCCGGCGCAAGTTTCATCGATATAGGCCCAAAGTTCGCCAGCGGAGTAGTCCTCGCCCAACAACCCGGCGGCCATCGGCGCGGGCAGGGCGAAGGCGCAATCGATTCCGACCAGAAGCCGCTCGCCCTGGCCTGCCTGCGCGGCCATCCAGTCGACGAAATGCGTACGCCGCCAGCCTTTGCCGGGAGGTTCGATCAGGACGGGCGCGCCCGTCCCCGCCAAGCACTCGGCGACCGCAATGCCGGAATAATTGATGCCAGTCGCGCCCGACCAGTCGACGCCGACGAAGCGGTCGAATTCAGGGATCAAGGACCAGGTTCGCCCGAGCGCCGCTTCTTCCAAACCGCCAGCCGCTCGCCCAGCATCTTCTCGAAGCCGCGGCCGGTCGGACGGTAGAATTCCTGCCGGTCCATCTCCTCCGGGAAATAGTTCTGGCCGGAGAAGGCGTCGTCCTGGTCGTGGTCATAAGCATAGCCGCGGCCATAGCCCAGATCCTTCATCAGCCGGGTCGGCGCATTAAGGATATGCTTGGGCGGCATCAGGGAGCCGCTGCCCTTGGCCGCCTGGGCAGCCTCGCCGAACGCCTTGTAGGCCGCGTTTGATTTGGGCGCGGTCGACATGTAGAGCACGGCCTGGGCGATCGCCAACTCGCCCTCCGGGCTGCCCAACCGCTCGTAAGTCTCCCACGCGTTGAGCGCGACCGTCAGCCCGTGCGGGTCGGCCAGGCCGATATCCTCGACCGCCATGCGCACGACACGGCGGGCGATATAACGCGGGTCCTCGCCGCCATCCAACATGCGCGCCAGCCAATAGAGCGCGGCGTCGGGGTCGGAGCCGCGCACCGATTTGTGCAGCGCGCTGATCAGGTTGTAATGCCCCTCCTGGCTCTTGTCGTAGAGCGGGGCGCGGCGTTGAACCAGCTCGGCCAGCCCCTCGGGATCGAGCAGCTGGGCTGGCCCCAGCGTGAAGACCTGCTCCGCCAGGTTGAGCACGAAGCGCCCGTCGCCGTCGGCCATCGCGATCAGGGCGGTGCGCGCGGCCGGGTCTAGCGGCAGCGTCCGGCCCTCGACTGTCTCGGCGTGGGCCAGCAGCTGCTCCAGCGCCTCCGCCGACAAGCGGTTCAGCACCAGCACCTGGGCGCGCGACAGCAAGGCGGCATTGAGCTCGAAGGACGGATTCTCGGTCGTCGCGCCGATCAGGACGATAGTGCCGTCCTCGACATAGGGCAGGAAACCGTCCTGCTGAGCCCGGTTGAAGCGATGGATTTCATCGACGAACAGCAGCGTGCCGCCACCGGTCGTCCGGCGCTTCTTGGCGGTGTCGAACACGCGGCGCAGGTCGGCGACGCCGGAGAACACCGCCGACAGCGGCTCGAAGGCGAGGTCGGTCGCCTGCGCCAGCAGCCGCGCGATCGTCGTCTTGCCGCAGCCGGGCGGCCCCCACAGGATGATCGAGGACAGCCGCCGCTGCGCCACCATCCGGCCGATCGGCTTGTCGGGTGCCAGCAGATGGTCCTGGCCGATCACCTCATCCAACGTCCGGGGCCGCAGCCGGTCGGCTAGCGGTTGCGTGCGGGCGGCGCGGCCGGGCGCCATGATCGGCGCCGCCTCTTCGTCGAACAGCCCCCCAAGGGATGGACCACTCTCAGCCGTCATGCCGTGCCAAACCCGAAAAACATTTCACCCGAATCTCTTCGCTCGTGCCGTGCCGGAATCATCCGCTATATATAGGCTGCAACGGCGGAAACCGGGGAAGAATATGAACGAAGCCTTCATGCGCGGATATTACGAGGCCTATAATAGCGAGGATCCGGATCGCCTCGGCGAATTCCTCGCCGATGACGTCGTGCTGGTCTCGGCTCAGGGCGAGCAGCACGGCAAGGCGGCCTATCTCGCGACCTATCGCGGCATCATCGCCGACTTCACCGACCGCATGACCCCGGACCAGATCACCGTCAGCGGCGACACCGCCAACGTCAAGATCACCGACCGTTTCACCGCCCGCCACGATGTCGCCGACTTCCTGGGCCAAAGCTTCAAAAAGGGCGGCGGCTTCACGCTCAAACTGTCGGGGTCCTATCTGGTAAAGAACGGCAAGATCGCAAAGATCAATGTCGCGATCCTGGGGATGGAATAAGCGGTCAGTTGGCCTTCGCGCTGTCTCTGGCCGCCGCGCCCACCGCCGGAATTTTGGCCGGATCCTCCAGCAGCAACTCGGGATTGATCCGGGCGTCGTGCCAACGGACGCCGAAATACAGATGCGCCCCGGTGGAGCGGCCGGTGCTGCCGACCAGGCCGATCGTTTGACCTTTCCGGACTTTCTGGCCGGGCTTCACCGCGATCTTGGAGAGGTGGAAATACATGCTGACCAGGCCGTCGCCATGGTCGATATAGACGCCGTTGCCGGCGAAGAACTGATCTTCGGCCAGCGCGACGGTTCCGTCCGCTACAGCGCGCACCGGGGTGCCCTCCACGATGGTATAGTCGGCCCCCATATGGGGTTGCCCGGCCGGGGTGTCGTTGAATATCCGCTTGGAACCGAATTCCCTGCCCTCCGGTAGCGGTTTGGCCGGCGCGTCCAGCGGCAGCGTGAACCGCGCTGGCCCTTCCTT
>Ga0302314_10020701_pt1 | contig 10866 bp, 5 predicted proteins | sample III_Palsa_N2_3_FD_200533 | JGI IMG/M metagenome (GOLD analysis project Ga0302314, IMG submission 200533) | Peat permafrost microbial communities from Stordalen Mire near Abisko, Sweden - III_Palsa_N2_3 | ecosystem: Environmental > Terrestrial > Soil > Palsa > Peat permafrost | place: Sweden... | reverse complement strand
TACTGGTGGCGTGGTGCAGATCCTGCGCGATCAGCCGCCACGGCTCGTCCGGGCGGAGGATGTCTTGGATGCGTGGCGGCCCCAGGCTGGCCCGGATCGGAGTGGGATAATCGCGCCACAACCAGCGCATCGCATCCGCAAAGGCGTCGAGATAGCGGTCCCCATGCCCGCCGCCGCTCCACTGGTAGTGGTAGTCATAGCCGCTGAAGGCCAGCGCGCGCTCGAACTCCTGATTCGCGAACCACCAGTTGCCTCCGCTGTTCTCCATGTCCTGGGTGGCGACATGCGTGAAGACGCGGATCGGCTTGGCCTCGTACTTGCGGATCAGGGCCGGCAGCTGGTTGCCGCCGCGGAAGGCCACGAAACTGCCGCTGTTGGTGTAGACGCGGCGGAAGGCGTCCGGGCGCTCCCAGGCGGCATTGAATGCGCAGATGCCGCCGCTCGAGCAGCCGCCGATGGCGCGGTCATCCCCGGACCCGGATAGCCGCACCCCATGGGTCCGGACGATGAATGGGATCATCTCCTCGAGCACGAAGCGGGCATAGTCGTCACCGAGCGAGTCATATTCGACGCAGCGCGTGCCACGCGAACCGCCGGCATCCGTGGGTGCCTCACGCAGCCCGGAAGTGATGAACAAGCCGATGGTCACCGGCATCTCGCGGGCATCGATCAGCATGTCCATCACATCGGTGAAGGCTTTGTTGTGTCCATCCTGGGACACGTACAGGCAGGCCGGACGGGCCGCATCGTACTGTGCGGGAATATAGACCCGGTAGGTACGGGTGGTTCCGGGATAGATGGCGCTGTCGCGGAATTCGCCACCGACCACCGCACCGCTGGGGCTGGCCGGCCGCTGCGCCAGGCCCAATCCGCCCAGCACCAGCCGCCAGCCCTTGGCGCCGCTGAGCACCGACACCGCCAGGAGATTGCTGCCGGCGCGCACCGGCACCTCGATGAAGTGATCCTGCGGCACGTACCGCCCGGAGCCATTGCCGGAAGTCATCGTGCTGTAGACCGTGGCCCCGTTGCACTGCACCTCCATCCACCAGTCGGCCGAGAGGCCCAGCCGCAGGATGCCGGCGACCGGGCTGTCGAAGCGCCGGAACAAGAGGGCGCGGTCGCGCTCATGCACGCCGCTGCTAAGCGCGGCGAGATCCAGGGTGCCAGCGCTGAAGTCGACTGGTCGCGGCGTGACCGCACCGCGCGGCCCGGTCAGCGTGCCGGGCATCTCGGCCAGGGACGCGGGTGGGGTGGCGTGCAGGAACAGGCTCCAGCCCTGGTCGAGCGGAGCGATCAGGTGCCGCTCACGCAGGACGATGGGCCCGAGATGCGCCACGATGCCGGCCGCCGGCTCATGGAAGCGCAGTCCGGGGACTGCTCCTGCGCCCGAACCACCGTCCCCGGCGGTGAAGACGAACAGCAGCTCCTTCCAGCTGCGGGCGAGCGACACCTCGACAGGCCCCGTGCCGACGCCCTCAAGGCTCAGTCCCACCGGCGCCGAGGCGCGGCCCAGGAAGCTGAGCTCATAGCTGTGCCCGGCGTGCAGCGGGATCCCCGGGGTCAGATGCAGGATCCGCGTCGGGGTCGGTGCACTGGCGAGCGTGATCGCCATGGTCGCGTGGCCATCCGGGGTCGTGACCTCCGTGCCGATGCGCAGCCCCGCGTCGCTCGTTCCGCCGTCCTCCAGCCGGAGAGCGGCACGGCTGGTCTGGTCCCAGGTCAGGAGCGGTGTTGCGGCGGTGACGGCAAGATCGTGGGACGGAGCGGGACTGCTGTGCTGGCTGGCCATGGAGCGATTCCTACGCATCGCGTCGGCCGTACAAGCCGATGATGCCGGTCAGGCGGACCACCAGGACCCCTGGATGCCGCAGGGGGCGAGCGATCCCATGGTATCGGATCGATCTCTCAGTCTCGATCCCGGACACGGCCACTCTGGCGCAGCGGCCAGCGCAGGTATTGGCACATCATGGGGCACGCCTTGGCCCCAGCGGACCTGTCGTTTCTGCAACCCTAGGGGGTTGGCATGGCCGCCAGGGTGCGGGGCACGAACGCCATGCTGCGCAGCCGGGCCATGAACCACTCGTCCGCCGCCTGGATCGCCTGGCTGCGTGGACACGCGCTGTAGCGAGAATCCAGGCTCCAGCGCACGCCCGTGCTGCGGTTCTCCTGGCTGCCATGCACGAGCAGGTTGTGGAAGAACAGCACATCCCCCACCGCCATGGGCATGGCCAGCGGCGTGCCCCGCGCTACCGGATCGGCGGCACAGCGGATGTTCTGATCTTCAGCGCGCTCACCAGCGAGCAGCCCCCACCGCTGGCTGCCCGGCATGACCTGGAGACAGCCATTCGCCGCATCGACCGGCACCAGCGGCAGCCAGACCGTGATGACATGCAAGACCGCGGTCGGCGCGCCGTAGTACTGGCTGTCCTGATGCCACGGAAAGGAGGTCAGCCTGCTGCCCGGCAGCTTCGGCCGCAGGTGCGCATCACCGTTGAAGCGCACCTCCGGTCGGCCTGCAGCGACCAGTCCAGTGGCCGGATCGGCGCCGGACAGAAGCTCATGCAGCACCTGGACGATGAGCGGATGCGCAATCAGCGCATCCAGGGCCGGCCCGCGCGCCGCCTCATCCCAGCCGCGCATGCCGAGGTCATCGCCCTGGGCCAGCACCGCCAGGCGCTCGGCGAAGGGCAGATTGCGCTGCACATTGGTGATCCGCCCCGCTGCCTGCCAGTCGAGGGCCAGGCGGTCGACCGCCTGGCTGATCTGCGCCTGGATCGGCAGCAGGTCGCTGACGGGCAGCAGTCCCGGGATGAGCAGGACGCCGTCCGCCTGGTAGGCGCCATGCTGGGCCTGGCTCAGGATGCAGGCACACGGCGTGCTGGAGGGCAGGGTCATGGACATGAGCCCATCATCAGCCCGGCACCCACCCCGCGAGAGGCGGTTGGTCAGCGGATGGGATGGATGTAACCTCAGGTCATGGCCCGACGCCCGCTTGCCACGGTCCTGCCTGCCCCCACGCCGGGCCCCGTCATGTCCCAGCCCGGCTTCCCGGACGTCCTGGCGCGCCTCGACCAGGCCATCCGCCTGGCGCGGTGGCCGACCGCATCGCTGGGCGGCCCGCGTTTCGCGCCGCCCGTGGTCGGCGATACGGCCGTCCGCTCCCAGCCCTACCCGCGTCTGGTGATCATCACCAGCGGGCGCATGCGCCATGCCTCGAGCGTGCGGGGCGAGCGCCTGGTCATCGAGGGTGGACCCGGACAGATCTTCCACTGGGCCACCAACGCCTGGAACCTCGAGTTCTGGGACCAGCCGACCACCTTCCTGGGCTGCGTCTTCCGCCCGGAGTTCGTCCGCGTCCTCTTCTACACCCATCTCGGCGGGCGCACCACGACCGGGCCGGCGCGCACCTTCCATCATACCGCCCGTCCCCTCGGCCCGGCCGGCCGCCAGGTGCTCGGCAGCCTCGACGCCCTGGCCGATGATGGCCCGGCTGCGGAGCTCGCCGGCAGCGTCGGGCATCTCCTGCAGGCCCTGCTCGACCTGACCCGCGCCCATGTCCGCGCCGACCTCACCGGTGGCGCCGAGCAGGGCGCGCTGCGCACCTGGCAGGAGGCCATGCAGTACCTGGCCGAGCACCTCGACGAGGAGCTCTCGCGCGATGGCGTCGCCGCCGTCTTGGGCCTGCATCCCAACTACCTCTCGACCCTCTTCACCCGCCATGCCGGAGCCTCCTTCCACCGCACCATCGAGGGCCTGCGCATCGATCGCGCCAAGGCCGTGCTGCGCAGCGATGGCGGGATGCGCATCCGCGACCTTGCCGGCCTCTGCGGCTATGCGAATGCCGGGCACTTCATCCGCGTCTTCAAGCGCGTCACCGGCCGCACCCCGGGGCGCTTCGCGCGGCGCTAGGCCGCAGGCCGTGCTTCAGGCAGCTGAGCGCTCAGACCGGCCCCGAGATTCCATGCTGCGCCCGCCAGCGGCTCGGGGTGGAGCCGGTGATCATCCGGAACTGGCGTGCGAAGAGATTCACGTCGTCCCAGCCGCTGGCCCGGGCGGTCTCCTGGATCGACGCGGCACCGTGCGCGAGCCGGCGGCTCGCCGCCATGATCCGGCTGCGCACCAGGTAGGTGCGTGGCGCTTCTCCCCAGGTGCGGCGGAAGCAGCGCGTGCAGTAGTCCAGGCTCAACCCCAAGTGCCGCGCCAGGTCGCGGGGTGTCAGGCGCAGGTCCTCGTCGCGCTCGATCAGGGTGGCCACACGCGATTGCTGTGCTGCCGTCAAGCGTCCCCCGGCGCTGGGCGCATCGGACGCGTCCGCCAGCCCGGTCACGAGCAGCACCAGGAAGGCGCGCACGCGCGCCACGTGCGCACGCGGCGCACCCGGGTTCTGCAGCTGTGCGACCAGCCCCTGGACGGCGGGCAGGAGCGCCTGGGCCGACGGCACGACGACGGCTGCGGGCGCGACCGACAGTGCCAGGCCATCGCGTGCGACGACGAACCGGCAGCGCAGGATGTGCGGCGCCCGGCGACCGGCGCGGACCCGAAAGCCAACGTGTGGCGGCACCATGATCAGACCGTGCGCCGCCAGCAGCCAGCTCCCGCCCCCGGCCTCGGCCAGGGCATCACCGCGCAGCACGTAGTAGCAGAGGTGCTCCGCGAGCGTCCTTACGCCGGTATCCCAGGTGGCCGTGGTGCGCATCAGCCCTGCGACCCCGGCGAGGTCGCAGCGCACCACGCAGGTGGCATCGAGCAGGGCATCCACCAGCGGCTCGGCCATGCCCGAGGATCAGGCCACCCCTGCGTCATGCCACCGGTTCGATGCTATCTCTCACCGGCTGAGTGAGTTGCGAAAGGCCACCAATGCCTGCTAGACTTGCATGCTGAAGCAAGGCCCCGCGGAGCGCTCATGACCACGACCGAACGTCCAGATGCTAGCATGCGCACCCCGCCCACCGAACGGCTCGAGTGCGAGCTGTGCGTGGTCGGCGGCGGCATCGCCGGGACCTGCGCGGCGATCAGCGCCGCCCGCCAGGGCGCGCGCACCGTCCTGATCCAGGACCGCGCGATGCTCGGCGGCAACGCCTCGAGCGAGGTGCGCATGTGGATGTGCGGTGCGCACGGCTCCGACCACAAGGAGACGGGCATCCTCGAGGAGCTGCAGCTGGAGAACCTGTATCGCAACCCGGGCATGAGCTATGCGCTCTGGGATACGGTGCTCTACGAGAAGGCGCGCTACCAGGACAACCTCACGCTGCTGCTCTCCACCGCCGTCACCGGCCTGACCATGGCGGGCCAGGCGCGCATCGGCGCGGTGCGCGCCTGGCATCTCACCCGGCAGTGCTGGATCGAGGTCTCCGCCCGGCTTTTCGCCGACTGCTCCGGCGACTCGGTCCTGCGCTGGTGCGGCGCCCCCTTCCGCTGGGGACGCGAGAGCGCCGCCGCATGCGGCGAAGCGCATGCTCCGCCGCGCGCCGACCGCAAGACCATGGGCAATTCCCTGCTGCTGCAGCTGCGCAGCACCGATCCCGCCCAGCACCTGCCGTTCATCGCCCCCGACTGGGCCGAAGTCTACACCCATGACCATCCGCGCGTCGCCCACGCCCAGCCGGGCGGCGAGAACTTCTGGTGGCTCGAGATCGGCGGCGAAGGCGACACCATCGCCGATGCCGATGCGATCCGCGATGAGCTCCTGCGCATCGCCTACGGGGTCTGGGCCTTCATCAAGAACCATCCCGATGGGCGCGGCCGGGCCTGGGAGCTGGAATGGATCGGAATGCTGCCCGGCAAGCGCGAGAACGTGCGCTATGAAGGCGACCACATCCTGACCCAGACCGACATCGAGCAGTGCGGCGTCTTTCCGGACCTGGTCGCGCATGGCGGCTGGTCGATGGACGACCACCACCCGGCCGCCTTCCGCCATCCCGGCGCGCCGACCATCTTCCATCCCGCGCCCTCGCCCTACGGCATCCCCTACCGCTGCCTGTACTCGCGCACCATCGACAACCTCTACTTCGCCGGACGCAACATCTCCTGCACCCACCTGGCGATGTCATCGACCCGCGTCATGGCGACCTGCGCGACCCTCGGCCAGGCGGTCGGCACGGCCGCGGCCCTGGCGCTGCGCCATGGCGCCACCCCGCGCCAGGTCCTGCAGCACCACCTCTGGGAGCTGCAGAACACCCTGCTCGACGATGACCAGTGGCTGCCGGACCGCACGCGCACCCTCAGCCCGCAGATGGCCGGCGCGCAGATCACTTCCACGCATGGCGATGCGACGCTTTTGACCCGCGGCCTGGACCGGCGCACCGCCAGCGGCCATCAGGCCTGGTCGGGTCCGGTTGGCGCGCAGATCACCGTCTCCTTCCCGCAGGATGTCGCGCTGGAACGCCTGCGCCTGGTCTGCGATTCGCAGCTGCACCGCGCGAAGCGCATGCCCTGCACCATTCCCCGGGCAGGACATCATGAGTCTCTCCCGCCCTGCCTGCTACGCGATGCGCGCATCGCGGCCTGGAACGAGGCCTCCCAGCGCTGGACGGAGATCGCATGCCTGAGCACCAATCGCCGCCGCCTGATCCAGCTCCCCCTGCCGGGACGCGCCCGGCAGCTGCGCCTGACCATCCTCGCCACCTGGGGTGCAGGAGTCGCATGCCGCCTCTTCTCAATGGAGATCGGCCGGGCGGATCCCTGCCTGCCGCACCAGGTCGGCGCCTGGCCGGCAGCCAGGCTCGCGGCCGCAACCCCGGCCTGACGACGCCGCCACCCTCGGCAGGTGCGACCAGCCGGTGTGCGATGGACGTCCCCTACCGCCTGGCGAACGCGTCTTGGCAGAAGCGCGCGCATCGGAGAATGGCCACATGGCGCTGACCCCCTCCATCCGCTCCCTGGTCCTGGGGATGCTCCTGCTCGGGCTGTGCGGCATGCGCGCGCAGGGGTCCGCCGCCGAGGACGTCTACTGCCTCGACGGCACCATCATCAGCAACGTCATCTCGGTCAAGGCGCGCATCGACACGCTCAGCGTGACCACCGCCGCCGGGGTCGTCGGCGTGCCGTTCACCAACCTGCCGACCGCGGTGCGCATCAAGTACGGCTATGACGCCTTCGAAGCCGGCTATGTCCACGCCCATCGCGCCCGTCCGGTCATCAACCGCCTGAGCGACTGCTTCTCGATGGCCCATCTCGACCAGGCCAAGGCCAAGGCCCAGCGTGATGGCAAGTGCCTGGGCTTCATCCTGGTCTGGGGCCAGTACTTCGGCTCCCAGGTCTTTCCCCAGGGCCAGGGCGGCGACTGCGCCACGGCCCAGTTCGTGGCCTGCTTCAAGGACAGCCTGGTGCTGGTCTTCGTCCGCCACGAGACCGAGATCGGGCATGTCCCAGCCGCCGTCCATGACGGCTACAGCGGACCCGACGAAGGCGGCTTCGCGCCGAGCATGGCGGTCACCGACCCCGCCTGCTCGACCTACATCTGCGAGGTGCCGATGGGGGGATCGGACAGCGATGGCGCGAAACGCCTGACCGTCTTCCGCAACCGCATCGATCGCATCAAGGCCTGGCTCACCGCCCATCCCGAGGCCACGGCCGCGGCCCAGCCGCTCACCGCACCCAACGGCCCGACGCAGGCCAGCGGCGAGGCCGCATCCACGGCCCCAGGGCAGGGTGCAGCAGCCGCTGATACGACTGTGGTTTCCAACGCGGTGCCGGTGCCCGTCGCGCCGCCAGAGACAGCGCCGGCCGTGGCCGCGGCCAAACCGGCAGCCCCGTCGGCTCACGTGCCCGCCGCACCGAATCCTGCCGCTTCGATCACCGCCGCGTCATCGGCCACCGACAGCGCCACGTCCGCCTCGCCTGGCACCGCTGCCGCCAACGACAGCGCTGCTACCGCTGCCGCCACTGCGCCCGCCAGCCCCACCCCGGCCGTCCCGCCTGCAGCCATCACCTATCAGGAGGTCACGCTCACCGACGGTCGCGTCCTGCTGGGCCATCTCGCGGTGGACCACAGCGCGATCACGCTCATCAGCCTCACCTCCGGCAAGGCGATCAGCGACCTGCCGCTGAGTCCTGCCGCGATCAGCACCGTGGTCGAGAAGCAGTTCACCCCGGCAGCCGACAGCGCTGGTACGCTGACCCCCGCGCAGCGTGCGCTCAAGTCGGCCGAGCGCGCCGTGGTCTATGACATCTACCAGCTCAACAGCGCCAAGCAGCTGAGCGCCGACACCATCCAGGAGGACATGACCTGGGACCGCACCACGGCGCACATCGTCCCCACCAGCCAGTCGCAATCCGACATGCTGCATGAACGGCTCGACAATCTGCACCACCGCCTCGCCTCGACCGCAGCCGCCATCCCCATCGCCAAGGCGCAGGTCGACAAGGCCCTCGCCACCTACAAGGGGCTGGGTGGCACGCGTGATTTCGCGCCGTTGTTCAAAGAGCCGCCCACGCCGCACTGAGACCAGGTCCCGCTCCTTCCAGACCGTGCTCGCGCGGGCTTGCGCTCAGGACGCCGTCCGGCGGAGTGCGTAAGCACAGCGCAGCGGCAAGCCTCGCTCCCCCTTGGTTGTTTATCGGTAGGCGCGATTCCAAGCCTCGTGCGCCGGGATTTACTCACGGAAATCCCAGCTACAACCGTCCTCCCAGCCCCGTCATCCGGTGTGCGCGACATCCAGCGCCGCCCAGGAGTATCGCATGTCTGCACGCTTCGTCTGGTCCGATGCCACCGGCCTTGGCCGCAACCGCTTCGTGCTCTTCCGGCGCGTCGTGCACTGCCAGAACGAACCGCGTTCCGGGATCCTGCACCTGTTCGTCGACAACCGCTACCGCCTGCGCGTCAACGGCGTGATCGCCGGCTACGGTCCGATCCGCTTCCTGCCCAACCATCCCGAGTTCGATTCCATCGATCTCAGCCCCTACCTGCGCCGCGGCGAGAACGTCATCGTGGTCGAGGCCTACAGCCCCTGCGCGACCAACTTCCAGGCGATGCGCGAAAGCCGCGGCGGCTTCATGGCCTGGGGCTCGATCGAGCATGCCGTAACCGAGGACCTCATGACCCCGGGCGCCTGGCAGGCGCGCCGCGCCCCGGCCTGGGATGAATTCGCCGGCGCCTTCTCCTTCGCCCAGGGCCCAGTCGAGATCCTCGATCTGGCCAAGCTGCCCGAGAGCCTGTTCGTGGCATCGCAGGGCGAGGGCTGGAGCGCCCCGACCCTGATCAGCGAGCCGATCTGGGGCACGCCCAGGACCCGCTCGATCCCGCTGCTGGGGCTCGCCAGCGATGCGCCGGCCAGCCTGATGCTCGCCGCCACCCTCGCGACCACCGCGGAGCGCCTGGTCGGGCGCGTCGTCGCCATCGAGCAGATGGCCGCCAAGGGCGCCAACAAGATCCGCTTCCCCTATGCGCTGTGCATCCATTCGCCGCGCGCGCAGGAGGTCACCATCGGCACCTTCTGGGGGCCCAACTACCTCAATGGCGCGGATCTGGTGGTCGCCAGCGACCCGCTGCTGGGCAACCGCCAGAATGCCACCGCACCGCTGCGCGCGGGCTGGAACCTGATGTATGGCGAGCCGGAGGTCCTGGCCGACATCTGGGGCGTGCTGATCGACGTGCCGCGCGACGCCGGGCTGACGCTGCGCAGCCAGCCGGCCCTCGATGCGCCACGCGGCATCCGCGTCGGCCAGGCCATGACCGAGACGCGTCTGGCCACCGAGCGGGGCGCGGTGCCGGCCACGGCCCAGGACCTCGAGCGCCTGCCCTGGACCTGGACGGTGATGGCCAATGCCGACATGCCGGCGCGCGAAGTCGCCTGGGACCGCATCGGCACGGTCATCAGCCGCAACCAGCCGCTGGCGCCGCTGAGCCTGTCTTCCGGCAGCCATGTGCTGCTCTACGACTTCGGCACCGAGGTCCTGGGCCACGTCCAGCTCGATATCGAAGCACCTGCCGGCACCGTGGTCGATACCTCGATCGACGAGCGCCACCGCGCCGACGGCCAGCTCGCGCTGTTTGGCACCAATCCCTTCGCCGATACCGTCGACCGCTTCCGCACCGCCGGCGGCCTGGCCCGCCTCGAGGGCTTCCATCCGCGCGGCGGCCGCTACCTGCAGCTGACCATCCGCCTGCCGGAAGGCGCCAGCGGCTGCACCGTGCACCACGTGGCACTACGCGACGCGCGCGTCGGCGTGCCGGGCGACGGTTCGTTCCGCTGCTCCGATCCGGTGCTGAACTGGGCCTGGAGCGCGGGGCTGGCGACCCTGCGCGCCTGTGTCGAGGACGCCTTCCTCGACTGCCCATGGCGCGAACGCGGCACCTACCTCGGCGACTCGCTGGTCGAGACCAATGCGCTGCGCGCGGTGTCGCGCGACCTCTCGGTCGCCTGGCGCACCGCGACCCTCGCGGCCCAGTCGCAGACCCCCGATGGCCAGATCATGGGTTGCGTGCCGAGCTGGATGACCGGTCCGGGTGGGGATTTCACCCTGATCTGGGTGCTGATGCTGCGCGACCTGTGGGCCGCGAGCGGCGACCTGGTGCGCCTGCGCGCCCTGTGGCCGACGGTCGAGGGCATCGTCCATGGCTCGCGCTGGAAGGCAGACGCGCATGGCCTGTGGACCGCGATCGGCGTGAACATGTTCATCGACTGGGGCATCACCACCAACGAGGCGCGCTCGGGCGAGGCCAACGCGGTGCTCAATGCGCTGCGCATCCGCGCGCTGCAGTGCGCCGCGGAGCTGGCCACCGCCCTGGGCGATCCCGGCGCGGAAGGCTTCAGCCGGGAGGCGCAGGCCGTCACCACCGCCTTCCGCTCGACGCTGTGGCTGGCCACGGAGCAGCGCTTCGCCGGCTTCGTCGTGAATCATCAACCCACCACCACGGTCTCCGCC
>Ga0302314_10020699_pt1 | contig 10866 bp, 9 predicted proteins | sample III_Palsa_N2_3_FD_200533 | JGI IMG/M metagenome (GOLD analysis project Ga0302314, IMG submission 200533) | Peat permafrost microbial communities from Stordalen Mire near Abisko, Sweden - III_Palsa_N2_3 | ecosystem: Environmental > Terrestrial > Soil > Palsa > Peat permafrost | place: Sweden... | reverse complement strand
TCCCCACTCTGGTGCGCGGCGACCCGGGAGAGCAGCCGGAGCCGTACCGGGTCCGCGAGGGCCTTGAACATGCAGGCCATGCGCTCGGCCTCGAGGGCCGAAAGCTCCGCCGCACCGAGCGGCGGGCAGGGAAACTCAGCGGCGGTTTCCCCGATGAGTTCCGTCGGAATCGTCATGGAGTAATACTCGCCCGCAACAGTGCTCTCTTGCCACCGATCTGGCTATAACGTGACATCACCTATATCAACGGAAGCGTCTCCCTCCCGTGCTGCCATTCGGCCCGCATTTCTATCCACATCCGCCTGGTTGGGGCAAAGCGGACGGGGTCCCGGCCCCGGGATGGCCGCGCCAGCCCGCGAGGGGCGTCCGTACGGGTGGTTGCGCGGCTCCCGGCCCCGGCGCCGCGCCCGGCCGGGCACCCGGTGCCAATGCAATCGTTCCGAAATCGCGGAATCCGCTAACATCCGGGCGTTGTCACCCCGGAATCGCGGGAGTAGGCCGGCCCCGCACCGAGGAATCCGCTTACGTCGCGGTCAAGTGCCCCGGATTCCGTTATGGCGTTCAGGCTGGAAAAGGCTACTGGCGAGTAAAGACAATTTGTTTATTTGAGTTCGATATGGGTCTATAACGGACATGGTCGATCTCCCGTCCCGCCCGCCCCGGACCCGCTAGAGCAGCGTGAGCTGCTCGTGGACCGGAGGCACCCGGGGGACCGGGGGCGTCGCGGAGACCGCGGGCGCCGCGGCCCGGCGCCCGGCGTGCCCCCGGTTGCCGCGGCGAGGATTGCTGCTGCGGCCCACCCCGTGCCGCTCGGCCAGCTCGGTAACCTGGGCGTGGATCCGGGCCAGGTAGTCCTTGCGGGCGTACGAGCCGCGCCCGTACAGCTCGGCGTAGCGGGGGACCAGGTCCGGGTGGGCCTCGCGGAGCCAGCGCAGGTACCACTCGCGGGCGCCGGGCCGCAGGTGCAGCACGATCGGCATGACGTGGGCCGCCCCCGACGCGGCGATCTGCCGGACGGCCGCCTCGAGCTGGGCGGGGGAGTCGGACAGGAACGGCACGATCGGTCCCATGAGCACGCCGCAGCGCAGCCCGCTGTCGGTGAGCGTGGCGCACGCTTCCAGGCGCCGCTCCGGGTCGGGCGTGCCCGGCTCGATGGCCCGCCAGAGCGACTTGTCGACAAAGCCGGCCGAGACGTTCAGCCCGACGTCGGTCACCTCGTCCGCGGCGAGCAGCAGGTCGAGGTCGCGCAGGATCAGCGTGCCCTTGGTGAGGATCGAGAACGGGTTGCCCGCGTCGGTCAGCGCCGAGATGATCGGCCGCATCAGCCGGTACCGGCCCTCGGCCCGCTGGTAGCAGTCCACGTTGGTGCCCATCGCGATGTGCTCGCCGTCCCAGCCGGGCGAGGCCAGCTTCGCCCGCAGCAGCTCGGGCGCGTTGACCTTCACGACCACCTTGGAGTCGAAGTCCCGCCCGGAGTCCAGGTCCAGGTACGTATGCGAGTTCCGCGCGAAGCAATATTTACACGCATGTTGACATCCCCGATAGGGATTGATGGTGTAGCGGAACGGCATCCGCGACGCCTCGGGCACCCGGGAGACGATGGACTTGGCCTGGATCTCGTAGAAGGTCATGCCGTGGAACCCGGGGGTGTCGAACGTCCGCACGACGGCGCCCCGCTCGATCAGCGGGGGCGCGGCGAAGCCGCCATCGGGTCCACTCGAATCGAGTCGCAGGTTGTCCCACCGCATGCCAGCGAGTCTAGAACCAAGATTCGACCTTGGCAAACAGGTGTTCGGAGCTATGATCGGCCAGGTCAGCGCCGATCACGTTTTGGCTCCTGTGCGAACGCGTTCGGTGGCCGGTTCTTACGCGGGGGAAAAAGAGTCGGGTACAAAGTGGGAACGATTGGATAAACCTTGCCCCGTGGGGGATAGTAAGTACAGTTCCCACCGGCGCGCGGAACGCGGAGGTATGGCGCTATGGCGCTATCAATGGACGAGCAGCGGATGCTCGCTGAAATAGAGCGGCGACTCGCCGCTGAGGACCCTAGTCTCGCGACCAGGCTGTCCTCTTTCCGGAGGCCCAAGCCGGCCGCCGGCCTGCGGACCACCCGGGGGAAGGTCATCGGTTCGCTCTGTACCGTCGTCCTGCTCGCCGTCATCGGGGTGACGGTTTACGCGATGATCGCCGTCCGCTCCCATACCGTGAAAGCGCCGTCCATCACGCAGTCCGCCAGCCAGTCGGCCAGCGCCAAGGCGGCCCCGGCCGCGACCCACATCATCGGCATCGACAACGTGCCGTCGCACAACGGCTGACAGCCGGCTGACACCGGCTAGGAATCGCGCCAGAGCTGGACCAGGTAACGCTCCACGCCTTCCAGCTTCCGCTTCTCGCGCTGGAAGTCGTCGCTCAGCGGGTCCCGGTGCCGGTTGAACAGGTCCTCGTACATCCGCACGATCGCCTCGCGGTAGCGCGCGTACACCCGGACCTCGTAGTTGCCGACGCCGCCGGACAGCCGCAGCCGGGACACCGCGGTGCCCATGGTCCCCATGTCGACGGAGATCTGGCCGCGCAGGTACAGCCGGGCCTTCGCCTCCTCGTCCCAGGCGTCGGGCAGCAGCGGCTGCCCGTCCCACTCCTCGAGCACGAGGCGGACGCCGATGTCCTGCTGCAGGCTGCCGATCCACAGCTGCTCGCGGGTGGCCGAGACGAGCACGCCGTCGGGGGGCAGCGGACCGCCGGGGGCGTCCGGGTCAACCTCTGGGTCGTGCATGCGGAACATGCGGCGTTCGGGGAAAACCGGCATCACAAGCTGGAGCAGCCTGCGGCTCACGTATCCCCCCTCCGTCACGCTCGTACCTCTCTTAACACCGGTTACACCAAGATCACCATCCGGTGCCGTCGGCCTCGCCGGCATCGTGGCATCAATTTAGACCGAGTAAACCATCCGTGTTCGCGAAACCGGGCACCAAACCCCATTCCGGGGAGTTACCTCTTGACTACAGCGCGCAGCGCTGTAGTGTCATATCCGTTATAACACTCGCTGACCCCCCAGGCGGTGCTAAATGCGGTCGGTCTCCGCTGCCCAGTCTCAGCTACACAACGTGTCGATGCGGTCACATGCCGGAATAGTCCCGCCCTCTACTCCCATAACGGCCTCAGTGGTCCCCGTGGTTCAACCCGAGGCGAAGTCACTTTCCGTAGCTATTGGGTCCGGTCGCCGCGCGGTGGTGCTGGCGATCTGCTGCTCGGCGCTGTTCATGGTCGGGCTGGACAACACGATCGTGAACGTGGGCCTGCCGGAGATCGGCAAGACCCTGCACACCAGCATCGCCGGCCTGCAGTGGACGGTGGCCGGCTACACGATCGTGCTGGCGTCGCTGCTGCTGTTCTCCGGCGCCCTGGCCGACCGGATCGGCCGCCGGACGGTCTTCCAGGTGGGGCTGTCGCTGTTCACCCTGGGATCCTGGCTGTGCAGCCTCGCGCCCAGCCTGACCTGGCTGATCGCGTTCCGCGTGCTCCAGGGCGTGGGCGGCTCGATGCTCAACCCGGCGGCGCTCGGCATCATCACCAACACGTTCACCACGCCCTCGGACCGGGCCAAGGCCCTCGGCGTGTGGGACGGGGTGTCGGGCCTGTCCATGGCGCTCGGGCCGGTCCTCGGCGGCATCCTCGTCGGCACCGTCGGCTGGCGCGGCATCTTCTGGGCGAACATCCCGGTGGGCCTGGCGGCCATCTCGCTCACCGCGCTGCTGGTGCCGGACTCCAAGGCCGCCCTGGGGCGCAAGTCCGACCCGGTCGGGCAGGTCCTGGTCATCGCGATGCTCGGCTCGCTGGCCTACGCGATCATCCAGGGGCCGTCGGCCGGCTGGTTCTCACCGGAGATCATCGGGTTCTTCCTGGTGTCGGTCAGCGCGCTCACGATCCTGCTCCGCTACGAGCCGCGCCGGCCGCAGCCGCTCATCGACTTCCGCTTCTTCAAGTCGGTGCCGTTCAGCGCGGCCAACGCGACCGCCATCTGCGCGATCGCGGCCAGCGCCGGCTTCCTGTTCCTGACCACGCTCTACCTGCAGGACGTGCGCGGCTTCAGCGCCCTGCGGGCGGGCCTGACGCTGCTGCCGATGCCGGTCATGATGGCGGTCTCCTCGCCGATCTCCGGCCGCATCCTGGCCCGCGGCGGCGCCCGGGTGCCGTTCATCATCGCGGGGGCGGCGCTCACCCTGTCCACCGCGGCGCTGTCCCAGCTCTCCGCGACCAGCGGCCCGCTGTTCCTGATCTGCACCTACGGGCTGTTCGGTATCGGCGCTGGCATGGTCAACGTGCCGATCTCCAACGGGGTCATGTCCGGGGTGCCCCGGTCCCAGGCCGGCGTCGCGTCCGGCATGAACTCCTCGAGCCGCCAGCTCGGCCAGTCCCTGGGCGTGGCGATCGTCGGCTCGGTTCTGGCCGCGTCGCTGCACGGCAGCCTGAACGGCGGCTTCCTGCACGCCGCCCACGCGGGCTGGTGGATCATGGCCGGCTGCGGCTACGCGGTCCTCGTCCTCGGCGTGGTCTCGACGACTCAGTGGGCCAAGGCGACCGCGGCCCGGGCCGGCGCGGACCTGTAAGGCTCAGCCGCAGCCGCACGAGCCGCCGCAGCAGCCCCCGCCACCGCCACCGCCGCCGGAGGGCGCGGTCCCCGACCGGCCGCCGACCGACACCGCGGACAGCAGCTTGACCGTGTCGGCGTGGCCCTGCGGGCAGGTCGCGGGCGCGCCGGACTCGCTCATCGGGCGGGTCAGCAGGAACGTGTCTCCGCAGGCGCGGCAGCGAAACTCGTATCGGGGCACGAACGCCATGCTACCCCGGACTATTCGTCGGGAGTAAGAACGGCGCCCTCGGAAAGCGCGGAGTCGGAAAGCGCGGAGTCAGAAAGAGCGGAAGAGCCAGGGGGAACGGGCGCGGCCGTCTCGGCTGCCCCGTACTGAGCCGCTTCCGGCGGGCCGACGTCGATCGCGGTCCCGGCCGGCTCCGAGTCGTCGTCTTCTTTCTTGCCCCGGGTCCAGGAGACAACGGCGCCGGCCAGGGCCATCAGGGCGGCGGCGGTGAAGACGATCATCAGGCCGTGGTGGAACGGCGCCTCGATCAGGGTCGGGAAGAACTGGCGGCCGGTGAGCGTGGCCACGTTCGCGGCCGGGAGCGACTTGAGCAGGCCGGTGGGGCCGAGCAGGTTCTGCACCGGGTTGTAGCCGAGCATGGCGGCGAAGACGGTGGAGACCGGGGGCAGGTGGCCGATCGTGGTCGCCTGGGCGAGGGGCACGCCCTCCTTGAGCAGCCCGGCGGTGAGCGTCTTGGGCAGCGTGCTGGCCAGGCCGGCGATCAGCAGCGAGAAGAAGATGCCGATGGACAGGGACATGCCCGAGTTCTGGAACGTGGACCGCATGCCGGAGGCGGCGCCGCGGTCCCAGGCCGGGACCGAGGACATGATGGCGGCGGTGTTGGGCGAGGCGAACAGGCCGGACCCGATTCCGTTGCCGAAGATCAGCAGCGCGAACACCCAGTAGTGGAAGTCGATCGGCAGCAGCAGCAGCCCGGTGAAGCAGGCCGCCGCGACGAGCAGGCCGCCGGTGGCGAACGGGCGGGCGCCGTACCGGTCGGACAGGATGCCGGACAGCGGCCCGGCGATGAGGAAGCCCGCGGTGAGCGGCAGCATGTAGATGCCGGCCCACAGCGGGGTGACGGTGAAGTCGTAGCCGTGCAGCGGCAGCCAGATGCCGGCTAGCCAGATGACCAGCATGAACTGGAGGCCGCCGCGCGCGATAGCGCCGAGCAGGGAGGCGATGTTGCCGGCCGAGAACGCCCGGATCTTGAACAGCGACAGCCGGAACATCGGGTCCTTGACCCGGGACTCGATGAAGCAGAAGAGCACCAGCAGGGCGACGCCGAGGGCGAGGCCCCCGTCGACCTTGGGGCTGGTCCAGCTGGTCGGGTCGCTGCCGTAGGGGCGGATGCCGAAGGTGATCGAGGTGAGCAGCACGCCGGCGCCGGCCGCGAAGGCGATGTTGCCGAGCCAGTCGATGGACGCCTTGTGGGTGATGGCGATCTCCCGCAGCGACCGGTAGGCCCAGATCGTGCCGAAGACCCCGAACGGCACGTTGATCCAGAACACCGCCCGCCAGTCCCAGGCGGCGAGGAGGCCGCCGAGCAGCAGGCCGACGAACTGCCCGGAGATGCCGGCCACCTGGTTGATGCCCAGGGCCATGCCCCGCTCGCCTGGCGGGAACGCGTCGGTGAGGATGGCGGCCGAGTTGGACATCAGCATGGCGCCGCCGAACGCCTGGACGAACCGCCAGCCGATCAGCCAGAGCGCGCCGCTCGGCCCCTCGAGGGGGTCGAGGCTCAGCGCGATGGAGGCGAGGGTGAAGACGACGAAGCCGAGGTTGTAGATCTTCACCCGGCCGAACATGTCGCCCAGGCGGCCGAGGGTGACGACCAGGACCGACTGGACCAGCAGGTACCCCATGATCATCCACAGCAGGTAGGTCACGTTGCCGGGGGTGAGCGGGTTGAGGTGGATGCCGCGGAAGATGGCGGGCATCGACACGATCACGATGGAGGCGTCGATGGTCGCCATCGTCATGGCCAGGGTCGTGTTGGACAGGGCCACCCACTTGTACGCTCGGCCCCGAATACCCCGCTGGTCCGTCGCGTTCACGCTCGTCGTAGCCACGTCTCCCTACCCTAGACCGGATAGTTTACTAATGGCAACTATTACGCGCGCTAACGATCTGCCGGCCACGGGGGCCGCTGGGGTGACACCTAGGGGAGCAGCGCGGGCGGCACGTGATTGGCCCAGCCGGTGTCCGGCCAGTTGAACCAGCCCGCCGAGGCGAACGTGCCGCCGTCGGGGTGGAGGGTGCTCCCGGTGACGTAGGCGGACAGGGCCGACGCGAGGAAGACCACGCAGCCGGACACGTCGGTCACCTGCCCGGTGCGGCCCATGGGGATCGCGATCCGCACGCCGGCGGGCGTGCCCATGCCCCCGTCGCCCCCGGTGAGCCTGGCCATGTTCGGGGTGGGGGTGTAGTCGGGGGCGACGTTGTTGACCCGGATGCGGTCGGGGGCGAGCTCGACGGCCAGGGTGCGGCCGAACTGCTCGACCGCGGCCTTGGCCGCCGCGTAGACGGCGAAGCCGGGGGCGGCCCGGTGGGCCTCGACCGTGGTGAGGTTGATGATGCTGCCGCCCCGGCCGCCGGCCCGCATCCGCGGCGCGGCCAGGGAGCAGGCGTGCAGGACGTGGGTGAGGTTCTGCCGTAGCAGCGCGTCCCAGCCCTTCGGCCGGGTGTCGAGGAACGGCGACCGGAACGTGCCGCCGACGACGTTGACCAGGATGTCGACCCGGCCCCAGCGCTCGTCGACGGCGGCGAACAGCGCGGCCAGGGCGCCGGGGTCGCGGGCGTCCCCGTGGTCCACGATCGCGTCGTGACCGGAGTCGGCCAGCGACTGGCGCAGCTGGCCGGCGGCGGCCTCGTCGATGTCGAGCACCGCCGGGCGGACGCCGTTGGCGGCCAGGTCGCGGGTGATCGCCTCGCCGAGGCCGCCGGCCCCGCCGGTGATCACGGCGACGGTGCCGTCGAGGCCCGCGCGCTCGGCGAACCACTGTCCCGGTGCCGCGGACGGCCCTGGTGCCGCGGACGGCTCGGTCATGACGCGTACGTCTCGCCGAACGCCTGGACGAACTCGAGGGTCGCGGCGGGCGCGTGCGTGTCGCTGGAGATGACCAGGCTGGTGACGCCGGCCTTCTCGATCTCGGCGAACGCCTCGCGGTGCCGGTCGGCGTCAACCGTCGGCGACCCGATGGTCTGGTCGTGGTAGGAGTACAGCACCTCGATGGGGTCGGTCCGGCCGGCCGCGTCGGCCTCAGCCCGGACCCCGGCGATCATCTCGGCCAGCTGCGCGAGGGACGTGATCGCCACCGTCCGGGCGGTCACCGACAGCTGCGGGGGACCGCCCATCGGCATCCAGCCCTGGGCCCGCTCGGCCACGCGTCGGCGGCTGAGCCGCGAGTTGCCGCCGATCCAGATCGGGATGGGGTTCTGCACGGGCCGGGGCCGGGCGATGATGTCGCGGGCGTCGAAGTGCCGGGCGTGATAGCTGAACGGCTCGCCGCTCCAGTGCCGGGGCAGGACGTCGAGGGCCTCGTCGAACAGGGCGTTGCGCTCGTTGATGTCCACCCCGACCGCGTAGAACTCGGACTTCTGGTACCCGGTGCCGAGCCCGAGGATCATCCGGCCGCCGGAGAGCTTGTCGACCGTCGCCGCCGCCTTGGCCAGCAGCAGCGGGTTCCGGTAGGGCGCGACCACCAGGTGGGTCAGCAGCTTGAGCCGCGTGGTGGCGGCCGCGATGTAGCCCAGGCCGACGAGGGGGTCGAGGCTCTGGTGCCCCCCGGCCCGCAGCCAGCGGTTGCCCGGCGCCGGGTGCTCGGTCAGCGAGAACCCGGTGAAGCCCGATCGCTCGGCCGCCGCGGCCACGTCGAGCAGGGACCCGGCGTCGAGCATGTCGCCGTCGGTGCCGTTCGTCTCCGGGTAGTGGTAGAAGAACCGGATCGTCACGCGCGGTACCTCCGCTGGCTCGGGATCGCTGATAATCCAGTTCTACCACAGCGGAAATGACATTTACATCTCTGGGCGAGCGGGGAACCAACGGTCCGTTCGCCCGCAAGATCTGGACTTTACGGCCGCTGGACGTACTGATCGTCGGGGGCCGGCAGGAACACCGACTTCTTGGTCAGGTAGGCGTCCATGCCCTCGGGACCGTAGGCGGTGCCCGCGCCGCTCATGCCGCGGCCGCCCCAGGGCGAGCCGAGGTCGGGCCCGTACATGTTGATGCCGAACGTGCCCACCCGCGCCTGCCGGGCGATGTCCAGGCCGCGCTGGGCGTCGCCCGTCCACACGGTTGCGGCCAGCCCGAACCCGGAGTTGGCGAAGGCCACCGCCTCGGCTTCGTCGGCGTACTTGATCACGGTGGCGACCGGGCCGCAGATCTCCTCGCGGGCGATCGGCATGCGCGAGGTCACGTCGGTGAGCACGGTCGGCTCGTAGAAGTACCCGCGGACCGGCGAGGCCGGCCGCCGGCCGCCGGAGACGACCCGCGCGCCGTCGCTGACGCCGTTGCGGACCCGCAGCTCGACGTCGGACCGCCGCCGCGCCGAGGCGAGAGGGCCCATAGTCGTGTCCTCGGCCAGCGGGTCGCCGACGTGCAGGCCCGCGGCCCGCTCGGTGAGCGCGTCGACCAGGTCGCCGTAGCGCTGCTCGGGGACGAGGACCCGGGACATCGCGAAGCAGGTCTGGCCGGAGTTGGCGAAGATCAGGTCGCCGAGCGCGCTCGCGGTCCGCTCGAGGTCGGCGTCGTCGAGGACGATCGCGGCCGACTGGCCGCCGAGCTCGAGGGAGGCGGGCTTGAGCTCGGCGCCGCAGACCGAGGCGATCCACCGGCCCTGCTTGGCCGGCCCGGAGAAGGAGACGGTGTCCACGCCGGGGTGCCGGGCGAGGGCGCCGGAGGTCTGGTGGGTGCCGGTGACCAGGTTGAACACGCCGGGCGGGAAGTCGGCGGCCTCGAACGCCTCGGCCAGGATGTACGCCGACAGCGAGGTGGCGGCGGCCGGCTTGAGCACGATCGTGCAGCCCGCGGCCAGGGCCGGGGCGAGCTGGCTGAAGGCCAGCGTGATCGGGTAGTTCCAGCTCGTGATCACCGCGGCGACGCCGGCCGGCTCCTTGCGCACCATGGTGCGGCCGTCGAAGGACACCGCGGTCCGGCTGACCTCGGTGTCCATGGCCCGGGCCAGGTTCGCGTAGTAGCGCAGGATCGCGCAGGGCGCGGCCGCGTTGTGCTGCCGCGAGTAGGCGATCGGCATGCCCATCTCGGAGGTGACGAGCCGGGCCGCCTCCTCGGTGCGGGCCTCGAGGGCCGCGGCCAGCCGGTCGAGCGCGTCGGCCCGCTGGCTGGGGGCGCAGGTCGCCCAGGCGCCGTCGTCGAACGCGCGCCGGGCCGAGCGGACCGCCCGGTCGACGTCGGCGCCGTCGCCCGCCGGGACGGCGCCGACGACCTCTTCGGTCGCCGGGTTGATGATCGTGATCGTGTCCGGGGACGCGGAAGTGACCAGGCGGCCCCCGGCGTAGATGTCGCGGTACTCGAGCAACGCGGGCCCCATCCAATTTCGCATATGAAAAGTCCCCGTAACATAACTCTCCGCCTGCCCCAGCGCAAGAGCCGCCGGCCGGGCGGGCTGTGCACGGGCACAGCCCGCGCCTCGCTGGGCACCGCAGTTCGTTGTGAGGTGTTTGCACGGGCCGAGAACCGTGGTAAAGATCCGTTTGTGGGTTTCCACAACCGGACAGACAGACCGAGGTCGTATAGTTCAGTGATCATGCCGGAAACCGTGACACCGGCCGCTAGCCGGCTCAAGCAAGCGCCGACTCCCCGGGACAGTACCCGGGACGTCGACCGAGAGAACTCTGTCCTGCGGGAACTGGTGACCGTCTACCGGCACCTGTCGGGACTCGCCATGCAGGACGCTGACCTGGCCGGCGTCGTCGCGCTCATCTCCGAGCGGACGACGGCCACCGTGGCCGTGGTCAGCCAGCTGATGGACGTGCAGACCGCGGCCTCGCCCGGGCTGCCGTCGGAGAAGGCGGCCGCCCTGGTCCGGGAGCACGTGGTGCACCCCCGGCTCGGGCAGGTGCTGCGCGCCTCCCGGCTGTCGCAGCGGGCGCTGCGGCTGCCGAACGTGGGCGGCGTGCCCGCCATCATCGTCGCGCCGATCCTGGTCGGCGACGAGGTCCCGGCCTACCTGATCACGCTCGACCCGGCCGAGGAGTCGGTCGGCGA
>Ga0302314_10020696_pt1 | contig 10868 bp, 10 predicted proteins | sample III_Palsa_N2_3_FD_200533 | JGI IMG/M metagenome (GOLD analysis project Ga0302314, IMG submission 200533) | Peat permafrost microbial communities from Stordalen Mire near Abisko, Sweden - III_Palsa_N2_3 | ecosystem: Environmental > Terrestrial > Soil > Palsa > Peat permafrost | place: Sweden... | reverse complement strand
GCGCCGGACAACGCCAGCCGCAACGGCGCCGGGCTGGGCTGCGCGGCCGCGGCCGCCGCGCGCACGACGAAGGCCGGCCCCTCGTGCGATTGCGCGGCCAGCTGCAGCCGGCGCAGCGCCTCGCCTTTCAAGCTGGCCGGCGCCCAGGCGACGACGGCGCCCACCTGGCCGCTGCGCAGCGCCTGCCCCAGCGGCCACAGCAGGTCATCACCGCGGATCACGACGCAGCGCGACAGGGCTATGCCCAGCTGCGCCAGCGATTCGGCACACGGCTCGGCCGGCGGCCCCAGCAGCAGCACGCCGCGCCCGGCCGCGCCCACGCGCGCGAGCGCGGGCGCGAGCAGCCGCATCTCACCCCAGCCGGTGCCTGACAGCAGCAGCTCGGTGATCGCCCGCTGCGGCCAGCCGCCGCCCGGCAGCTCGGCGTCGAGCGCGGCATAGCCGCTCGCCTGCACCGCCTCCCGCCCGCGCCCCAGCTGGTGCGCGCGCCACAACGCCGGATGCAGATGCTCCAGCGGCAGCAGGGAAGAAGGCGAAGACATCGCGGTGACCGGATGGACGAAGGTTCACGTCAAGGCAACGGGAGGGCTTCGCGACTCGGCCGTTCTGGCACGTCGGGCGTACTTCCGAGACCCTCCCGGAGTACTGTATTTGCATACAGTCTATCGGACCTTTGATCGCCGAATCAAGAATTGCTTGAAATCTCGCGCGGCACAATTCACGCATGCCGATCACGCCGTCCTCGCCCTGCCCTTGCGGCCGGAAGCTCGTCTACGAGCGCTGCTGCGGCCGCTGGCACGCCGGCCCCGAGGCGTTGCAGGCGCCCACCGCCGAAGACCTGATGCGCTCGCGGTACAGCGCCTTCGCCGGCGGCCTGCTCGGCTACCTGCGCGACACCTGGCACCCATCCACCCGCCCCGCCACCCTCGAGCCGCTGCCCGACGGCCTGCGCTGGCTGGGCCTGGACGTGCGCCGCCACGTCCAGCACGACGCCGACCACGCGATCGTCGAGTTCGTCGCCCGCAGCAAGCTGGGCGGGCGCGCGGAACGGCTGCACGAGACGAGCCGGTTCGTGCGCGAGGGCGGGCGGTGGTTCTACGTCGATGGCAATAGCGCCTGACGTCCAAAAATCTGCGGGCTCACTGCATGAAGACAACCATCGATTTGAACGACGAGTTGCTCGCAAGTGCCAAGGCGCTGGCCATGCAGCAACGAGTCAGCCTGACTCGCCTGGTCGAAGAAGGATTGCAACTGCGACTCCAGATGGACATCGCTCCCGGAAAAGTCGCGCGCAACCTCCAGTCTTCAATGGACGCGAAGGTCTTGTCGCGGGAGTCGATCCCCGCAGCAATAGGGCAGCAGGATCTTTCGCATCAATGGAAGTATCCGGCGCTCACGCATTCAGTGCTCGAGATTCGTGCCTTCCCAGTGAAGCAAATGCGCCAGAAACGACAACGGCCGCAACCGCGGCCGTCGATCAGGAGAGCGCGAACGCTCAGGCGAACTCTTGCCGCACAGACGGCGACATCAGCCGGCGGATGATGCCCACCAGCGCCACGCTGGCCACCAGCGTGACGAAGCCGGCCAGCACGCGGGCGACGGTGACGACGCCGCCGAACAGGTCGGCCGCCGGTTGCGGGGCCTGGCGCAGCGCCGAGTCCACCAGCAGGTGCATGAACTCCTGCTGCAGCCACAGTCCGGCGAGGTCGACGCCGATCGCCACCATCAGCAGGCCGATGAAGACGCGGCGCGCCCACTCGATGCGGCGCAGCAGGCCGAAGGCGCACACGATCATGGCCAGCGACAGCGCGATGGCCGCCGAGTACACCCACGTCACGTGGCGCATCAGCAGGCCGGTGAGCCAGGGCAGGCTGGACTGGTCGCCGGCCAACGGCGACCACGACGACTGCGTCGCGTTCTGGATGACCGCCCACTCGCACGCGAACGCCGCCAGGAGGATGAACATCCAGGCGATGAAGTTCACGAAACGAGACCGGGACCCGACGTTGTACGTTTGCGGCATGGCTGTTCTCCCTGAACGCTTTCGATCATGCGGAGCGTTGATGACAGCCATTTTTCAGCAGGGTGCCGATTTCCAACAATCCCCCGAAAGGCGGAAATCGTGGGAAAGCAACGACAGATGTGCGCAGTCCTGCGCGCTTGGCGGCAAAGGATTTGCCGCAAAGCCCGTGCGGGACGCAGTCCTGCGCGCTTCGCCGCAAGCTTTTTGGCGGGTCGAGGTCTCCCTACGCGCCCAGCTTGAAGCCATCCGCCCATACCGCTACCCGGTACGGGAACAGCTCGCAGTGCATCAGGCCTTGCGCGATCGCCGGGTCGCTGCGCATCACGGCCTCGGCCTCCTCCGGCGATGCCGCCTTGAAGACGACGATGCCGAAGGTGTCCGGCCCGGCGACGAGCGTGCGGCCCGCCATCAGCACCACGCCGTCGGTGGCCAGCTTCTGCAGGTGCGCGAAGTGGGCGCCCATGACCTGCATCTCGTGCTCGGTGGGGCCGGTGACGAGCATGTCCGCGCGCTTCGGGACGATGCGGTAGAGGAATTGCGCGCGGTTGTCGGTCGAATCGGCCATGCCCGCCAAGATACCCCGCGCCGTCGAGCTTCGATAATGGCGTGAACCCGGAGACCGCCTCCGGCAGCGCCATCGCCCATGTCCGGACTCGTCTACGCCGCCCTCGCCTACATCGCCTGGGGCCTGTTCCCGATCTACTTCCACGCGTTGGCCCGCGTCGACGCGTTCGAGGTCGTGATGCACCGCTCGCTGTGGTCATTCGTGTTCGTGTGGCTGGCGCTCGTCGCGCTGCGACGGCTGGAGTGGGTGCCCGGCGTCGTGCGCCGGCCGCGGCTGGTCGCGCAGTTCATGCTCAGCGCGCTGCTGCTCAGCGCCAACTGGCTGCTGTACGTCTGGGCCGTCAACCACGGCCATGTCGTCGAGGCCAGCCTGGGGTACTTCGTCACGCCGCTGGTCAACGTGCTGCAGGGCACCTGGGTGCTCAAGGAACGGCCGCGCCGGCTGCAATGGCTGGCGGTGGCCGTGGCCGCCTGCGGCGTGCTGTGGCTCACGCTGGCGCTGGGCCGGCCGCCCTGGATCGCGCTGGGCCTGGCCGCCTCGTTCGGCAGCTACGGGCTGCTGCGCAAGACCGCCCCGCTGGGCGCGCTCGAAGGCCTGGCGGTGGAGACGGCCGTGATCGCGCCGGTGGCGCTGGTCGCGCTGGCGGTGATGTCGGCGCCGCGCGGCGGCCTGTTCGCCGGCATGGACGGCGCCACCGTCGGCTGGCTGCTGTTCGCCGGCCCGCTCACCGCGATCCCGCTGCTGCTGTTCGCCGCCGGCGCGCGCCGCGTCACGATGGCCACCCTCGGCACGCTGCAATACCTGTCGCCGTCGATCCAGTTCCTGCTGGGCGTCACCTTCTTCGGCGAGCCGCTGCAGGGCACGCGGCTGGCCGGGTTCGTCGTGATCTGGACGGCGCTGGTGATCTACAGCGCGGACGGGTTCCTGTGGATGCGGCGGCAGCGCGTGCCCGCTCCGGCCTGAACCCGTCAGTCGATCGGCGAGACGGCGTCAGGCCCGTCGCTTCCGGGTTCGCGGCTCGGCCATCCGGCGCGCGAAGTGCGTCGGCGGACATCCGACCACGCGCGTGAAGGCCGTCGTGAAGGCACTGGGCGACTGGAACCCGATGTCGAAGGCGATCTCGCCGACGCTCTTCGTCCCGCGGCTCAATTCATCCTTCGCGACCGCCATCCGCCAGTTCAGCAGGTAGTCGATCGGCGCCATTCCCACGACCGCTCGAAACCTGCCGGCGAACGTGGATCTCGACACATTGCAGAGTCCGGCCAGTGCATCCACGCTCCACTCGCGAGCCACGTCGCCATGCATCGCGGCCAGGGCCTTCGCCGTGACCGGATCCGCCAGCCCGGCAAGCAACCCCCTGGATCCATCGGCCATTCGCTCAGGATGGGTGCGCAATACCTCGACCAGTATCAGTTCCACGAGCCGGACGATGACGAATTCGCTGGCAGGCCCGGGCTGGCGCGCTTCCATTTCATTCATCGCCAGCAGCGAGCGGACGCGTCCCAGCGACGAATCTCCCGCGGCGAGATGGGTCACGGGCGGAAACAACCCAGCCAGCAAGGCCTCGTTGGCCTTCTCCAGCAGAATTTTTCCGGCATGGAGAGTCACGGGGCGATCGGTGCCCGAGCCCAATCGCAGCCGCACCTGGCGAGTCGCCGCCACGGCCTTCTCGCTGTCGACGGCTGTTGCAGAGGCGTCCGATGCGAACGCGAACGGCGTCGAGGTATGGATCAGCGCGAAGTCGCCGGGCCGCATGGCCACGGCCTCGCAGCCGGGACGAATCAGCTGGAACTCGCCTTGTTCGACCCAGCCGAACAACAGGTCGTCGCGCTTGCGGAAGTCGAGCCGCCACTGGCCGAAGGCGTCGAAACCCGCACCGAACAAGGCGGCGCGAGGGCGGAGCAAACGGATGAGATCGAGAAGAGGATCCACGCAGATCTGGACGCCGCGTAACTTTTTATGGCGATCCAATTATTTATCATCCCGACTCCCATGCCTAGACTGCCCTCACGTTGAACGTCAACGACATCGCTCGAACGAGCACTCACGAGGCCACGGCAGAACCGAACATGAACATCGAAACCCTGAAAGACAACTGGAACGCCTACATGGCGGCCTACGGCTCGGACGTCGAGGACGAACGCCTCCGCCTTCTCGAGCAGAGCGTCGCCGATGACGTGGTGTTCACGAATCCGGCCGGCGACGGAAAGACCCGCGCGGGATTGAATGCCCATATCGCGAAATTCCGGCAAGGATTTCCCGGTGCCTATTTCACGACGGACCAGATCTTGGCGCAGCAGGACAAACTGCTGGCGGTCTGGTCCTTGTTCAAGGCGGATGGCACCAGGGTCACGACGGGCTACAACTTCGTGCGTCCCGACGAAGAGGGCCGGTTCAGCTACATGGCCGGATTCTTCTGAGTCCCGTACCGAGATGCACGCCCATGGACGGTCGCCGACGGGGCTTCAGGCCGGCTTGATCCGCAACGCCCCGTTGTCGTGCCCGAAGGGGCGCAGCAGCGCGTGCAGCGCGAACGCGGCGCCGCCGACGGCAGTGGCCAGGTCGCCGTATTTGGCGACGCGGATCGCCGGCGGCGCGACGCCGGCGTCGCGGCCGAAGCGCGCCAGGCGTTCGACGGCGGCGTCGAGGAAATGCTCGCCGCCGAGGGTGACGGCCTCGCCGCCCAGCACGATGGCCTTGGGGTTGAACGTCGTCCACACGTTCTGCAGCAGCACGCCCAGCGCGTCGCCGGCGCTCGCGAAGGCCTTGCGCGTGCGCTGCGCGCGCGGCTTCGCGAGATCCGCCTCGAGGCCGGCGCGGTCGACCTCGCCGTGGCGCAGCAGTCCGGCCGCGTGGGCCACGGCCTTGAGGCCGACGTAGGCCTCGACGCAGCCGCGGCGGCCGCACGAGCAGGGCAGGCCGTCGACATGCAGGATGGTGTGGCCGATCTCGCCGGCGGCGCCGGTCGCGCCGGTGAACAGCGCCCCGTTGAGCACGATGCCCGCGCCCACGCCCACGCTGCAGCTGACGTAGACCAGCGGGTCGTCGATCGGCCGGCTGCCGAACGCCGTCTCGCCGATGGCGGCCAGGTCGGCCTCGTTCTGGCAGTAGACCGGCACCTGCGCGAGGCCGCCGGCGCCGAGCTCGCGCGCCAGGCGCTGGCCGACTTCGACGTTGCGCCAGCCGAGGTTGGGCGCGAACTCGATGATGCCGTGCGCGGTGTCGACCGCCCCCGGCAGCCCGACGCCCACGCCCAGCAGACGCGCGCCCGCGCGCGTCACGCGCGCGGACTCAGCGGTGACCAGCTCGACCATCTGGTGGCACGCGACGTCCGGCGCGCGATCGCGCAGCGGCACGGACATCGCCTGCAGCACCTCGCCGTGCAGCGACGTGCTGGCCACGCGGATCGAGTCGATGCCGATCTCCGCGCCGATCAGCGCCAGGCCGCGGCCGTCGATGCGCAGCGGCGTCGGCCGGCGTCCGAGCGAGCCGGTGACGGCCACGCCATCTTCAGCCAGCCAGCCCTCGTCGATCAGTTCCTTCGTCAGCAGGCTCACGGTGGACTTGGTCAGGCCGCTGCGCTCGGCCAGCGCCGCGCGCGACTGCGCGGGCTCGTCGAGCAGCAGGCGCAGCAGCACGTTGCGATTGATCGCCTTGACGAAGCGTTGGTCGCCCGTGATCGGGGGACGGGTCATCTGCGGGTTCTCCATGGGGACTCGGGCGCCATTGTCCGGCCTCGGGCCACAGGCCTGCCGACGACGGCGGTGCCGGAAGACTAGGCGCCCGCGTCCGCCGATGCATTGGGGAAAACAAGTAATTAGTTCGAGCATCGAACGAAGTAATCTTGCGCCGCGCTCTCCACGAAGGGCGGGCCGATGCACACAACAACCGGAGACAAGCCATGAACTTCAAGCACGCTCTCTTGACCGCCGCGCTCCTCACGAGCGCCGCGGCGCACGCTCAACTGGTGGTCGGCGTCAGCTGGTCCAACTTCCAGGAGGAGCGCTGGAAGACCGACGAGGCCGCCATCAAGGCCGAGCTGGCCAAGCACGGCGCCACCTACGTCAGCGCCGACGCCGGCGGCTCGCCCGAGAAGCAGCTGGCCGACGTCGACGGCCTGATCGCCAAGGGCGCGAAGGCGCTGATCGTGCTGGCGATGGACAAGGACGCGATCGTCCCGGCGCTGGCCAAGGCCAAGCAGCGCAACATCCCGGTGATCGCCTACGACCGCCTCATCGAACAGCCCGGCGTCTACTACATCACCTTCGACAACAAGGAAGTGGGCCGCATGCAGGCGCGCGCCGTGTTCTCCGTCAAGCCCAGGGGCAACTACGTGATGATCAAGGGCTCGCCCACCGATCCGAACGCGGACTTCCTGCGCGAAGGCCAGCAGGAGGTGCTGGACGGCGCGGTCAAGAGCGGTGCGATCAAGATCGTCGGCGAGGAGTACACCGAGGGCTGGAAGCCGGAGGTGGCGCAGAAGAACATGGAGCAGATCCTCACGCGCAACGGCAACAAGGTCGACGCGGTGGTGGCCTCCAACGACGGCACGGCCGGCGGCGTGGTGGCGGCGCTGTCGGCGCGCGGCATCTCGGGCGTGCCGGTGTCGGGCCAGGACGGCGACCAGGCCGCGCTCAACCGCGTGGCGCTCGGCACGCAGACGGTGTCGGTGTGGAAGGACGCGCGCGACCTCGGCCGCGAAGCCGCCGACGCCGCGGTCGACCTCGCGGGCGGCAAGCCGGTGCCGGGCACGACCAAATGGACGGGTGGCGAGCACAAGGTGCCGCTGGACGCCAAGTTCCTCAAGCCGGTGGCGATCACCCGCGCCAACCTGGAGACCGTCGTCAAGGCCGGCTGGATCACCAAGGACAACCTGTGCCGCGGCGTCGATGCCGCCAAGGCGCCGGCCGCCTGCAAGTAAGGCCTCCGCGGCCCGCGCGCGTGACGCGCGGGGGCCGCGGCCGTCCGCACCCTTCGCGAACCCGCCATGGAATCCCTCCAACTCAGCGCGCTCGACCTGCGCCTCGGCCTGATGGCCTGCGTGCTCGCCGTCATGGCCGCGACCTTCCACGTGCTCACCGGCAACTTCCTGACGCCGGAGAACCTCTACAACATCGCGCAGCAGACGGCCGTCGTCGGCATCGTCGCCACCGCGATCTCGCTGGTCATCGTCGCGCGCCACATCGACCTGTCGATCGGCTCGGTGGTCGGCTTCGTCGGCGTGCTGATCGCCTACCTGCAGTACACGGCCGGCTGGCATTGGGCGTGGGCCTGCCTCGCCGGGCTGGCCGCGGCGCTGCTGGTCGGCGCCTACCAGGGGGGACTCACCGCCTACCTGGGCGTGCCGTCGTTCGTGGTCACGCTGGGCGGCCTGATGTCGTTCCGCGGCGCGGCCTTCCTCGTGGCCAACGGCAAGACGCAACCCGTCACCGATCCCGTCTTCCTGTGGTTCGGCGGCGGACTCGACGGCGCGCTGGGCCTGGCCGGCAGCTGGGCGCTGGCCGCCGTCCTCGCGCTGGCGCTGTGCTGGCGCACGGTGCAGGCGCGGCGCGCGAAGGCGCGGCACGGCTTTCCGTCGCGGCCGCTCGCCGCGGACATCGCGTTCACGGCGGCGCTGCTGGTTCTTCTCGCGGCCTTCACGTCGGCGATGTGCGCGTACCAGCTGCCCGGCAAGGCAGGCGGCCAGGGCATCCCGGCGCCGGTGGTGATCTGGGGCGCGGTCGTCATCGCGGTGGCGTTCATCGTGCGGCGCACGCGCTTCGGCCGCTACGTCTACGCGATCGGCGGCAACCCCGAGGCCGCGCGGCTGGTCGGCATCCCGGTGCGGCGCGTCACGCTGCAGCTGTTCCTGCTGCTGTCGGTGACGATCACGATCGCGGCGATCGTCGCGGTGTCGCGCCTGAACGCGGGCACCAACTCGATGGGCACCGGCATGGAGCTGTACGTGATCGCCGCGGCGGTCATCGGCGGCGTGAGCCTGTCGGGCGGCAGCGGCACCGTGCTGGGCTCGGTGCTGGGCGCGCTGATCATCCAGTTCCTCGACAGCGGCCTGCTGCTGCTGGACGTGGGCATCGGCCAGCGCATGATCATCATCGGCCAGGTGCTGATCGTGGCGGTGGCGTTCGACGTGCTGTACCGGCGCTGGACCGGGGAGCGGCTGGCATGAGCGACGCCCCCCTGGCCGAGATCGTCGGCATGCACAAGGCCTTCGGCGGCGTGCAGGCGGTGTCGGACGTCAACCTGGCGCTCGACGCCGGCGAGGTCGTCGCCGTGCTGGGCCACAACGGCGCGGGCAAGTCGACGCTGATGAAGATGCTGGCCGGCGCCTATCCGATCGACCGCGGCGAGATCCGCATCGCCGGCGACGTCGTCCACATCGCCAACCCGGCCGACTCGCAGGCGCTGGGCATCGAGACCATCCACCAGACGCTGGCGCTGGCCGACAACCTCGACGCCGTCGCCAACCTGTTCCTCGGCCGCGAGCTGATGACGCGCTGGAACACGATGGACGACTACGCGATGGAGGCCGCGGCGCGCGACGTCTTCGCGCAGCTGAACCCGAACTTCCGCAACATCCGCGTGCCGGTGCGTTCGCTGTCGGGCGGCCAGCGGCAGGTGGTGGCGATCTCGCGCGCGCTGTACTTCAATGCGCGCATCCTGATCATGGACGAGCCCTGCGCCGCGCTCGGGCCCGAGGAGACGCGCATGGTGCACGACCTGGTGCGACGGCTGAAGGCGCGGGGCGTCGGCGTGTTCCTGATCTCGCACGACATGCCCGACGTGTTCGCGCTGGCCGACCGCCTCGCCGTGATGAAGAACGGCCGCGTCATCGGCACCTATCGCACCGCCGACCTCACCGAGGACGAGGTGCTGGGCATGATCATCGGCGGCAAGCCCGTGACGCGCGTGGCGCAGCGGCATCGGCTGCGCGGCGAGGCCTCGGCATGAACACGCTGGGCATCGATCTCGGCACGTCGGAGCTGAAGCTCGCGCTGGTCGACGCGACCGGCGCGCTCGTGGCCAGCGCCGGCGCGCCGCTGGCCGTCTCGCGGCCGCATCCGCACTGGGCCGAGCAGCATCCGCACGACTGGTGGAACGCGCTCGCAGTCGCGGCGCAGGCGTTGCGCAGCCGTCATCCGGATGCGTGGGACGCGGTGCGGGCGATCGGGCTGTCGGGCCAGATGCACGGCGCGGTGCTGGTCGACGAGGAGCGCCGCGTGCTGCGGCCGGCGATCCTGTGGAGCGACACGCGCAGTTCGGCGCAGTGCGAGGAGCTGATGCGGCGGCTGCCGTCGCTGCCGCAGATCGCCGGCAACCTCGCGATGCCGGGGTTCACCGCGCCGAAGCTGCTGTGGGTCGCGCAGCACGAGCCCGCGATCTTCCGCCGCATCGGCCAGGTGCTGCTGCCCAAGGACTGGCTGCGCTGGCGACTCACGGCCACGGCGGTCAGCGACATGTCCGACGCCGCGGGCACGCTGTGGCTGGACGTCGGCCGCCGTGCGTGGTCGCCGCAGCTGCTGCAGGCCGGCGGCATGACGCTGGCGCAGATGCCGGCGGTGGTCGAGGGCTCGGACGTCTCCGGCCATCTCCAGCGCGACGCCGCGGTCGCGCTGGGCCTGCCCGAAGGACTGCCGGTGGCCGGCGGCGGCGGCGACAACGCGGCCAGCGCCGTGGGCATCGGCGCCACGCAGCCGGGCCAGGGCTTCCTGTCGCTGGGAACGAGCGGCGTGCTGTTCGTCGTCACCGACCGCTATCGCCCGAACCCGGCCTCGGCCGTGCACGCGTTCTGCCACGCGCTGCCCGGGCGCTGGCACCAGATGAGCGTGATGCTGTCGGCCGCCAACGGCCTGCAATGGATCACGCGGCTGACCGGCTCCGACAGCGAGGCCGCGCTGCTGGAACGCGTCGAGGCGCTGACCGATGCGCAACGCGATCGCGCGCCGCTGTTCCTGCCTTACCTGTCCGGCGAACGCACGCCGCACAACGATCCGCACGCGACGGGCGTGTTCTTCGGCATGGACAACGAGACCGACGCCGCCCGTCTCGGCCACGGCGTGATCGAAGGCGTCGCCTTCGGCCTGGCCGACGGCCTGCAGGCCTTGCGCGACGCCGGCACCGAGGTGCACCGCCTCACGCTCGTCGGCGGCGGCGCACGCAGCGCGCACTGGGCGCAGCTGCTCGCCGACACGCTGGACATCGAGCTGATGACGGCCGACGGCGCCGAGGCCGGCGGCGCGATCGGCGCCGGCCGGCTGGCCTGGCTCGCGCTGGGCCGCAGCG
>Ga0302314_10020694_pt1 | contig 10869 bp, 10 predicted proteins | sample III_Palsa_N2_3_FD_200533 | JGI IMG/M metagenome (GOLD analysis project Ga0302314, IMG submission 200533) | Peat permafrost microbial communities from Stordalen Mire near Abisko, Sweden - III_Palsa_N2_3 | ecosystem: Environmental > Terrestrial > Soil > Palsa > Peat permafrost | place: Sweden... | reverse complement strand
AGGGCACTCCGCAGGAGCTGCTCGGTGGCGGCCCGCGCACGCTCGTGCGCACCGCTGACGGCGGACCTTCGAACCGCCTGCTGCGCAGGGCTCTCGCCGACGCATCGATCGTCGCCAGTGAAGGCTCGGATGAGACATTGCTGACCGAGGCGTCGCCCGAGGATGTCGGCAGGACCGCGCTGCGTAGCGGCATCGCTCTGGCCGAACTGCGCTCGGCCAGCGACGCCGCGAGCCTCGAGCAGCTCTTCTTCGAGCTCACCGCCGACGCCCAACCCCACCACAACTCAACCCCCACCCAAAATCTCGAGGAGGCACTCCGATGAGCGCCAGCACATCAATTGGCTTTACAGGCCGCTCCAGCGGACGCCCGCGCTCAGGCCGGGCCGCCGACGACCGGCGCCCGGGCCTGGGCCGGCTGACCGCGGTCGAACTGCGCAAGATGGTCGACACCCGCTCCGGTTTCTGGGTGCCGATCGCGGTGGCCGTATTCACGCTCGCGGCGGCAATCATCGCCTCGGCCAATCACGGCGGGCGCGACGGCACCCTGGCCCACGTCTTTCACGCCGCGACCACACCCGCCGCGTTCCTGCTGCCGGTAATGGGTGTGCTGCTGATCTGCGGTGAATGGTCCCAACGCACGACACTCACGACCTTCACGCTGGTGCCCAGCCGCAAGCGCGTGATCGCCGGGAAGTTCGGCGCGAGCCTGATCGTCTCAACCGTCGCGCTGTTGGTCTCGCTGCTGTTGACGGTCGTCTGCGCCAGCGCGTTCGGCCACGCGGCCGGTGGCGTCGGCAGCCTTTCACTGCCGGTGATCGCGCGTGGTTGGGTGTTCGTGGTCTGCGGCATGGCCATGGGTCTGGCCTTCGGCGCCGCGATCCTGGTCAGCGCCCCCGCGATAGTGGCCTACCTGCTGCTGCCGACGGTCTGGGACGCGGTGGTTGGCAACATCAGCGGGTTGGCCGGCATCGCGCGCTGGCTGGACTCGTCGCTGACGCTCTCACCGCTGACTGAACAGAGCATGAGCGCAACCCAGTGGGCACACGCGCTCGTCACATTCGTGGTCTGGATCGGGATCCCGACGGCGGTCGGCTGGGCCCGGATCGGCCGCGGCGATATCGACTGACCGCCGCGATCGGTTGGGCCGGGTGGGCGGTCAGCGGACCGCCCACCCGGATCTACACGGACTTTGGCCCGTGAGCGCGCAACTGCTTTGAAGCGCGCCTCGAATCCGTGCCCTGTAGGCGGGCTCGCTATCAGCCGCTGCGAAGCAGACGGCCGACGGCGGACATCATCTCTTCGGTGCGCGCTTCGCGCTCTCCAGCTTCAGCGCCGATCACGCAGTGGCGCACATGCCCGTCGAGCAGCCCAAGCGCAACCTTCTCAAGCGCGGCCTGAGCGGCACTGATCTGGGTGAGGATGTCGATGCAGTAGCGGTCCTGCTCGACCATGCCCTCGAGCCCTCGGATCTGGCCCTCAATCCGCTTGAGCCGAGCGAGCAGGTCATCCTTGCTGGCGGTATATCCGCGAGTTGGCGTCTTGGTCTTTGGCATACCGAAAACTATATCAATACCCCTACCCCCTAGGGGTACCTGGTAGCCTGCAGAGCAATGGACGTCTTGGATGTGGTCTGGCACGGCTTGCGCGACTCGCTACTGATGGCTTGGGAGGTCTGGTGGGCACTCGTGCTCGGCTTCGTCGTCTCGGCGATCGTGCAGGCCTGGGTTCCGCGTGAACGGATCGAGTCCGCGCTCTCAGGCTCCGGACCGAAGCCGATTGCCCTTGCCACCGGACTCGGTGCGGCTTCCTCATCGTGCTCGTACGCGGCGATCGCGATCGGAAAGTCGCTTTTTCAGAAGGGCGCGAGTGCCGCCTCCGCGCTTGCCTTCCAGTTCGCCTCGACCAACCTCGTATGGGAACTCGGACTGGTTCTGTGGGTGCTGATCGGCTGGCAGTTCGCGGTCGCGGAGTTCGTCGGTGGGGCGGTGATGATCGTGCTGATGAGCTTGCTGCTGCGCGTTTTCGTCAGCCGGCGGCTCGAGGCGCAGGCGCGCGAACACGCGATTGAGGCCGACACCGGCCATCAGCACCACATGGCCGGCGAATCCCTGTCCTGGCGTCAGCGACTGACCTCGGCGCGAGCCTGGTCGGATGTCGCGCATAACTTCCGCGGCGACTGGCAGATGCTCTGGAAGGAGATCACGACCGGGTTCGTGCTGGCCGGGTTCATCGCCCAGTTCGGCAACGGCTTCTTCCAGCATCTCTTCGTGCGTCACGCATCCGCGCCGATCTCAACGCTTGAAAACGTCGTTGTCGGTCCGATCATCGCCGTGCTGAGCTTCGTCTGCTCGGTCGGCAACGTGCCGCTCGCCGCCGTGCTCTGGTCCGGCGGGATCAGCTTCGCAGGCGTGCTGGCGTTTCTCTTCGCCGACCTGATCGTGCTGCCGATCCTCGCCATCTACCGCAAGTACTACGGCACCAGGTTCGCCGCCCGGATCGCCGGATTGATGTTCACGACGATGGTTCTGGCCGCCCTGATCGTCGATGGCATCTTCAGTGCCTTGGGGCTGCTTCCGACCGGATCGCGGCCTACCCGGGCCGCGATCTTCAGCCCGATCCGGGCCGACTACAAGCTCTGGCTGAACCTGCTCGCGGTTGGAATCTTTGTGGCGCTGTTCTGGCTGACCGCTCGTCGCGGCGCCACCGACCCGGTCTGTGGCATGACGGTCGATCGCGCCAAGGCCGTGACCAAGCAACTGGACGGCAAGACCTTCTACTTCTGCTCAAACCACTGCCTGCACGCGTTCGAAGCAGATCCTGACAAGTACTTGAGCGCAGGCGCTCCAACCGGCCACGCCCACGCTGCCGGACCCCACAGCCACCAGCCCTGAGCTGGAACCAAGGAGAGATCGATGGCCAACCGCGCCGCGGAACTACACGCAACTGCCGACCAACAGGTCAGCCAGCTGATCGAGCTGCTGTCGGAACGCAGCGAAGCTCAGCTGCAAGAGCCGTGCCCGGCCCGCGAGAAGCTCGGCGACGGGACGGTCGCCGCGGCAGCGATGCACTTCGCCGACAACTACGGGCGGATCGCAAGCTTCGTGCAGACGGGCGTGCAGAGCTCGCGCAGCCACGCAACACCGGCAAGCAGCGGCCACGACCTCGGACGGTTTCGCAAACTTTTCAGCCATCGACTGCCCGCCCACGCCGCGCACGGCGCCGGCGCCCACGAGGGCCAACACAATGCCGGCTCACACGGAACGCAGTACACCGCCGGCGCGCTTGACCGCGAGACGCTGATCAGCGGGCTCGTGGCGACTCGCGAGGCGCTCCAGCTGGTCGGCAAACTCACAGACGCTCAGCTGACAGCGGTCCCGCCGGACGGAAGCTTCAGATTCTGCGACGGCAAGCGCACGCTCGACCAGGTCCTGACGAGCCTGCTCAAACACCAGGCGCATCAGGTTGCGGCGCTCGCCGGTACGGCGCAGTAGGCGAAGGCATAGCCCAGGCTCTGAAGCTCGGGCGATGTCCGGCTTGCCCGGCCGGACTACTGAGTTAGGGGGTCGGTACTAGAGAGTCGGTACCGGCGCCGCTGCTGCTGGTCACGGTCGCGCCCGAACCGGACGACGGACCGATCCCGCTCATGGTGAAGGTGCCGTTGAAAACATTAACGTCGTAGCCCTCCATGAACCCCGCATTCAGAGTGATCCCTTGCGCGGTGATAGCACCGTTCGGAGCAAACATCGCGCCGGTGGTGTTGTAGGTGCTGTTCGCCATGTAGAGCGCGGAGCTGGAGTTAGCGCTGACGTTCGGACCCGTCGCGTACATCAGACATTGATCCGCATAGGGCGTCAGGTTGTTCGGCCCCCCTCCCGGCGCATCGATGTACCCGCCGATCAGAGTGACCGTTGCCGTCACACCCCAGGTGTCGAGGTAGATCTCGCCGTTCCAGGTGGTCGGGTTGCTGGGAGTCCCGGTGCCGTAGGCACAATAGATGCCATTGGCCATCGTGCCGTCGGCGAAGGAGAAACTCGCCGCAGAGATTGTGCAGTAACTGGGCGTCCCAGCCGGGCCGGTGCATTGATAGGCGTAGCCCGTTCCGCAGGCGGTGAATACCTTGGTGTAATCGGCCGGCCAGAAGGTCGAGGCCTCATTGCCTCCCGCCACCGGTGAGTACTTGCTGCCGCTGCCAGGGGTCGCGCCGGTGCTGCTGCCACTGGAGTAGGTGCAGTTGCCGGAGTTGTAAGTGGTCGGACCGTCGAACGTGTACGTGCCCCCGCTCAGATTGATCGCGCCTTCACTGTGCACGCCGCCGGTGACCGTCAAGGTGATCGAGTAGGCATGTACCCCTGCGGTCGTGCCGCAGCCAGGGTCCGCTGCATAGATCGCGTCGCACGAGCCAGCGCTCTCTTGGGCGCTAGTACATCCCCAGGACAGAGTGTTGCCGGAGGAGGTGGCAGGCGTGAAGCCGGCCGTAGCACTGGCGCTCTCAGAGGCAGAGCCGATGTGCGACACCTTTGCGAAGTAGGACGGCGTTGTGGACTGCGCATTGACGGTGACGGTGGAACCGGAGACGCTGACCTGGCCGGTCGTGATCGTGAGACCGTTCTGGGCGGCGTATGAGACGGCCACCTTTTGAGCATCAGCAACGTCAGTGCCCGAGGTGCATCGAGGCACGGCGACTGAGTTCTGTCCCGTGTTGGGGTTCGCGAGACAGTTGGCCGCGGCCAACGCCGCTGAGTCGGCGACAACCTGATCCTGGTGGTGCTTAACGTCCCAGGTCGCTGCGTCGATCGAGATTCCAGCAACTCCCATAACCACGACCATGACAAGCCCCATGATCACCAGCGACTGACCAGATTCGTCAGAACGCAGACGACGTAGGACTCTAAGCAGCCGGGCATGCATACCATCCCCATCGACCCCTCCGGCGAACCCCTTGAGGTTTCGGATGCAAGATTTATGTTCGGACCTTGCCCCCATAGCCGATCGGTCCGGACGCCATGCGTCAATCCCAGACCCAACGAAACAGTGGGGATCGCTCACTGGTTTAACTGCTCTGAGCGGTCTGGGACGGCGGTTTGGCCACACAAGACGCCGCCAAAGCAACAATGCGGACATAATCCCGCTGTGCAACCTGTTTATGTTTCCGGTCACCGCAACCCGGACCTTGACTCGATTGGCTCCGCGATTGGATACGCAGAGCTGAAGGCCCGCCTCGACCCCAACACCGAGTTCGTGCCGGTTCGCCTCGGAGAGCTGAACCCACAGACCCGCTGGGTATTGGAACGCGCCGAGGTCCCAGAGCCGCTCTACTTGCAGCACATCCGTCTGCGCGCGGTCGATCTGATGGCAACCGATTTCCTCTGCGTACGCGAGAGCGACGCGATCCGCGAGGCCGGCGTGGCCATCGACACAGACGACTATGACCTGGTGCCCGTGATCAATGAAGAGGGCAAGCTCGCCGGTGTCGTGACGACCCGCGCGCTGGCACGTCGTTACGTGCGCGAGTCGGAGGAGAGCACCACCGACACGCTGGCCGCTCCTTGCCGAGACCTGATGGAAGACGCCGAAGTAGCGGTCATCGCCGGGGACTCGATCACCGACGTCTCTGATCAGCTCAAGAACTCACACCAGGGCACGGCCATCATCGTCGACCAACTTCACCGCCCGACCGGGCTCTTGAGCCGCTCCGACCTGGTCTCGCCGGTGCGGCGCCGTGTGGTTCTGGTGGATCACGCTGAGCAGGCACAGGCGGTCCCTGGGATCGAACAGGCTGAGATCGTCGAGATCCTCGACCACCATCACATCGGCTCGATCGAGACCAGACTGCCGGTCAAGGCCACCTTCGACCCGGTCGGCTCGACCGCCACGCTCGTGGTCGAGCGCTTCCGTCGCAGCGGCATCGAGCCGTCGCGCTCCAGCGCGACTTTGCTGCTGGGCGCCGTGCTCTCCGACACGCTGATCCTCAGATCACCGACCACGACCGACCGTGACGGGGTCGCGATCGAGTATCTCGAGCGCGTGCTGCAGATCGACGGCCGTGAGTTCGGGGCCGAGATGTTCAGGTCAAGTTCGGACGTCGCCGACGTCTCTGCCGCCGAGCTGGTCAAGCGCGACGCCAAGGAGTACAAGTCCGGAAACGGCACGCCGTTCCTGGTTGCGCAGATCGAGGTCGTCGGCAAGACGCTGCTCGACCGCAAGGAAGAGCTGCTCGAGGCGATGCAGCATGAGCAGATGGCCCAGGGCGTCGATCTCTACGCGCTGATGGTCACCGACATCCTCGACGAAGGCACTGAGCTGCTGATCAGCGGGGACGTCGGCGCAGCCGCCCGTGCCTTCGGCGTTGAGCCGTCAAACGGCGGTAGCTCATTGACGCTGCCGGGCGTGATGAGCCGCAAGAAGCAAGTGGCGCCGAAGCTACTCGCGACGCTCTGAGCTGACGCCGGCGGACCGGCGCCTGGCGCCCGTCAGACCGCTGCGGGTTCGGGTTCCGCGAACTCGTGCTTCGTGATCGGGGCCTCGCCCCAGAGATGCTCAAGGCGGTAGAACTCGCGCGTCTCTGGCGTGAAGACGTGGACGATCACGTCGGCATAGTCCATCAGGATCCAGTTGCCGTCACCGGTGCCGTCAACACGAGTCGGCTGGATGCCGTGCTCCTGCTTGAGACCGAGCTGGATGCCCTCCTGGATCGCGCGTGCCTGTCGGTCGCTGCGCCCTGTACAGATCACGAAATAGTCGGCCAATGACGTCAGTCCACGTAGGTCCAGTTGGACTATCTCCAAAGCTTTGCGGTCCGAGGCGAGCTCGGCGATGGCCAACGCGATCTGTTCAGAATTCATAACTCTTTGCGACCTCCGTATAGACGGTGTTCGTCGATGTAACTCGCCACCGGTTCCGGGACGAGGTACTTGATCGGTTGCTGCAGATGCACTCGCTCGCGGATCTCGGTGGAAGAGATCCCGATCCTCGGCATGCGGAAGAACTCCGCTTTGTCTCCGCCCTGAAGGCCGGAAAGCGCCTGGTCGATCGACGCCTGTGTCGTCCCGCGACGCCTGGCTACGGCCAGTGTAGCCAGCGACAGCACCCTTTCTGGCTGATACCAGCTGGGCAAGCCGGCGGCCACGTCGCCACCGACGATCAGGAACAACTCACTATCGGGCATCAGTGAGCGCAGTTCGCTAAGCGTATCGACCGTGTACGACGGCCCCTCGCGGCGGACCTCGAGGTCCGACACGTCGAAGCGTGGATCGTCACCGATGGCACGCCGGCAGAGCTCAAGGCGGTGCCCCGACCCGGGCTCGCCTACAAGCGAGGGCTTGTGCGGCGGCCGGCCTGCCGGCATCAGGATCACGCGATCGAGCTTGAGCTGCAGGTGTGCCTCCTGCGCGCAGATCAGGTGACCTAGGTGAGGCGGGTTGAAGGTCCCGCCGAGAATTCCGACACGCAAAAGCGTTAGAGACTAAGGCCGTATGTGGCCTGTGCCCTCGACCAGATACTTGGTGGTGCAGAGCTCGCGCAGGCCGATCGGACCGCGGGCGTGGAGCTTCTGCGTGGAGATGCCGATCTCAGCGCCCATGCCGAACTCACCACCGTCGGTGAAGCGGGTCGAGGCGTTGACGTAAACGCAGGCGGCGTCGACCGCGAGCTGGAACTGGCGGGCGGCGGCGGTGTCGGCGGTGACGATCGCCTCGGAGTGGCCGCTGCCGTGACGGTTGATGTGCGAGACCGCCGCGTCGACCGAATTCACCACGCGCACCGCGATCTCGAGCGCCAGATACTCCGTATCCCAATCCTCGTCGGTGGCGTGACGGACCGGCAGGTCCGGGACCATGTCGCGGGTGCGCTGATCAGCGTGGATCGCAACGCCGGCGTCGTTGAGCGCATGCAGCACCCGCGGCAGGAAGACCTCAGCCACCCGCTCATGCACGAGCAGCGTCTCGGCGGCGTTGCAGACACCCGGGCGCTGCACCTTGGCGTTGACGACGATCTCCTGAGCCGCCGCCAGGTCGGCGCTGGCGTCGACGTAGACGTGACAGTTACCCGACGCGGCGAAGATCACCGGCACGGTCGCGACACCCTTGAGCGCAGCCTTCAGTCCCTCGCCGCCGCGCGGGATGATCAGGTCGATGACGCCGTTCTGGGTCGCAAGTTCGGCGAGCTCCTCGCGGCCCCCACCGGCTACCAGCGAGAGCGAGCCCTGCGGCAGCCCCGCCTCGACCGCGGCTTCAGAGGCGACGGCGGCCAGCACGGCGTTGGAGTGAGCCGCGCTTGACGAACCTCGCAGGATTACGGCGTTGCCGGATTTCAAGCAGAGCGCGGCGGCGTCGATGGTGACGTTCGGGCGCGCCTCGTAGACCACCGCGATCACGCCCAGCGGCACCCGTAGCTTGCGCACGTCAAGTCCGTTCGGCAGCCTGAAGCCGTCGATCACCTCGCCGACCGGGTCAGGCAGCGACGCGACCTTGCGGGCACCCTGCGCGATCGAGTGGATGCGAGCCTCATCGAGCGTCAGGCGGTCGAGCAGCGCCGCGCTGAGACCAGCCCCGCGTGCGGCGTCGCGGTCGAGCTGGTTGGCCTCGATGATCTCCGGCGCACGCTGCACCAAGGCGTCGGCGATACGACGCAGGGCGGCGTCCTTGACACCTGAGCCGAGCATCCCGAGTTCACGCGAGGCGCGCTTGGCGCCCGCGCAGATCTCAGTTACAGAGGCGGTTGCGACGGCCATACCCGGATAAAGACTACGCCAGCACGAAGTAATCCCGGTGAACTGCCTCGTCACCGGCGAGCGGCAGCAGTTCCCGCACCTCAGCCGAACGGCGCCCGCGTGCCTTGCGCAGCTCATCGGCCGAGTAGTTGCTGATGCCCTTGCCCACGTGCTCCAGCCCGTGCAGGACCTCAATCGCGTCACCTGCTTCGAAGACACCCTCCACCTCAACCACGCCGACCGGCAGCAGGCTCGTGCCGCCGTCGCGCAGCGCCCGCGCGGCGCCGGCGTCAACCTGCACGCGACCGCGTACCGGCTTCGCGTACTTGAGCCAGAGCTTGAAGCTCGAGTAGCGGTCGTCCTGGGCGCTGAAGGTCGTTCCTATCGCCTCACCGGCAACCGCCTTGATGATCGTGCCGGCCAGCTGCCCGTTGGCGATCACGGTCGGGATTCCGGCGGCGGTCGCCATCTCCGCGGCGACGACCTTGGATCGCATGCCGCCCGAGCCGAGCACCGAGGTCTCCTGCGTGATCCGCAGCTCCTCGAGCTGCTGAAAGTCATCGATCTGGCTGACCAGGCGCGCCTGCGGGTCGTGTCGCGGGTCGGCGGTGAAAACCCCGTCGGTGTTGGTCAGCAGCAGCAGCCGCTGCGCCCCGACCAGGATCGCGACCTGGGCCGCGAGGAAGTCGTTATCGCCAAATGAGATCTCATCTGTTGTGGTCGTGTCGTTCTCATTGATGATCGGCACGACCCGCCACTCGAGCAGCTTGCCGAGCGTCTGGCGCGCGTTGAGGTAGTGGGTGCGCGCGCTGAGATCGAAGAAGGTCAGCAGCACCTGCGCGGTCGCTACGCCACGGGCGCTGAGCAGTTCGTCGTAGACCCGGTAGAGCTTGCCCTGGCCGACCGCGCTGGCCGCCTGCAGCTCCTCGATCGCGCGCGGGCGTTGCGAGGGCAGGATGCCGAGCTCCCCCAGCCCCCGGGCGATCGCACCACTGGTGACGACGATCGGCTCGATCCCCTGCTGGTGCAGCGCCGCGACGTCGTCACAGATGCGTTCGAGCACTTCAATGCGGACCGTGCCGTCGTCACTGGCGACGACGCTCGACCCGAGCTTGATGACTACAGACCCCATGGTTACCAGGAGACTCTCACGGATCGAGGTCGAACACGACCCCGGCAATCTCAACGTCGTCGCCCGGCTCGAAGCCGGCCGATTGCAGGGCGCGGATCACGCCCATGCCGCGCAGTCGGCGCTCCAGGTGCTGGAGCCCATCCTCGTTCGCGAGGTCGTACCGCGCCACCAGCTTTTCGACGTTCTCACCCTCGACCAGGAAGCTACCGGGCTCGGGCTGCGTAACTTGGAAACCACGGCGCGACTGGGGCCGGAAGGTGCGGTGCTCCGGCAGGTCATCACCGGTATGTGCGCTGGCGATCCGCTGATCGCCAGCTTCCTGCGGAGCGGCGGCAAGCGGGATGCGGCGCATCAGCTCCACGGCGAGCTCGTCCAGACCCTGGCGCGTAGCCGAAGAGGTCAGCAGCACGGCGACATCCTCTCCCATCCGCTCCTGCCACTGGGCCCGGGCCTTCTCAGCCTCCTCCACGGTCACCAGGTCGGCCTTGGAGAGCGCGATGATCCGCGGCAGCGTCGCCAGGCGCTCCTGATAGAGGTGGATCTCGCGTTCGACGGTGTCGAAGTTGTCGGCCGGATCGGAGCCGTCGAGCGGCGCCAGGTCGAGCACGTGCACAAGCAGGCGGGTGCGCTCGACGTGAGCCAGGAAGTCGTGGCCGAGCCCGATGCCGTCACTGGCTCCTTCGATCAGACCAGGGATGTCGGCGATCACGAGCTGGCGGTCGGCGGTGTGCAACGTGCCGAGCGCCGGCTCGAGCGTCGTGAACGGGTAGTCGGCGATTTTCGGAGTGGCGCGCGTCAGTACCGAGATCAGCGATGACTTGCCGGCGTTCGGCAGGCCCACGAGTCCGGCGTCAGCCAGCAGCTTCAGCTGCAAGGTCAGCCAGGTCTCGTCGCCAACCAGCCCGAGCTCTGCGAACCGCGGGCTCTGTGTGGTCGAGCTCGAGAAGTGCCTGTTGCCGCGTCCGCCAGAGCCGCCCTTGGCCACGATCGCGCGCTGGCCCGGCCGCACCAGATCGTGCTGGGTGCCGTC
>Ga0302314_10020693_pt1 | contig 10870 bp, 6 predicted proteins | sample III_Palsa_N2_3_FD_200533 | JGI IMG/M metagenome (GOLD analysis project Ga0302314, IMG submission 200533) | Peat permafrost microbial communities from Stordalen Mire near Abisko, Sweden - III_Palsa_N2_3 | ecosystem: Environmental > Terrestrial > Soil > Palsa > Peat permafrost | place: Sweden... | reverse complement strand
TCGGCCTGGGCCGCGAGCAGCAGGTCGTGGAAGCGCAGCAGCACCCGGGCGCGCTCGGCCACCGGACGCGCCGCCCAGGCGCGCTGCGCGGTGCGGGCCCGGATGAACGCGGTGGCGACGTCCTCGACGGTGGACTCGGGGATCTCGGCGAGCACCTCACCGGTGAACGGACTGCGGCTGATGCCCTTGGCGGCGTGCTCCCCCGCCGTGATCCCCTGGACCAGGCGGGCGATCAGCCCGGGCGTGACGGCGTCGGCGGCGGTGCGGGGACCGGGCGCGGCCACGGGGTTGCGTTCGGTCACGCCGCTCGTGCTGATGTCTGTCATGGCGTGCAGCGTAAGCCGTTTTCGGGCGGTTGGGTACCCGTCGGTAACAAGGAACCGCCGGGCGTCGCTCCGCTTGGCTGGAGCAGTGGCTGGAGCAGTGGCTACAGCAGTGGCTGGAGTGCGGCGGCGACGGCGCGGTGGAAGGTGGGGTAGGCCCAGATGGTCGCCGCCAGGTCGGTCAGCGGGGTCCTCGACTGGACGGCCAGGGTCAGCAGGCCGAGCACCTCGCCGCCGGAGGGGCCGGCGGCGGTGGCGCCGACCAGGTGGCCGCCGGAGGCGACCAGCTTGATGAAGCCCTCGCCGCCCCGGCCGTGGACGAAACCCCTGGTGCTGGTGGCCAGGTCGGTCCAGCCGGTGCGGACCGGCAGGCCCTCGGCCCTGGCCTGCGCCTCGGTGAGGCCCACCGCGCCGATCTCCGGGTCGGTGAAGGTGACCCGCGGTACCGCGTGGTACTCGGCCGCGCGGCCGCCCTGGCCGAGGATCGCCCGGACCGCGATGTCCCCCTGGTACATGGACATGTGGGTGAACGCGCCCTTGCCGGTGGCGTCGCCGACCGCCCACACCCCGGGCGCGCCGACCACCCGCATCCGCTCGTCCACCGGCAGCGAGCGGGCGTCCATCGGCACGCCGAGCACGCTCACGCCCAGCCGGTCCAGCTCCACCCGGCGTCCGGCGGCGACCAGCAGCCGCTCCGCGGTCATCCGCTCGCCCCGGCGGCCGGTGACCGTGAACCGGCCGTCGGCCCAGGTCACGGCGGTCGTCTCGGTGCCGGTGTGCAGCGCCACACCCTCGGTGGTGAGCACCCGGCTCAGCAGCTCCGCCGCCTCCGGCTCCTCCCGCGCCAGCAGCCGGGACTGCGGTTCGAGCACGGTGACCGCGCAGCCCATCCGCTGCAGCGCCTGGCCCAGCTCCAGGCCGACCGCGCCGCCGCCGAGCACCAGCAGCGACCCGGGCAGTTCCGGGGTCTCGATCAGCTCCCGGTTGGTCCAGTAGGGCGTCCCGGCCAGGCCGGGGACGGGCGGGGCGGACGGCCGCGAGCCGACGGCCAGCACGATCGCCCGGCGCGGCCGCAGCACGGTCTCGGTGTCGTCGTCGCTGAGCAGCACGGTGACCTCACGCGGCCCGGTGAGCCGTCCGACGCCGCGCAGGAAGGCCCCGCCCCGGGCGGTCAGCCGGTCCACCGCGCGCTTGTCGTCCCAGCTGTCGGTGGCCTCACGGACATGCCGGGCGACCGGCGCCCACTCCGTGTGCACATGGCAGATCCCGGCGCTGCCGGGGACCCGGTGGGCCTCTGCGACCAGGTTCCCGGCCCGGACCATGATCTTCGAGGGGATGCACCCCCAGTACGGGCATTCGCCCCCGAGCAGGCGCTCGTCGACCCCGACGACGTCCAGGCCCGCGTCCGCGAGCCGTCCGGCCACCTCCTCCCCGCCGGGGCCCAGTCCGATCACGACGACGTCAGGGGTGGCGAAAGCGGGGGCAACCATGACCGACTCCCTTGGGTGAGGGTTGTGGCCTGTCGTTCCACCGTACTCGGGACGGGGCCGGGCGTCCTGCGGTCGGCGCCGCTCGGCCGTCAGGGAGCGCTGAATCCGCCGGTGACGTCCAGGAAGCGCTGGTAGCCGACCTGCCAGTCGCTGTCGGGGTAGTCCACCAGGATGTCGTACTCGGTGCCGTTGTTGTCCTTGTACAGCTGCTCGATCACGTCGTGCAGTGCCGCCGGGGCGCCGTTCTGCGCCTTCTTGGTGTAGGTGAAGCTCCACCGCGCGCCGACGTAGCCGTGGAACTCGTTGACGGCCAGGCTGCCCAGCTTGTAGCTGGAGTCGTGCACGGACAGGCTCTGCGCCATCGCCTGGGCGTGCTGGAGCGGGGTCACCGGCTGACCGTTCGTCACCGCGAAGCAGATCAGGTAGATCTCGGACGGGTCCGGCGAGTAGTTGATCGCCGTGACCTTGCTGTCCGGCTGCCTGACCCAGGGGGTGCTCGGGTTGTCCGGCAGCGGGAAGCTGAACCCCTCCGGGTCGGTCACCTTGGTGTAGCCCGGCGGTATGAACGGGACGTACGAGGCGCTCGGGGACGGGCTGCCCGCGCCGGTGGCGGTGGTCGTGGAGTTCCGGTGCCGGAAGATCTTGTAGTCGTAGGTCAGGCCGCCGCCCACCAGCGCCGCCAGCAGACCGGCCACCAGCAGCCAGGGCCAGATCCGGCGACGGCGCCCGGCCGGGGCCTGGTGCGTGGCCCGCTGTCTGCCCGGGACGGTCCCGGTCACCGGCTGCTCCCGCTCCGGGTAGCCCTCCGCGGCGTACGCCTCGGGCTCGGTGCGCTGCCGCTGACCGACCGGGGTCGCCGCGTGGGCGGCCACGGTACGGGCGGACGTCCCGGTGCCGGGGTCGGTGTCGGAGTCGGGATCGGTGCGGTCCACCACCGGCACGGCCGTGGTGGCGTCGCGCATCGGGTTCGACGGCGCGACGATGCTGGTGGTGTCCCCGGCCGCGACCCGCTGGAGCAGCCGGATGGCGTCCGGCGCGCTCGGGCGCTCGGCCGGGTCCTTGCTCAGCAGGGCGCACAGCACCGGGGTGAGCGCCCCCGCGTTGCGCGGCAGCGGCAGCGGGTCGGTGACCACCGCGGTGAGCGTGGTCAGCGGCGAGTCGCGGCGGAACGGCGACTCGCCCTCGACCGCCGCGTACAGGGTCGCGCCGAGCCCCCACAGGTCGGACGCCGGTCCGGGGCGCGAGCCGTGGACGCGCTCCGGCGCGAGGTAGTCGGGCGAGCCGATCAGGTCGCCGGTGCGGGTCAGCGCGGAGTCGCCCTCGTAGGTGGCGATGCCGAAGTCGGTGAGCACCACCCGGCCGGTGTTGTGCTCCAGCAGCACGTTGGCGGGCTTCACATCGCGGTGGATCACCCCGACCTGGTGCCCCCGGTGCAGCGCGGCCAGCACCTGGGCGCCGATCCCGGCGGCCTCACGCGCGTTCAGGGTCCCCTCCTGCTCGACGAGTTCGGCCAGCGACCGCCCGTCGATCAGCTCCATCACGATCCACGGCTTGCCGTCCTGCTCCAGCACGTCGTGGATGGTGATCACGCCGGGGTGCTTGATCCGCGCCGCTGCCCGGGCCTCCTGCTTCATCCGGGACTGGACTATCTGGAGGTCCTCCTCGGCGAGGTGACCGACCGAGAGCTCCTTGACCGCGACCTCGCGGTCCAGCATCTCGTCCACGGCATGCCAGACCGTGCCCATGCCGCCGCGACCCAGCCGGGCGCCCAGCCGGTAGCGTCCGGCCAGCATCCGGGGCGGCGGTTCGACTGTGGCCGCGCCCCCCGGCGCGGTGCCGTGGGGCGGGGTGCTCCCGCTCACCGACTCGACGGCCGAACCTTCTTCCGTGCCCACCCTGCTCCCCCTTGCCTGGTCCCCGCCGAGTGCCGAATCGGCGGCAGGGCTCCAGACGCCGCGCGTAATCCCCAGTGCTCGTGGTGCACAGACTAGGGAACGGGCGCCCCGACCGGAACGGCGGGGCTGGCATGTGACCCTGATGTGATGCTCAGCCGGCGGTGAGGACCGCAATCACCAGCGCCGATATGACTGTCAGAAGAACGCCACCCACCAGGGCCGCCCCCAGCCAGGCGGGGGAACGCCCGGGCGCGGACCGGTGCGGCGCGGCATGGTGCGCCACCGCGTGCGGCGGCTGCTCCGTCAGCTCCGCCGACCCGCCCGCGTATCCACTCGCCGAGCCGCTCGCCGAGCCGCCGAACACCCGCCCCAGCAGCGCCGCGCGGCGCGGCCCCGGCAGCAGCGCGGCCGGTCCTGACGGCCCGGCCAGGCTCACCGGCTCCGGCGCGCGCGACAGCAACTGCCGCAGCTGCTCCTGGACTTCGGCCAGAGCCGGACGCGCGAGCGGGTCGTCCGCGAGCAGTCGGCCGACCAGCGGCGCCAGCGGCCCCAGCGGGCCAGTACCGGCCGGGGCCTTGGCCAGCCGCCTGGGACCGGACGGCTCCGGCGCGGGTACCTCCCCGGGGGCGTCCGAGGGCAGCGGATCACCGGTCAGCACCCGGTGCAGCAGCGCCCCCAGCGCCCAGGTGTCCGCCGCCGGTCCCACCGCCGCGCCCGGCCCCGGCGCCGCCTTCGCCAACTGCGGTCCGCTCGCCGGACCGCGCTGCTCCGGGGCCCAGCGCTCGGGCACCGGGCCGACGACGACGGTCCGGGCGTCACGGGCGCGCACCCGGGCCGGGGTCCAGGCCGAGGCGGGCACCCCGGCCCCGGGGATCTCGCTGCCGGGTCCGCCGCACAGGGCCTCCTGGGCGGCGCCGACCACCAGCCCGCCGAGCAGCGCCGAGCCGTCGTCGCAGATGGTGACGGTGTCCGGGGTCAGATTGCCGTGCACCAGCCCCACCGCGTGCACCGCCCGCAGCGCCGCGACCAGATCACCCGCCAGTTCGGCGGCCCGGTAGGGGGCGAGCGGCCCGGCCCGCTCCAGCAGCACGGCCAGCGGCAGACCGCGGACCGCCTCGCCCACCACCCACAGGTAGCCGTCCTCGGCGAACACCTCGAAGACCTGGGCCAGCCGCGCGTGGTCGGGCACCGCACCGGCGGCGAAGGCCGCCCTGGCCAGCGCCCGGGCCGCCGTCCCGTCCGTGTCGGGGGACAGCTCCTGGTCCTGGTCGAAGGGGGTGACCAGCTCCGGCAGCGGCACCGCGTCCAGCTGTACGGCCGCGCCGCTGCGGGTGTCCGCCGCCGCGACCCCGGTGCCCAGCGGACGTCCGGTCAACTGGTAGCGCCGGGCCAGCATCCGCCCGCCGGGGGAACCCCCGTCGCCGCGCTGCCCGCGACCGCCGCCGCGACCGGAGGAGTCGCCGTGGGATGCCGTCCTGCCCATGCCGTGTCTCCCCTCCGTGCCGTGGCGCCGCCCTGGCTGTCGCCCTGCCGTCCTGCCGGTCCGCCGCCGTCCGCGCGGTTCAGCCCGCCTGGCTGCCGCTCGCGGGCTGGAAGCTGCTGTAGAAGCCCGCCAGCAGGTCCCGGTTCCTGGCGTCGTCCCAGCCGCCCGCCGAGGCCGTCCAGTCGATCGAGTAGCCGTCGTGGCTGTCGGCGACGAAGCCGCGTTCGACCGAGCGCAGCGCCTCACCACTGGAACCGGTGTAACTCCAGCCCCAGTCGGCGGCGTTCCAGCCCCGGTAGGAGACCGCGTGCAGCTCCAGCCCATGGTAGTCGGGGTAGCTCCCGGAGGTTTTGCCCTCCTCGGTGCGCAGCGCGGCCAGGGCGCTGCTGCCGGGGGTGCCGGTCCACTCGACCACCAGCGTCCCGGTGGCGCCCCGGTAGCGCCAGCGGTCGGCCGACAGCCTGGTCCCGGTCCAGCCCTTGGGGATCTCGATGGTCGCGCCGCCGGGCGCGGCGACCCGCTCGAAACCGGCCGGCACGCTGTTCGCGGACTGCTGCGCCATCGCCACCCAGACCCCGCCGCCGGCCACCACCAGCAGCGCCAGCACACCCACCAGCACCCGGGCCAGCCGCCGCCGGGCGCGCCGGGCACCGGTCACGCCCTGCGCGGAGGCCGGCGGGAAGCCCAGCGGGGCGCCCTGGGCCGGAACCGGCCCGGCGGGCTCCCGCAGCCGCTGCGTCGGCGGGTCGTAGCCCGGACCGGCGGCCGTGACGGTGCGCGGACCGGACCGCCGGGGCTGCTCCCGGGTCTCCGGCGGCGACTGCTGGAAGGACGGCGTGAAGGACTGCGGGGAGGACTGCGGGGAGGACTGCCTGGGCGGCTGCGGGGAGGGCTGCCGCAGCGGCTGCGGCGCGGGCTGCTGGGCCTCCGCCTCGGCCTCGGCCAGCACCCGCAGCAGCAGCTGACGGGTGGTCCGCTCGTCGAAGCGCTGCTCCGGGTCCTTGCGCAGCAGCCCGGCGATCACCGGCACCAGCGGGCCGCCGTGGGCGGGCGGGACCAGCTCCTCGGTCATCACCGCCGTCAGCGTGGACAGCGCCGAGCCCTTGTCGTACGGCGGGTGGCCCTCGACCATCGCGTACAGCGTCGCCCCGAGCGACCACATGTCGGCCGGGGCGCCGGGCACCCGGCCCCGGGCCCGCTCCGGCGAGATGTAGGAGGGCGCGCCGACCAGCATCCCGGTGGAGGTGACCGAGGGGTCGCCCTCGACCCGGGCGATGCCGAAGTCGGTGAGCACCACCCGTCCGTCGTGCCCGATCAGCACGTTGGACGGCTTGACGTCACGGTGCAGGATGCCGGAGCGGTGCGCCTGGGACAGCACCGCCAGCAGTTCCAGCCCGATCTCGGCCGCCCGCAGCGGCGACAGCACCCCGTCGTTGCTGATCACCTCGCTCAGCGAGCGGGACTCCACCAGCTCCATCACGATCCACGGCCGGTCGTCCTCCTCGACCACGTCGTAGACGGTGATCGCGGCGGTGTGCCGGACCCGGGCGATGGCCTTGGCCTCGGTCAGGGTGCGGGCGATCAGCCGACGGCGCTCGTCCTCGTCCACCCCGGCGGCGAAACGCAGCTCCTTGACCGCGACCGGGCGCCCGAGCACCTCGTCCACAGCCCGCCAGACCGTGCCCATTCCACCCCGGCCGAGCACGGACACGAGCCGGTAGCGGTCCGCCAGCAGCCTCCCGGACGCGTCCTGATTAGCGGTCATCTGGATGAGGTCCCCTCCGCGTGTGAATCTCCCGGCTCCATCGTCCCCTACCCCAGCGGGACGATGTCCTCCGCCCCCAGTCTGGCGGCCTCGGCGCTGAGGTCGTCCGGCTGCCGCTGCGACTCCCGCTCGGCCTGCACCCGGATCCGGTACTGCTCCACCTCGCTGTCGATCCGGCGCCGGTCCCAGGAGAGTTCACCGGCCATCAGCTCGGCGGCCTCCAGCATGCCGGTGGTGCCCCGGTCGAAGGTCTCGATGGAGATCCGGGTGCGCCGCGCCAGCACGTCCTCCAGATGCAGGGCGCCCTCGTTGCGGGCCGCGTGGACGACCTCGGCGCGCAGGTAGTCGTCCGCCCCGCCGAGCGGTTCGGCCAGGCCCGGCTCCCCGGCGATCAGCTCCAGCAGCTCGCCGACCATCGAGCCGTAGCGGTTCAGCAGATGCTCGACCCGGGCCACGTGCAGGCCGCTGCTGCGGGCGATCGCGGCGCGGCCGTTCCACAGCGCCTGGTAGCCCTCGGCCCCGGCCAGCGGCACCCGTTCGGTGCAGCTCGGCGGGACCTTCTGGTCCAGGGCGTGCACCGCCTCGTCCACCGCGTCCCTGGCCATCACCCGGTACGTCGTGTACTTGCCCCCGGCGACCACCACCAGCCCGGGGACGGTGTGCTGAACCACGTGCTCACGGCTCAGCTTTGAGGTCGCGTCGGACTCCCCGGCCAGCAGCGGGCGCAGTCCGGCGTAGACGCCCTCGACGTCCTCCCTGGTCAACGGCACCGCCAGGACCGAGTTCAGATGGTCGAGCAGGTAGTCGATATCGGCGCCGCTGGCCGCCGGGTGGTCCTTGCCCAGCGTCCACTCGGTGTCGGTGGTGCCGACGATCCAGTGCCTGCCCCAGGGGATGACGAACAGCACGCTGCGCTCGGTCCGCAGGATCAGGCCGGTGGCCGAGTGGATCCGGTCGCGCGGGACCACCAAGTGGATGCCCTTGGATGCGCGGACATGGAACTGCCCGCGCGCGCCGACCAGCGCCTGCGTCTCGTCCGTCCACACGCCGGTCGCGTTGACGACCTGCCGGGCGCGTACCTCGAACTCACCTCCCTGTTCCAGATCATGCACCCGGGCACCGACAACCCGCTCCCCCTCGCGCAGGAAGCCGGTCACCCGGGCCTGGCTGGCGGCCAGCGCGCCGTATCCGGCGGCGGTGCGGACCAGGGTGGTGACGAAGCGGGCGTCGTCCATCTGCGCGTCGTAGTACTGCACCGCGCCGACCAGGGCGTCCTTGCGCAGGCAGGGGGCCAGCCGCAGGGCCCGGCGGCGGCCCAGGTGCCGGTGCAGCGGCAGGCCCCGGCCGTGGGAGCCGGCCACCGACATGGCGTCGTACAGCGCCACCCCGGAACCCACGTAGGGGCGTTCCCAACCCCGGTGCCGCAGCGGGTAGAGGAAGGGCACCGGCTTGACCAGGTGCGGGGCGAGGGTGCCCAGCAGCAGGCCGCGTTCCTTCAGGGCCTCCTGGACCAGGGCGAAGTCCAGCATCTCCAGGTAGCGCAGGCCGCCGTGGATCAGTTTGCTGGAGCGGCTGGAGGTACCCGAGGCCCAGTCCCCGGCCTCCACGACGCCGGTGGACAGTCCCCGGGTCACCGCGTCCAGCGCGGTGCCCGCGCCGACCACGCCGCCGCCGACGACCAGGATGTCGAGTTCCCGCTCGGCCATCCGGGCCAGGGACTGCTCCCGCTCGGCCGGGCCGAGCTTGGTGGTGCTTCGCATGACTGCCTCCGCGGTGTGCACTACCCGGCTCCGGGTGCGCCGGACGCCCGGTCAGCCGGCCGACGGTCACCGGCCTGCCGGGTATCTGCCCAAACCGGGCGGCGGCAGTCACCTGTCGGCACTCCAGTCGGTCCCGAACCCATAAACAATCTGGGAACACCCGTTCCCACCTGCTAGCCTGCCGCCGACTCCGCCATGCCCGCCCGGTTCCCGGGCTGCCCGTATGGCCATCCGCAGCACACCCCCGGGGGACCGCACCATGAGTGACTTCGCACCACCGCCGCCCGCACCCGCGCCGCAGCCGACGGACGCGCCCGGATTCGGACCGGCCGCCCCGGGCTTCGGCCCCGCGGACCAGGGCCACGCCGCCCCCGCCCCCGCCGCCCCCGCCGCCCCCGGCTTCGGCGCCCCGGCCCAGGGCCAGCCCGGCCAGCCTGCTCAGCCCGCCCAGCCGCAGGCCTGGGGTGCCCCGGCCGCTCCCGGCGCCCCCGGGTTCGCCGGTTTCGCCGGTGCCTACGGGGTGACCAAGCCGGTCGAGGAGCGCAACCGTCCGGGCCTGGCGGTGGCCGCCGCGGTGGGCGCGATGGTGGCCTCGGCGCTGGTCTACGCCGGGGTGATCGACCTGACCAAGCACGAGATCGGCTATCTGGCGCTGGTCGTCGGCCTGGTGATCGGCCTGGCGCTGGGGAAGATCGGCGGACGCCACCCGGCGCTGCCGGTGGTCGGCGTGGTGCTGGCGCTGCTCGGCATCTTCCTCGGCGAGGTGCTCGGGCTGGCGATGCTGCTGCACAAGGACGGCATCTCCTACGGCACCATCTTCGCCCACCTGAACGTGCTGTTCAGCGCCTGGAAGGCGAGCCTGGACGCGATGTCCGCGTTCTTCTTCGTGATCGGCGGCCTGGAGGCGTTCGTGTTCACCCGCCGCTTCAGCGGGGCGCAGACGCCGAACCGGGGCCGCCGCCGCTGAGCCGCCGGACGGACCGTACGCAGACGGGGAGGCCCCGGCGCGATCGCGCCGGGGCCTCCCCGTCTGTTCTGTCGCCGGTTACTTGTTGCGGGCGACGGTGACCTCGACCCGCTGGAACTCCTTGAGGTCGGAGTAGCCGGTGGTGGCCATCGCCCGGCGCAGCGCGCCGAAGAGGTTCATGGTGCCGTCCGGGGTGTGCGAGGGCCCGGAGAGGATCTCCTCGGTGGTGCCGACGGTGCCCAGGTCGACCCGCTTGCCGCGCGGCAGCTCCTCGTGCACGGCCTCCATGCCCCAGTGGAAGCCCCGGCCCGGCGCGTCGTTGGCACGGGCCAGCGCGGCGCCGATCATGACCGCGTCCGCGCCGCAGGCGACGGCCTTGGCCAGGTCGCCGCTGTAGCCGACGCCGCCGTCCGCGATCACGTGGACGTACCGGCCGCCGGACTCGTCCATGTAGTCGCGGCGGGCCGCGGCCACGTCCGCGACCGCCGTCGCCATCGGCACCTGGATGCCCAGCACGGTGCGGGTGGTGTGCGCCGCGCCGCCGCCGAAGCCGACCAGGACACCGGCCGCGCCGGTGCGCATCAGGTGCAGCGCCGCGGTGTAGGTGGCGCAGCCGCCGACGATCACCGGGACGTCGAGCTCGTAGATGAACTGCTTCAGGTTGAGCGGCTCGAACGCGCCGGAGACGTGCTCGGCGGAGACGGTGGTACCGCGGATCACGAAGATGTCGACGCCCGCGTCCACCACGACCTTGGAGAACTCGGCGGTGCGCTGCGGCGACAGCGCGGCGGCGGTGACCACGCCGGAGTCGCGGATCTCCTTCAGCCGGCGGCCGATGAGGTCGGCCTTGATCGGCTCACGGTAGATCTCCTGGAGCCGGCGGGTGGCCAGCGCCTCGTCCTTGACCTCGGTGATCTCCTGGAGCAGCGGGCGCGGGTCCTCGTAGCGGGTCCACAGCCCTTCCAGGTTGAGCACGCCCAGGCCGCCCATCTTGCCGAAGGCGATGGCCTGCTCGGGGGAGACCACACTGTCCATGGGCGCGGCCAGGAACGGCAGCTCGAAGCGGTAGGCGTCGATCTGCCAGGCGATCGAGACCTCCTTCGGGTCCCGGGTCCGGCGGCTCGGTACGACGGCGATGTCGTCGAAGGCGTACGCCCGTCGGCCCCGCTTGCCCCGCCCGATCTCGA
>Ga0302314_10020692_pt1 | contig 10870 bp, 10 predicted proteins | sample III_Palsa_N2_3_FD_200533 | JGI IMG/M metagenome (GOLD analysis project Ga0302314, IMG submission 200533) | Peat permafrost microbial communities from Stordalen Mire near Abisko, Sweden - III_Palsa_N2_3 | ecosystem: Environmental > Terrestrial > Soil > Palsa > Peat permafrost | place: Sweden... | reverse complement strand
GCTGATGCGCCGACTGCTGCCGCCGCTCGAGTTCCAGGCGTGGTTCACGCGGTTCCTGCCGCGCTCGGGCGACAGGGAGCCGGCGACGCTGTTCACGTCGGCGCGCGTGAGCGACCGCGGCGACGGCAAGATCGCCCATCTCGACGGCCTCAACCTCAGCCGCGCCTGGTGCTGGCGGGGAATAGCGGCGGGCCTGGCGACGGTCGATCCCGTCCGCGATCTGGCCCTGGAGGCGGCGGAGCGCCACCTCGCCGCCAGTCTGCCGCACGTGGCCGGCGACTATATGGGGGAGCATTGGCTGGCCAGCTTCGCGCTATTGGCGCTGACGGGGGCGGCCTGAGGCAAGCCGCGCCCGCCACCTGGGCGTGCAGCCCGATCGACGCGGCCACGGTCGCGGTCCGATGGCGCGAGCCGCCGCGCCGTGCGCCTAGGCCGCGTCCTCGTCGGTGAATTTAACGTCTTCGCTGGCGTGGCTGCCGTCGCAGAACGGCTTGTTGCTCGAGGCGCCGCAACGGCACAGGGTGACGCGATTGCGCACCTCCCAGCCGATCCCGTCCGAACCGACGATCTCGATGCCTCCACGCACCCAGATCGGGCCGGCGACGCCCTGCCCTGGGTCTTCCACGAGAGCGACGGAAGGCGGCAGGCGCGGCTCGATGGCCTCGCCAGTCTGCGGGTCGAGGGCCACCAGCCGTCCGGAGGGGCATTGGCCGACCTGCGCGATGAAGGCCGCCCGCTCGTGATGGGTGGCGACCTGCGAGACCGTATTCCAGACGTTGCCGGCCCGGTCGCAGAAACGCGCGAAGCCGCACAGCGCCTCGGCGTCCGCCATGGCGATGACCGGGCCGTCCATGACCTGCGCCTGGTCGCGGTAGGGCGCGCGGCTGGCGGTTTCCGTGCCGTCGAAGCCGATCTTGGCGTGGGTCCCGTCGCAGAACGGCTTGTTGGCGGATTGCCCGCACCGGCACAGCATGTAGGCGGCGCCGGCGGCGACGCCCGAGCCTTCCACCCATTCGACCGATTCCGCCGCCTCGTTGACGCCGATGACTTCCTTGGTCAGAGGCGGGCCGCCGGTCACGCGGTAGGGACCGTCCTTGACGATGGTGACCTTCATCCCTGCCGCCGCTAGAGACTGATCCATGGCTCATATCCTTCCGCCGATCTCCCTGGGTGACCCTTAGCATGATCCCCGAACGGCTGGCATGAGAAGCCTCTGGGTCGAGGCCGATGCACAGGCCGCGGTGCGGGCGTACGGCGCGATGGGCGCCTCCGAGGCCCTTGCGCTGCGCACCTATAGCGCCCGGTTGCTGGGCGCCGAGCCCCTGCTGGTTCTGCACGGCGGCGGCAACACCTCGGTCAAGACGATGGAGACCGACCTGTTCGGCCAGCCGGTCCAGGTCCTGCGCGTCAAGGGCAGCGGCTGGGATCTGGCGACCATCGAGCCTGCCGGCCACCCGGCCGTCCGCTTGCGGCCGCTGCTGAGCTTGCGGGCGCTGGAGCGCCTCGCCGACGCCGACATGGTCAACGCCCAGCGGCAGAACCTCATGGACACCGCCGCCCCCAACCCCTCGGTGGAGACGCTGCTGCACGCCTTCATCCCCGAGACCTTCATCGACCACGCCCACTCGGTGGCGGTTCTCGGCCTGGCCGACCAGCCAGACGCGGAGCGGCTGATCGAGGCGGTGTACGGCGAGCGTGTGGCATGCGTCCGCTATGTGATGCCGGGGTTTGAACTGGCGAAGCAGGCGGCGCTCGCCTACGAGTCGCGCCCGGGCTTGGAGGGGCTGGTGCTGATCAGGCACGGCGTCTTCAGCTTCGGCGCGACGGCGCGCGAGAGCTACGAGCGGATGATCGCCCTGGTCTCGCTGGCCGAGGCGGCGATCGAACGCCGCGCGCCCGTCCGGGCGGCGACGCCGCCGAAAGCAGCGACCGCCGCTCAGGTGCTGCCGGTGCTGCGCGGGTTGCTGGGAGAGGCGGCCGGGCAGGGCGCGCCGCGCCATTGGATCATCGACCTGCGGGCGACGACCGAGGCCTGCACGGTTGCCAACGACTCCCGGCTCGCCGACTGGGCCTCGCGGGGGGTGGCCACGCCCGACCACGTGATCCGCACCAAGCGCCACCCCCTGGTTCTGCCGGCGCCGACGGAGGACCTCGCGGGCTGGCGGGCCGCTGCGCGGGCGTCCCTCGACGCCTACGTCGAGGACTACCACGCCTATTTCGGGCGCCACGCCGCCCGCGCGTCGGAGCCCAAGACCATGCTCGATGCGCTCCCTCGCGTGGCGGCGATCCCTGGCCTGGGCCTGGCGGGGCTCGGCAAGACGGCCGCCGAGGCGGCCATCGCCGCCGATATCGCCCAGTCGTGGGCCGCGACGCTGCTGGCCGCCGAGGCCGTGGGCCGTTTCACCCCCGTGGACGAATCCGACACCTTCGACATGGAGTACTGGTCGCTGGAGCAGGCCAAGCTGGGCAAGGCGGCCAGCAAGCGACTGGAGGGGCGGGTGGTGCTGGTCACCGGCGGGGCCGGCGCGATCGGCGGGGCCGCCGCCCGCGCGTTCGCTGCCGAAGGCGCCGAGGTCGCGGTTCTCGACCAGGATGGACAGGGGGCGGAAAGTGTTGCCGCGTCGATCGGTCGCCGTGCGCTGCCGATCTCCTGCGACGTGACCGACGATCGCCAGGTGGAGGGCGCGTTCTCTGGCGTCTGCGCGCGCTTCGGCGGCGTCGATATGGTGGTCTCCAACGCCGGCGCGGCGATCACCGGGATGATGGCCAGCCTGGGCGACTCGGCCTTGCGCGCGAGCTTCGACCTGAACTTCTTCGCTCACCAGAGTGTCGCGCGCGCCGCCGTGCGATGCTTCCGCGCCCAGGGGCTCGGCGGGGTGCTGCTGTTCAACGTCTCCAAACAGGCGGTCAATCCGGGCCCGGATTTCGGGGCCTACGGTCTGGCCAAGGCCGCGCTGCTGGCGCTGGTCCGGCAATATGCGCTCGAGCACGGGGCGGAGGGGATCCGCGTGAACGGGGTCAATCCCGATCGGATTCGCTCAGGTCTGCTCACCGACGACATGATCGTCTCGCGCGCGGCCTCCCGCGGCATGGACGAAGCGACCTACATGGCCGGAAATCTGCTGAGGCGTGAGGTCACCGCGGCGGATGTCGCCCAGGCGTTCGTGTTCGCTGCGCTCATGGAGAAGACCACCGGCGCGGTGATCCCCGTTGACGGCGGCAATGTCGCCGCCATGCTGCGATAGGTCGGGTCGTCAGCCCTTCGGGCAGCCGTCGAAGGCGCCCACCATGGCCACGGTCACCGTCGCCATGTTCAGAGGCATCATCGGGGCCATGGAGCCGGCGCCTTGGCCGGTGAAGAGATCGATGCGGCCCTCGCGGATGCCGCCCCCCAGATCAGAAGCGTACCAATAGCCGTCGTGCTTGCTGCCGTCGGGCATCGGCAAGCCGACCGTCTCCTTGATGAAGAGGATGCTGTGGCGCCGGACCTTCACGCCATCCACCGCCGCGGTGCGCATGGGGACCACCTTGCAGCCGAGGGAATCGCGCTCGCTGATGCCGTGGCCGCCAGCGTGATAGAGGCTGGCCTTGAGGCCGAACGTGGCGAGGAAGGGCTGCACCTGGGCGGCGACCTTGCCGATGAGATCGCCGATCGGATCTCCCGATTCGGCGTTCGAGACCGCGGGTAGCGCCATCGCGGCCAGCGCGAGGCCAGGCAGAATCCACTTCAAGATGAACGCCCCCGGCGGCGGCCAAACGGCCCAATTGAAGGCAGCCTAGACACGAGCATCGGATGAGGCAACACAATTCGACGAGCTCGCCAGCGACCACGGTCTCGAGGCCTGCATTCCGCCGCTCTGGCGCAGGTATAGGCCGCCCCCAGGTGTCGCGCATGACAACTGTATTGACAGGATGTTTATGCACTTGACGGCGGCACGTTCACTGATCTGGCGGATGCGCGCCTGTTCATCAGGAATCTGTGATCGCCACGGCGACGAATCGATGACGCGCGTCGCGCGCGGCTCTTGCCGCTTGCCGCGCCAAGGCTCAAGAGGCCCGCGCGGTAGCGATCAGGGGACTCACGAGCGGGATGAAGACCAACCGGCGGCCGGGCGTGCTCGGCGCCCTCCTGATAGCTGTGATCGCACCGGGGCTGGCTCTGGCGTGGGGCGCGACGGGCCACCGGATCATCGGGCGCCTGGCCATCGAGGCGCTGCCCGCCGACCTGCCGGCCTTCGTGCGCGATCGCGCCGCGGTGGAGGCGGTGGGCGAGCTGGCGCGCGAGCCCGACCGGTGGAAGGCCTCCGGGAAGGTCCACGACAATGAGCGCGACCCGGCCCACTTCGTCGATCTCGGCGACGACGGCCGCATCCTCGAAGGCCCGCTGCTCACGGCGTTGCCGGCCACCCGAGAGGAGTATGACGCCGCCCTGCGCGCGGTGGGCGCCGACAGCTGGAAGGCGGGCTTTCTGCCCTACTCCATCATCGACGGCTGGCAGCAACTGGCCAAGGACTTCGCCTATTGGCGCGTCGACACAGCCGCCGCCCGGACGGTGGCCGATCCCGCGCACCGGGCCTGGTTCGTGGCCGACGGCGGTGAGCGCCAGGCCCTGATCCTGCGCGACCTCGGCGTGCTGGCGCACTACGTGGGCGACGGCAGCCAGCCCCTGCACGTGAGCGGCCATTTCAACGGCTGGGGGCCGTACCCCAATCCGGAGGGATTCACCCAGGAGCACGTGCATGCGCCGTTCGAGGGCGCCTTCGTCAGAAGCTTCGTCCAGCCGGCCGCCGTTCGCGACGACATGGCGCCCTACAGCGACTGCAAGTGTGACATCGCCGCGCGCACGGTAGGCTACCTTGCCGCGACTCAACGCCAGGTCGCCCCCTTCTATCGGCTCCAGAAGGCGGGTGCGTTCGTGAACGGCGATGCCCGCGGCCGGGCATTCGCCGCCCTGCGCCTGGCCGCCGCCGCAGATGAACTTCGCGACCTGGTGGTCGATGCGTGGAAGTCCAGCGCCAGCCAGGACGTCGGCTATCCGGGGGTCAAGCCGGCCGACGTAGTCGCCGGCAAGCTCGATCCCTACGATTCGCTGTTCGGGACCGACTAGCCTTGGCCGCTCAGATCATCGACGGACGCCACCATGCCGCGCTGCTGCGTGAGCGCGTGCGGGTGGACGTGGCCGAGCTGGTGGCCCGGCATGGCGTCCGGCCCGGCCTCGCCGTGGTCCTGGTCGGCGACGACCCCGCCAGCCAGATCTACGTGCGCTCCAAGACGGTCCAGAGCCTCGAAGCCGGCATGCATTCGCTCGGCCATGTGCTGGCGGCCGACACACCGCAGGCAGAGATCGAAGCCCTGGTTCGCCGGCTAAACGCCGATCCCGCCATCCACGGCATCCTCGTTCAGCTGCCGCTGCCCAAGACGATCGACGCCGCCGCCGTCATTGCCGCCATCGACCCCGACAAGGACGTGGATGGGCTGAGCGTCGTCAACGCCGGCCGGCTCGCCGGCGGCTTGCCGGGTCTTCGGCCGTGCACGCCGCTCGGCTGCCTCATGCTTCTGCAAGCGACCCTGGGCGACCTCGAGGGCCTGGACGCGGTGGTGATCGGCCGCTCGGTGCTGGTGGGACGGCCGGTGGCGCAGCTGCTGCTCGAGGCCGACTGCACCGTCACCCTCGCTCACTCCAGGACCCGCGACCTCGCCGCCGTCGCCCGCCGCGCCGACATCCTCATCGCTGCTGTTGGCCGCCCGGGCATGGTGCGCGGCGACTGGATCAAGCAAGGCGCAGCGGTGATCGACGTCGGCATCAATCGCGTGCCGTTCCGCGATCCCGTCAAAGCCGCCGCAGGCAAGACCCGCGTGGTCGGCGACGTCGCCTTCGACGAAGCCTGCGAGGTCGCCGGATGGATCACGCCCGTACCCAATGGCGTTGGCCGGATGACCGTGGCAAGCCTGCTGAAGAACACCCTGACGGCGGCGCGACGGATCAACGGCCTGGCGGACGCCTAGTCAGAGCGCCTGGAGAATGTGGACGTAACAGACCGCGCCCACGCCGACCATGTGCGCAAGACCTGACCGCGCGCCCGTTTGCTGGCGAACACCGGCTTCGCCGCGCAGCTGGCGGGTGATCTCGCCGATCTGGCCAACGCCGGTGGGGCCGATCGGGTGGCCCATGGCGATCAGGCCGCCAGAGGGGCTGACCGCGCAGCGGCCGCCAATGTCGAACTCGCCGTCCTTCAGTCGAGGCACAGCCTGACCGTCCGGGCAAAGGCCCATGGCTTCGACATATTCCACCTCCTCGACCGTGAATGCGTCGTGCAGCTCGACCACGTCCAGGTCATCTGGCGAGATCTGGGCCTCGCTCAGGGCGATCCCTGCAGTCTCCTGGGTCAGCATGGCGTCATAGCGGGTCGCGTCCCTGTACACCCGCTGGCTGCGCCCCGCGGAGGCGGCCACGCGCACGGCGCGGTCGAGGCCGATCCCTTGACGCCGCAGACCCTCTTCCGAGGCCACGATCACGGCCGCGGCGCCTTCGCCGATGGGCGTGCATTGCAGCGAGGTGAAGCAACCGGCAATCTTTTTGCCGCCCAGGATCTCGTCGAGGCTGCGCGCCTTCTGGTGTTGCGCAAAGGGGTTTTTGGAGCCGTTCCCATGGTTCTTGACCGCAACGAGGGCGATGTCCTCGACGGTCGCGCCCGTGCGGTGGGCGTAGGCGTCGGCCAGCAGGGCGAAATGGGTGAACGGCGCGATGGCGTCGTCGGCCAGGCTGCCGATCCGCGCGAGGCTCTCGGCCCGGCCGACCTGCATGGGCTTGTCGACGCCGACGACCAGAGAGATCTCGGCGAGACCGGCGGCAACCTCCAAGCAAGCGTGGCGGAAGGCCGCCGAACCCGAAGCCGAGGCATTCTCCACGTGCACGATCGGCAAGCCTGTGGCGCCCAGGTGGCGCAGCATGGCGCGTCCTGGCGCCATGGGCAGGAGGGCCTTGGCGAAATAGGCCGAGTCCACCGCCGGCCAGGGGAGGCCCGCGTCGGCCAGGGCGGCGCGAACCGCGGTCAGGCCGAGGTCGACATAGGGCGTGTCGGAGAGGAACTGGTATCGGTGGAACCCGACGCCGACGACGTAGACGGGCCGCAGATCGTTGAGCGTGACCGTCATGGTCGGGCTTCCCGAACGAAACGCAGATCCAGGCGCGGCCCACCTTCCGCATCTACGGCGGGAGCGAGCGCGGTGGCCATTCGCAGTCCAGGTTGCGGGACTTCCCCGCCGTTGTCGATCAGCGTGCGGACGATAGGCCCGTCGTCCAGGGCCACCGCGCCCATGGTGAAGGGCGCCTCGCGGCCCTTGCCGGCGTGCAGGTGGACCCGGGCCGCGGCCAGCAGGGTTCCGGCGCCGGAGAGCGTGCGCGGATGCAGATCGATGCCTCCGCAACGCTCGCAGCCGTATCTCTGCATCGGGAAGAAGACGTAGCCGCAGGTTGCGCACACGCCTCCCAGCAAGGCGGGGCGATCCGGCGCGGCCGCGCTTCCCTCGGCCTGGTAGAGCGCCGGTTTCAGCAGCGTCCCGTCGTCCATGGCCGTCCCTCCAAAGGCTCTTGACGGCGAGACAAACATGTTATTTGTTTGCGGACAAGCAAAAACTGGTGGAGAAGCGCCGTGGCCGCCGCACGGTTGGAGCGACGATCACAGGCCGAACGACGCGACGAGGCCGAACAGCGGCTGCTGGCCGCCGCGGTGCGTCTCGTGGCCGAGCGCGGGTTGGACCGGATCACGCTTGCCGACGTAGGGGAGGCGGCAGGCTATAGCCGTGGTCTGCCGGCGCATTATTTTGGCAGCAAGAGCGGCCTGATCGTCACGCTCGCCAGCCATCTGGTGGGGGAATTTGGCCGGGCTCTGAGCCGCACCGAACGTCATGGACCGGGCCTCGCCCGCATCCTCGGCATGGCGGCCTTCTATTTCGATAGCGCGCGCAGGGAACCGACCGCCACGAAGGCCCTGTTCGTGCTGCTGGGCGACGGCCTCAGCAACGGGCTGATCCGTGGCCAGCTCGCTGAGCTCAACGCCCGCAGCGCCAAAGCCTTCGCCGTCAACATCCGCGCGGCGATCGAGGCGGGAGAGGCGCGCGCGGATATCGACGCCGCGGCGATGGGCATCCTGATCCTGGCGGGCCTGCGCGGCGCGGTCAGCCAGTGGCTGCTGGCCCCCGACGAGATCGATCTCGCCGCCGTGCGCGACACCTTCGTCGCCTCGCTCACGCGGAGCCTGACCCCATGACCGAGCCCCAATACGGCAGCCTGGAATACTGGGCGCGCGAGAAGCCGGACGCGCCGGCAATGATCGAGGATGATCGGGTGCTGACCTGGGGCGCCTGGAACGAGGCCGCAGATCGCCTCGCCCACAGCCTTGCGCGGGCGGGCCTGGCCGCGGGCGACGTGTTGGTCACGCGTATGCAGACCCGCACCGAATGGCCCGTCGTCAGCGCCGCCGCGGGCAAGCTCGGCTGCCGGATCCTGGGACTGAACTGGCGGCTGACGCCATCTGAGACCCAGTACGTTCTCGCCAACAGCGGCGCTCACGCCATCATCTGCGACGACGCCGAGCCCGCCGCGCTCGCTCCCGCGTTCGAGGGCCTCAATCTGAAGTTCGCCGTGTCAGTGGATGCGGCGGCGCCAGGTTTCATTCCCTATCCGGCGCTGCTCGCAGACCCGGCGCCCATGCCCCTGTACGCCGCCGGCAATCCCCCTCTCATCCTTTACACCTCCGGCACCACCGGCCTGCCCAAGGGCGTGGTGATGGGCGCCGGCCATGATGAGGATTCCGAAGCCCGTCGGCGGATGCACGAGTACCAGCAGAGCGTCGCCGGCAGCCGGCCCCAGAAACCAGGAGACGTGGTCCTGGTCACCCTGCCGATGCACCACGGCGCGGGTCCGGGAGTCGTCTGGGGAACCAAGGCGAGGGGCAACACCATGGTCCTCGTGCGCCGGTTCGATCCGGAAGAGGCGCTGCAGCTGATCGAGAGGCACAGGGTGACCGTCTGGACCGGCGTTCCCACCATGTACAAGCGCCTGGCCGCGCTGCCGCCCGATGTGCTGGCCCGCTACGACGTCTCTTCGATCCGCATGCTGGGAGTGGGGGCCGCGCCGGTGCCGTATTCGCTCAAGGAGTGGATCATTGGCCATTTCGGCGAATGCCTGGGCGAAGGCTATGGCGCGACCGAGACCGGGATGCTGACCGCGCTGGCGCCCGAGATGCAGACGAAGAAGCCGGGGTCGAGCGGCCTGCCGCATACGCACGTCCATATCAGCATCCGCAACGACGCCGGCGAGACAGTGCCTGCCGGCGAGCAGGGAGAGATCTGGGTCAAGACGCCCGTGGTCATCCGCGGATACCTGAACGCCAAGCCCCTCGACAGCGACACCCTGGACGCGGGCGGCTTCTTCCGCACCGGCGACGTCGGCCGCCTGGACGACGACGGCTATCTGTTCATCACCGATCGGGCGAAGGACATGATCGTGTCCGGCGGGGTCAACATCTACCCGGCGGAGATCGAAGCGGCGATCATCCGTCATCCGGCCGTGCAGGACGTGGCCGTGATCGGCGTGCCCGACGAGGAGTTCGGCGAGCAGGTCAAGGCTTTCTGCGAGCTGAAGCCCGGTCGCATGGCCGAGCCGGCCGAGATCCTGGCCCGCTGCGCCGAGAGCCTCGCCTCCTACAAGCGGCCGCGGAGCCTCGAGATCGTCGCGGAGCTGCCGCGCAACACCATGGGAAAGCTGCTCAAGCGCGAGCTGCGCGATCCCTACTGGAAGGGACGGGAGAGGAACGTATGAGCGATTTGCTGGACCTCAACGGCAAGACCGCGCTGGTGACCGGCGCGGGCCAGAACGTGGGCCGCGAGATCGCGCTCTATTGCGCCGCGCATGGCGCGGGCGTGGTGGTGAACGACTTTGTGCTGGAACGCGCGCAGGCGGTGGCCGAGGACATCGACACGGCCGGAGGCAAGGCGCTGGCGATCCAGGGCGACGTCACCGATCACGCCGGGGTCAAGGCCATGGTCGCCCAGGCGAGCGAGTGGTTCGGCGGCGTCGACATCCTGGTCAACAACGCCGGCAACGCCGGGGCCAACCCATCGCCGGACCTGCGCAAGCCGTTCTGGGAGACGGGCCCCGAGGTCTGGAACGGTTTCATCGGCGTCAACCTCCACGGCGTGATCAACTGCGCAAGCGCCGTCATTCCCGGCATGATCGAGCGCGGCCGGGGCGGACGCATCATCACCATCATTTCCGACGCCGGCCGCATGGGCGAGTCCGGCCTGGAGATCTATTCCGCCGCCAAGGCCGGGGCGGCCGGCTTCAGCCGGGCCATCGCCCGCGCGCTCGGTCGCGCCAACATCACCGCCAACACCGTGGCCATAGCGGCGATGAACACCCCCCAGGTGGGCGCGCGCCTGAAGGCCGATCCCGAACGGTTCAAGAAGGTGATGGCCAACTACGTGATCCGGCGGCTCGGCGAGCCGTCCGACGTCGCCGCGATGGTGCTGTTCCTCGCCTCAGACGCCAGCGGCTGGATCACCGGGCAGACCTACCCGGTGAACGGCGGCTTTTCCTTCGCGATGTGAGGCGGTCATGAGCGAGCAGGATCGAATCCTCACCGAGACGCGCGGCCACCTGCTGGTGATCACCATCAATCGGCCCGAGGCGCGCAACGCGTTCGACGGGGCCAGCGCGGCGGCTTTGGAAGCGGCGGCCGACAGGCTCGACGCGGACGACGACCTGTTCGTCGGCGTCATCACCGGCGCGGGAGGCAACTTCTCGGCGGGCGCCGACCTCAAGGCCGCGGCGCGCGGCGAGCGGGCGGCGACGCGGCGCGGGGGCTTT
>Ga0302314_10020690_pt1 | contig 10871 bp, 9 predicted proteins | sample III_Palsa_N2_3_FD_200533 | JGI IMG/M metagenome (GOLD analysis project Ga0302314, IMG submission 200533) | Peat permafrost microbial communities from Stordalen Mire near Abisko, Sweden - III_Palsa_N2_3 | ecosystem: Environmental > Terrestrial > Soil > Palsa > Peat permafrost | place: Sweden... | reverse complement strand
CTCGGATCTGTCCTGTTGAGGGGGTTGTTCCCAACATAGGCATAGACATTGCGCCCCGACACGGACCTGTCGTAGCGGCGTGAGTTTTTCCGAGGCGCATCAACGGCTTGCGGAGCGATAACGAAGACGCACCTCCTGTGCGGGTAAATTTTTCTCCTGGCGGGCATTCTGGGCGGACGCGCCCGCCACGGCAAGGCGGGATTCGCGGTGGCGGGCGGCTAAGGAAGAACGGGTTCGTCGTCTTCGGCCTCGTCCAGCAACGCCGTGAGCAGGTCGTCGCGGGCCTGGTCGCCGGCCGGCCGTTTGCGGGCGAGCCTGGCGGGATGGGTGGCGGCGTGGATCTGTTGCAACTTGCCGATGGCGACGTGGGTATAGCGCTCGGTGGTGGTCAGGCTGGCATGGCCGAGCATGGCTTGGATGAAGCGGATATCGGCCCCGTTCTCCAGCATGTGGGTGGCACAGGCATGGCGGAACAGATGGCACGCGCCGGGCTTGTCGATGCCGGCAAGCGCCATGTAGTGGCGCACGCGGCCGGCAAGATATTCGGGCGTGATCGGCTCGCTGGTGTCCATCACGAACAGCGCCTCGTGCTCATGCGCGATGAACTGGGGCCGGGCCTCGATCAGGTATCTGTCGAGCCAGCGGGCGGCGCGCTCGCCCAAGGGCACGACGCGATCCTTGCGGCCCTTGCCCTCGCGCACGAACACCACCAGGCGGGACAGGTCGGCATCGTAGCGCCGCAGATTGGCCATTTCGGTGCGGCGCAGGCCGGTGCTGTACAGCATCTCCAGCATGGCGCGGTCGCGCAATCCCTGCGGCGTCGCCGGATCGGCCGCGCGCAGGATCGCTTCGATCTCCTCGACGCCGAGCAGGATGCGGGGAAGATGCTTCGGCGTCGCCGGGAGTTCCAGCTCGGAGGCCGGGTTGTAGAGAATGCGGTTGTCGCGGGCGAGCCATTTGAAGAAGGTCTTCAAGGGCGCCAGGCTGCTATGCTGGGTGCCGAGCGTAAGCGGCGCGCCGTTCGGCTTGCGGTAATAGAACAGGTGGCGCTGGTAGCGCTCCAGGATCGGCTTGGTGATCTCGCGGGGATCGCCGAGGCCGCGCTCGTCACCCCAGGCGATGAAGCGCCGGATGGCGATGCGCCGGGTGCGCACCGTATCGGCGGTGTAGCCGGTGACCAGCATCCATTCGCAGTGCGCTTCCAGGGTGCGGGTCAGCGGCAGAGTCTCGATCGGATCGGGCGCGACCTGCCGATTCCGGCTTCCCCGGTGGCGCGCCATGGTCAGCGCGCGGCTTGCGCATACGATGCGGCGCTGCCGTTGCGGCCCCTGGCGCGTGTTTCGGGAAGCCTGTCGTCGATATCGGCGGAACCCCGCAGCCCGCCTGGGATCAGCGTCACCGGCAGGGACCGCGATGGGGCCGCATCCGGGGCGCGTTGGCCCCGCGATGATCCCGCGAACTGCCCCTCGGACCCCCGCGAACCTTGGGTCGTAGCGGTGGTATCCCGCAGCGCGGCGACGTCGATCAGTCCGGCCAGATGCGGCGCGCCATCCTGCATCGCGCCGTTGAACAGCAGCTCGTATTCGAAGCACTGGCCGCGCCGGCCGCGATGCGTCAGCAGATATTCGAGGCTGGCAAGCCGGTCGAGATGGAGCCGGCATTGCGTATCCGACAGGCCGGTCTGGCGGCGCACATCGGCGCGGCCGAAGCGGACATCGCCGGCGGCAATGCGCAGGGTCGCGGCGCGCTCGCGCACCAGCACCTGGACGGAGGCCAGCACGCGTCGCGTCTGCGGCGGCAGCTCGTCGAGCGAGCGGCCGAGCACCTCATGGGCGAGCGCATTGGCGGACGCGATGTCCTCGAGTGTCGCCTCGATATACTCAAGCCGGCGATCGCCGAGCGCCAGCACCTTCACCGGGCGCTGATGCTGATGCAGGAACGCGATGGTGTCGATCAGCGAGAGATATTTTTCATGGTCGCGCCGCGTGCGGGTGCGGTCGTCGAGGAAGGTCAGCCGGTCGGCATAGGGATTGACCACGGCGAGCGGCCGCAGCAGACGCTGGGCGTGACGGTGCAGCGTCACCAGATCGTCCTTCGCCGCCTTGGCCAGCAGGCCGTCGAGCGTGCGCCGGGCGCGCTGGCGCGCATGGATCGCGCGGGTCTGCTCGCGGCCCTCGTCGACCGAGAGGACCAGGCAGCGGTTCATCAGCTCCTCGTCGATGTCGATCGCCGTGGTCGTCATCATCAGCATGGTCGGACCCTCGACGCGGTATTCCTGCGTCACCAGGTTGCCGGCCGCATCGGTGCCGGTGCTGGCGATCGTCAGCTCGCCCTCGGACTGCAACAGTTTCAGCGCATAGGCCGCGCGGGCCGCGCCCTGCTCCTCGGCGATGGCGAGAATGCGGTGTTTGAGGTTGGTCTCGCCCATGTAGAACAGGCTCTGCCCGGTCATCGCCGAGTAGCGCACCGTCTCTTCCTGCGGCATGAAGGCGAGCACCGCGTCCATCAGCGCGGATTTGCCGGCCGCGCTCGATGACTGGATTACCACCGCGAGCGGCCGGTCGAGCAGCCGTGAGGTCGCCGCCAGGTAGCCGACCAGCGTGTTGGTGGCCTCGCCGACCACGCCGCAGATCTCGAAGTCGGCGAGAATGCGCACCATCAGGTCGGGCGCGCGCAGTAATTCCAGCGCGGCGTTCCGCTCCGCCTCGCTCATCGCCGGCCCGGCCGGCTGCTGCGGTTCGAGCGCCTTGGCGACAGTTTCGTCCTGCAACTGCTCCAGCTTCAGCAGCACCCGGCCAAGTTCGCCTTTGAGCGTTTCCTGACCCAGGCCAAGTTCGGCGGCGGCACGGGCCAGGAAGTGCTCGCGGGCGCGCGCCGCATAGAGATCGAACGTATCGACGTGGAAGGCGTCGCCAGCCGTCAGCATCAGGTTGACCTTGAGCACGCCGACCGCGAGATTCTTCGGCAGGCCGCGCACCCGCCAGCGCCGATCGCCGAAGGTGAGCACGATCTCCTGGTCGCTGACCTCGGCCGGCGTCGCGCGCGGGGCCTCGGGCAAGGGTGATGCCGGCAACGGGGTTTCCTCCTTAGCCGCTAACGGCGGTGCGGCCGGCTCGGTTTCAGCGGCTAAAGGGGAAGGTGTTGAGGCTTGCACCGGCTCCGTCGTCACCGGCGGCGCGGCGCCCTGGCCCATCCATTCCGCTTTGCGGATCAGGAGGCCGAGGGATTTGCTCGCCGGGGTCACCTTCAAGGCATATGCGTTGGCGTCCATGCCCTTGGGGAACTGGATGCGGAAGCATGCGATTCCGGCCGCCATCAGTATCGCGGCGACCTTGGCCGCGCCACGCTCGCCGGCCGCGTCGCGGTCGAAGGCAATCAGCACACGGTGGATGCCATGACCCCGGAACGCCGCCAGATGATCCTCGGTCAACCCTTCGACGCCATAGGCGGCGGTGACGTTGCGGAAGCCCGCGCTCCAGAAGGTCAGCGCGTCGATCAGCGCCTCGGCGAGAATGACCTCGCCACCGGACGCGGCGATGCCGCGCAGGTTCCACACGCCGCGATGCGGTCCGGGCAGGTACAGGTGCAATGGCGTCCCCGGCCGCAGCCGGTCGGTGATCTTGCGGCCGTAAAGCTCGGTCACATGGCCGTGCGCGTCCAGGATCGGCACGACCAGGCTGCCATTAAAGTGCTCGTGCCCGGTATCGCGATAAAGTCCCAGCCCCTCCAGCCGGGCACGCAACTCCGCGCCTTCCTTGCGCCGCTTGTCGGGCAACCGCAGGCCCAGCGTCCGGTTGGCGAAGCCCAACCTGAAGCTTTCCACCAGCTCGGGATGGTCCAGCCCCCGCGCCTTGAGATAGGCCAGCGCCTCGGGCGACTGTTTCAGCGTCTGATGATAGAACGCGACCACCCGGTCGAGCGCCGCCTGGTCGTCACCATCGGCCGCGACCGGCGTGGGCAAGGTTCGCACCGTCGTCCGCTTCACCGGATCAGCGGCGACAGCGGGCAGTCCTTCGCGCAGCAGCTCCACCGCGTGGCGGAAGCTGACGCCGTTGCGCCGCATCACCCAATCGATCGGACCGCCCCCGGCACTACAGGCGAAGCAATGGAACAGGTTCTTCTCCGGTGTCACCGTCAGCGAGGGTTCGTTGTCCTCATGGAAGGGACAGCGCCCCACCAGATCCCGGCCCCGCTTGGTGAGCGCGATCCCGCTCGTCTCCACCAGCCGCGCGACCGAGACTTCCACCTTCAGCCGCTCGATCTCCGTCTCCGCGATACGCGCCATGCCGGGAACCCCTAAAAACCTGTCAAGCACAAAATGAACAAAAAACTCGGTTGGAGGCTACGCCATTATGGCGTAGAGTCAACGGCCTTACACAAAACCGGAGTTACAGTGTGGCTAGCATCGCACCCCTCAGCATCGGATCGCTTGCCCCCATGTCTCCCATGTCCCCAGATGAGAAGGCGTTCTTCGAAGCCCTCGGCGCTCGCATCGCAACATTCCGCAAGAACCACGCCATGACGCAGGTGCAACTCGCCGAGCTGCTCGAACTGAAGCAGCAGATGCTGGCTTCCTACGAAGTCGGCCGTCGCCGCGTGCCGGTGTCGCTTCTGCCCCGGCTCGCACGCGTGCTCGCCGTATCAGTCGAGCAACTCGTCGGCGACGAAGCTGGGCCGCGCAAGCCTGGCCCAGCCTCGAAGCTCCTCCAGCAGATGGAACGCATCCAGCGCCTGCCACGCACCCAGCAGCGTTTTGTCATGCAGATGCTCGATACAGTCCTCCAACAGCAAGCGGTGCGATGAGCGGCTAAGAAGGATAGGGTTCCATGACGAAGATACAGATCGAGCTACCCGATGCGACGGCCAAGGCCGCGCGCGAGGCCGGGCTCCTGACGCCGCAGGCGCTTGATCGGCTGCTCACCGATGCGATCAGACGCCGGCAGGCGGGCGACAGCCTCCTGACGATCGCCGATCGCGTGGCCCAAGCCGGCATCGCATCGATGGCGATGGAAGAGATTGACGGAGAGGTAAAGGCCGTTCGCGCCGAGCGAAGGCAGCGTGCGGGTCGTCATTGACACTAATGTCGTGGTGTCCGGCCTGCTCTGGCACGGAGCGCCACACGCGCTGATCGAGCATGCCCGAGCCGGCACGGTCACCCTGATCAGTTCTCCGGCGCTGCTCGCCGAACTCGCCGAAGTCATCCAGCGTTCGAAGTTCCAGGCGATCCTGGCGCGGACCAACACCAATCCCGAACGGATGCTGATGGAACTACGCCAACTGGCCGAGATCATCGATCCGCCGCCATTGCCGACGCCGGTCAGCCGCGATCCCGACGACGACACCGTGCTGGCGCTCGCCGTCGTATCCCAGGCCGACCTGATCGTCTCCGGCGACGCCGATCTCCTCGTCCTCGGCACCCATGCCGACATCCCCATCGTCGATGCCGCCACCGCCATCGCCAGAATCAGCAGCTAAAGGACGCCGCCCAGCCGCTAATCACTGTCAGCCCGCGAGCAGAAGGCAGAGGATACGAGCGCGCCAGCCGCCGCCCGTGAGAACGGTGCGGCAGCGATCCAGCCAGTGGGCGAACGGATCGAGCGGCACGTCCACCGGATCGAGATCGCGAGAGTCGCTCGCCGTCACCAACGCGATAATGTCAGCCGGGAGGATAACGTGGCGCGTGAGCGCTTCGGCGATGGCTTTCAGCGCCTCTCGCGAACTCTCGTCGTCCGGCGCAAAGAGATTGAGCTGCTTTTCGCCATCCGCCTGACGCCGCTCACGGTGGCGCTGCTGCCGGTTCGTTTTCTTGGCAATGTCGGTTTTTATCCAGGCCTGCACACGTTTATATCCGGCCTCCGCCAAGTCGATGTCGGACGTGCCATCGTCCGGCTGGGCGTCCGGAATGAACGGCTCGCCATCGCCGGCATTGTCATTCGCCGGCAAGCCGGGTTCGGGCTGGGGCTCGTTTTGATCATCATGCAGCATGGTCGCTCCGTCACTAGAGATTCACTAATGACGGAGATGGGTTTATTTTCAGCGCAGCGGACACAGTCGATGCGACCGTTAAGGATTTGGTAATATCCGCCGTTTTCCGCGCCGCTAAAGGACGCGATCCTGGGCCTGGTGCTCGTCACGGCCGCGATGGGGCGGCGTATTGCCGAGGAAGGGTTTCCGGTCGGACGCCGCGTGCGCGCCCAGCGTGCGCCAGTTCGCCCGCCGCATGAACCCCACTACGGACGATGCCGCATCCCGCCTCAAAGCCCGAACGCTCGCCACCAGAGCGCGAAGCCGCCCAGGCCGGTAGAGCCAGCGAGTCCGCTTGCCGTGGCGATCGTGCCGGCGAGGAACGCGACGCCCGCCACCGAGACCGCCCCCGCCCACCAACGGCGACCGGGCCGAGTGATCGGTGCCGGCAGGATCGGCGCCACCGGCTCCGGCATCGCCGCGACTGTCTGCTCGAACCGCGTCAGCAACGATCGCATGTCCTGAACCAATGCGCCCGTCCGCTCGCTCGCTGTACTCGCCGTGCTGGCGCTGCGCTGGGCCTGTTCGTGCGTCTTCTTCGCCAGTTCGGCGAAGCGCAACAAGAAGATCGTCGGATCGTCCTGGCCGGCCGGGGTTTCGGGGTCGCTCATGTTCATCAGTTCCTTCCATTTGGTGGGCCAGGGTTTTTGTCGGGGAGGCGGCCAAGGCGTTCGCCGCCCGGACCAGTGTGTTGGTTTCGGGCCGGGTCGACCCTTCGTCGATCTGCGGCCACCGGATCTCACGGTCGCCATCCTGCCGGACCCGGCTCGCCGGCCGGCCGCCCTTGGCGGCGATGGCCCGGACCTTCGGACCCTCGTGCAACATCGGCGTCCGGGCGATCCCCTGGTCGGCCAGGCTGCGGTGGTCGATATGGGAGCCGGGGCCATAGCCCCAGTGATCCATCAAGCCGTTGTGCAGGTTCGCCCACAGCGCCCGCGCCTCTTCGAGCGCCCCGTCCTTCGAGAAGCCTATGACCTTTCGCGACCGGCCCCGCTGGCCGGGTAGCCTCGGCTCCGTCTCGTCGAACAGGTAAAGATGTACATGCGGATTGCCCGCCCGGTCGTAATGCAGGGCGGCGATCCAGGGTGCCCGCCCCTGCGTCAGCCGCTCCGCCAGGGCGCGGACCAGCCGCGCATGCTGCTCGGGCGTCGCCTCCACCGGCAGGGCGATAATCAGGCATTCCATCACCCGCCCATGCCGCCCCGCCAGCACTTCCCGCGAGCGGGCGAACCGGGTCAGTTCGTCCGGCGTCATCCGGTCGAGGCCCGTCCGCTCTTCCAGGATCACGCCGCGGCCACAGCCATAGAGGAGACGGGCAGCGGCCAGGCCCTGGCTCCCCGGCACAGCTTTGGACACAACGCTGAGATTGAAGCTGTAGAGCGCCATGCCTGCCGTCCCCCGTCTTATTCGGAGCGCGCGGAGAACGGCTTGCCGTTCTCCTGAAGTGCGCCCTCCCTTCGTTTTTGCTCATTGCCGTTGCAGCTCGTTTCCGCCTGGTTTTCCCGGTCGTTTCGCTGGGGCCGGCCGCAGATGCGCCACCATCCGCTCCGCAATCGCGTGCTGGCCGGCAAAGACGTCGGCGGCGATGTTGCGCAGATGCAGCACTTCGCCCAACGCCCGGTGCGCCGCCTGAGCGAAGCCGGCATCGAGCATCAGCGACAGCTCCGCGAAGTCAGCCTTCGACCCACGGTCGGCGACGATCCGTTGCACCAGATCGATGTATCGGTTGGACTCCACCAGCATTTCGGCCCCCTGTTTCCAGGCTGTACCTAGGGCGCGGAAGCCGCTTCGCCAGGCGCCGCTCCGGACCCGCCAGGTTCGGCCGGCTCCAGGGGATTGGGGACCACCACCAGACGCGGGGTAAGGTCGATGGCGCCATTGCTGCGGCTTATGATGGCGACCGCCCGCACCGTGGAACGCCCCTCCATGTCCACCACCGGAGCCCGCAGGATTTGCACCGCAGGCCCTGACACGGCGGCTAGGGTTTCGGCGTCATCCACCGGACGCGGGCCGTACAGCACCAGTTCGAGGATCGCCAGCGCGTCCGCCCCGCGATGCTCTTTGATCGCCCGGTGCGCCGCACCGAACACCGGGTCCGCCAAGGTTTCCTGGTCGGCCTCGGATTGCGGCTCTCCCTCGGCCGGGATTTTGCCGATGCGGTCCCAGATGGTGATCGCGCCACGTTTCAGGCCGAAGAAGTCGTACATCCGCTTGCCGCCCAGACCACGCCGCCACGCCTGCACCCGCTCGGGATTCTCCAGGTGCCGCAACTCCGAGTCCGGCTGCTCGGCCGCGTCCACGAACCGCTCGCCGCCCATGAATGTCTTCACCAGATATTTCACGATGTAGGTTGCCGGGCTCGCCGCGCCCTTCCCATCATCATCCGGCGTGCGGTGCTGCCAGGTCTTCACTGTCGCTGCCACGTTCTCCTGGCCCTCGGGGTCGGGGAACTTGTCACGCACGATGGCGAGGAACCGGGCCTGGTGCTCAGGCCGCAGCCAGACCATCGCGTGGCGATGCGGCGCGCCGTCCTTGTGCGGCTCCAGCGTCCACAGGCCCAGCACCGGCACGCCCGCTTTACGCGCGCGGGCCAGCATCCGGTGCCAGCGATCTTGCAGTTCCTCGGCACCCCGCACAGGCGATAAGGCCGGGTTCCATGAACGGCCGCCATGGCTCGGGTTCGGGTGATATTCCGGCGGCAAGGTGAAGGTCACGAACAGGCACGCCAGGCCCTCGCGTTCGGCATGCTGCTCGATCGCCTTGATCAGGCTCCACAGCGTCGCATATCGCGCGTCCAGCTTGTTCTGGATAACTTCCGTCAATGGCTTCGAGAATGGCTGCTGGCCCGGCTCCGGCTGTTCCGGCAGCCGCTCCACAAGCCTGTGCCCCTTGGCCCACTCCCAGGTTCTGCGGTCCTGCTCGCGCGACACGCTGACCATCACGTCCGGGGCGTAAAGCTGGTCACCGCCGATCAAGCCCAACAGGCAGCCCAGATGCAGCGCCGCCATGCCGGCGTCGCGCCGCAGCCGGCGCGCGAAGCGCCGAGGCTCGACCAGCGGCAGCAATTCGTCGATGCCGACACGATATTCCAGCCCGTCATCGTCCATCTCGATCTCGGCGGCGTCGAACTGGTCCTGGAGCAGTAAGACGCGGTAATCGAGCGCGCGCCGCCGGCCCACCGCCTGGAAGTCCTGCGGCAAGCCCTCGATCAGCGGAATCAGCCGCACATCGATATGCCGGACGATGGTGTCGGCGATGCCGGCATAGGCGTCATAATAATCCCGGCGCTGCTCGCTCGCCGCCAGCCACCCCATGACAAGCGCGCGCCGCCTGCCGGTCCAGGCCGTGCGCTCGGCTGCGGGCGTCCCATCAAGCGCCGCAAGGCGTCGCGTCAACCGCTCAGCCTCAGCGGCCTCACCGCCCCACGCCACCAGTGCGTCGCAGCTCGGCCGTTTGCCGCCATAGCCGCTCGCCGCCCGACACCGCCGATCAATCGCGTCGCGGTAGGTGGCCGGCATACGGTTGAGAATCCGCAACGTCTTGAGGCTGAGCATCGGTGGCGTCCAGCGCCATCGGTGCCCTGGACCATCCAGGCATTTTCAGCGCCCGAACGATTTGGGTCCGTTTCTCAAAACCCGTTTTGCCGCCCGCTTCGCCCGGCCGCAGACACAAAAACGGCGGCCGAAGCCGCCTCACCACACGTCGTTTTTAGGCCCCTAACGAACCCTGGTTGCAGATGTATCTATCTTCCCAAGGGAAGAGCGTTGAACTTCAGGGAAGTCCGCTCAGGTATCAGAATACGCATGAATGTCGGGCCATTTTTCCTTGAGCTTAGATACGAGTTTATCGACCTTTCCTCTAAATTCGCCACTTGCATCCTCATCTGCGATCATTATCATCTTGGTTTCATTGGTTATGTTCACAAATGTTATCTTAAATCTCTCTGATGCCCTCAATATCACATAAAATACGGGACGGCCGTCCTTGGGCGGCATATGCCGACCAATATTCTTAAGATCGAAAGATTCTTCCTGAGAATAATCCGATAAAATCCCCTCAAGGGAAGAAACTTGATTTGGTTGTATAGAAAACTCCATTCTTACCATGGTCGCCGGCACATCAGAATTTGCATTGGCAGCGTTCATGATAATTATAAACCCAATACATAGTCCGAATAATTTCTTCCATATGGCTCGGGAGCTAAATTTGATAGCCATTTTAGAATCCTACTCCTGCTATCGGAGGCTGCATGATTTGGGAGACCGCCGTATCCAGGAAAGTAAATGCTGGCCTTGCTATTGCAAGATTGAACCACCGATCTGGGCCGATCCCGGATCCCGTGGTAGTGATTCCAATTACGCCATTGTTATCTATCACTACGGAACGCTGAACCCAGCCTGGATCAAACATATGGTTATCCTCGGTGAGATTATAAATGGAGTAGGTTGACGGATCCACAATTTGCATAACTGGCCCAGCAATTGGAACTTGCACCTCATTGCCCGAATATGCAGCATTGAGCTGCCCCGGCGCAGCAAAATATTTCAAAACACCGAAAACGTTTCCCATAGTGCAACTAGATGAAGCGACGCAGATACTGTTCGTAAATTGATAATAATGATAGTTCGGGTTGTTGGGATCATATTGTTGTGGATTATAGGCCGCATCCACAAGCCCTCCCTGATTACTTTGGGGCAGACCTCCGATGCCGCCAGCTAAACCCAAACTTGCCGCTGCATTCAGCTGACTGTTTAACCGCTGCTGATCGTATTCGGCATAATCCGCCTGTATGAATGTATGCGATGGATCACCGCCAAACCACCACGCGGAGGTAAACTCGTTTTCTA
>Ga0302314_10020689_pt1 | contig 10871 bp, 10 predicted proteins | sample III_Palsa_N2_3_FD_200533 | JGI IMG/M metagenome (GOLD analysis project Ga0302314, IMG submission 200533) | Peat permafrost microbial communities from Stordalen Mire near Abisko, Sweden - III_Palsa_N2_3 | ecosystem: Environmental > Terrestrial > Soil > Palsa > Peat permafrost | place: Sweden... | reverse complement strand
CTCGCCGCCCGTCTCGTGGCCCGTCGAATAGCAACCCGCTGCACCGAGACTCGCGCAGGTGACTAGGACGAGCGTCCCGAGCCGCACGAGGCTGAAGGGAGAAACAGTACGGACCATGGATGCCGGACTGTGGCTCGATGTCCGCCCGGTTTCCAGCGCCTGATGGGCATTGGTGCCGAAGTGATCGTGACCGCGGCACTCGTTATGAGGCGCTTCCCACGCCGGTGGGATCGCGTGTGGCGCTGCCTTCTCAGGTGACTGCCGCCCTGGCCTGCGCTGCGGGCTTGAGCGACACCTCCGGCATCAGCTCGGCGAAGCTCACGACATTCACCTCCGGCATGTCGCCCTCGACGAGCTTGCGGACGAAGCGCCGGATGTCCGGCTGCGTGAGGATGACAGCCGCCTTCTGGTCGTGCCCGTCGGTCGCGTCCTTCACCGCCCGCCGGATGGACGCCAGCACGTCGCGCGCCGCCGGAGGCGGGAGCGCCAGGAACGCGCCCGCCGGGGTGCGCGTGATCGCCCTCCGGACGGTGTCCTCGAGGATGGCGTCGAGCAGCACGACGTCGAGGTGACCGGCGCCCTCGGTGAGCCGGAAAGTGATGGCGCGGCGCATCTGGCTGCGGACGTACTCGGCGAGGTTCAGTGGGTCCTTCTCCGATGGGGTCACCGCGGAGAGCGCCTCGAGGACGCCACGCAGGTCGCGGACGCTGATGCCTTCTTCGACCAGCCGTCGCAGGACGTCGGCCAGCATGACGACGCTCACGGGCTTGGGGACCACGTTTCGAACCGTCGCCGGCGCGAACGCCTCGAGATCGTCGAGGAGCCTCTGCGTCTCGGTGAGCCCGAGGAAGTCCGCCGCGCGTGCGGTGACGACCTCCTGGACCCGCGGCCGCACCCAATCGACGAGGCCGTCCGCCGCTATCTCCGGGGGGATTCGCAAGACCCTCGTGGGCACCTCGTGCACCGAGAGGACGACGTGACGCGCGTCGAGATCGCCGAGCACGCGGATGACGGGGGCGGGCAGGGGCACCCCCAGCTCCGCGAAAATCTGCTCACGAAGACCAAGCGCCATCGCCCGAAGCCCCACTGGTTCGGCGTCGACCACGGCGTCGAGGTCGGCGCTGACGTCGAGGCTCCACGGCGAGACCAGCGGAACGAACGACGGTTCGCCCGGCCGGGCGCGGGTGCGATCGCGCGCCGCCGCCTCGGTCGGGGACGGATGACGCTCGCCGGTGCGCGCACGCGCACGCGCCCTCCCCGCCCACCACAGGCCCGCCCCGATGACGAGGAACGGCGCGGTCGGCAGCCCCGGCACGACGGCGAGAAGGAGCACGAAGACGCTCGCCACCCGGAGCGCCTTTGGGGCGCCGAGCAGTTGCCGCGCGAGTTCTTCGGCGAGGGGCGTCTCGGCCTCTTCGCTGGCGACGCGCGTCACGAGGACGCCTGCGGCCGTCGAGAGGACGAGCGCCGGGATCTGCGTCACGAGGCCGTCGCCGATCGTGAGCAGGCCGTAGCGCTTCAGCGCGTCCGCGGCCGTCATGTCCTTCATCGCGACGCCGATCGCGAGACCGCCGAGGGCGTTGACGACGACGATGACGATCGAGGCCACGACGTCGCCCTTGACGAATTTCATGGCGCCGTCCATGGCGCCGTAAAACTGACTCTCGCGCTGCAAGAGCCGCCGCCGGCGCCGGGCTTCGTTGCCGTCGATGGCGCCGCCGCGGAGCTCCGCGTCGATGGCCATCTGCTTGCCGGGCATGGCGTCGAGCACGAAGCGGGCGCCGACCTCGGCGACGCGCTCGGAGCCCTTGGCGATGACGATGAACTGGATCGTGGTCAGGACGAGGAAGACGACGGCGCCGACGACGTAGTTGCCGCGGACGACCATGTTCCCGAAGGCCTTGATGACCTCCCCGGCGTTCGCCTGGAGAAGGATGAGGCGCGTCGACGCCACGTTGAGCGACAGGCGGAGCAGCGTCGTCAGGAGCAAGAGCGTCGGGAACGTGGCGATGCCGATCGCATCGGGCACATAGAGGACGACGAGGAGGATTGTGACCGCGAGCGAAAGGTTCGCCGAGAGCAGGACGTCGAGCACCCACGTCGGCAGCGGGACGATCATCAAGCCGACGACGAGGACGACGAAGGCCGCGAGCGCGGCGTCGGCGCTCGGAAGGGACGGGGCGCGAGATCGAAGCGAGCGGGGCGACGCGCCGGCCATGGGCGACCCTAGGCACGGATGGCGCGCGGCGCGTAGAACAAAGTGCTGGGCGCGGCGTCCCTCACAGCGATGGCCGCAGGCCTGCTACGCATTGGCCCTTCACGCGCCAGAAGGTCGAGCGGCCGACTCAGCCGAGCCACTCCCCGGCAGCGAGCAACGAGCGCCCGGCGGTACAGAATCGAAGGCGGCCCGGGAGGTCACGAGAGCGAGTCTACCGTCTCCCGGAAAGACCGCGAAGTCGCGGGTGCGGGTGATACCATAGGGCACGTGCGCGCCATCCCCGCCGAGGTCCTCGCCAGCGCGCCCCGCCTCTTCTGGGACGTCGACCCCGCGACGCTGGATCCCGCGCGGCACGAGGAGTTCATCGTCGGACGCGTGCTGGTCGAGGGCGACTGGCCCGCCGTTCGGGCGCTGAGGCGGGAGATGGGCGACGCCAGGCTGGCGGCGTTCGTCCGCCATGCGGGACGACGGCGCCTCGACCGTCGTACGCTCCGTTTCCTCGAGGCCGTGCTCGATCTACCAGCCCAGTCATGCGAGACGACGTCCTCGACCAACCCCAGCGCGCCGCTCTTCGTGCCCTGAAGCCCGCGGCCGCTCACGGCTACTACCTTGCGGGGGGCACGGCCCTCTGCATGCATCTGGCGCACAGGCTCTCCGTGGACCTCGATCTCTTCAGGACCGAGGCGTTCGACGCGGGGGCCATGGTGTCGGACCTCACGGCTGCGGGCGTGGGGCTCACGTCGGTCACCACGTCGCGCTCGACCGTGCACGGCCTAGTCCAGGGAGTCCCCACGAGTCTGCTCTGCTTCCCGTATCCCACGCTCGACGCCCCGCAGCCCTCTCCCGAGGGACTCCCGGTCGCGGGCCTTCGCGACATCGCAGCAATGAAGATCGAAGCCATCGCGTCACGGGGTGCGCGGAAGGACTTTTACGACCTCTACTTCATCGGTCAGAGCGGTCTCTCGCTCCGGCAATCGATCGCCGCATACGAAGAGCGTTTTGCTGCGGCGCGGCCCGACCTCTACCACCGCCTTCGTGGGCTCACGTTCTTCGACGACGCGGAGCGCGAGCCCGACCCCAAGCTCCTGCGGCCGGCCACGTGGGACGAGGTCCGCGCATACTTCGTGTCGCAGGTCAGGGAAATCTGGTCCGGATCCTGACGCCCTAGTCAGTGGCAGGCGAGAAGCGGCACGCTCGCGCCGTTCAGCCTCACGCCCTCCGTCCACCCCGGCAAGACGCGTGCAAGAGAGAAGGTGACGGGCTTCGCCTCGCGCCCTGGTTGAGGCGGCGCGACAGAGCTGTCGAACATCTTCCCGTCGGTGGTCCAGCCCGAGTAGTTCACGTTCACGGAGTCGTTCAGGCCGGGGTGGTCGGCGCCCCTGCCGGGGATCGGCACCTCGCTCGCGAGGCCGCTTGCAGTTCTCGCCGCGTCCGCGGGCGGCTGCTCAACGTCCGGAGGTGCTGGCACTCCCCTGAGGGCCTCGACGGGCGCGACGGCCGGATTCGCTGAAGGCTCGGCGGGCGATTGATTCGCCCGCATCGCGGACGCCGCGGCCTTCGCCTTGAGAACTGGTTGGCCTAGGTCAGGCTGGCGTCCTTACGTCGTCGGCCGAAGCTGCGCGTTCTCTTGGGTGTGCGGGCCATGCGGACCGTAATCGAGCTCGGCGCCTCCGTTGCTGCTCCGGACGACCGTGGCGGGGGCGTCGTGGCGGTCCATGAGCGACTCGACGAAGATCATCGTATCGTTCGGCGTGGCGAGGGCGGCTCGCAGGTCGCCGACGGTCCGGACGACGAACGACCGGGCCGACGTGTCGCGACGGAAGATCTTCGGCAGGTCGGCGTAGGCCCAGTTGGCCACGTCGTTGTAGGGCTCGGCCTTGCCGAGATAACCCCGTTCGATCGTATATCCGCCGTTGTTGATCAGCAAAATGACGGGCTTGTGGTCGTGCCGCAGGATGGTCGACAGCTCCTGCGCGGAGACCTGGAACGAGCCGTCGCCGATGAGCAGGATATGACGGCGGTCCGGCGCCGCGGTCAGGGCGCCGAGCAGGGCGCCGACCGAGTAACCGATCGAGCCCCAGTTGATGGAGCCGACGAAGGTGCTCTTGGGCGGCAGCTTCAGGCCGAGGACGGCGAAGGATGTTCCGTTGTCGACGTAGAGGACGTCGCCCGGTCGCAAGTAGCTCTGGACGGCCCGCCAGTACGCCGCCTGGGTGAGCTTGGCAGAGCCGTCGGGGAGCGGCGCCGCCATCGCCGCCCCGGCAGGGCGTGGAGCGCGGTTCGTCGTGACCCGAGGGACAGCATCGATGACGCCCCGCAGGACTTCTCCGAGCGTCACCGCCTGATAGTTGTCGTCGCCGGCGTCCACCGAGTGCCCACGCACGTGGATGGCATCGGCGGGCAGCGAGGCCGTGAAATCCCCGGTCGTCGCCTCGATCGGTCGGTAGCCGACGCAGAGGAGGCAGTCGCTGGTCTCGACCGTCTGGCGTACATGGGGCTCGCTCGACTTTCCGCCGTAGACGCCGATGAAATGGGCAAACGTCTCGTCGATCACCGCCTTGGCGGCGTTGATCACGGCCACTGGAGCCGCCAGTTTTTCGGCGAGCTCCATGAGCTCGGACGCGACGCCGAACCGGTCCGCGTCCGCATCGACCAGGATCGCCGGCGACTTGGCGGCGCATAGTCGCCCCGCGATGGCAGCGACGCAGGAACGCAACCGTTCGGGGTCGCCGGGCGGTGCGGCGAGGTCGAGCCGATCGGCCGGAACCTCGATCTCGAGATGCGTGATGTCGGATGGCACCTCCATGTAGACGGGAAGCCTTTCCCGCCATGCGGTGAGGATCAGCCGATCGATCTCCGTGGCCGCGTTGCGAGGCGTGATCCTGGCCTGCGCGGCGGTCACGGGCGCGTAGGCGCGGAGGAAGTGGTCATAGCTCCCGTCGGCCATCGTGTGGTGCATGCCCAGGCCACGATCGATGGATCTCAGGGGTACGGAACCGGCGATGCAAATGACCGGGACGCGCTCGCTGCAGGCGCCGCCGATGCCGTTGATGGCGCTGAGGGGGCCAACGCCGTTGGTCACCAGGAGCGCGCCCAGGCCGGTCAACCGCGCGTAACCGTCCGCCGCGTACGAGGCGTTCAGCTCGTTGCACGTGCCGATCCATTTCGGAGCGCCGGCGTCCTGGAGCTGCTGCAGCAGCGGGAGGTTGTAGTCGCCGGGAACGCCGAAGAGGTGCCTTATTCCAGCCTCCTCCAGGCGGCGGAGGAGGAAGTCGCCGATTTTCATTCGCTGGATGGACGCGCCGGACATGGCCTTTCACCTCCGTCGATCGCATCGATTGTCGATGCTCCGGAGATTCGTCTAGCAGGGCGTCATCGCCATCCAACCCGTCTCGACCGCGCCTTTGTCTGGCGCTCCCGAGCGCAGAACAGGGTATCCAACGTCCTCGCCGGGGCCTTCGCAATCATTGAGGACCGAATCAGCCCTTCACGCGCCAGAAGCTAGAGGGGCCGACTCAGCCGAGCCAGTCCCCGGCAGCGAGCAACGAGCGCCCGGCGGCACAGAAGCTCTCGGCGACTGCGACCTCCTCTGCGGCGCCCTCGGACGTGAAGACGAAGAACCGATTGTAGTCGGCCTCCGTGCGAAACTGCTCCAGCCGCGCCAGCTCCTTGGCGTGCACGGGTGCGAGGCGACCCGGAACTACGAAATGAAGGCCCAGCATCGAGCCGACACCGCCGTGCGTGGCCGGCTCGATCCCCTCGGTCAGGAGAAGGGCGCGCGCGACATGAAGAGCAGCGTAGTAGGCCCGGCTCACCGCGTCGTTCACCAGGCCGATCTTGAGAAGCTCGCGGGCGGCGCGCAGGGCATCTTCGCCGCGCGCCACCTCGGCCCGGACGTGAGCCCGTGCGTTCTCGGGGCTCACGCCGCGACCCCCTCCGCGAGCACGTTCTGCGCGAAGGACGACTCCAGCTCGACGAGCCGGTCGAAGTCCGCGGTGGCCATCACGACGGGCGAGATGTGAAGGGTGCGTGCGAGCGACACGTCGCAGCCAAGCTCGATGGCGGCGATCTTCTCTTTCCAGGTCAAGTCGTGAACGACCGCCAGGACGTCGACGTCCGACTCCTCGTGGGTATCGCCGCGAGCCTGGGACCCGTAGAGGCGCACCCATCCGACGCGCGCGCCGAAGAGCGCCCTCAAGCGCTCCGCGAACTCGTGAGCGGCATCGAAGGCGGCCCCGGAGGTCACGAGAGCGAGTGTACCGTCTCCCGGAAATAGCGTCGAAGTCGTACGGACGCGGGGCGGGCGATGCCAAGGGATCGGTTCAGACGCCCCACGGCGCGCTCAATGGCAGCTGTAAAGCGGCACACTTCCGTCGTACCGCGGGGCAGAGGTATCGGTTGCTTCGCAGCCGTTGTAATCGACGCCCGAGGTGACGCTGTAGCAGTAGTTGCTGCCGGTATACTGGAAGTTGTCGTAAGGGCCGGCGCAGAGGGGCGCGCTGTGCGCGCACGCCGTGTAGCCGGTCGTGTCCAACGTGCACGCCGCGCCCCCGTCGACAGCGGCGCAGCAGGCCCACTTCTCGCCCGCCCCTGCATCCCCGGTGCAATCCGTCTCGTCCGTGCACTGCCACCCAACTGCGAGGCCCTGGGCGGGCGGTTCGCAGACATATTGTGCGTTGCAGACCAGGGACGCGCCGCACTTGTCCTTGGTGCAGCACGGCTCGTCCGGGGCTCCGCAGGCGGCGGCATCGGAGGCGTCGCTCGAAGCATCGGCTGCGCTCGCGGCATCGGTGGCCGCTTCCGCGACTCCGGCGTCGGCAGGCGCGTCGGCAGGGCTGTCCACTGGGGCATCGGCTGCGCCGGAGTCGTCGACCTCACCGTCCTCGGTCGCGGGAGAATCCATCGACGCTTCGGGCAGGCCCACGGCGTCGGTGACGCTTACGTCCTCGACCGTGCCGTCGGCGACGGTGGAGTCCACGGAACTGACGTCTTCGACGGGGCTGTCGGCGACGGTGGAATCGACGGATTCAGCGTCTGCCGGCCCGCCCTCTACGCCGCCCGCATCGGGAGGAGGAGCACCGCACGTCGACGCCCCGAGAGGGCATGCCCCACCGTTGGCGCACCACGTGCCGTAGCAGGAGTCCTGGTACTGCAGGGTATAGCCGGTGTTGCAGACAGAGTTCGGCGGGCAGTCCGAATCACTCACACAGGACCCGCCGAAGAACACGGCGCCGCACGGGATTTGCGCGAGGCACATGACGTTGCCCCCGTTCGCCGATGCGCCAGTCTGAACGCAGTACTCGTCTTGACGGCACGTCATGCCCGCGCACTCGCCAGGCGTGGGCGTAGAGGACGTCGAGCTACACTCCGTCAGAGGCGCTGCGAGCAAGAGGAGCAGCCCCGAGGCTGCCAACCATCGCCGTCCTGCATGCCGGAGCCTGTCTGACCTCATGCGCCCACCTGGAGCACGTTAGGACCAGGGGGTCAATTAGCATTAAGTTCGCCTCGCTCTGCTGCGTAAAGCATACGAGCGACTGCTTGCCGTTCACTCTCGAAAGGGGCCTCCGAACCCCCAAGTTTTCGTGATGCTTCAGGCCCAAGTTCAGGCCCAAGAAACATGGCCAAGGCGAAAGAGTGCAAGGGGTGCCCCGAAGCGGGGCTATAGTCGACGATTAGCCCCCTCCCGATGACCTCGAGCAAAGACCGCGGATTGACGGCAAAGCCACCCGGCCCGACGCGGAGGCCGGGAGGAGCGGGTGCAACCAACAGCACGCCGGCTGCCGCCGCGGGCGATGCGACGCCCGCTTCGTCGTCACCCCCGTTCCGGCGCGCTGGGTTTGCCCTGACCGATCTCGGACGCAAGCGCACCTCCAACGAGGACGCGTTCTTCATGGACGACGCCCTCGGCCTCTACATCGTCGCCGACGGCATGGGCGGGCACGCCGCAGGCGAGGTCGCGAGCCGCGAGGCCGTCGACACCCTGTACGGCATGGTGAAGCGCGGGGTGGGAAGTCTCAACGAACTCGTCGATCCGGTTGTGGAATCCGACGCGCGTGCTGCCTGCCGTCTCATGGAGAGCGCGGTGCAGGCGGCAACGTACTTCGTCTACTCCATCGCCGAGATCGACCGCGACAAGAGCGGCATGGGAACGACGATCAGCGCGCTCCTCGTCCTCGGCGGTTACGCGATCACCGCCCAGGTGGGCGACAGCCGCGTCTACAAGATCGAAGGCGGCGTCGTGGAGCAGCTGACCGAAGACCACACGCTCATCGCCTGGCAGCTCAAACAAGGGCTCATCACGCCGCAAGAGGCCGCGCGGTCGCCGCACCGGAACGTCATCACGCGCGCCGTCGGAAACCGCGAGTACGTTCAAGTCGATACGCGCAGGATTCAACTTGTTTCCTCCACACGCTTTCTGCTCTGCAGCGACGGCCTCCACGGCTATCTCGAGGACGCCGACATCCCGAGCATCGTCGAGATGGGCGGCGAGGCCGCGGTGCAGCGCTTCGTCAACCTCGCGAACGAGCGCGGCGGCAAGGACAACATCACGGCGGTCCTGGTCGAGATCGACTGACGGCGGGGGCGCGCCCTCCAAAGTTGACCCTCGGTCTCTCGCGCTGGTATCGGGAGATTGCACGATGGGCACGTCGACCGTGCCGATGGCGTCGGAGTCATCTTCAATGAAGACCAAGCGAGTCGGGGTGCTGATGGGGGGATGCAACGGGGAGCGCGACGTGTCGCTCCTGAGCGGCGATGGCGTCGCGTCCGCCCTGGAGAGCCGGGGGCACGCGGTCACGCGCATCGTCTGGACGGAGGGCGGCCTGGGGCTCGACGAGCTCCTGCGCGCGCACCCCGTCGACGTGATGTTCTTGGCGTTGCACGGGCGCGGCGGCGAAGACGGCTGCGTGCAAGGGGTCCTCGAGGTGATGGGCATCCCGTACACGGGCAGCGGGGTCCTCGCGAGCGCGCTTGCCATGGACAAGCTCAAGGCGAAAGAGATGTTCCGCCTGCACAACGTCCCGACGCCGCCCTACTACACGGTGACTCAGCGCGAGGTCGACGATCTCGAGGAGCTGCACGGCAGCTTCGGGTTTCCGGCGATCGTGAAGCCGCGCCGCGAAGGGTCGTCGCTCGGCGTCGAGAAAGTGGCCAGCCTGGCCGAGCTCGCGGCCGGCGTCGGCCGGGCACTCGCCTTCGACGATCATGTCCTGGTCGAGCGCTTCGTGCGCGCCAAGGAGGTGCACGTCGGCATCCTGGAGGGCCGCGTCCTCGGGGCGATCGAGGTCGTGCCGAAGGGCGGGTTCTACGACTACGCCGCCAAGTACACCTCCGGAATGACCGACTACATTTCGCCCCCCGAGATGCCGGCGACACGCCTTCGCGGCGTGATGAACCTCGCCGAGCGGGCCGCGCGCGCGCTGTCGTGCACCGGCGCTTGCCGCGTCGACCTGCTCGTGACCGAAGGGGAGAACGAGTACGTGCTCGAGGTCAACACCTTGCCCGGCATGACGCCGACGTCGCTCCTGCCGAAGATCGCCGCGGCAGCCGGGATGGACTACCCGTCGCTGTGCGCCGCCATCCTCGAGGGCGCGCGTCTGAACTCGGGCCTGTCGCCGCGCAGCGACCGGAGCAGCGCGCAGCTGCGCACGCACGCGCTCGCGTCCTACGACACCGACGAAGAGTCCGTGCCCTTGGCGCGCCGCGCCGGATAGATTCGCTTTCCTCGAGCGATGACCTCGAGCGTCTTCGGGACGCCCCAGGGCTGCACGATGGCCGCCTCGTGGGGCAAATCCCACACGACCAGATCGGCGCGTGCTCCTTGCCTCAGTACGCCGCGATCGACGAGCCCGAGCGCAGCCGCCGCGTGGCGGGTCGAGCCGAGGATCGCTTCCTCGATCGACAGCCCGTAGTCCCGGACGGACATGCAGAGCGCGAGCGGGAGACTCTCGGTCGGCGCGGTGCCGGGGTTGGCGTCGCTGGCGACGACGAGACGCACGCCTGCCGCTCGCAGCGCCGCGACGGGCGGGGGTAGCTGCGCGAGGGTGAAGCCGGCCACGGGCAAGAGCGTCGCCGCGACGCCGGCACGCGCCAGGGCCGCGATCCCGTCGGCGGACACGTGCTCCAGGTGGTCGGCGGAGAGGGCTTCGAGGGACGCCGCGAGCTCGGCTCCGCCTACGTCGGCGAACTGGCCCACATGGAGCCGCACCCCGAGCCCCACCCGCCGGGCCGCGGAGGCGACGACGCGCGCTTCATCGGCCGTGAACGCGCCGCGATCCACGTAGGCGTCGACGAAGCGCGCACGACCGGCGCGGGCCACGTCGGGTACGAGCTCGGCGGCGACGAAGGCGATGTACGCGGCCCGGTCTCGACATGACGCGGGCAGCGCGTGCAGGGCGAGCAGCGTTGGCACCACGTCCGGCACGCCGGGGCGGCGAGCGGCGTCCGCGATCGCCTCGAGCTGCTTGTGCTCGTACGCCGGCTCGAGCCCGTAGCCGCTCTTCACTTCGATCGTCGTCACGCCGGCGGCCCCCATTCGCTTCAACCGCTCGGCGAGCGAGGTGGCGAGCCGCTCGAGGGAGGCCGCTGCGACCGCGGCGTGGGTCGATGCGATGCCGCCCCCGGCGCGCGCGATCTCTTCGTAGTCGGCGCCCTG
>Ga0302314_10020688_pt1 | contig 10871 bp, 9 predicted proteins | sample III_Palsa_N2_3_FD_200533 | JGI IMG/M metagenome (GOLD analysis project Ga0302314, IMG submission 200533) | Peat permafrost microbial communities from Stordalen Mire near Abisko, Sweden - III_Palsa_N2_3 | ecosystem: Environmental > Terrestrial > Soil > Palsa > Peat permafrost | place: Sweden... | reverse complement strand
AACATCGAGAAGAAAGGCGAAGACCAGTACAGAATCACCATGACGATCGCCGGCTTTTCGCCGAACGAGATCGAATTGGTCCAGCACGGCAGCACGCTTCTGGTTACGAGCCAGAAAGATGAGCAGCAGGGCGCAGAAGTGCTTCATCGGGGCATTCCCTCCAGCTTCAGGCAGAGCTTCAATCTCGCTGACCACGTGAAGGTCGTCGGCGCAAACATGGAGCACGGGCTGCTCACGATCGACCTCGCGCGCGAGGTGCCGGAGGAGCTGAAGCCGCGACGCATCGACATCGTCTCCGGGGCGGAGACGAAGATTGCGAAGCAGGACAATCAGCAGAAGCAGATCGACGTGAGCGCCAAGAAGGCTGCATGATCTGCGAACTCGAAACTGCGGTCCCGCCTCCCGGTCCCGGCCGGGAGGCCCTGATTGCGGAGAATGGAGATGAACCAGAGCTTTAGTCCTTTCCAACCAAGCCAACCTGGATGGGCGCCCCCTGCCCAATCTCGCGGGGCGACCTATACCCACCCTGATGACGTCACGAGCGATCCGAAGCTGACAACGGCGGAAAAGAGGGCGGTCCTGGCGTCGTGGATTTCGGATGTCCGGGCGGTTGAGGATGCTCCCTCGTTTCGCCGGCTCGATAGTGGCGCGGTCGTCGAGGTCGACGCGATTTTGCAGGCGCTGGTTTCGCTCGATGAACTGGGGTGCGGTCGCCGAGGGGACGGCGAGCGGCTGGCTCCTTCGGGACCCGGGCGTAACGTGGTTGCAAGGTGGTTAAGGGGGATCAGCCCCCCGGGCTCCAACGACGATGATGACGACCCGCCTCCGGCCCCTGCGGGTGTCGGAATTCCGTTTCGTCCCAAACCTCTGTCGCCGGCCCATGTCGCGCGCGCCCAACGGGTCCCAGAACTGGCGTGCGCCACTGGGTGATTCAGCTGAAAGGCGGAGGTTTCACACCTCCGCCCCCTGGCGGACGAGAGAGAGCGTGGGACGTAAAGAAGGTGAGCTTGTTAGGGCTTGTTAGGGGCGGATAGGATCTCTACCCCCGAACCCTCGATCTGGGCGATAATGCTTCGCGGCTTTGTGGGCTGAACTCTGTGGGCTATCGGGCGTCGCGGAGCGTCACTGCGCGGGTTTAGGGCCGGCTGACGATCATTCTTCGAATTTGGCGGAACAGAGGGCGAAGGTTTTTATTCCTTCGCCCGCTTGTAGGGAAGCATCGCAGCTCCACGGTCGGGAAGCCGTCGCGGCTTGCTATGGCTGGGAGTCGTCGCGTCCACAGCGCGTCTCAGAAGTTCGTGCGCATGCGTCATTCGTTTTTGGGCTTGCGTCAGCGCTATCGATGTGCGCCAGAGTTCGGATACGCTGGCGTCCCAAGCGCGAAGCGCCGAGTCGAGCTGCGATTGCGCCTGCTCCAATTCGGTTTTCGCCTTTTCTACCAACGGATGGGACATTTTCCTGCTCGATAGGGTCATGTCTACCTGCAAGCCGGTCACCCGGCATCCGCCATATAGGCCGACGCGTCTCGAACTCCAGCCGCTCTCGCGGCATCGCCGAAATTTATTGCGCATCAAGGAGGGGACGCTCGGGGCATTGAAATAATTGGGCTTTCCTAACGGACGCGAACCGAATTGGAACCGCATCTCATGACCCTGCACTTGATCAAGCTTTGCGTCGGCGCCGATTCGCTCGACGATCTGCGGGGGTGGATGGCGGCGAGGATGGCGGAAGCCAAGCGCCGCCGCGCGCCGCTCCGTCACGCCCACGTCACCCGGATGGCGCCGAAGCGGGCCGCGGACATTCTCGACGGCGGTTCGCTCTATTGGGTGATCAAGGGCCAGATCGGCGCGCGTCAGCGCGTCGTCGACATCGAGCCGTTCATCGACTCCGATGGGATCGGCCGCTGCCGGTTGTGGCTCGACGGCGCCGTGGTCGCGCTCGCGCCGCGGCCGATGCGGCCCTTTCAAGGCTGGCGCTATTTCGAGCCAAAGTCCGCGCCGCCGGACATCGACGAGAGCCAGCCCGGCTTCGCCGACATGCCGGAGGCTCTGCGGCGCGAGCTCGCCGGGCTCGGGCTCTTGTAAATAAAGCGCTTTGCTGCTTGTGGCGCGGGTCGCGGCGCCCAATCTAATGCCTCGGTCACAACGTTGAGGCCCGAATGGATAAGGACAAGGACGGCGCGCTCACCCGACGGGCTGGCGCCAACGACATCGCCGCCTTTGTCGAGGCGGCGAAAAAGGTTCCGGCCCCGGCCGCATCTGGCCGCGGACGGCTGATCTTCGCTCTCGATGCGACCATGAGCCGCCAGCCGACTTGGGACCTCGCCCAGGCGCTCCAGGCGAAGATGTTCGAGGCCGCCGCGGGGCTCGGCGGCCTCGACGTCCAGCTCGTCTATTTCCGCGGCATGGACGAATGCCGGGCGTCGAATTTCGTTTCCGGCGGCAAGGGGCTGGCCGAGCTGATGAGCCGGATCGAGGTGCGTGGCGGATCGACGCAGATCCGCAAGGTGCTCGCCCATGCGCGCGATGAGGCGAAGCGCGCCAAGGTGGCGGTCCTCGTTTTCGTCGGCGACGCGATGGAGGAGAACCCGGACAGACTTGCCGTCCTTGCGGGCGAGCTCGCGCTCCTCGGCGTCAAGGCGTTCATGTTCCAGGAAGGCCACGATCCAGGGGCGAGGCGGGCGTTCAGCGAGATCGCGCGCCTGACCGGCGGAGCCTTTAGCGCCTTCGACGCCGGCGCGTCGGCGCGCCTGGCGGCGCTGTTGCGGGCGGCGGCGGCCTATGCCGCGGGCGGCCAGACGGCGCTCGCGCGCGAGGCGGCCGCCGACCCGGCGGCGCGGCTCCTGTTGTCGCAGATGCAGGGCAAGTGAAGTTGGCGTAGTCTCAGCCACGGCGGAGTCTTGCCCCTGGGGCCGCCGGACCCTGGCGAGACTCCCGTTGGAACCGAAAGCGCTGCGGCGATGAACTTCATCATCGGCTTGATCCTGCTGTTCCTTCTCCTGTCGGCGATCAAGCAGTTCGCGCGCATGGATACCGCCGCCGCGGCGCGGCTGGTGCGCCACGGCGGGGGCGTCATCGGGATGCTCGGCGCGCTTCTCCTGCTCCTGCGCGGGCGGGTCGGGCTCGCGGCTGCGGTCGCCGGGATGGTCGCGACGTTCGCCGGCTGGCGCACGACGGGGGCGGGCTGGTCCTCGCTTCGCAACGCCGGCTTCGGGGCCCGCCCGGGACGCGCTTCGTCGGCGCGCTCGGCGATGATCGAGATGCGGCTCGACCTCGACAGCGGCGCGATGACCGGGTCGGTGCTCGCCGGGTCTTACGCGGGCAGGGCGCTCGAAACCCTGTCGCGGCCGGAGCTTCTCGGTCTTCGCCAGGAGCTCGCGCGCGACGATCCCGACGGCGTCAACCTCTTAGAGGCGTATCTCGACCGCCGGTTCGCCGGCTGGCGTGAGGCAGACCAGGGTGAGCCGCAGGGGCGGGGGAGGGGCGGCGCCGGCGGCGCGATGTCGCGCAAGGAGGCGCTCGAAGTTCTGGGTCTGGCGGAAGGCGCGAGCGCGGCCGACATCATCCGCGCCCATCGAGCCTTGATGAAAAAGTTTCATCCAGATCATGGCGGCTCGACCGCGCTTGCCGCGCGGGTCAATCAGGCCAAGGATGTTCTGATGGAGCGACAAGGCTAGACGGGCTCCGCAAGAATACGCATCAGTCGTGGGCGGTGAAGCAGGAAAATCCGTTGCGCTTGAGCGAATGGCACGCCGCTTCTGCCGAGGCTGAATCGAGGCCCGCGAAGCGCGCGCGATAGAGGGTGGCGTCGCCTTTGCGCACCTTTTCGGTGACTGGCTTGGCCGAGGCGAGGGTCGAAGGGTTTCGTTCCCGGGCGAGGGTCAAAAGGGCGTTGGCCTTGACGGGATTGTCGGCGGCGCCGACCTGGATGATCCAGCTTCCGCGCGCGCGGGAACCGTTGTTGTCCTGGTCTTGCTGGGAAGCGCGCGCCGAGCGGCGCTGGTCCTCGACTGGGCTCGGCCGTCCAAGCGGCGGCATGACCAGCGCGCTCGCCGCCGCCAGCCGGGCCTGAGTTTTCGCTGACGGCTTGGCGCTGGCGGGACTTTTGAGCAGGCCGAGATCGGCCGCAGTCGGCTGCGCTGCGCGCGGGGCGGCGGCGGGCGCCTTCAGCATCGGCGGGGCCGGAGTCTCCTCGTCTCCCGCCCCATCGTCGCCTTCTCCGGCCGCGTTCGCCGCGCTCGTCGCGGCGGAAACGCGTTGAATCCTGCCCTCGGCCACCACGGCGGGAGGCTCGCGCGCTGGCGGCGCCGCGGCCGGCTCGACGCTCGGCTCAGCCGTTGCTGCCGGTGCAGCGTCGGCGATCATGGTCGCGGTGCGAGTGGTGGATGCCTCGGCGAGGTGGTCGGCGATCAGGCCTTCCATGATCCGGTCGCGCCCCCCGGCGCTGCGGCCGCCCATGACGACGGCGATCAGCGACCGTCCGTCGCGATGGACCGAGGTCAGGAGATTGAAGCCCGACGCCCTGGTGTAGCCGGTCTTGATTCCGTCGACGCCGTCGACGCGGCCGAGCAGATGGTTGTGATTGCCGATGATCTCGCCGTCGTAGTGGAACTCGGCGGTCGAGAAATAATGGAAGTAGCGCGGAAACCGCTCCTCAAGCGTCCGCCCGAGGATGGTGAGGTCGTGCGCCGTGGTCAACTGCTCGTCGTTAGGGAGGCCGGAGGCGTTGCGATAGAGCGTGCTCGACATGCCGAGCTCGTGCGCCTTGCGCGTCATCATGTCGGCGAAATTGTCTTCCGTCTGGCCGATCGCCTCGGCGATCGCGACCGCCACGTCATTCGCCGAACGGGTCACGACGGCCTTGATCGCGTCCTCGACGCTGATCGTATCGCCCGGCTGAAGGCCGAGCTTCGAGGGCTCTTGCGCAGCGGCGTGCGCGGAGATCGGAATCTCGGTCTGAAGCGTCATCGCGCCGCGATCGAGCTTCTCGAACAACAGGTAGAGCGTCATCACCTTGGTGATCGAGGCCGGATGGCGCAATCCGTTCTCGTCCGCCGCATAGAGCGTCTTGCCGCTATTGGCGTCGACGACGAGCGCCGAAAACGCGGGCGAACCGGAAACCGCGGCGACCGTCTGGCGGACGGAATGGACGCGCCCGCGATGCGCGTAGCGTGCGTAATGCGTGGCATGATCCGCGGCACGCGGGTACGCATGGGCGACGCGCGGGTAATAGCGAGCGTGGCGATAGTGGTGGGCGGCTGCGGGCCCGCCGGCGGCGAGAAGGGCAGAACCGGAGATCAAGGCCGCCGTCGCCAGACGGGCAAGCCAGCCGATTCGAGAGCAACTGCTACGCAACGCCATGAACGCGCCCTATTCGACTTCACTCAACGGCTGAGGCCGAGCCGTCCACCGTTGCGCAACTCACACGGCCGTGAACGATATGTCGGCGCGGTTACGCGGCGGTTAACAAGACGCGGCGTAAGCGACGTCATCGTCGGCAAGCTGTTGGAATCGCCGCCCATCGCTTGAGGGCGACGACTTGATCCGGTGAAGTGTCAGTTAAATTTTGCGGCATAATTGATTATAATCAATCAGATTTTATCAGATTGATCGGGGCCGCTCCCGGGTGCGAAACCCTTGGCGGCGAAAAAATGCTGCAATGCAATAAAATGGTCTTGACTTTCATTGTGCACTGCACATATTGGCCCTATCGCGAGTTCGCCTCCCACATCCACCGCGGAGGAGCGAAACCGACGCCAACGATAGAGGAGCAGCCATGACCGCCACCACACCGACGTTCGACGAGTTCCAGAAGTTCTCCAAAGAGCAGCTGGAAGCCTTCACCGCCGCCTCGACCACCCTGTCGAAGGGCCTGCAGGATATCGCCACCGAGTCGACCGACTATTCGAAGAAGGCGTTCGCCGCCAGCACTGCGATGTTCGAGAAGCTTCTCGGCGCGCGCAGCGTTGAATCGGCGGTCCAGATTCAGACCGAATTCGCCAAGCAGGCTTACGAGGGCTTTGTCGCTCAGGCGACCAAGGTTTCGGAGCTCTACACCCGAGTCGCCTCCGACGCGCTGAAGCCGGTCACCACGGCCTACGCGAGCGTCCAGAAGTAATCGGGCGATCGTGTCGCCGCCGGGCGCGGCGAAAATAAATCGCTTCGAGCCGACGCCGGCGCCTTTCAAGCGCCGGCTTTTTTTATTTTCATCCTTTGCGAACGATTCCCGTCATCGCCGCGTTTTCCCGCAAAGCCCGCGAGTCAGCGCGAGACGGAAGCTCAAAAGCGCGCGTATTCAGCTTCTTGCCATTCGACGCGTCGAGGGTCTTGCGCGTGACGGACAAATTGGCAATGCTGCCTTTCGGCGACGGCATCTAGCGTCGGCGTCGCGTCGTGCATAGATTGGGTTGCTTCAGTTTCGTGTGCGCGTAAGAATGTGCGTTCAGGCCCAACCGGCATCAATCGGGGTCTTTCCGTGGCTGCCGCTTCAAATCCGTTGGTTGTTCGGCTGCGAGCGGGGATGGCTCGGCTGGCGCGCTGGTTCTATCCGGCCTTCGGCGCGGCCTCGGCCCAGACTCCGGCGCGGCTGATGGCCGCGCGCGAAACCAAGAGAGGGGGAGAAACGCCGGGCGCCGGCGCGGCGGTCATCACGCGCACCCGGACGCAGACCAAGCGGCCGAACATGTATCGCGTGCTGTTGCTGAACGACGACTACACGCCGATGGAATTCGTGATTTCAATTCTGCAGGCGTTCTTCAACAAGGACGCCCAGGAGGCGACGCAGATCATGCTCCAGGTGCACCACAACGGCGTCGGCGAGTGCGGCGTCTACACCTATGAGATCGCGGAGACCAAGGTGTCGCAGGTGATGGACCACGCGCGTAAGAATCAGCACCCCCTTCAATGCATCATGGAAAAGAAGTGAAAGGCGCCCGATGCCGATTTTCTCCCGCGCGCTCGAAAAGACCCTCCGTCGGGCGCTCTCCCTCGCCAATGAGCGCCGTCACGAATATGCGACGCTCGAGCATCTGCTGCTGGCGCTGATCGACGACGTCGACGCGGCGGCGGTGCTCAGGGCCTGCGGCGTCGACCTCGACGGGCTGCGCAAGACCGTCGTTCACTATCTCGATACGGAGCTCGAGAACCTCGTCGTCGACAGCCAGGAAGAGGCCAAGGCGACGAACGGCTTCCAGCGCGTCGTGCAACGGGCGGCGTTCCACGTCCAGTCGTCGGGTCGCGAGGAGGTGACCGGCGCCAACGTGCTGGTCGCGATCTTCGCCGAGCGCGAGACGCACGCGGCATATTTCCTGCAAGAGCAGGATATGACCCGCTACGACGCGGTCAACTACATCAGTCACGGGATCGCCAAGCGTCCGGGTCACGCGGATCCCTCGCGCCTGCCGCGCGGGACCGATGAAGAGCATGAGTCGCGCGATTCCAAGGAGTCGAAGGACAACTCGGATTCAAAGAAAAAGGAAGGCGCCTTGGAAGCATATTGCGTCAACCTCAATCGGAAGGCGCGAGAGGGGCGCATCGATCCGCTCATCGGCCGCGATGCCGAGGTTCAGCGCACGATCCAGGTGCTGTGCCGCCGGCAGAAGAACAATCCGCTACTGGTCGGCGACCCCGGAGTCGGCAAGACGGCGATCGCCGAGGGCCTGGCGCGCAAGATCGTCAACTCGGACGTGCCCGAGGTGCTCGCCGAATCGACCGTGTTCGCGCTCGACATGGGCGCGCTTCTCGCTGGCACCCGCTATCGCGGCGACTTCGAGGAGCGCCTGAAGCAGGTGATGAAGGAGATCGAGCAGCACAAGGATGCGATTCTCTTCATCGACGAAATCCACACCGTCATCGGCGCCGGCGCCACCTCGGGCGGCGCCATGGACGCGTCGAACCTGCTCAAGCCGGCCTTGGCGCAGGGAACCCTTCGCTGCATCGGTTCAACCACTTACAAGGAATACCGGCAGTACTTCGAGAAGGACCGGGCGCTCGTCCGGCGGTTCCAGAAGATCGACGTCAAGGAGCCGAGCGTCGCCGACGCGATCGAGATCCTCAAGGGCCTCAAGCCCTATTTCGAGGAGTTCCACAAGCTGCGCTATACCGGCGAAGCGGTGAAGGCCGCAGTCGAGCTGTCGTCGCGCTACATCCACGACCGCAAGCTGCCCGACAAGGCGATCGACGTTATTGACGAGACGGGCGCCTCGCAGATGCTGGTGCCGGAGCCCAAGCGAAAGAAGACGATCGGGGTCAAGGAGATCGAGGCGACCGTCGCCTCGATGGCGCGCATCCCGCCGAAGTCGGTCTCGAAGGACGATACCGAGGTGCTCCAGCATCTCGAGGAGACCCTGAAGCGCGCCGTCTACGGCCAGGACGAAGCGGTCGCGGCGCTGGCGTCGGCGATCAAGCTCGCTCGCGCCGGCTTGCGCGACCCGGAGAAGCCGATCGGCTGCTACCTGTTCTCCGGCCCGACCGGCGTCGGCAAGACCGAGGCCGCGCGCCAGCTCTCGCTCAGCCTGGGACTGGAGCTGATCCGATTCGACATGTCGGAATATATGGAGCGCCATACGGTCTCGCGCCTGATCGGCGCGCCTCCCGGCTATGTCGGCTTCGATCAGGGCGGCCTGTTGACCGACGCGATCGATCAGCATCCCCACTCGGTTCTGCTGTTGGACGAGATCGAGAAGGCGCATCCCGATCTGTTCAACATCCTTCTGCAGATCATGGATCACGGCAAATTGACCGACCACTCGGGCAAAGCCATCGACTTCCGCAATGTGATCCTGATCATGACCACCAACGCGGGCGCGCGGGATCTCGCCGGGGCCGCCTTCGGCTTCCACAAGTCGAAGCGCGAGGGAGACGACCGCGAAGCGATCGACCGGCTGTTTGCGCCCGAGTTCCGCAACCGGCTCGACGCGATCGTGCCGTTCGCGCGCCTGCCGGAGTCCGTCATCGCCCGGGTCGTCGACAAGTTCATCCTCCAACTCGAGGCTCAGCTCAGCGACCGCAACGTCACGATCGAGCTGACCGACGAAGCGCGCGAATGGTTGGTCAAGAATGGCTATGACGAATCGATGGGCGCGCGCCCGATGGCGCGAGTGATCCAGACCCAGATCAAGACGCCGCTTGCCGACGAAGTGCTGTTCGGACGATTGAAGAGCGGCGGCGTGGTCAAGGTCGTGGTCACGGCCGACGAGACGGGTACAAAGAAGCTCAGCTTCGTCTATCCGGAAGGTCCGGCCCAACCACGGCTCGAGCGCGACCTCATCGTCGCCGCCGGCGCGCGACGTTCGCGTAAGCGCGTTGAGCCCGCCGATTCTGGCCCGGCCGACAAGGAGCCTGCTCCGGAGACGCCGTAGGCGGCCCCGACTCGGGTTCCGAAAGGCCGCATGTTCCGCTCGGAAGCTCGTGCGACCTGAGTGCGCTTGGACGATACGAGTCTGAACTCAGTTCTTGTGTGGCGCCGCCGGGTCATTTTCGCGTCCCATCCCACCTTGCTGGGGCAGGTGGCCGGAGGCCGGATGGGGGTCGGCAACCGCCGCGACGCCTGCCGGATTGCACCAGCGTCGCCGCGAGCTTGTAAACGCGCGCCCTGCTTTCCACACCCCATCCGTCGGCCTTCGGCCGACAGCTTCCCCGCTCCGCGAAGAAGGGGGGCGCTGCACGTCGAGATGTGTGAATGCCGCCAGTCATACGCGGCGTGACTGGACGCGACTCGCGACTCGATGCGCCGCCCGGCGGACAAAAAAGAACCGGAGGAAAGTTGCCTTTCCTCCGGCCAAAATCAGTTCAGATCGGAGCGCTGAGCGCTCAGAACTTGTAGTTCACGAGAGCGCGGAAGATCGATGCGTTGTAGTCGATCTTGGCGGTCGCGAAGGTGTTGGGGAAGAAGAACGCGGCGTCGGAGTTCGGGTTCGCCAAGATTTTGTTACTGCCGAGGTCGGCGTAAAGATATTCAGCGCCGATGGTGATGTTGTTGGTGAGCGCGTATTCAACACCCGCTCCGATCGTCCAGCCGACGCGAGTGGAACTGGGGCTGCCGCCATAAAAGATGCCATTGTTATTGTCAAAGATGCTGAAGTGCGAGCTGCCGCCGCCGTAAGCGACGCCGCCCGTGCCATAGATCATCAGACGGTTGTCGGGGGTGACGACGAAGCCGACCTTGCCGCGCGTCGTTCCCAACCAATCCAGGCTCGCCTTGGCGTTCACGTTGAGTTCGTCGCCGAGAAAGGGCCCAGCCCCGCCAAAGGGGGCGCTGGTGGAATTGAAGGTCTTGCTCAGGGTCGTCCCGTCGAAGTCGGTTACGATGCCGAGCACGAACGCCCCGGTCTGCCAATTGTAGCCAGCCTGGCCGCCGCCGATGAATCCGCTCTGCCCGTTTCCAATCCCGCCGGGAAATGAGCTGTTAAGGAAATCGCCGGCGACAGGGTCAAAAAGCGTCACCGAACGGCTGCCGCTGGTGATGATCCCGCCGGCGTTAAGACCGACATAGAACCCGGTCCAGGTGAAGGGCGGCGGCACAAAGACCGGCGCCGGCGCCTCTTTCCTGGTCGGAAGGTCGGCGGCCTGTGCAGCGACTGCTCCCGCGGCCATCAGCGCCGCGATTGCGACCCCTTTGAGCCAATTTTTGATCATTTGCTGTCTCCGTGTTGATACGCGACGCCATACGCAACCCGCGCGCGCCCCGCCGCTAATAACAATACCGAGACTATACGGTTCGGTTCCGGCCCTGTCCACCCTCGCTTATGGAATCGGCTGAATTTGCGGGCGGATGTGGCAGAATCGCCACAGATTTGGCAACGCTTCGTTAACCATCTTCATCTATTCGCTACCAGACTGGCGAGCAGCACCGCGATGACGCCGGTCAAGAAT
>Ga0302314_10020687_pt1 | contig 10871 bp, 8 predicted proteins | sample III_Palsa_N2_3_FD_200533 | JGI IMG/M metagenome (GOLD analysis project Ga0302314, IMG submission 200533) | Peat permafrost microbial communities from Stordalen Mire near Abisko, Sweden - III_Palsa_N2_3 | ecosystem: Environmental > Terrestrial > Soil > Palsa > Peat permafrost | place: Sweden... | reverse complement strand
ACCTCCATCCAGAAATGGAGCATGTAGTAGTAGAGCGGCGGCGCACCGTCGTGCTTGACGGAGTTGGCGATCTGGCCGAGGGGGAGTTGGGCCCGGTTGACGGTCAGGGCTTCATCGAGCCACTCGGCCGAGTGGGTGTAGAAGCGGAGGAACACGCCGGCAGCCACCACGACCGCCAGGCCCACCGCCACCACCGTCCGTCCCCGGCTCGACAGTGCCGGGACGTGGTCGTACTCCCGGGAAAGCGCCTCAGACATGGGCGACATGGTAGGGCACCGTGCTCGGAACCCCCATTCGGGGAGGAGGGTGGGTGGATGGGCCTATTTTTGAAAACACCCTGTTCACCGGGGTGTGAGACCGGGAGCGGCTGTCGATGCGGACCGGAACCTTCCGTATATGTCATTCAGAACCATTCACCATCGCGTTAATCAACCAACCGGTTAATTAACGCGATGGTGAATGGTTTGCAATTCAACTACCGGGACGGAGACGTCGTGTGCTCCCGCAAATACCACTGCAGCGGCGGTGTCCAACGTGACGTCACATCAGCACGAGGCGACGAGGGCGCGTCGGTGACATGAAGATCCGATGTCGGAGGTGTGGGCCTCAGGCGGGTGGGTAGGGCAATTAGTTGACGGTGCCGGTGCGAAGTTCGCACCCGACTTCAGTCGTCGCCCAGCCCATGAGGAGAGCGCTCATGCAACGCATGTATGGAATCGACCCGATGTTCATCTATTCCGAGACTCCCGAGTCGCCCATGGAGGTTTCGTTCACCTGCGTCTTCGATCCGGCGTCAGCACCGAACGGCTATTCGTTCGATGCGGTGCGCCAGCACATGGCCCAACGGCTTCCGGAAATCCCTCTGCTTCGGCGCCGGCTCATACCGGTCCCACTGGGACTCGACCACCCGCGCTGGGTCGACGATCCCGACTTCGACCTCGACAACCACCTCCATCGCACTCGCCTGGCCGATCCGAGCGGCGACCTCTCCCTGAGTGACATGACGGCCGGCATCATGTCGAATCCACTTTGCCCGGGCCAGCCGCCCTGGGAGTTCCACGTGGTGGAGGGACTCGACGATGGCCAGGTGGCCGTCATCGCCAAGATGCACCACTCCGCTATTGACGGGGTGTCCGGGACGCGGCTCATGGCGCAGCTGTTGGACATCACCCCCCAACCTGAACTGACACCGCCGCCCCAGGCTTGGGACCCGCCGCCCCCACCGTCGGCCATCCGGATGGTGACCGATTCATTGCCGAACCTATTGGGCAACCCGGTCCGCTATGTGCGCGCTGCCCACGAGATCGGCAAGGCCACGGTTCGACTGGCCCGCCACGCGGTGACGCAAGGCACGGCATCGCTGTCCGTACCGCTTGGCGCGCCGGCGCAATTCGACCACCCCATGCAGTCGGCCCGATCGGTCTCTTTCGTCGAGCTGCCGCTGAGCGAAGTGCGTCAGCTCAAGGAACACGCGGGGGTCACGCTCAATGATGTGGTGCTGGCGGTGTGCTCGGGAGCGCTGCGCAACTACCTCGACCGGCACCAAAGCCACTGCGCCGACCCCCTGGTGGCCGTCGTGCCGGTTTCGGTACGCGGGCTGCACGAGTCGGACGCAATGGGCAACCGGCTGTCAGCCATGTTCGTGGGGTTGGCCAGCGACCGCAAGGAGCCAATGGACCGGCTGCACGGGGTGGCTGACTCCAGCCGTTCGGCCAAGGCACAGGAGCGGGCGGTGGGATACGGCGACCTGGTGGCCGCCGTATCGGAGGCGCTGCCTCCAGCCGTTGCCCGCGCCGCCTTCCGTCTGGTGGCCCGGGCCGGCGCGGTCCGACGCCTGCGGCCCGGCAACCTCGTGGTGTCCAACGTACCGGGACCGCAATTCCCGCTCTACTTCGCCGGCATGCGCATGGTCGGGGCCTACCCGATTGGCCCGGTGGTCGATGGGGTCGCCCTGAACATCACCGTGCAGAACTACCTGGACTCGCTGTTCGTGGGACTCAATGCCTGCCCGGCGGTCGTGCCCGATATTGCTGAGCTGGCCACCCTGGTTCGCCAAGAGCTGCACGATCTGGTGACGGCCTCGGGCGGCACCAGGACCCCCCTGTTCATTGAGCCCGATCAGGACCACATCTCGTCGTCGAGCCTCAATTTCGGCGTGCCCGCCCTCGTGTAACGCCCCTGACCAGGGCTCGGTGAACACCTCCTGGGCGTTCACGTAGGCTGTCTCCCCTGGAGAGGTGCGAGAGCGGCCGAATCGGATTCACTGCTAATGAATTGACCTGGGTAACCGGGTCCGAGGGTTCAAATCCCTCCCTCTCCGCTCGGGGGCCGTTCGCTGAGAGCGTTCGGACGTGGGTGCTCGCCGTTGGCGGGCACACCGTGCATCGCTCACGGCGGTGGTCCCGGCTTGTCATGAGGAGTGTGCGTGGACGAGGGTCGGTACTGGCTACAGACCTTGGGCTGTCCCAAGAACCAGGTGGATTCGGACAAGCTTGAGGGGCTGTTGTCGCGACAGGGCTACGCCCGCGCCGACGGTCCGGGCGAAGCCGATCTGGTGGTGGTCAACACCTGCGCCTTCATTGAGGCAGCCCGCCAGGAGTCCATTGACACCGTCCTAGAGCTGTCGGACCAGCGCCGACCCGGCGCCCGCCTGGTGGTGACCGGTTGCATGGCCGAGCGCTACGGCGACGAATTGGCTGAGGCGTTGCCCGAGGTGGACCTGGTGGCCGGATTCGGCGTGGAGCTGACCATCGCTTCCACCCCGGTGACCCTCACCCTGGGCCCCCGCCCCCGCCCGGCCCAGGGTTTCGACCTGCTGGAATTGCCGCGGCCGGCATCGGAGGTCCCGTGGGCGTACGTGAAGGTGGCCGAGGGTTGCGATCGCATCTGCGGCTTCTGCGCCATCCCGTCCTTCCGCGGCAAGCAGCGCTCGCGCAGCACCGACGACGTCATGGCCGAGGTGGATCGCCTGGCCGAGGGCGGCGCCGCGCCCGATGGCTCCCCGGCTCCGCCCCTGCGCGAAATCGTGCTGGTGGCTCAGGACCTGGCCTCCTACGGTCGGGACCGCTCCCGCCCGGGTGAGCGGGTAAAGGCCGGACGCTCGCCGATCGCCGCCCTGACGAGAGCGATCTCGGCCCGGGTCGAACGGACACGCCTGCTCTATCTGTACCCGTCCGGGCTCACCGACGAGTTGATCGGCGCCGTCATAAGTACGGGCGTGCCCTACTTCGACCTCTCCCTCCAACACGTCTCCCGACCGATGCTGGCCCGCATGCGCCGGTGGGGTGACGGCGACCGCTTCCTGCGCCGCATCGCCGACATCAGAGCGGCCGACGAGCAGGCCACCTTCCGATCGTCCTTCATCCTGGGTTACCCGGGCGAGACCGAGCGCGACCACGATCTGCTGCTCGAATTCCTGGAAGCGGCCCAGCTTGATTGGGCCGGGTTCTTCTCCTTCTCCAACGAGGCCGGCACTCATGCCTCGACCCTGCCCGATCAGGTGCCCCCCGAACTGGCGCTCGAGCGCCTGCGTGAGTGCACCGAGCTCCAGGACTCCATCACCGCCGCCCGGCGCGACCTGCTCGTGGGCCAGGTCCGCCAGGTCCTGGTCGATTCGCCGGGGCGGGGGCGCACGGTGCACGAAGCACCCGAAATCGACGGCGTCGTGTACCTGCCAGCCGATACGGTGGCCGGCGAGCTAATGGATGTCATGGTGACCAGCGCCGAGGGGCCCGACCTGCACGCCGTACGGGTGCACCCAGTCGCATGAGCGAAGCCGAGGCCGAGGCCCGGCAATTCACCTTTGGGCCATCGGCCCTGGCCACGCCGGCCAACCTGGTGACCGTGGCCCGGTTGCTGGCCGCGCCGATCTTCGTGGTCATGATTGTGGTCTGGGGCGCCACCTGGTTCAACCTGGTGGTGGGCTTCCTGGTCGCCTGCAGCGACGGCGTCGACGGCTACATCGCCCGCCGGCAGGGCACCACCCGTTCGGGTGCCTTCCTGGACCCATTGGCCGACAAGGCCGTCGTCCTGGGTGCCTTCGGTGCCCTGGCTGCCGAGGGTCGCCTGCCCTGGCTCCCGGTCATCCTCATCGCCATCCGGGAAATAGGGATGCAGCTCTACCGCTCCTGGGTCGGTCGCCGAGGGGTGTCCATCCCGGCCCGGAACTCGGCCAAGCTCAAGACCTTCGTGCAGGACCTGTCCATCGGCGCCTGCCTGGCTCCGCCACTGGTGCACCATCACGACGTGACCCTGACCATCGTGTGGGTGGCCACCGCCCTGACCATCTACACCGGGCTGCAGTACCTCATCGATGGCCGGCGCGCCGCCCAGAAGGCTGCCCCATGAGAGTCGAGATCGTGGCCGTGGGCACCGAACTGCTCCTGGGCCAGATCGCCGACACCAACTCGGCCTGGTTGGGCGACCGGCTGGCCGCCAACGGGGTGACCTCGCACTTCCATCAGGCCGTGGGCGACAACCACGAGCGCATCACGCTGGCCTTCCGCACCGCATTGGCCCGCAGCGACGGCATCATCGTCTGCGGCGGCCTCGGCCCCACGCAAGATGACATCACCCGCGAGGCCATCGCCGACGTCATGAGCGTCGAGCTCGTCAGAGACCAGGCCATCGTCGATGTCATCGCCGGCTTCTTCCAGTCCCGAGGCCGGACCATGTCGGCCAACAATGCCCGCCAGGCCGACGTGCCCCAGGGCGCCAGCATTATTCCGCAGCGCACCGGCACCGCGCCGGGCCTCATCTGCCCGTTGGGCAACAAGGTCATTTACGCCGTCCCCGGCGTCCCCTACGAGATGGCCGAGATGTTCGACCGGGCCATCCTGCCCGACCTGCGCGCCCGCATGGCGGCCGCCGGCGAGGAGAGCGTCATCGTGAGCCGGGTGCTGCGCACCTGGGGGGCCAGCGAGTCGGGACTGGCCGAGTCGCTACAGGGCCGCATCGATGCGCTGGATCAGGCCGGCACGGTCACGCTGGCGTTTCTCGCCTCCGGCATGGAAGGCATCAAGGTGCGGATCACGGCCAAGGCGCCCACGGAGGCCGAGGGGCTGGCGCTGCTGGACCAGGAAGAGCAATCGGTCCGCCGCACCATCAACGCCGCCCTGGGCGACATCGTGTTCGGCGTGGACGACGAGTCCATGGAAGTTGGCGTGGCGGCGCAGCTGCAGTCCCGCCGGCTGACCCTGGGCGTGGCCGAATCACTCACTGGCGGCCTGATCGCTTCCCGCCTGGTCAATGTGCCCGGCGCCTCCGGCTGGTTCAGGGGCGGCGTGGTGGCCTACCACGAACAGGTGAAATTCGATGTCCTCGGTGTGCCCACCGGACCGGTGGTCACCGAAGCGGCGGCGGCGGCCATGGCCGAGGGGGTGCGCCGGGTCACCGGATCCGAGATCGGCCTCGGGATCACCGGCGTGGCCGGTCCAGACGACCAGGAAGGGGTGGCCCCCGGCACCATTTTCGTCGGCCTGGCCCTGCCCGACCGGACCGAGACCCGGGAGCTCAAGCTGCCCGGCGACCGGGAGCGGGTGCGCCAGTACGGGGCCATTTCCGCCCTTGACCTGCTGCGACGGGCCCTCATCGCCCTGCCTGGTTAGGTCCGCTTTCTCACAGGACGTCCACAGCGGGGCCACACTGGGGGGAAAACTGGTGGTGCGAATGTGTGCGCCAGGGAGGTTTCCAACTTGAAGACCGAGAGTGGACCGCGTGTGCTTGTCGTGGACGACGAGCCATCCATCGTCGATGCAGTGGCCACGTCACTGCGTTACGAGGGCTTTACCGTCGATGAGGCCGTGACCGGGCGTAGCGCGTTATCGCGGGCCCAAGAGGACGCACCGGACCTCGTGATCCTCGATGTGATGCTGCCCGACCTCGACGGCCTCGAGGTCACCCGGCGCCTGCGGGCCGACGGCATCCGGGTCCCGGTCCTGTTCCTCACCGCCCGCGACACACTCCAGGACAAGCTGGCCGGTCTCACCATCGGCGGCGATGACTACGTCACCAAGCCCTTCGCACTGGCTGAGCTGATCGCCCGGGTGCACGCCATCCTGCGTCGCACCGGCTACGAGCCGGACGATGACGGCATACTGCGTTTCGCCGACCTCGAACTGGACGAGAACGCCCATGAGGTTCGGCGGGGCGGCAACGACATCCAACTCACGGCCACCGAGTTCAACCTGCTGCGTTACTTCCTCCTCAACCCGCGCCATGTGCTCTCAAAGTCGCAGATTCTCGATCACGTCTGGCACTACGACTTCGGTGGTGACGGCAACGTGGTGGAGACCTACGTCAGTTACCTGCGCAAGAAGCTCGAGAAGCATGGACCGCCACTCATCCACACCATTCGTCTCGTCGGCTACACACTGAGAGAGGCTGATACGAGCTTCGGGTCGTCGTAGGTGTCGCTCCGCCTCCGCCTCCTGGTCGCGGTGGGCGCGATTGCACTGGTCGCCCTGGTGGTGGCCGACTTCGCCACCTATTCGGCCTTGCGCTCATCGCTTTATAAGCAAGTCGACCAGAGCCTGGCCCAGAACCCGCTTCGGCTGACCCATTTCCTTGAGGACGGCTCGTGCCCCTCGCCCCAGGGGAGCGACTTTGGGTCCGGAGGCCCAGGAAACAGTGGCGGCGCCGGTCCGGGTGGAGGCGCCGACGGTCTGGGCGGCTTCCCCTTCATCGAGATCCGCACCACTTCGGGATCTGTGGTCGGTCAACAGTGTCCGGCGTATGTCGGCACTCACGCCTACAGCCCGCAACTGCCCGCTCACATCACGGGCCTGGACAGTCAGGCCAACGGATCACCCGTCACCTACTTCACTGCCAACGCGACGCAGAGCAGTGGTCCGGCGTTTCGGGTCCAGGTCACTGAGGCCACTGCGGTCAATCAGCAGACGAATGCCAGCGAGCCAGTGCTGGTTGTGGTGGCCGAGCCACTGACGGCCACCAACAACACGCTGCACAACCTGCTCCTCATTGAACTGGCGGTGACTGCCGCCGCGCTGGTACTCGCCCTCACGGGCGGCTGGTGGTTGGTCCGTCTGGGCCTGCGCCCACTCGAAGCCGTCGAACGAACGGCCGACTCCATTGCGGCCGGCAACCTGGACCAGCGGGTTCCCGGTGCCGACGACACCACCGAGGTGGGCCGGTTGGCTCGTGCCCTCAACGTGATGCTCGAGCGCATTGAGTCTGCCTTCTCGGCCCGTCTTGCTTCAGAGGCTCGGCTCAAGGAATCGGATCGCCACCTCCGCCAATTCGTGGCCGACGCCTCGCACGAACTACGCACGCCCATTGCTGCCGTGTCGGCCTACGCCGAACTGTTCGAGCGTGGTGCGGCTACCAAGCAGGATGACCTCCCGCGGGTGATCTCTGGCATCCGCAACGAGACGGCCCGCATGGACCGTCTGGTCAACGACCTCCTCACCCTGGCCCGGCTCGACGAAGGTCTCCCGCTCCAGATTGTTGACACCGAGTTGGTGGGCCTGGTGGCTGAAGCCGTCCACACGGCCACCACGGTCGGCCCCCAATGGCCGGTCCAGTTCACGGCCTCGCATCCTGTCGAGGTCAAGGCCGATCCGGTCCGCCTGCGTCAGGTGATCGACAACCTGCTGGCCAACGTGCGGGCGCACACGCCCGAAGGCACCGCCACCACGGTCCACGTCGACCAGACCGGCGCCATGGCGCAGATCGTCGTACGTGACGCCGGGCCCGGCATGGAATCCGGCGACGCGGCACGGGTATTCGAGCGCTTCTACCGAGCCGACGCGGCGCGCACCCGCACCCACGGCGGCGCCGGCCTCGGGTTGTCCATCGTGGCGGCCATCGTGACTTCCCACGGCGGGACCGTGTCGGCCGTGTCCTCACCCGGGCAAGGCATGGCGGTCACCGTGCGCCTACCGGTAGTGGAGCAGATGATCGAAGAACCCAGCGCGACGACATGAGGCGCCCTCGACTCTGGCGGCTCATCATCGGCGGGGTCGTGTTGCTGGTGCTGGTCTTCGTGGGCGGCCCCTTCGTGTACATCCACTTCATTGAGGGACCGGCGCCCAAACCGCTGAGCTTGCCCAGCACGCACACCGGTACCACCACCAAGAGCGCGGCGGCATTCCCCACCGGCACCTGGCATGCCACCTCGTCTTCGGTGGTCGGCTACCGGGTCAACGAGGTCTTGTTCGGTCAGAACAACGTGGCGGTAGGCCGCACCCATGAGGTGAATGGCACCATCGCCTTGCAGGGCACGACGGTAGCGACCGCCAAGTTCGTGGTGCAGATGGCCAGTGTGCACAGTGATGAGAGCCAACGCGACAACCAGTTCGACGGACGGATCATGGACGTGTCCACTTATCCGACATCGACGTTCACGCTTTCCTCACCGATTCATCTCGGTGCGTTGGCGGCGGGCGCCACGGCCACGACGACGGCCGATGGGAACCTGACCCTGCGCGGCCAGACCCATCCGGTGTCATTCACCGTCACGGCCCGCTATGGCACCGGCGTGATCGACATCAGCGGCTCCATTCCGATCACCTTCGCCACCTGGGACATACCCAATCCCGGTTTCGGCAACGCCATCACCACCGACAGTCACGGCATTCTCGAATTCCTCCTCGTGCTGGGAAAATCCGCAACCTCGTAGCGATCGATTTCACATCGGAGGCACAGCGCAGGCTCACCGGCTCCGGAATCGGCACCAGCACCATGTGAGGCATGACAGCACTCATGAACACCGACGGCCACATTGACGTGCGACGTCCCCCGGTCGACGTGGAGATCGTTGTCCCGGTCTACAACGAGGCGATCCAGTTGGCCGAGCGCATCACCACGCTCCGACGTTTCCTGGACGACTCGTTTCCGTTCAGTTCGATGGTCACCATTGTCGACAACGCCAGCACCGATGACACCTTCGCCGTCGCCACACGGCTGGCGGACACCGTGCCCGGCGTCGCCGCCCTGCATCTTCCCCGCAAGGGGCGCGGCCATGCGTTGCGCAGCGCCTGGTCCACCAGTGCCGCACCGGTGGTGGCGTACATGGACGTCGACCTCTCCACCTCGTTGTCGGCCCTCGTCCCGCTGGTGGCACCACTCCTCTCCGGCCATGGGGACGTCGCCATTGGCACCCGCCTGGGCCGAGGGGCCCGGGTGGTGCGGGGGCCCAAGCGTGAGTTGATCTCGCGGGCCTACAACCTGATCCTCAAGGTGTCGTTGCACGGTCGATTCACCGACGCCCAATGCGGCTTCAAGGCCGTCCGGCGCGAGGCGGTGCAGCAGCTGCTCCCGCTCATCGAAGACGAGGAATGGTTCTTCGATACGGAACTGCTCGTCACCGCGGAGCGGCTCGGCCTGCGCATCAGCGAGGTGCCGGTCGAGTGGGTGGACGATCCCGACTCTCGGGTCCACATTGTGCAGACGGCGCTGAGTGATCTGCGCGGGGTGTGGCGGATGTCCCACGGCCGTGGGCGTGACCTCACTCGTCGCCCGCGGACCGGGTCAACGGACCCGCAGGCGACCTCCGACGAGCTCATGCGCTTCGCCGGCGTGGGTGCCATCAGCACCCTGGGCTACCTGTTCCTGTTGATCGCCTGGCGGCCGTTGTTCGGCACCTACGGAGCCAACGCGGTGGCCCTGGCCATCTGCACCTTGTTCAACCTGGCCGCCGGTGGCTTGTTCGGCATGAGCCTGGGCATGACCACGCTGGCCCTGCTGGCTGCCCGCACCATTGCCCCGGCCTCCCTGCCACTTGACCTCGTCGCCGTGACGGTGGCCAACGCGGTCGCTGCCGTTCTTCGATTCGCCGTACTGCGGGGTTGGGTCTTCCGACCCACCGCCGTCCATCAATCCATCAATCCGGAGGCTTCCCGATGACCGATCTCATCCACCCCACGTCCGAGGGAAGCGTCGGGTTGCTGTCGCCACCCGACATGGTGCTCGACCCGTTCGTTCCCGCGGACGGCGGGACGACGATTGAACCCCCGCCGCACCGCGGCCGTCTGGCCCGATTCGTGCGTGGGCGCGAGGTTGACCCGGCCTGGGTCCGCCCGGCGTTGCTGACCCTGCTGGGTCTCACCGCCATCCTCTACCTGTGGGACCTTGGTGCCTCGGGTTGGGGCAACTCCTTCTACTCGGCCGCCGTGCAGGCGGGTACCAAGAGCTGGAAGGCCTTCTTCTTCGGCTCGTCGGACTCCTCCAACTTCATCACCGTCGACAAACCCCCGGGCGCACTGTGGATCATGGAGATCTCGGCCCGCATCTTCGGCCTCAACTCATGGAGCGTCCTGGCCCCTCAGGCTCTCGAGGGTGTGGCCACGGTAGGCCTGGTCTATCTGACCGTCCGGCGCTGGTTCACCGCTCAGGCGGCCCTGCTGGCCGGTGCCGTGGTGGCCCTGACGCCGGTGGCCGCCCTGATGTTCCGCTTCAACAATCCCGATGCGCTGCTGGCGCTGCTGCTCACCGGATCCATGTATGCGCTCACGCGGGCGCTGGAGCGGGCACAGACAAAGTGGATGGTGCTGGCCGGCACCCTGGTCGGCTTCGGCTTCATCACTAAAATGATGCAGGCCTTCCTGATCCTTCCGGCCTTGGTCATCGTCTACATGTTGGCTGCACCGACCGGCTTCTGGCGGCGGACGCGGCAGTCTGTCTATCTCGGTCTGGCGACCCTGGTCGGCGGCGGTTGGTGGGTGGCCGTGGTGGCTTTGACCCCGAAGGCGGACCGTCCCTACGTCGGAGGTTCGACCAACGACAGTATCTTCAACCTCATCTTCGGGTACAACGGGTTCGGCCGCCTCAGCGGTAGCGAGACGGGCAGCGTCGGCGGAGGCACCACCAGCGGCAGCATGTGGGGCCCGACGGGACTGACCCGTCTGTTCAAT
>Ga0302314_10020684_pt1 | contig 10872 bp, 16 predicted proteins | sample III_Palsa_N2_3_FD_200533 | JGI IMG/M metagenome (GOLD analysis project Ga0302314, IMG submission 200533) | Peat permafrost microbial communities from Stordalen Mire near Abisko, Sweden - III_Palsa_N2_3 | ecosystem: Environmental > Terrestrial > Soil > Palsa > Peat permafrost | place: Sweden... | reverse complement strand
AGCACCTGGGCGATGTCATCGACTGGGAGCAAGTGGCGTTCGCCGATGTCGTGGTGATGAACAAGGCCGATCTGTTCGCGGAGGAAGCACTCGAATTGCTCAGGCAGGCGGTCCGCGCCCTGAACCGTACCGACGCGGTCATCACGCTACTAATTTACGCTTCCCACAGATTCCCTGCTGGGTGCACGACGATTCTCATTGGCGACGCTCTCGAACTCGAGCCCGAACTGCTCAGCGACGCCCCTCACGATCACGAACACGACACTTCGATCCGGTCCTGCGCGCTAGTCGAAAGCGGTGCACTCGACCCGGACTGGTGGATAAATCAACTCGTGGAACAGCACTCCACCGACGCCTTTGCGGCCGCAATCGGAAGAGGCGCCTCGCTCTATCGTCCATACTGGCGCGAGCCATCAGGACGGGAATGATCTTCGGCGTGATCGAAGCGCTGACTGCTGTGGCCGGATGGTTCCTTGGCAAAGCAGCCGCTCAATATGTCTCCGCATGGGATCACTGGATCGCGTTCACTGCTGATCGTCCCTGGCGCCCGCATGGTCTTCAACTGCGTGATCGCCAAAGAAGTCGAAGAGAAGAAGCCCCCGACCCATTCGTTCTGGTTGCTTGCACTTAATGTTGGTCGTGAATGGAAAGAATGCTCTCGAGCAGACCTGCGACCTTAGCACTCACTTCACGTACTCCGTCACTCCGCGCCCTGCCACCGGCCTAATCCAACCTGCAGGCGCTTGCCGCAAGCCCGGTCGGCCGCTTATGACATCGCGTCAGCGCCTCGCGTACCGCCTCGTCGTATAACCGGTTGCGCCCGCGTCCCCTTTCCTGCGCCGGGCGGCTCCCGCAGCAGCCGGATGGCGTGCTCACGGTGATACCCGGCCAGAGCCACGAACTCGTTCGAGAATCCTGATCCGGTCGCAGAACGTCGCGCTTCTATACCGCAATTGCCATGCTGAGACCGACTCCTTGCGTGTCGTCATGCTGATTTGCCTCGTCACCTCGTGCCGCTCCCGTCGGACAATCCGACGGGTTGCAAACTACGTGAGGCAACAGATCAGCGCGAGTTGCAATTCTGATGAGTCAATGCGCGCTCAGATCAAATCGACGGGACGCCCCACACAGATCGTGTGCGTCGCCTATCAAGGTCTGGTTAGCGAAAGGTAAGCCGCGACCTCTTCAATCTGCGTGTCGCTCAGCATCGCCGCGACCGCCGTCATCGTTCTTGGTGCCGGTACTTTCCCCTTGGCGCGTGCCTGAAATTCGTGTAACCGGGCGACGACAAACGCCGCCGGCTCGCCCGCGATGCCTGGAAAGCGCGCGCCGTTGCCTTTTCCACCCGCCGCATGACAGCTGAAGCAGCCCACGACGTCGGGCCCTGCACCCGTCTCGGCGAGTCGCTTTCCGGCGATCACTAGGCTCTGGGACGGTGGAGCTGCTCCCACGGCAAACGGCGGATTCTGCTGTGCAAAGAACATCGCCAACTTCTGTATATCGCTATCGGAAAGGTTGCGCGCGACCGCTTGCATGGCGTCACTCGCGCGCGTGCCTGCCTGCCTTGAACATTGCGAGTGCATGCGCAAGATAGTCCGGGTCCTTGCCAGCGAGTCGCGGCCCGCCGCTTACCGTGCCTGCACCCAGTGCACCGTGACATGTGCCACACGTCGTGATAGACGGTGGATTCGCATCGACGCCAGTATCCTGAACCTTCGCTGGGGACTGCGCATGACAGATGCCAGCGAGACCGAAGAGAGCCGCAACCGAAATCAAACGCAAGCCGTCGCGTGACTTGCGGGTATAACGTGAGTCGATCATAAACGTCTTCCCAATATTCTGCGAAAAATGGTGTTCGAACGTCGCTCATGGCGTCGACAGGCGTGGCCGGCTACCGGGTCAAATTGAGTGCTGATGAGACCGTCGGCGGGCCACTCATATCTGAATTCTGGCTGCGACGATGATGGAGATGGCGACGAACCACAACTCGATAGCGGTGAAGCGGGGGCATGTAATATTCGTCATCTTCCTCATGTCTCACGACAGAAACTTCATCATGTACTTATCCTCTCCCGTTACCGTGTGGCCTGTCGCATTGACGCACTCCCCCTATATCAGGGCTATTATGCGGAGCTCCGTCTTCCTAAGCCGACCAGGCGCGGGACAAGTGCCGGTCAGCCGAAACGGCTGACCGAATGGAAAGCTCCGTATCGGCAGGTTGCAATCGCTTCAGCGTCGGACTGTGAAACGGCCTGTGCGAACGCAACCGACCAACGGCCGCAGACATCGCGATAACGGATCGAATATATGTACATGGCAATCTCCCTATCTGTGAGTAGCGGGTGCGTTCGCCATCAACGGGGCCTTGGTGCCTTCGACGCCGATGCGGAAGGATTCATCTCCTTCCGGTCATTTGGCTAATGTCAGATTGCAAGTCCGCTGCACTCCGCGGTCATTTCGGCGAAACACGTTGCAAAGCAGACGGCGGTAATATTCGGCCAAAGGCTCAAGTGCTTCCGAACGTCCTCCTTCAACTCGCCGCATTCGTCCCAGCGATCCAATACACGGACCTGCAGCGGTCGGTTGTGCCACTTTTCGAACGCGTTCATGTCAGCAACCCTCATGTTGATCTGCGACGTCGATGGCGAAGAGGTTCGCGCCCATCCTCCGCAGTTCTGCGGACGCCGGATCATCTCGGCGCGGCTCGAGCAAATCTCTTGCGTTCTTCCTCATCGTCGACCTCACTGGATATAGATGCTGCCAAGTTCATGGCCAGGTGATACACGTTCTCATTCAACTAGGGGCGAACGCGTACTCGTCGTACGCATTGCTATCGATATAAACCCAGTTATGCAGAACGTTTGACATGGCTGACATTCAAATGAAATCGTTAAGGCCATGGAATCAGGATAGACGGGGGAATCCGAGAAAACTATTCTACGAACAGTCGCTGCAGTTCTACGTGGACATAGTGCGCTTATACGTTTGGATAGCTCGAGGCATCCAGGAAGCTAGTGTCCGAGTCTTAGCGACGATGTGGCGGGATCCGTTACCGGAAGCTCGTCATACGCAGGTGGGAGACATCCATTCCTAAGCAGGACCAATGCCCGTCGTTCGTAGAATGGTCCTTTGGCTTGCACATTTAACTTGGCTTTATCGTCAGTGCATTGGCGCGATGCAACATTGAGCTTAGTCGACAGACGTGAAACGGGGTCACGGGCTGACTACGTGGCTCACGGCCTGGTTCGCACGGATCACCGTGCTGGTGTTCAGTGTTGGCGGCGGCGTGCTGTATCATGCGCTAGCCCAGCAGGTCCGCGCGCAGGACGACTTCGACCCGGTGCTGAAAGCCCGCCATCTGCGCCGGCTGGCGATCGAGCTGGATTCGGTGCAAGGCATCCGCCTGAATGAATCGAGGCTCGACAGCCTCGTGCTCGGCAGTGAGGCTTTTCTTTGCGCGTGCAGGACTCAGGCGGGCAGGTAGCGTTTGAACGCAATCCCTCGCACTTCGCGATTGGCGACCTGCAGAAAGTGTAGCCGTCGAACCGTATCGTCGGGCACGATGTGCAGGAATGGCATACGACGGACGGCCTGACCATGCGGGGCATCGCCGCGAATATTGCGCTAGGTAACGGCTCCGTCGTCCATGCAGTGGTCGGGCGCGAGTGAGCGATCGCGAGGCGCTGCTCGCCAGCTACCGCGACACGCTCTACCTCACGACGCTGTGCGCGTTACTCGCCGCGGCGGCGCTACGCTGTCTCGCAGTACGCACGTCGCTGCGCCCGCTGCGCGACATTGCCGGCAGCGCCGCGCACGTGACGGTAGGCAAACTCGATACGCGCATTCCGTCCGGCCGCGTGCCGCGCGAACTCGAGGAGCTGGTCGATGCGCTGAGTTCGATGCTCGCGCGCCTCGAGGTCGGCTTCGAGCGGCTCTCGCAATTCACGTCCGTTCTCGCGCGCGACCTGCGCACGCCGCTTGGCAACATGCGCGGGGCGAGCGAAGTGGCGTTCGCGCGCTCTCGCTCGGCCGACGAATATCAGGCCGCGCTGGTATCGAATATTGAAGAGTGCGCGGTTGACTTTGCCGCGCGGGACAACTCCAGCGCGTGGCCGAATACTTCGAAGGCATCGCTGACGATGCGGACATTGCGATTCACGTCATGGCGAGCGGCCAGTTGCACGCGGACGTCGATCTGTTCCGCCGTGCCGTCAGCAATCTGCGGCGAACGCGCTGCGCTATACGCCGCACGGCGAGTTAGTCTCGATCACGGCACACGAGGCCCCCGATGGGGTCACTGTCACGGTCGCAATTCCGGCACCCCCATCCCGCCTGAACATCTGTCACGGCTTTTCGACCGCTTCTATCGCGCCGACGAATCGCGCAGCAATTCAGCCGGCTCGACCGGACTTGACTTGCCACCGTGCGGACCATCATCGAACTGCACGGCGGCAGCGCTAGCGTGGAGAGCAACGCGGCAACCACGCAGTTCCATTTGCACTTTCCACCGCGCTGAGCATTGGCAGGCCGCGTCAATTCGATGCGGTCCTGACGGTGGTGAGGCTGGCGACGCGATTGTCTATGTGCCGGGTCTGATATTCTGCGCGGTTGCGTGCGATCGTCTGCGGCGTCGGCGGGTAATCGTTGTTCGAGGTGGGAAGCAGTCCTTGCGCTTCGGCCTGAACCAGCTCGGCGCGGACCTCAGCGCGCGTCGTACCGGCGTTCGGCGAGGCAGAGGCCGATGGCGCGGCGCCGCCATCATCCGCGCTCTGCGCGAACGCCGCTTGACCGAATGAGAACATCGCGCCAATGAGAGTGGCGACCAAGGCATATCGAATGGGTTTCATGAGAAGCTCCTGAACAGGGTTGTGCCGGATTACGATTGCATTGCTGCCGGCCGGTTTCACGTAGCAGCGAGGCTACGAACCCATTCTGGGCCGCAGTGATTTGCACCGAGGTGACGCGTCCATGACGGATTTGTAATCTTGCATTGCGATGTGGCCGAACTCCCCCTTCTCGCGACGCGTCGTATTGCAGGCTGGTGCCTCTCTGCGTCACCGCCATGCCTTTGCGCATGCCATCAGCAAAGAAACGCGCGCATCGCAGTTATCCGCCGGGAATGCGCCCTCGGAATGCAGCGTTCTGCCGGCGAGCCGATGCTCCCACGTCGCCTTTCCGAACAGGGCGAACGGCACCGAGTAGAGCGCTCTGTGATGCTGGATGTGAGCGTCACGATGAACGGTGACTGTGGACCACGCGGCGAGCAGCGGCGGCAGATCGGGGAGCGCAGTCAACACCGGCTTCTCGATGGCGAACGCGCCAGTGGCTGCTCGCGTTTCGTTCCGTGTTCACGAACACTGGCTTCCTGCATGATCCATTCACGCAATTGCCGGTTGGCATCCGGCAGGTCACGCAACGTGCGCAGCGGCATGAAGGACTTCTTGATGTACTTGACTCCCGATTCAAAGACGCTTTTCTTCTGCGGGTCGTGCGGCGGACAGGTCCTGAAGCCGTATCCTTCAGCAAGGCCTGCATAGGAACGCTGGACCTCGGGGTCGTACATGCATGCCCTGATGATCGCGCATCGCGTTGTCGACGATGATCCGCCCGGGCAGCAGCCGAACCACTCGAAGGCGCGCCGGTGACAGGTCAGCCACGGCTCGACGGTCTGACCGAACACGAGTTCGACGTACTGTTGGCGCGTCCAGCATAGTCATGACGAAGAACCACGTCTTGAGCGCATGGCCTGATTCGTGGATGAGCGCGGGGCCGGCACCGAAGTCGACCTGCGCGGCATCGGCTAATCTGAAGGAGGCGGTAATCGGAAGGACATCGGCGAGTCGCCGGGCAGCCCGTAATTTTTCGCGATTCTGCTTTCCATTATGAGCACGTGGCATCCTCAGGCTTGGTCATATCCGAGGAGGTTCCCATGTCCGCTCCGCTATCAACTGATGAGATGTTGATCGAGAAACTGCTGGCTCATCTGAGGGCCGAGGGGTATTCCCTACGGATCCAGCGGTGGTATCCGGCTCGTGTACGTCAGTTGCTGGATTACTGCAACCGTAATGGACTGTCGATCGAATCCGTTCGCTCTGGGCACGTGACGCGGTTCTTGCGCGGGCAATATCGGCGCTCGCGGAAACAGTACAGCGAGTTGCCACCGTTTCAGAAATGGCGACATCGATACACCGGTGCCATCAATATGATGCTGCGTCTTGTGCATGGAGCATGGCCGGTTCCGGACCCACCGCGCAGCGCTCTCGAAGTCTTTCATTGCGATATCGTCAAGGACTACGACACGTGGTTGTGCGACCTGCGTGGACTGCACCCACTGACACGAGCCAAGCGCACCAAGCATGCGTTGCAATTCCTAACTTCACTTGGACAGCGAGCAGATCAGCGGGGTCTTGCGGACTTGAGCGTTCGCGATCTTGATGCGTACTTGAAGCAATCTTGTGACGGACTACGGCGCGGATCCATCGAAGATCGAACCGTCTGCCTCCGTGATTTTCTTCGCCACTTGTGGCGCACGGGCCGAACCGCCATCGATCTCACCGGCACCGTAATTGGGCCGCGCATCTATAAGCACGAAGACATTCCAGTCGCCCTTCGAACAGAGGAAGTGCAGCGGGTTCTGGAGGTGACTCGGAAGGATCTCTCACCGGTCGGTCTACGCGACTACGCCATCTTGATCCTGTTGTCGACCTACGGCCTACGGGCTGCAGAAGTCGTCAATTTACGCTTGGAGGACATCGACTGGAGGCGGGATGTTCTTTGCGTGCGCCACTCAAAGACAGGGACCTACTCCGAGCTTCCATTGCTACGCGAACCGGGCGAAGCTGTGCTCCGATACGTGGAGAAGGCGCGCCCGCCAAGCGTACATCGAGAGATATTCCTGCGTATCCAGACACCGCACCGCCCGTTCAAGAACGGGTCGATCCTCAACTGCATCACGAGCGCTCGTCTGCGAGCAGCCGGAGTCACTCCACAAGGAAGGAAAGGCCCCCACGCCTTTCGCCACGCACGCGCCGTGAGCTTGCTGCGATCTGGTGTGCCGCTCAAGATCATCGGCGATGTGTTGGGTCACACGTCTGCTGCGGCGACCGCAGAGTATCTGAAGCTTGCGACCGAGGATCTGCGAACAATCGGACTTGATCTGCCAGGAGGATTTTTGCCATGACTCACTTACCGTCCATCGATGCGGCATCTGTCGAGCGATTTTTGCGGGCGCAACGCTTTCGCCATCCGGCCACGTACAAGAACTATGCGCACATTCTATGCAACTTCAACAGCTTTCTCGCGAACCATGGCGCGATTACTTCACCGGACGTCTCACTCGTGCAGCAATGGCTGAAGGAACACAGTCTCAAGTGGCCGGCGCACATCCTCTATCACCGAACCCTCCTGATCGAGCGATATGTCCAGTGGTTGCACGACCAGGGTCGGATTGCGTCAAACCCATTTGCAGAATTACATCGGCAGTATGGGCCGCGCACCACGCCGATCGTGCGGGCCCTCGTCAGTGAAGATAGTAACGCGGCACTCCAGAAACAGCGCCGGCTTCCTCGCTTCGGAAGTTTCCTTGGAATAGTGATGGATGAGCATATTGCACACATGCGCGTCCTCGGTTATCGCTATCGCACCGAAGAGCAGAGACTGCTGCGCTTCGATCGTTTCCTGCAATACCATCCCGAGCTGGCCGGGCTTACGCTGGCCGAACTCGTTGAGCATTGGAGCGAGGAAGAACCGTCACCGTACCATTTGTTTGAAGCTCGGAGAGCAGGCCGCACAGTGTCGAAGGCGATGCACCGGATCGACCCGCGGGTGCCGATCTTGTCCATCGGCGATGGGGTAGCTCGTTCGGCGCGGCAACAAGAGCGATCCCCCTATATCTACACGGACGAGGAGATACAGCGCATTCTGCAGGCGGCGCTGTTGTATCCCTCCCCGAAGGCACCGTGGCGTCCCGTCACCCTCTTCACCATGCTCGTGCTTGCTTACTGCGCCGGGCTTCGGGGAGGCGAGATCGCGCGTTTGGTGCTCGGGGACGTCGACCGATGCGAGCTGACTATCGACATCCGAGAGACGAAGTTTTTCAAAAGACGTCGTTTACCTCTGGCTCCTGGAGTTATGGCTATGCTCAAGCACTATCTTGTCCTGCGTGAGCAAGCCGGTGCTCCAACGAATCCCGAGAGCCCACTGTTCTGGAGTCCACAGCGAAACTGCGGCTACACAGTAGGCGGCATACGGCTCGTTCTGACGGATGTCCTGCGACGAGCGGAGATCAAACCCGCGCGCGGAGCAGTCGGACCGCGAATTCACGATCTGCGACACACGATGGTAGGCCATCGGATGCGCGACTGGTACAAGTCAGGAGTCAACCCGCAATCCAAGCTTCCCTACCTCGCAACGTACCTCGGACACAAAGACATCCGCTCGACGCTGGTTTATCTGAACATCACACCAGAATTGCTGCAGGAGGCCGGCGAACGCTTCCGCAAGAATGGCGCAACAGCGCTCCAGACGAGGGAGAGCATGCTATGAAACCGAGTTCATTCGCCTCTCTGCTGCACGCATTCTTCCATGAATGGATGGGCAAGCAGAGGAATCTCTCCCATCACACGGTATGTTCATATCGCGACACTTGGAAGATGTTCCTTCAATTTACCGCCAGCCGTGGGCGACGGCAGATCACACAGTTGTCGCTGGCGGACCTGCAGGCCAGCGAGGTGCTCGCGTTCCTCGATTATCTGGAGGAGGACAGGAAGGTGTCTATCGGCACGCGCAACTGTCGACTTGCCGCTATCCATAGCTTCTTTACTTTCGTCGCCCATCGCGAGCCGCTGGCGATCGCGCAATGCGCAGAGATCGCATATATCCCGGTCAAGAAGACATCCCGGCCCGCCATGTGTTACATGGATGCCGAGGAGATCGCGGCGGTCCTTCGGGAGCCCGATCAATCGAGCCTGGAAGGACAGAGGGATCACGCGTTGCTCGCGCTCCTGTACAACACAGGAGCGCGAATCCAGGAAGCGCTGGATGTGTGCCCGCGGGCCATCCGCTTTGAATCCCCCGCTCAGGTAGAGCTGCTCGGCAAGGGACGCAAGAGCCGCATTTGCCCCTTGTGGCCGGAAACGGTGGACATAATCAAGGCGCTGTTGAGGCGACAACCGCGTTCGGATGACGAGCCCATCTTCGTCAATCGATACGGCCAGCCGCTCGGTGCAGCCGGGGTTCGCTTCAAGCTCAAGCAATACGTTCAGTCAGCTTCGCTGCACGTGCCATCACTCGCGGCAAAGCGAATCACGCCGCACACGTGGCGTCACAGTGTCGGAGTTCAGCTCGTCGCTGCCGGTGTCGACGTGACGGTGATCCGTAGCTACCTCGGGCACGTGCGACTGGACACGACCAATCACTACGCTCGCGCCAATTTGGATACCAAGCGAAAGGCGCTCGAACAGGTCGACCCATCAACGAAGCCCGGTCGGCCGCCGCGATGGAAGCGGAATCCGGACTTGCTGACCTGGCTCGACTCTCTGTGAAAAGCACGCGCCCATAATGAGAAGGTCGTGCGGCCTACCAGCCAGCAGATTTGGGGAGGTAGGCCATTTCCTTCTTATAACGAGGCGCTTCCCATTAGGTGAATAATCGCAAGCTTGCGATTATTCCCCCGGCGGGAAGTACAGAATTGCCGTCGCCGTGACGCTACGTTCGGCGCCCAGATGCTTAAGGAAGCGGCGCACCGACGAATAGCCACCGGAGTAGCCATGGTTGCGTTTGAGCGAACTGGCCCTCCTCTACGGTACGGTCGCCGGGCGCTTACAGCTTTCACGATACTCCCGTGCTGAAATGCCCAATCGGCGTCGAAACAGGTTCCGCATACGGTCCGTGTCGTTGAATCCACACTCATAGGAGATTTTCTTCAGGCAGGCGGTCGTACTTTCGAGCATCATTCGTGCCGCTTCCATCCGGGCATTTTCGACAAATTCCGCAGGTGAAATTTTTGCATCACGAACGAAGACGCGAAAAAAATTCCGTACACTCATGTTGGCAACGGTCGCCAGTGCGTTGACCGACAGGTCGCCCTTCAGATTAGAGAATACGTGCTCTTGAACCTTCGCGATCGGTGAGTTTGGCTCCGAGTACGAAGCAAAGTGGGTCTGCCCGCCTGCTCGCAGCATGCAAACCATGTGGCTATGCGCGACATTCAGCGCAACTTCGTTGCCTTTGTCTTGCGTAAGCATGCGCAACGAGACGTCTATTCCTGCTGTAAAACCTGCTGATGTGTAGAGCCGGCCGTCTTGAACGCAGAGACGGTCAGGTTCTATACGGGCAGACCGGCAGAGGGACGCGAGGGTCTCAGCGTGGCCCCGGTGTGTTGTCGCAATTTTCCCGTCCAGCAAACCGGCGCGCGCGAGAATGAATGCACCGCTGCGGATTGAGCCGAAGTAACGCGCCAGCGCGGCCGCGCGCCTTAGCCATGCGCAAACACCTTCGTCGAATTCCCGGTGAACCAGCTCAGTGCCTCCGGCTACCAGTAACAGATCGTATGCATCATGCGCTTCGCTGAAATGTTTGTCGGCGGGAATCGTTATGCCATTCGAGCAGCGCAACGGACCGTGCTCGATCCCTAGCACTTCGAGCGTATAATGTGCCTCCGGCGCCAGGAACCGATTGGCTTCAGCAAAGACGTCCATCGGCCCAACGACATCAAGCGATTGGACATCCGGGAAGGCGAGGATAGCAACGGTGGTCATGGGCAAACACCTGCGGTGAACGATACGACGTGGCAACTCCAGGTTACGCTCGGGTCAGCGGAGCGTCGGATAGCGCTTGGTGGAAAAGGTATATTCGGAAAAATCCTTTCAGGCT
>Ga0302314_10020681_pt1 | contig 10872 bp, 8 predicted proteins | sample III_Palsa_N2_3_FD_200533 | JGI IMG/M metagenome (GOLD analysis project Ga0302314, IMG submission 200533) | Peat permafrost microbial communities from Stordalen Mire near Abisko, Sweden - III_Palsa_N2_3 | ecosystem: Environmental > Terrestrial > Soil > Palsa > Peat permafrost | place: Sweden... | reverse complement strand
TCATGCCCGAACTGGATCTCGGCGCCCTGGCCCTGCAACAGCCTGATGGCGGGCTCGACCAGGACCGCGCTGAGGCCCTCGCGCGCGATCAACGGCCGGCACGCCAGTCCCCCCGCCAGCAGCGTCTCTCGCACCACCGCGCCGGCAAGGCCGGCGGACCCCTCGGGCGGATCGACGTTCAGCGCCGCCAGCAGCAAGGGCTGCACCAGCCGCTGGTAAAGCGTGCCCTTGCACGGGATCGCATCGCCGACCAGCTTGCTCGGTGCTGCCCAGATCAGAGGCATCAACGCCAGATAATCCAGCAGGCCGGTGTCGGGGACGCGGCGCGCCGCATCGAAGACCCACAGCGGCAGCCGGCTGTCCCCGAGATCGAGCTGCCAGCGCCGGCCGGTCGTCAGATCGACGAATGGAAACTGCGCACGCTTGGGCCCGACCAGTCCGGCCTCGGTGCCGATCGATCTGGCATAAGCCACCGCATGACGGTTGCCCGAGAGCAGCAGGTGATTGCCATTGTCGATGGTGAGATTGGTCGCCGCGTCGAAATAGGACCGGCAGCGGCCGCCGGCCTGCTGCGTGGCCTCGTGGACATGCACCCGATAATTCGCATTCGCCAGCCGCACGGCTGCGGCAAGGCCCGAGATTCCAGCGCCGACGATGTGGACGGTGTTTTGCATCAGATCACGGCGTAGCGAAGCAGAATAACGAGGCGGGCGATCTTGTTGAGGCGAACCGGCGCGCGCGGCGCCGCGAACCCCCGCGCAACCAGCAATTCCAGGATCGCGCGATAATATTTCGACATGATCCGGGGCGCGCGCACGACGCGGCGCGGATTGCGGCCCATGATTTCGTCGGCCTTCTCGAAATGCGCCCGCGCCCGCGCCACCAGCGGCGCGCATACTTTCGGCAACGCCTGATCAGCGATGACCTTGAGCGGTTCGACGCTGGTGATGCCGGCGTGCAGCAGGCCCTCGCGCGGCAAATACAGCCGGCCGATGGCGGCATCCTCGTCGATATCGCGCAGGATGTTGGTCAATTGCAGCGCGCGGCCAAGATGATGCGCCAGCAGGATGCCGTCGTCCTGCGCGACCCCGAACACCCGCACCGACAGCCGCCCGACCGCGCTGGCCACGCGATCACAATACAGGTCGAGCGTTGCGAGGTCCGGCGCGCGGATATCCTGCGGCACGTCCATTTCCATGCCATCGACGATGGCCAGAAAATCCTCGCGTAGCAGGCCAAACCGCTGGACCGACGCGACGTAGTCCTTTAGCCGCGCCGGCGGATGGCCCTGGTACAACGCGTCAATATCGACGCGCCATTGCGCCAGCGCCGCCAGCCGCTCGGGCCGCGGCCCGTCGGAATCCGCGATGTCGTCGACTTGCCGGCAAAAACTGTAGATCTGAAACATCGCCTCGCGCTGCTCGTGCGGGAGAATGCGCATCGCCGCATAAAACGAACTGCCGGACGCCGACGTTCCATAACTCGCAGTGGCTGCCGCGGTCTCAAGCGTCATGCGCCGGCCGCCGGTTTGGACACGGGCCGCCGTCCCACGGCCCGGCGCGTCATCTCGCTCGCCATGCCGCCGAGACTGTGGGCGAGCAGTTGCATCGGGCCGAGATGAACGGTCTCGCTGAGAGGGTCGCGCACTTTCAGGAGACCCACGATCTTGTCGGCGAAAGCCTGAATCACGGAAATCTCGAGCCCGAGACGGAAATCCTTCACTTCGGCGACCAGCGGTTTGCTTTCATTGAGCAAAATCTCGGTCCGGGCGGCGAGCGAATGCAGGCATTGCAGCAGCGGTGCCGATGAACGCGCGGCTCCGAGCGCCTCGACGGACGCGCCAGCTGCGGCGAGCGCATCACGCGGAAGATAAACGCGATTGAGATCCCTGTAGTCTTTGCCGCAATCCTGCAGATGATTGTTGATCTGCAGACCGGCGCAGAGCGCATCCGATGCAGCCCAGCTCGACGTGCTTTCGCCGTGAACGTCGAGCATGAAGCGTCCGACCGGCATCGCCGAGTATCGGCAATAGTGGATCACTTCATCCCAGTTTTCATAACGAAGCTTGGTCACATCCATCCGGAACGCGACCAGAACGTCGAGCGCGTGGCGTGGCGGCATCGAACGTTCCGTCAGCGCGCGCCGCAGATTGACAGCCTCGGGCTGGCTGTCCCCTCGCCCCAGCAATTCGGCTTCGAGCAGATCGAGATAGGCCAGCTTGTCGTGCTCACCGAGCGTCGCGTGATCGGCGATATCGTCGGCTGTTCTCACAAAGTTGTAAAACGCGAGGATCAGCGCCCGGTGGCGCGGATGAATGATCCACGACGCAACCGGGAAGTTTTCGTCGCGGTGAGTCTTGCCGGATCGCAATTCGCTCGCGGTGGTCATCGAGAACTGGCTACATTCGCTGAAAATGGTGGATTCGCATGACCCGGCGCTGCCGCGCATGCGTGCGGATCGCGAACCCCATATAGGGGAATACGATACCAAAACCAATGCTATCTGCGATTTCCCGCAGATTCCGGCCGCGTCCCGAATGCACCGATGGCGGCCCGGTGGCGGCGGCGGCCGGATGCTGCGGTATTATTGCCCGTGGTCTTTCAGCACCTGATCGCAGGCCGTGGAAATTTTTGGCCGATTTTGCTGAAGGCAGGACAGGATGGTCAGATCGCCCTGATCTATCACCGGGCGACAGAAGCGCTGAACATCGCGCGAGCAAGCCTTTTGCTCCTCCGGCGTGCCGCTACGCTGCTGTTGCTGGGCGTTGGCCCCGGTGGAAACCGCTAGCGACAACAAGGTCATTACCAAGAAAGATCTATACATCGTGTTCCTTCACTCTAACGGCAGAAAATTCCAACCCGAATAGCACATGACGCGACCGGGACAGACGATTCAGATTGCAAACGCCGCGAACCGCAGCAATGAGCGAACCAAAAGCGCTGGCAAATGCGGCCAAATTTACGGCGGCCGGGGTTCGAATTTCGGGCGCCAGGGGTCAGTTCAGGGGCACTCATAACCGACTGATATTGCTGATTATTCTTAAAGACTCTTTTTTGTTGCGTGTTGCTGACAAAGCACGGTCGTTTGGGCCGCTGAACGAGGTTGACGATATCCGGAGCTTTCCCGATTTCGCCGAGCGAAATGCCGTCCACAATCGATCGGCCAACATATTTCGGGAAGGTCCGATGCAATGGTGGCGACCGGTTAGCGCAATTGCGGGCCGCTGTCGATTTATCATTTGAACCTAACACAGCGTGGCAACACCAAATCCTGGGAGCGACGAGACCTGTGTCGCATGTGAACATCAATTCGAACGGGAATTCAAAATGAACCTATTTGGCTCGAGGCTGTTTGCACAAACGATCATGGCTGCCGCTGTCGGCGCCGCGCTGATGTTTTCGACATCGGCGAGCCACGCCCAGTCTCGCCCGTTTGCCGGCTTTGACGGAGTATGGTCCGGCAATGGCACGGTTTCGCTATCCGATGGATCGACCGAACGTATCCGCTGCCGGGCCGACTATAAAGTCGATGGCACCGGGCAGGGTCTGAAGCAGAATCTGCGTTGTGCCAGCGACAGCTACAAATTCGATCTGAACAGCGAGGTGACAAGCCAGGGCGACCGGGTTTCCGGCAACTGGAGCGAGACAACCCGGAATGTTTTCGGCAGTCTGCAAGGAACCGCGGGGGGCGGCAAGATCGACGTATTCGTTGAAGCTGTGGGATTCTCCGCCAACCTGACTTTGCGGACCAGCGGCAACAGGCAGACGGTGCAGATCAGTTCCAAAGGCGACATCAGGGGCGTCACCATCACGATGGTGAAGACCTAATCACCGTCTATCCGTTGGCGCCGGGTTGCTCCGCCGGCTTGCCGCCGCCCGCGGTCCCGCGAATCCGCTCCGACAGATTGATCAGGAACATCACTGTCGGCCGCAGGATAAAGAGATCCGCGATCAAGGCTGCGATCATCGCGAAAGCGCTGAGCCAGCCAAACAGCCGCAGCGACGGCAGGTCGGAAAACACCGTCACCACCAGACCGCAGGCCAGCACCACCGTGGTCAGGATCAACGCCGGACCGACCAGCACGGTCGCGCGCTCCACCGCCAGTTCCGCACTGACGCCCGGCGCACGCTCGAGCCTGAGCCGGTTGAGGAAGTGAATGGTCGCGCTCAATCCGAGACCAAAAGACACTGTGAGTGCAACGACGCTGGCGAACTGCAACCCCTCCCCCAGCAACCACAGCACCGTGCCGGACAAAACCACCGGGAAAATGCCCGGCAGGATGCACGACAGCATCACGACCACCGAACGGAACGCCAGCCCGATGAAGATCGCGACCAGCGCAAACTCGATCGTCAGCCCACGATTGAGCTTCTCGATCATGTTGGCGCTGTTGCGCGCGGCGATCGCCGAAAGGCCGGTGACCGCGATCTCGTAACCGGGATGCGCCTTGCGCACGGTATCCAGCGAGTGATCGAGGGTCTCGACCACGGGCAGAATCTGACTCGAATCCAGATCCGGAACCCGCCCCGACACCACCACGGCGTCCTGATTGGCGGAAATGAAGCGGCGCACCAGATATTCGGGAATCACACTGACGTAATCCTTCAACGTCGCGACGTCGGAGCTTCCGGCCTTTTCAGCGAGCCAACGCCGCAGCGTCTCCAGTGACCAGACATTGCCGACGCCGGCCTGCTTCTCCACCAGCGAATGAACATCGGCGATGGTCTGCAGCGTATCGGAAGAATACAGCGAAGCGCCCTTGGGGAATTCGATCAGGACGTCGATCGCATTGGCGCCGGTGAGCTTGGCGTCGAGACGCCCGCTCGCCGCCACCGCCTGCTGCTTGTCGGGCACCTGATCGGCGAGCCGGTACCGCGGCTCCAGATTGGCGTAGACCACCGCCAGACCGCCAACGAACAACACGGCGATCAGGCTGAACAGGCCGGGACGGCTGACCATGCGCACCGCGATCCAGTAACAAAAATTGCGCAGCATCTGCACGCCGGCATCGGCGCCCTGAAACTTTACGGCGAACGTCTTCTCGTTGCGCACCAGGAGCACGCCAAAAACCGGAACCAGCGACAGCACCGCGATCAGCGCGATGACGGTGGCGGCAAGTCCCGCCTCGCCGAATTTGCGGATCAGGTCTGAATCCGAGAATTGCAGGGCAATAAACGATATGCCGGCGGTGCCATGGGTGAGCACGCAGGCCGGTCCGACCACAAGCACCGCGTTTCGGAACGCGGTGTATTTGTCCTGGCCCGCGATCAGGCGGTCGCGCGCCGCGAAGGTCAGCTGCATCGAATCCGAAAAGCTGATCACCATGATCAGCGGCGTCATCACGTTCAAAAACATATTGAGGTTGAAATTGGCCCAGCCGAGGCCGCCGAGCGCGAGCACGATCGCGATGATCGGCGGGAACGCGGCGACGATCATGAAGGATATCTTGCGGAAGAAGATGATCGCGATGATGCAGCCGGCCAGGATGCCCAGGATGTTGTAGGTCAACCCATCGCGTTTGACCGCGTTGCGGATTTCGAGCTGCATCACGGGGACGCCGGATAGTTCCGCCTTGAGGCCACTATCGGCAAGATCCTCGGCCATCAGTTTGCGAATATCGCCGATGGTGTTGGTGAGCTTGCTGCTAGCGACGACATCAGGTTCGAGCGACAGCACGATCAGCGCCAGCGTGCCATCTTCGGACAACAGCTTGCCGCGAATGATCTCGTTTGTTTTGACGGTCCCGATGAATTTGTCGTAGTCGGCACCTTGCGGCAGCTCAGACGGGAACAGCGCCGCCGGCAGCTTGCCAGGCGCCGGTGCCTGGCGCGCCGAGAACAGCGAAATCAGGCCGCGTGTGCCCGGGACGAGTTGCAGGTCGGTAACAAGATCACGCAGCTTTTCGAGATTGGGGCGCTCCAGCAGCGTCTTGCCTTCAACCACCACCAGCACGTCGAACTCCGTCGCCGGAAAGCGCTTGGTCTCCGATTCGTATTGCCGGTATTCCTTGGAATTGGACCGGAACAACTGGCTGAGGGAATCGTCGATCTTGATGCGATCGATACCGAACAGCGCGCCGATAATCAGCCCGACGAGAATGATGCAGGACAGGATCGGCGCCTGAACCGCGATGAGGCCGAGCCGCTCCAGCCCGAAGGCGATGCTGGCCGTCGGCCGCTGCTCGACCTTCTCGACGTGAACTTCACTGTCGCTGTTCTTTTCGAGCATGCCCTGTCCAATTCTTCCAATTCTCGCATCGGCTCAATTTAAATGGCTTAAGGTCCAAATGGCTTTAGGTTCCGGGACGCGAACAAGGCCTTGATCGGCGTTGCCTGGTCGGCGCTAGCCCTTGAAAACATGCGGTAAATTTGCCGCAAGAGATGTAGCAGGTCTATACGGCATCTCGCAAGCGCAGCCCCCGCTGCAAAATCGGCGCGCGCGCAGCGAAAATGCGGATTCAGGTCTCAGATTCGTCATGCCGAGTTGAATTTGCCGTGATGGCGCGGGGCGCCTGAGCGCCGCTTTCGTCTTTGAGCGCGACGCCACTCAATCCCCGGGCGAGGCCCTCGCGAATCAACCATGCAATCCTGAAAGCGGCTTCGTCGTAACCAAGTCCCGAGCCATGGATGTTGGAAACGCAATTGCGCTTTTCGTCGGTCAGGCCAACCTCGGGGGCAAAGGTCAGATAGGCCCCGAGACTGTCGGACGCAGACAGGCCGGGCCGCTCGCCGATCAGCATGACGGTCATGCGCACCCCCAGAATGGCGCCGATCTCGTCGCCCAGGGCGACCCGCGCCCCCGATGCCACCACGGCATGGCCGATGTCGACCCCATCGGCGGCCAGTCGGGGAATGAGGCTGCGGACGACTGCAAGCGCGTGAGCATTGACCGCCGCGGGCGACAGCCCGTCACCGACGACGATCGCCAACTGGCGCGAGCCGCCGCCCCTGCCCGCCAGCAGATGCTGCGAGGCCGGATCCAGCATTCGTCCAAGGTCCGGACGCCGGAGGTACTCGGTCCGGTCATGGACGCGACTGGCGACTTCAGATGCCGCAAGACCGATATCGCTGAAACCCCGCATCATGGCGGGCACATCGAAGGGGGAATGGACGGCGTCACGGGCGCGCGCATGGTCCAGCATGAATTCGAGCAGTGCCTGGGTCGGCATGCTTGCGCCGGAGCGGCCAAGCCCGACCCGCGCCGGGGTTAAATTCCGCAGATCACGCAGCGGTCGACCTGGCGGTCCGGACATCATTGCCATTTGCGTTCGCTACTCGGCCGGAACGGACGCTTCCTGCAGCTTGAGCGAGTAGTAGGATGCGTTGGTCTGCCCGCCCGAAGCGTCACGCGCGAACATGATCAGGTGATGGGCAACCAGAATCGAGCTGATGAGATATTCAATCTCGCCGCGGGCGAGACGCCGCAGCGCGAATTTCCAGAACTGGATTTTATAGTCGCCGAGAACGCCAACCTTCCAGAAGATATTACGCAGCATGGTCAGGCCGAGCTTGATATTGGCCCACGACGTCTGCTGTGGCGTCCGCGGCCGCTTGATCTGGTTCGGATAGGTTTTGCGGATCTGGTATTCGTAACGCTCCAGCAGTCTGTCAGGCTGATAGGCGCTGCCCATGCAGGCGCGCCAGGTCTTGACGACATCTTCATACGGCAAACGGAAATCGACGTTGGAATCACGGCCTTCGTCCTCGATCAGCCGGTTCTCGCGCTGCAATCGATCCCACAGCGGCGTCTTTGGCAGCGCCTGCAACAGGTTGATGGTCAATAGCGGGATTTGCGAGGCGTCGATGAATTCGAGCAGATGCGCTCCGGTTTCGGGCTTGTCGGTATCCAGCCCGAGAATGATTCCGGACACGACTTCCATGCCGAAACTGTTGAGCGTCTGAATCGCCTCCATGATGGGAACCATCATGTTGTGATCCTTGTGCATGGCCTTCAACGCCACGGGATCCGGCGTCTCGATGCCGCAGAAAATGGTCGAGAAGAACGCCTCGCGCATTCCGGCCAGGATTTCCGGGCGCTTGGCGATGTTCAGCGTCGCCTCGCAGGAAAAACGCAGCACGTAGCCGGTCTTCTTCTGCCATTCGACCAGATGCGGCAACAGGTCGAGCGCGGCCTTGCGGTTGCCGATGAAATTGTCATCGACGAAATAGACCGAGCCTCGGATGCCGCATTCGAGCAATTTGTCGAGTTCGGCGGTGATCTGCTGGGGCGATTTGAGGCGCGGATTGCGGCCATAGAGTCCCGGGATATCGCAGAACTCGCACTGATAGGGACAGCCGCTCGAATACTGGATGCTGCCGAGGAAGTAGCGTTCGAGCTCGGCGAGTTCATAGGCCGGCAGCGGAAAACTCGTCATGTCGAGGCGGTCGGCGGTCTTGAGCACCACCTGCTGCCCGGGGCGGGAGGTATCGCGCGCCAGCCGCGCGATCAGATCGTCGGTCGCATCGCCGAGTTCGCCGACGTGAAGATAGTCGAACGAGGGGTAGTAGTCCGGGCAGGCGCTGACCGAAGGCCCGCCGATCGCGACCGCCAGATCGAACGCATGGGCGCGGCGGCAGATATCGTTCATCTGCTGACGCTGGATATGCATGCCGCTGACGAACACGGCTTCGGCCCACTCAAAATCTTCCGTCGTGGCGGGGCGGATGTTTTCGTCGATGAAGCGGACCGGCCAGTTTGCCGGCAAATAGGCCGCGATCAGCAGCAGGCCCTGCGGGGGCATGAAGGCCTGAACCCCGTCCGTCAGCGGGTAGGCGTATTCGAATGTGCCGAACGAAGACGTATAGCGCGGAAAAACGCACAGGATGCGCCGTACCGTCTCAACGCTTTCAGCTCTCATCGAATTTCCTCTGCGACATCGAGCCAGCTTAAGCCCGTGGCCCAAATTGGGCTACAAATTCTTCAACATTGTGGCGGCCGTTTAACCCGCAGATGACCAAATGGTTGCGCCAGGGGCTTTCAACGGCGGTTGATCGCCTTCAGGCGATCAGCCGCGACGCAAAATCGGGTAGCAGTCCGGTATTGCCGGCGAGGCGAAAGCCGGCATCGGCAAGCCCGGCGCGTAACAACCAGTCGTCGAATTCGGGCGCGCGCTTGAGGCCGAACAGATCGCGGACGTAAAGCGCGTCATGGAAAGAAGTGGATTGATAATTCAGCATGACGTCGTCGGCGCCGGGCACCCCCATGATAAAGCTCACGCCGGCGGCTGCGAGCAGTGTCAACAGGTTATCCATATCGTCCTGGTCGGCCTCGGCATGGTTGGTGTAACAAACATCCACCCCCAGCGGCAGGCCAAGCAGCTTGCCGCAAAAATGGTCCTCCAGCCCGGCGCGGATGATTTCCTTGCCGTCATAAAGATATTCCGGGCCGATGAAGCCGACCACGCTGTTGATCAGCAGCGGATCGAACGCGCGGGCGACGGCATAGGCGCGCGCTTCGCAGGTCTGCTGGTCGACGCCGTGATGGGCGTTGGCCGAAAGCGCCGAGCCCTGCCCGGTCTCGAAATACATCACATTTTCGCCAACGGTGCCCCGCCGCAGCGACAGTCCGGCCTGGTGAGCTTCTCGCAGCAGCGCGAGGTCGATGCCGAAACTTCGGTTGGCGGCCTGGGTCCCCGCAATCGACTGAAATACCAGGTCGACGGGCACGCCCTGCCCGATCAATCCGAGCGTCGTCGTCACATGAGCGAGAACACAGCTCTGTGTCGGAATCTGCAGCCGCGTGATGATGTCGTCGAGCAGCCGCAGCAGCCCGCCGATCACCGCCGGGTCGTCGCTGGCCGGATTGATGCCGATACAGGCGTCGCCGGCCCCCAACAGGATGCCGTCCAGTATCGACGCCGTGATGCCCTTGACGTCGTCATAGGGGTGGTTGGGCTGCAGCCGTACGCTCATCCGGCCAGGCAGGCCAATGGTGTTGCGAAAAGCCGATACGACCCGGCATTTTTTTGCAACCAGGATCAGATCCTGGTTGCGCATCAGTTTTGAAACCGCCGCGGCCATTTCCGGGGTGACGCCGCGCGCCAGTTTTGCGAGTGCCGGCGTCGTCGCCGCGTCCGAGAGCAGCCAATCGCGGAACGCGCCAACGGTCAGCGACGATATCGCCGCGAAGGCCGACGGATCGTGGGTATCGACGATCAGACGGGTCACTTCATCTTCTTCGTAGGGAATCACGGTCTCGTGCAGGAATTGCTTCAGCGGGACGTCGGCCAGCGCGATCCGCGCCGCGATCATCTGTTCGGCGCTATCGGCCGCGATCCCGGCCAGACGGTCGCCGGAGCGCGGTGGTGTCGCCTTGGCCAGGAGGTCGCGCAGATCGTCAAAGACATAGGTCGTGGTATCGATGGCGTGGCGATAGACCATGAACGCTCCGGAACATCAGCGCGCGCGCCGATAACCGTCGTCAACACTATCACCTTGCGCTGCCGTTGGTGGAGGTGTCTTGCAAAACTTCAGCGACCGCCAAATCCGGTCCATCAAGCGAAGCTCAGAGCTTCCCGCCGCGGCGCCAACGCGCCGAGGCCGTCTGCCCATTGCGGATCGGCCGTTGGTTCGAACGCGCATGCACAACCCCCGAGGGCTTCCCGATGGTGAAGCGGGGAAGGCATTCGATCGATCAACCATCTGAAATATATAAAGAATTGACAAAACACCGGGTCCGTTCCGCGGCATCGCGACGGTATCACCCCTGCGTGCGATGCCTTGAAATCGGGCAAAGGTTATCAATTTGTACATTGAAACTTTAGATAGTTTTTTGACGGCCGTCAGGTGCTGACCGGCCTCCCGAGAGAGGCCGGCGATGTCTGCGACAACCATGAAACGTCCCGCGACCGGCCTGATGTCCCGGCTTTCGCTC
>Ga0302314_10020679_pt1 | contig 10873 bp, 10 predicted proteins | sample III_Palsa_N2_3_FD_200533 | JGI IMG/M metagenome (GOLD analysis project Ga0302314, IMG submission 200533) | Peat permafrost microbial communities from Stordalen Mire near Abisko, Sweden - III_Palsa_N2_3 | ecosystem: Environmental > Terrestrial > Soil > Palsa > Peat permafrost | place: Sweden... | reverse complement strand
GCCGACGGCGACGTGCTCGGCGTGACCGCCATGGAAATGGAAACCGGTGACGTCCACATCCTCGAAGGCAAGACCACGTTGTTCGCCACGGGCGGCGCGGGCCGGATCTTCGCGGCATCGACCAACGCGTTCATCAATACCGGCGATGGACTTGGCATGGCCGCCCGCTCGGGCATCGCTTTGCAGGACATGGAATTCTGGCAATTCCACCCGACCGGTGTTGCGGGCGCGGGCGTGCTCATTACCGAAGGCGTGCGCGGCGAAGGCGGGATCCTGCGCAATTCGGATGGCGAACGCTTCATGGAACGTTACGCGCCGACGCTGAAGGATCTGGCGCCGCGCGACTTCGTTTCGCGTTCGATGGACCAGGAAATCAAGGAAGGTCGCGGTGTGGGTCCGAACAAGGACCACGTCTTGCTGGATCTGTCGCATATCGGCGCCGAGACGATCATGAAGCGTCTGCCGTCGATTCGCGAGATCGCGATGAAGTTCGCGAACGTGGACTGCATCAAGGAGCCGATCCCGGTCGTGCCGACCATCCATTACCAGATGGGCGGCATTCCTACGAACATTCACGGCCAGGTCGTGGGTACGTTGAAGGGCGGCTACGAAGAACCGGTCAATGGCTTCTACGCGGTCGGCGAATGTTCTTGCGTGTCGGTGCACGGCGCGAACCGCCTGGGCACGAACTCGCTGCTGGACCTGGTGGTGTTCGGCCGCGCGGCCGGTAACCACATCATCAAGCATGCGCTGGACATGAAGGAACATAAGCCGCTGCCGGCCGATGCCGCCGACGCCGCGCTTGAACGCCTCGCCGTGCTGGAGAACTCGTCGTCGGGTGAATACACGCAATCGATCGCCAACGACATCCGCGCGACCATGCAGGCGCACGCAGGCGTGTTCCGCACGTCCGCGTTGTTGGCGGAAGGCGTGGACAAGGTCAAGGAATTGTCCGAGCGCGTGAAGCATGTGCACCTGAAGGACAAGTCGAAGGTGTTCAATACGGCGAAGGTGGAAGCACTGGAGCTGGCGAACCTGATCGAAGTGGCGCGCGCGACCATGATCTCGGCCGAAGCACGCAAGGAAAGCCGCGGCGCGCATGCGCACAGCAACTTCGAAACGCGTGACGACGAGAACTGGATGAAGCACACGCTGTGGTTCAGCGAAGGCGACAAGCTCGATTACAAGCCGGTGCACATGACGCCGCTGACGGTTGAATCGGTGCCGCCGAAAGCGCGTACCTTCTAAGGCAAGGAAATCGAAATGGCAAAGCGTACTTTTGAAATCTACCGCTACGATCCGGACAAGGACGCAGCGCCCCGCATGCAGACGTATGAGATCGAGATCGACTCGCACGAGCGCATGTTGCTGGACGCACTGCTGAAGCTGAAGTCCGTCGACGAAACACTGTCGTTCCGCCGTTCCTGCCGTGAAGGCGTGTGCGGTTCGGACGCCATGAACATCAACGGCAAGAACGGTCTGGCCTGCTTGCAGAACATGAACGACCTGCCGCAGAAGATCGTGTTGCGTCCGCTGCCGGGCCTGCCCGTCGTGCGCGACCTGATTTGCGATTTCACGCAGTTTTTCAACCAGTATCACTCGATCAAGCCGTACCTGATCAACGACACGCCGCCGCCGGAAAAAGAGCGTCTGCAAACGCCTGAAGAGCGCGACGAGCTCGACGGCCTGTACGAGTGCATCCTGTGTGCTAGCTGCTCGACTTCATGCCCGAGCTTTTGGTGGAACCCGGACAAGTTCGTGGGTCCGGCGGGCTTGTTGCAAGCCTATCGGTTCATTGCAGACAGCCGTGATGAAGCGACGGGTGAACGTCTCGACAACCTGGAAGATCCGTACCGTCTGTTCCGTTGCCATACCATCATGAATTGCGTCGATGTGTGCCCGAAGGGACTGAATCCCACGAAAGCTATCGGCAAGATCAAAGAATTGATGGTGCGCCGCGCTGTCTGAGAAGGACTTGTGTCATGAATGACTCCGGGCATCAGTCCGACCCTCTACGCCGCGCACGCCTTCGCTGGCGCGCGCGGCGCGGTCTGCTGGAAAACGATCTGATCTTCGAGCGTTTTTTCAGCCGATATGAGCATGACCTCAGTGATGCGGACGTCGGTGTGCTGACGCAACTGCTGGAACTGAGCGACAACGACCTGATGGACTTGCTGCTGGCACGCAAGGAACCTGAAGGCGAACTGGCCTCGCCGGATATGACCCGCGTGCTGGAGATGCTGCGCTCTGCCTGAGTTAGTCCATTGAGCCAGCCCATGCGGTCGTGCAAGAGTCGTGCGAATTATCGAAAACCTGTTTCCATACTTCGATTGAGGATGTGCTATGACCCCGTCAGATGTTAAAGCCACGCTATCGTTCAGCGACAACTCGCCGAGCGTTGAAATGCCGATCTACAAGGGCACCCTGGGCCCGGACGTAATCGACATCCGCAAGCTGTACGGCCAGACCGGCAAGTTCACGTACGATCCGGGCTTCATGTCGACGGCGGCGTGCAATTCCGCAATTACGTACATCGACGGCGATAAGGGTGAGTTGCTGTATCGCGGGTATCCGATCGAGGAACTCGCGGTCAAGGCCGACTTCATGGAGACCTGCTACGCGTTGCTGCATGGCGATCTGCCGACGGCCAAGCAGAAGGAAGACTTCGTTGAAACCGTCACGAAGCACACGATGGTTCACGAGCAGATGCATTTCTTCTACCGCGGTTTTCGTCGCGATGCGCACCCGATGGCGGTGCTCGTGGCTGCCGTCGGTGCGTTGTCAGCGTTCTATCATGACTCGCTGAATATCAATGACCCGCGTCATCGCGAAGTGTCGGCCATTCGCATGATCGCGAAACTGCCTACGCTGGTGGCGATGGCGTACAAGTTCACGATCGGTCAGCCGTTCGTTTATCCGAAGAACGACCTGTCGTATAGCGCGAACTTCATGCACATGATGTTCTCGAACCCGTGCGAAGAGTACAAGGTCAACGACGTGCTCGTGCGCGCGCTGGATCGGATCCTGATCCTGCATGCGGACCATGAGCAGAATGCGTCCACGTCGACCGTGCGTCTGGCTGGGTCGTCGGGTGCGAATCCGTTTGCTTGTATTGCTGCGGGCATTGCTTGTCTTTGGGGCCCGGCGCATGGCGGTGCTAACGAAGCTGCGCTGAACATGCTGGAAGAGATCGGCTCTGTCGACAACATTCCTGAATTCATCAAGCAGGTGAAGGACAAGAACTCGGGCGTGAAGCTGATGGGCTTCGGGCATCGCGTTTACAAGAACTACGATCCGCGCGCGAAGTTGATGCGTGAAACGTGCCATGAAGTGCTCGAAGAACTCGGTCTGCACGATGACCCGTTGTTCAAGCTGGCCATGGCGCTGGAAAAGATTGCGCTGGAAGATGAGTATTTTGTGTCGCGTAAGCTGTATCCGAATGTCGATTTCTATTCGGGTATTGTTCAGCGTGCGCTGGGCATTCCGACAGCCATGTTCACATGCGTCTTCGCAATGGCGCGTACGGTGGGCTGGATTGCACAGTGGAACGAAATGATCGCTGATCCGGAACAGAAGATTGGCCGTCCGCGTCAGTTGTTCATCGGTGAAACGCCGCGCGAAGCGAAGGCGATTGATAAGCGGTAAGTTGCATTAAGTAGTGGATTTGAAGAAAGCCCCTGCAGATGTCTGCCGGGGCTTTTTGCATTCTTGGGCCTGATTGTTCTCGATCCGCTGTTTGATCTTCGTCCTATTCCCGCACCCCACCTGGTCAAGCCAAAACTCACGCAAACACGAGCTTTGTCAACACGGGACTTGTGTAGTAATGCCAAGATATCCAGGCTTACTGACCTTGCGGCATTTCCCCGCAAACTGCATGAGGAGCTACCGATGTTTCCAGAATTTCGCGATTTGATTTCTACGCTCAAGACGGAAGATGCGCACTTCGCTCGACTGTTTCAGCGTCACAACGAACTCGATCACCAGATCAAGAATATGGAGGCTGGGCCGCTGCCCGCGGACAGCCAGACCATCGAAACGCTCAAGAAGGAAAAGCTGCTTTTGAAGGACAAGCTCTATGTTGTCTTGAAGAAGGCCGCGACGCCGGCTTAAGCAGGCAGCGCCTCGTTTAAACCTGAGAGGCGGGACGCGCAGTTATAGGGAACAGACTTTGACATCACAGCACGACAAATCCGACGCTCGCGATTCCGCCGTGCGAAGCGTCGCGCGCGGCGACGTATTGGAGACCAGTACTTTGCGCGCCACACGGATCGATGAAACCGGCCGCGCTGTCCAGGCGGCCAACGAGCAAATTTCAAGCACTTTGCAACACGTGTTGTCCACTGGTGGTGCGCCGGACCCGGGTACGCTGATGGACACTATCAAGACATTGATGAGCGGCCTCTCACCCGATGAAACGACCGCTCTGCGCAGCGTCATGCTGGAGGGTGATCCGGCAATTTGGCATGCGCGCGCATCGCGGCATCCCGACGACGAACTGTCGCGTGACTGGCGTGGCGGCGGGTATCCGTATCGGAACCTGATGTCGCGCCACGCGTATGAAAAGCAAAAGTATGCGTTGCAAGTCGAATTGCTGAAGCTGCAGGCGTGGGTGCGGGAGACAGGCCAGCGTCTGGTGATCCTGTTCGAAGGGCGAGACGCTGCGGGTAAGGGCGGCGCCATCAAGCGTTTTATGGAGCACATGAATCCGCGTGGTGCGCGTGTCGTCGCGCTCGAAAAACCGACCGAGTCGGAGCGCGGCCAATGGTACTTCCAGCGGTACGTTCAACACTTGCCGACATCGGGCGAAATCGTGCTGTTCGATCGCTCCTGGTACAACCGCGCGGGCGTTGAAAGGGTCATGGGATTTTGCTCGGAACACGAGTACAACGACTTCATGCAGCAGGTGCCCGAGTTCGAACGGCAACTCGTTCGAAGCGGTATGCACGTCGTCAAGTTCTGGTTTTCCGTGAGCCAGGAAGAACAGCGCCGGCGTTTCAAGGAGCGCGAGATTCATCCGCTCAAGCAATGGAAGCTCAGCCCTGTGGATCTTGCGTCGCTGGATAAGTGGAACGAATACACGGACGCCAAGGAAGCCATGTTCGCGCAGACCGATACCGCGGATTCTCCGTGGGCGGTGGTCCGCTCGGACTGTAAAAAGCGAGCGCGGCTCAACGCCATGCGTCATATCCTGCACAAGCTGCCGTATGCGAACCGGGATGTTCGCGCTATCGGCCTGGTCGATCCGTTGATCGTGGGACGGGCTTTGTAGACAGGTGTTCGAGGGGTTTTCGAACCATTCAACGGGTGTAGGCGCAGTCATCGCTTACACCCATTTTTTATGTCCGGAAGTTTGCGTCCTGGGCAAGGTTTCTACACGCCGTCACTGAGAATCCGGATATGACAGGTCAAGACGAAAATAATGCGCCGCTGTCAGGCTGTTATTCCACCCGCTGACTTCTCCTGATTTGCTTCCTTAACAGGCCGGCGACGCTGCTAAACGGCTGATTCTTTTCTGCATTCCGGTGATCCGTCCATCCCGGTACTCCCCATACAGGTAGCTCCACTACCACCCTAACTCACTGTTTTATATCAGTTTTTTCTTGAATCACTAGCGCAATGCGCTGTTCTGCGTGGCATAATCATCAAACGAAAAAACACCCCCGCAGTCACAACACCTGAAAAGACCATGGCCCAGACCCTGTACGACAAGTTGTGGAACTCGCATGTGATCCACACCGAGGAAGACGGTACGTCCATCCTCTACATCGACCGTCATTTGCTCCACGAAGTGACCAGCCCGCAAGCGTTCGAGGGTCTGAAACTGGCCGAACGGCCGGTGTGGCGGATCAGCGCGAACCTGGCGGTGTCGGACCACAACGTGCCCACCACCGACCGCTCGCACGGCATCGCTGACCCGATCTCGAAGCTGCAAGTCGACACGCTCGACAACAACTGCGACGCCTACGGCATCACGCAGTTCAAGATGAATGATCTGCGTCAGGGCATCGTGCACATCATCGGGCCGGAGCAGGGCGCCACGCTGCCGGGAATGACAATAGTCTGCGGCGACTCGCATACCTCCACGCACGGAGCGTTCGGCGCACTGGCGCATGGCATCGGTACGTCGGAAGTCGAGCACGTCCTCGCCACGCAAACGCTGCTGCAAAAGAAGAGCAAGAACTTGCTCGTCAAGGTCGAAGGACCGCTGCCGCGCGGCTGCACCGCGAAGGACATCGTGCTGGCGATTATCGGCAAGATTGGGACGGCGGGCGGCAATGGGTACGCCATCGAGTTCGGTGGTTCGACCATCCGGGCGTTGTCGATGGAAGGCCGCATGACAGTCTGCAACATGGCGATCGAAGCGGGCGCGCGGGCTGGGATGGTCGCCGTTGACGAAACCACCATCAACTACCTGAAAGATCGTCCGTACTCGCCGCACGGCGCGGAGTTCGAGCAGGCAGCCACCTACTGGCGCACCTTCACGTCCGATCCGGGCGCGAAGTTTGATCGCGTGGTGGAGCTGAATGCGGCTGAAATCGTTCCGCAAGTGACGTGGGGCACGTCGCCGGAAATGGTCACGTCCATTGACGGCCGCGTGCCGGATCCTGAACGCGAAAAAGACCCGGTCAAGCGCGATGCGATCGAACGCGCGCTGAAGTACATGGCGCTCGAACCGAACACGCCGATGCAGTCGATCAAGCCGGACAAGATTTTCATCGGCTCGTGCACGAATGCGCGGATCGAAGACCTGCGCGCCGCGGCGTATGTGGTGAAGACACTCGGCCGCCGCGTGGCGCCGAGCATCCGCCTGGCCATGGTCGTGCCGGGTTCCGGTCTCGTGAAGGCGCAGGCGGAACGCGAAGGGCTCGACAAGGTGTTCCTCGACGCGGGCTTCCAGTGGCGAGAACCCGGCTGCTCGATGTGCCTCGCCATGAACGCCGACAGGCTGGAGCCGGGCGAGCGCTGCGCGTCGACGTCGAACCGGAACTTCGAAGGGCGTCAGGGTGCGGGCGGCCGTACGCATCTGGTAAGTCCGGCAATGGCGGCTGCGGCGGCTATTGAAGGTCACTTCGTCGATATCCGCGAACTGGCATGAAGCGCGTCTTTACTCTGCTGGCGTTGATCGCGGTCGTCACCGGCACTGCGGGCTGCAATACGGTCCACGGTTTCGGCGAGGATCTGCATCACCTCGGCAACTCGATCAGCAACGCGGCCGACAAGTAAGCGGCTCCAAAGAACGGTCAGGCAAACCAAACCGGTAACGCATCATGGAAAAATTCATCGTACATAGCGGGCTCGTGGCGCCGCTGGATCGCGACAACGTCGACACGGACGCGATCATTCCGAAGCAGTTTCTCAAGTCGATCAAGCGCACGGGTTTCGGCCCGAACGCCTTCGACGAATGGCGTTATCTCGATGTCGGCCAGCCCGGCCAGGACAACTCGAACCGGCCGCTGAATCCGGATTTCGTGCTGAACCAGCCGCGCTACCAAGGCGCGTCGATCCTGCTGACGCGCAAGAATTTCGGCTGCGGCAGCTCGCGCGAGCACGCGCCCTGGGCGCTGGACCAGTACGGTTTCCGCGCGATCATCGCGCCGAGTTTCGCCGATATCTTCTACAACAACTGCTTCAAGAATGGCCTGCTGCCGATCGTCCTGACCGAAAGCCAGGTCGACAAGCTGTTCAACGAAACCTACGCGTTCAACGGTTTCAAGCTGACGGTTGATCTGGAGCGCCAGGTTGTGCTGACCGGCGACGGAACGCAATATCCGTTCGAAGTGCCGGGATTCCGCAAGTTCTGCCTGCTGAACGGGTTCGACGACATCGCGCTGACGCTGCGCCATGCCGACAAGATCAAGCAATTCGAGAACGAGCGCCTCGTGAAGCAGCCGTGGTTGAATAACCGCCTCGTCGGATAAGTGCGAGCAAGCACGAACGCGTACGAATCAACAAAGAAAAAGGAAACACCATGAAGATTGCAGTGCTGCCCGGCGATGGAATCGGTCCGGAGATCATCAAGGAAGCCGTCAAGGTCCTGAGCGCGCTCGACGAAAAATTCGAGCTCGAAGAAGCGCCGGTGGGCGGCGCGGGCTACGAGGCGAGCGGCCATCCGCTGCCAGAAGCGACGCTCGCGCTGGCAAAGGCATCGGACGCGATCCTGTTCGGCGCCGTGGGCGACTGGAAATACGATTCGCTCGAACGCCCGCTGCGTCCGGAGCAAGCCATCCTGGGTCTGCGCAAGCACCTGCAATTGTTCGCGAACTTCCGTCCGGCTATCTGTTATCCGCAATTGACGGCGGCTTCGTCGCTGAAGCCGGAGATCGTGGCTGGGCTGGACATCCTGATCATCCGAGAACTGAACGGCGATATCTATTTCGGCCAGCCGCGCGGCGTGCGTTCATCGCCGGATGGCTTGTTCGAAGGCGCGAAGGAAGGCTTCGACACCATGCGTTATTCGGAGCCGGAAGTGCGTCGGATTGCGCATGTGGCCTTTCAGGCCGCGCAAAAACGCACGAAGAAGCTGACGAGCGTCGATAAAGCCAACGTGCTCGAAACGTCGCAATTCTGGCGCGACGTGATGATTGACGTTTCGAAGGAATATGCGGACGTCGAGCTGTCGCACATGTACGTGGACAACGCGGCCATGCAGTTGGTGAAGGCCCCGAAGGCGTTCGACGTGGTGGTGACCGGCAACATGTTCGGCGACATTCTCTCCGACGAAGCGGCCATGCTGACGGGTTCCATCGGCATGTTGCCGTCCGCCTCGCTCGATAAAAACAACAAGGGCTTGTACGAGCCGTCGCATGGTTCGGCACCGGATATCGCCGGCAAGGGCGTGGCAAATCCGCTGGCGACCATCCTCTCGGCCGCCATGATGCTGCGCTACTCGCTCGGTAAGCCCGAGCAGGCTGACCGGATCGAAACGGCGGTGAAGAAGGTACTCGCACAGGGTCTGCGTACCGGCGACATTGCGACGCCGGACGGCCGTACGGTCGGCACGACGGAAATGGGCGACGCGGTTATCGCGGCGCTTTAAGTCGGGCAACGCGCTTTTTCATCGGACGAGTCGGCCATACGCGTCAGCGAAAAATTCCGGTGGAAAAGCGTCTCGCGGCGGACATCTTTGTCGGATGCCGCCGATCGCGATATTTCATCTCGATTCGTCGCTTTTAGCGCACGAACCACGTCAAAAGGCGTGGAACGCTCGCGCGGAGGGACGAATATGCGGGTTATCGTGTAGACTCTTTTGTTATGGCGAAGATCTCTTCAATCTCTCTGGACTCGATTTCATGCGGCGGCATTAGCTCAGGCGCCCGCACGACTCGTCTCGCCATTACGCGTCTGGACATGCATCTGGGTACCGTTGCGCTGTCCAAACGCATTACGAAAACCACTTCCCTCAAAACGATCACGTTCAGCTGATCGCCTGTCGTGCCCGCTCATCTTCCCCGCGCGGTCACGCCGGCGGAGGGTCTGGGCCAAGCGGGGAAATGTCCACAAAAAAGGTTAGTCATGAACGTAGGTCTCGTTGGTTGGCGCGGCATGGTCGGCAGCGTCCTGATGCAACGCATGCAGCAGGAAGGCGATTTCGATCTGATCGAACCGGTGTTTTTCAGCACCAGCAATGCGGGCGGCAATGCGCCGTCGTTCGCGAAAAACGAGACGAAACTCAAGGATGCGACAAGCATCGACGACCTGAAAAAGTGCGACGTCATCATTACGTGCCAGGGCGGCGATTACACAAACGAAGTGTTCCCGAAGCTGCGCGCGGCCGGCTGGAAGGGTTACTGGATCGACGCGGCTTCGTCGCTGCGCATGAAGGACGACGCGGTCATCATTCTCGACCCGGTGAACCTGAGCGTCATCAAGGATTCGCTGGTTAAGGGCGGCCGGAATTTCATCGGCGGGAATTGCACGGTCAGCCTGATGCTGATGGCGTTGGGCGGCCTGTTTAATCAGAACCTGGTCGAATGGACGACCGCCATGACGTATCAGGCGGCTTCCGGCGCGGGCGCGCAGAACATGCGCGAGCTATTGCAGCAAATGGGCGTGCTTTATGGCGCGGCCAAGGAAGATCTGGCGGACCCGTCGTCGGCTATTCTGGATATCGACAAGCGCGTGCAGGCAGCCATGTCCAGCGAGCGTATGCCGATCGATAACTTCGGCGTGCCGCTGGCCGGCGCGCTGATTCCGTGGATCGACAAGGATCTCGGCAACGGCATGTCGAAGGAAGAATGGAAGGGCGGCGCGGAAACCAACAAGATTTTGGGATTGCCCGCTATGGGCGAGCCGGGTTCGGTTCCCGTCGATGGCCTGTGCGTGCGGATTGGTGCAATGCGCTGCCACTCGCAGGCATTGACCATCAAGCTCAAGAAGGACGTGCCGCTGGACGAATTGCATGGCATTTTGGCGTCGGCGAACGATTGGGTGAAGGTTGTCCCGAACGAACGTGAAGCGTCGATGCGCGATTTGTCGCCGGCGGTGGTCACGGGTTCGCTGACGGTGCCGGTCGGCCGCTTGCGTAAGCTCGCCATGGGCGGCGAATACCTCTCGGCGTTCACGGTCGGCGACCAGTTGCTGTGGGGCGCGGCGGAACCGCTGCGCCGGATGCTGCGCATCCTGCTGGACAAGTAAAGTAAACTACGCGCCACGACGCGCAGTAGTTAAACAAAGCGTCGCGCTTGCGCGGCGCTTTTTCGTTTTGCGGCTGGATCGTTGCGGGTTCGCGGCTGGGTTGCTGGTATCGCGCAATCGGTCTGCGGCCAGTGTTGGATGTCGCCCCGTTTTGTCGGTTTCTTGTTCGCTGTCCACTCGCCTGGAGTATCAATGATCGTTCGTCCGAGTCGGCCGCCTCATTTACAGCCTTGCTTCC
>Ga0302314_10020678_pt1 | contig 10874 bp, 9 predicted proteins | sample III_Palsa_N2_3_FD_200533 | JGI IMG/M metagenome (GOLD analysis project Ga0302314, IMG submission 200533) | Peat permafrost microbial communities from Stordalen Mire near Abisko, Sweden - III_Palsa_N2_3 | ecosystem: Environmental > Terrestrial > Soil > Palsa > Peat permafrost | place: Sweden... | reverse complement strand
GGGACGCCGGGACGCTGCCATCAAGTCCGTCAAGCGACGCAATGAATCGCCCGGCCTCGCGGGCGAACACCTCCGCATTGCTGGCTAGCTCGAAGAGCCCGCTCATGAAGTTCTCGGTGCTCGCGTTCTCCTCGAGCCGGCGAACGAGGTAGCTGATCGCCGAGTCGAACTCCCCCGGGTGCACGACCGGCGTGTAGAGCAGCAGGCCGCCGACATCGCGCTTGACCACTTCGGCCTGGCCGGTCGCCATGCCGAGCAGCATCTCGAACTCGATACGCGTGTCGACGTGACGCTCCCTGGCGAGCAGCCACGCGTACGCGACGTCGAAGAGGTTGTGCCCGGCAACACCGATCCGTACGGCGTCCGTGTGCTCGGGGGTGAGCGCCCAGTTCAGCACCCGCTTGTAGTTGGTGTCGGTCTCGACCTTGTGCGAGTACGTCGCGAGCGGCCATCCGTGAACCGTCGCATCCACCTGCTCCATGGCGAGGTTGGCGCCCTTCACGACGCGAACCTTGATGCCCGCCCCGCCGCGCTGGCGCCGTTCCGTCGCCCATGCGGTGAGGCCCTGCAGTGCATTCAGCGCGTCGGGCAGGTATGCCTGAAGGACGATGCCCGCCTCGAGCTTCAGCAGTTTCGGCTGGTCAAGCAGGCGCATGAACACCGCGGTCGTCAGATCGAGGTCGCGAAACTCCTCCATGTCGAGGTTGATGAACTTCGACTTTGCCGATGTCGCGGCAAGCTCGTACAACGGCGTGAGCCGCTCGGCCACGCGTGTCACCGTCTCGTCGAAGGCCCACATCGAGAGCTGCGCGGCGACCGACGAGACCTTGATCGAGACGTAGTCGACATCCGACCGCTGCAGGAGCTCGCGCGTTCCCTCGAGTCGCCGGTCGGACTCCTCGTCGCCGAGCACGGCCTCGCCGAGCAGGTTCATGTTCAGACGGATGCGCTGTCGACGAAGTCGGTGCAGCGTCTTGTCCAGTTTCTTCGGTGTCGCGTCGATCACGAGGTGGGCGACCATCCCGCGCAGCACGCGGCGCGCGATGGGGACGATCAGCCAGGGCAGCAGCGGTGCGAAACCGCCGCCGAGCAGGATGGCGGCGCGCAGGTACCAGGGCAGGAACTTCGGGATGGCGCGGCTCAGCGTCTCAAGGTTGCGAGCGGCAACTCGAAGGTCTTCCGGTCGCACGACGCGGTCGACGAAGCCGAGCGTGAAGTCGAGTCCCAGCGGGTCGCGGAGCACCCCGGCCAGACGCTGCGCGCTCTTGTCGGGGGCGATGTCCGCCGACTCCGTGAGCCAGCGGCGAACCGTCGCAATGGCTGCGTCGGCGAGGTCCGTGGCGGGGTCTTCGATACCGGGTTTGACACTCGACATGCTCACGACACTATGCCTCTCTGCGGGGGGACTGCCTCTCGTTCTAGCTTGCCGCGCCTGCATCCCTAATGAAAAGCGACGGTTTCTGCCCGATAATATGAAGCAACGCTAACCATTGGATGCCTTCGTCACCATGCTCGATCTCAAGCGACTCGCGCTGCTTCGCGAACTCCAGCTTCGTGGCACGATCGCCGCCGTCGCAAAATCCCTGGCGTACAGTCCGTCCGCCGTGTCGCAGCAACTCTCCGTACTCGAGGCCGAGACCGGTGTCACGCTTCTGGTGAAGTCAGGCCGCCGGGTGCGATTGACTCCCGCCGCCGAACTGCTCGTCGAACACACCAACGCGCTGCTCGACCGGGTGGAGCTGCTCGAGTCCGAACTCGCAAGCTTCGACCAGATCGCGTCGGGCACCGTTCGGATGGCGGTCTTCCAATCGGCCGCGCTCGGCATCATCCCCCAGGCGCTGACCCTGCTCGCCATTGAACATCCGACGCTTCGGGTCGAGATCACCCAGCGCGAACCGGAGAGCGCGCTCGCCGCGGTCTGGGCCAGAGAGTTCGACCTGGTCATCGCCGAGCAGTATCCGGGTCACGCCGCTCCGCGCAGCGAGGAGCTCGACCGCGAGCCGCTCTGCATGGACATGATTCGGCTGGGAGCGCCGACGGCATCGGTGCGCGAACTCGCGGATGCGCGTGAGCTGCCGTGGGTCATGGAACCGCGCGGAACCGCATCCCGCCACTGGGCCGAGCAGACCTGCCGCCTCGCTGGCTTCGAGCCCGACGTTCGGTTCGAGACCGCAGACCTTCAGGCGCACATCCGGCTCGTCGAGTCCGGCCATGCCGCGGCGCTGCTGCCCGACCTGGTCTGGGGCACCCGCGAGCCCACGATTCGCGTTCTCGAACTCGAGGGACGGCCGCGACGTGAGGTCTTCACCTCCGCGCGCGCGTCGGGCAGCGCGAGCGCCGCCATCTCCGCCTGCCGAGAAGTTCTGGCGCGCGCCGTCGAACCGCTGTGGCTCGACCGAAGCTAGCGACCGCCCCACCCCCGACGAGACGGCCGCGCTCTCTACAATGAGTTCATGTCCGACGTGCCGACGCTCAGTAGCGAAGAGTGGGCGGTGTGGCGCTCGTTTCACAACATGCGCAGGCAACTCGACCTCGCCCTCGAACGCGAACTCCAGCTGGATGCTCACGTCTCCGGCCCCGACTACGAGGTTCTCATCACACTCTTCGAGGCGCCCGAGAAACAGCTGCGTGCGCGCGAACTCAGCGCTCGCCTCGGCTGGGAAAAGTCGCGCCTGTCGCACCAGGTGACGCGGATGGTCGCACGCGGACTGGTCGAACGCGCCGAGTGCGACGTGGATGCCCGCGGAACCTGGATCGGTCTGACCACCAAGGGCAGCCTGGCGACACTCGGTGCCGTTCGAGCGCACGCACAGACCATCCGTCGGCTGTTCTTCGACGTTCTCGATGGCTCCGAACTGGACACGCTCGGTGCGGTATCCGAGCGAGTGCTCGAGGCGATCGACCCGCCGGCCTGCGAAGAGATCGAGGCCGAGTCCTCCGAGAGTGGCGCTGCGTGACCTCGACGTACGACGTCGTGATCGTCGGCGGTGGCCACAACGGACTGACCGCGGCCGCCTATCTCGGCCGAGCAGGCAAACGCGTGCTGGTTCTCGAAAAGCTCGACCACGCCGGCGGCGCAGCGGTATCCACCCAGTCCTTTGACGGCGTGGATGCACGTCTCTCGCGATACTCGTACCTGGTGTCCCTGCTTCCGGCTCGAATCATCAGTGACCTCGGGCTGAACATCCAGCTGAAGCGCCGCCGATTCTCCTCTTATACGCCGCGACCGGGTACGGACGACGGACTGCTGATCGACGCGGGCGACGCCCGGGCGACGGCAACGGCGCTCGGGACGGACTCCGACGCGTGGACCTCGTTTTACGACGGGACGGCACGAATGGCGCGCGCCCTCTTCCCGACGGTGACCAAGCCGCTCCTCACCCGCTCTGAAGCGAAGCGCGCGCTCGGCGAGGATGCCTTGTGGGACTCGCTCATCGAGAATCCGATCGGGACCACGATCGCGGACACCTTCGCCGACGACCTTGTGCGCGGAGTAGTGCTCACCGACGCGCTGATCGGAACGTTCGTGCCCAACGTCGATCAGACGCTCGGCGGCAATCGATGCTTTCTGTACCACGTCATCGGAAACGAGACCGGCAACTGGGATGTCCCGGTTGGCGGCATGGGTGCGGTCTCCGGTGAACTGCTGGATGCGGCTCGCCGGGCCGGCGCTGCGATCGTGACCGGCGCGGAGGTGCTATCGATCGACCCCGACGGCGAGGTGACGTATCGACGCGGCGATGCCGAGGTGCGGGTTGCGGGGTCGTTCGTGTTGGCGAATGTCGCGCCGTACGTTCTGGGGCAGTTGGTGGGTGAGGTCTCGACCGCACCCAAACCCGAGGGCGCCCAGGTCAAGGTCAACCTGCTGCTGAAGCGGCTGCCCAAACTGCGCGACGCATCCGTCGACCCCGCCGCCGCGTTCGGCGGCACCTTCCACGTCAACGAGCTGTGGTCGCAGCTCGATTCGTCCTACGCCGCGGCGGCTGCGGGCGGCATCGCAGATCCGCTCCCGTGTGAGATCTACTGTCACTCGTTGACCGATCCGAGCATCCTCTCGCCCGAGCTCCAGGCGAGCGGCGCGCAGACCCTCACCGTCTTCGGGCTTCACTCCCCGGACCGACTCACGACCGGAGCCACCAACGACGCGGTGCGCGCGCAGCTGCAGGATGCTGTCATCCGTTCGCTGAACTCGGTGCTCGCCGAGCCAATCGAAGACCTTCTCTCGGCCGACTCCGCTGGGCGCCCGACGATCGAGACCAAGACCACGCTCGACATCGAACACGCGCTCGGGATGCCCGGCGGAAATATCTTCCACGGCCCGCTCAGCTGGCCGTTCCTCGACGACGACGCGGTGATGTCGACGCCGGCCGAGCGCTGGGGAGTTGCGACGAGTCATCCGCGCATCCTGCTCTGCGGATCGGGTGCGCAGCGAGGCGGAGCGGTCAGTGGAATCGGCGGCCACAATGCCGCAATGGCGGTACTCGAAATCGCCGGCTGAGGTCGTCCGCACCCAATAGGTTGGTCTCCATGGCTGACGTCTCGAACCTCCGTGCCCGCGTTGCCGGTCCCGTTCTCGTCCAGGGTGATGACGGCTATCCGGAAGAGTCGCTCGCGTGGATGCGAAACTTCGTCCACACACCGGATGTCGTGGTCGGCGCAGCGACATCCGCCGATGTGGTCGAGGCGGTCAAGTTCGCGGCCGCCAACGGGCTCGCGGTTCGCATCCAGGGCTCTGGCCACGGCTCGCATGTCGCCATCACCGATGGCGTGCTGATCACGACCACGCGACTCGACGCCCTGGAGATCGACCCGGCGACCCGCATCGCGACGATCGGCGCCGGGCTCACCTGGGACCCGGTCATCGCCGCTGCGGGCGAGCACCGCCTGGCACCCATCGCCGGCGCGTCGGGCACCGTCGGCGCCGTCGGCTTTCTCCTCGGCGGTGGCATGGGGCCGCTCGTGAACCGCTACGGGTTCGGCAGCGACTGGGTGCGCGAATTCGAGGTCGTCCTCGCCGACGGCGAACTAGTGACGGCGAGCGCGATCGACCACCCGGACCTGTTTTGGGCGCTGCGGGGCGGCAAAGGCGGCCTCGGTGTCGTGACATCGGTCAAGGTCGAGCTGGTTCCGCTCGCGACGCTGTACGGCGGAAGTCTCACATTCGATGCCGAGAACATCGAGACGGCACTGCGCGCCTGGGTTGCGTATCTCGCGACGGCCGATCCGGGTGTCACGACAAGTTCCGCCATCCTTCGGATGCCCGATCTGCCATTCATCCCGGAGCCGATTCGCGGGCGCACCCTGTTGTCCGTGCGCTTCGCGTACGCGGGGGATTCGGCAACTGGCGAGGCGTTCGCCGCTCCGCTTCGCGCCGCAGCGCCCGTCTACATCGATGCGCTCGCCGAGATCCCCGCTTCCGCCATCGGGACTGTCCACAGCGACCCGCCGGACCCGACCGTCGGGTGGGTGAGCGGCCGGATGTTGAGCAACCTCGACGACGACTTCGTGACCACGCTGCTGGGATTCGCTGGGGCCGGCAAGCCGTTTCCCTTCGTTGCCGTCGAGATCCGGGCCTTCGGTAACGCGCAGGCGACGGATGTGGCCGGCGGCTCCGCCGTCGGCGGTCGCGGCGCGAAGGGTTCACTGAACCTCGTCGGCGTTCCGAACCCCGAGCTCTTCGCCACGGTTATTCCGGGGGCCGCGGCCGCGCTGCTCGGCGCGCTCGCGCCGTGGACATCGGCCGAGAACAACGTGAACTTTGCGAGCGGTTTCGCGACCGTCGAGGAGTACCACGGCGCCTGGTCGCCCACGATCTTCGACCGGCTCACCGAGGTCAAGAAGAAGTACGACCCGAACTCGCTTTTCGTGTACGGCGTGCACTAGCGAAGCGACTCAGACCCAGTCGCTCGCGAAGTGGGCCTTGGCCGGCGGCAACGCGGAGTCCCTCGACCACGCCGTCATCCACTGCGGAATCGGCATGGTCGTGGGCTCGATCCCGGCGAGCTCGCCCATCTCGGCGACGGTCACCGTGCCGCCGGACTTCTTCAGGAAGCGCGCCTTCATGACGGCCGTCACATAGACCTCGTTGTCGCGAACGAAGCGCTGCTCCATGTACATGGCCTTGTCGTCGAAACCGATGACCTTGCTCTCGAGCACGTACTTTTCCCACAGTCGCAGTGACCGTCGATACGAGACTGTCACGGCTGCGGCCACCGGATACCAACCACGCGCCTTCAGGTCCTGCCACTTGCCGCTGCGGATCATCATGTCCATGCGACCAAGATCCATGAGCGACAGATAGATGCCGTTGTTGACGTGACCGAGCAGGTCGAGGTCGTTCGGCATCACGTGCATGGTCACGCGCCCGACCTCGCGGAAGTCCTTTCTCGGCTTTCTCCTGCTCGTGATCATCATGAGAAGGGTGCGCAGCAGCATGTTCACTTCGACCACGGTAGTAAACCTCTAGCGATTGTTCGAAGTGGCTGTGCATCCTCTACAGCTAGGGTGCTGGGATGCGGGCAACTGGTCGTCGTCATTCCCTCATCGGGCGTGGGGTGGTTGCTGCGGCCGTTGTGCTCTTCGCGCTGGCTGGATGCTCGTCAACTTCCGCCGTCACGGCCCTGCCGACCGGAACAGGCTTCGACTACCAACTGGGCGGAAGCTACACGCCGCCATCGGGTGTCCATGTTCTCACCCGGGACAGCACCGCGAAGCCCGTACGTGGGCTGTACAACATCTGCTACGTCAACGGCTTCCAGACCCAGGATGAGGACAAGAGTTTCTGGCTGACCGAGCATCCATCGCTCATTCTGCGGTCGGCATCCGGGTCCGCCGTCTTCGACCCCGGCTGGCCGAACGAGATGATCCTGGATGTATCGACAGCCGCCAAGCGGGCAGGCATCGCCGCCGTTCAGGATGTGACAATCGATCGCTGCGAGGCGAAGGGATTCCAGGCGGTCGAATTCGACAACCTCGACTCATACTCGCGGTCGCGCCACGCGTTCACGCTCGCGAGCGACATCGCAATGGCCAAGCTGTTCGTGCGGCGAGCGCATGCCGATGGTCTTGCGGCCGGACAGAAGAACACTCCAGAGTTGGGCGCGCAGGGACGAGACCAGGTGCACTTCGACTTCGCTGTCGCAGAGGAGTGCTACCGCTACGACGAGTGTTCCAGCTACACGAAGGTATACGGCGCGCGCGTTCTCGACATCGAGTACACGGATGACCTGCGCGGAACGTTCGCGCACGACTGCGCGTCGTCGAGCATTCCGGCAATGACGATTCTCCGCGATCGAGACCTCGTGCCGAGGGGTAGCAAAGGGTACGTCTACCGGCGCTGCTAGCGGGCGCGGTGCTGGGGGATGGTCATCCGCGGTCCACGCATGGGTTTGCGGATTCCACTGGCCTCAATCAGACGCATCACGCGCTGACGGTGGCCGGCGTATGGGGCGAGCAGTTCGAGCATCCCGTCGTCGTCGACCGGTGTCCCGATGAGGGCCAGCCCAACGATGGAGGGCAGGTGATAGTCGCCGACGCTCGGTGAGTCGGGATCACCGTGCGAGCGCTGCGTCGTCTCGGCCGCGGTCCACACACCGACGCCCAGAACGGTTCGGAGTTTGGCCGCAACTTCGACGCCGCCGCGACCGAGCGCGAGCGTGCGCTCGAGTGCAGTGGCGACCGCGGATGCCCGCATCGCGGTGTCAGCGCGCTGGGGAGTAACGCCCGCCCTGTGCCACTCCCACGACGGGATGCGCCGCCAGACCGCGACGGCCGGGAACACACGCATGCCCTGCGGCGCCGGTCCGGGCGCCGACTCGCCGTACTTTGTTAGCAGATAGCGCCAGGCGTGCCGGGCCTCGATGCTGGTGACCTTCTGCTCGATGATCGCCGCCATCAGCGCCTCGAACACCGCGTTCGTCCGAGTGAGCCGAAGTCCCGGCGCTCCGCGCAGGATCTCTCGCAGGTATGGATGCGGGGACAGGTCGAGCTCGCTCCAGTCGTCGCCCTGTCCGCAGAGCTCGGGAACGCCGGCGATCGCGGTTTCGGCGCCCGGTCCCCAGGCGATCGCGTGCACCTCGTCGCCGACCAGCTCGAGGTGGAGGGTTGCCGCACCATCCGCCGTGTTGGTGGTTCTCCACAGCTCCGACCCGACCCAGCGATGCGTCGGATCCCATGCTCCACGCATCAGCGGCCCGAGTGTCTGCCGCAGATTGACCGGATGTGCTGGCCGATAAACGGTCGTGATCGCATCCATGCACGAAGGCTACGTCCTCTGGGCGACAAAGTTAGGGTTGGACCGTGAGTGTGCCGAAGATCCTGCTGTTCTACATCTTCACGCCGCTCGCCGACCCGGACGCCGTGCGGCTGTGGCAGCGTGACCTGTGCGAGTCGCTGGGACTCAAGGGGCGCATCCTCATTTCCAAGGACGGCATCAACGGCACCGTCGGCGGCGAGCTGAAGGACGTCAAAAAGTACGTTCGCAAGACCCGTCAGTATCCGGCGTTCAAGGCGGTTGATTTCAAGTGGGGCGAGGGTCGAGGCGACGACTTCCCGCGGCTCAGCGTCAAGGTGCGCGACGAGCTGGTCAGCTTCGGCGCCCCAGGGGAGCTGAAGGTCGACAAGCGCGGCGTCAAGGGTGGCGGCGCGCGTCTCACTCCGGAGCAGCTGCATGAGCTCGTCGCGGAGAAACAGGTCACCTTCTTCGACGGGCGCAACTCGTTCGAGGCCGAGATCGGACGATTCAGGGATGCGGTGGTTCCGGATGTCGACAACACCCGCGATTTCGTTGCCGAGCTCGATCGCGGCGCGTACGACCACCTCAAGAACGAACCCGTCGTGACGTACTGCACCGGCGGAATTCGCTGCGAGGTTCTCTCGAGCCTCATGATCAATCGCGGTTTCCGCGAGGTTTACCAACTCGAGGGCGGAATCGTGAAGTACGGCGAGACCTTCGCGGACAAGGGGCTCTGGGAGGGTTCGCTCTACGTCTTCGACGAGCGCAAGGCAATCGAGTTCAGCGACCAGGCGGCGGTGATCGGCTCTTGCTACGTGTGCGGCGCCGCGACCTCACGCATGGAGAACTGCGGCGACCTCGCCTGCAGAACGCAGCTCGTCGTCTGCGACGATCACGCGGACGCGACGATCTGCACACTTCACGCAGCGGTGTAAAGCCCTTTCGAGCCATCCGCAGAATTTCTTAGCGTGGAGGTATGACTCATGCAGAAGAAATCGCGAAGGTAGCGGAACTCACCAAGAAGGCGCGCATCGCCGTACTCACAACAATCGATCCGACGGGCGCGCTCGTCAGCCGTCCGCTGGCCATGCAAAACACCGAGTTCGACGGGCAGCTCTGGTTCTTCACCCAGGACCCGTCGCCGAAGGTCGACGACATCAACGCCCACTCCGACGTGAACGTGTCCTTCGAGTCTGGGAACGGTTGGGTCTCGGTGGCGGGCACCGCATCCATTTCCCATGACAACGCGAAGATCGACGAGCTCTGGAACAAGTTCGCGGAGGCCTGGTTTGAAAAGGGACGCGAGGATCCGACCATCGCTTTGATCCGCGTGGATGCGCGGACGGTCGAGTACTGGACCGCGGACGAACCTCGCGCCGTCACGCTGCTGAAGACAGTCGGCGCAATGGTGACCGGTGGTACACCAGACGTGCCGGAGAGCAAAACGATCGGCCTCTGATAGCTGCTCGTTCGTGCTCACCCTGACGCCGGCGGGCTCGCAGGTGTAGGTCGAGTTGCCGACGACGTTCCATTGCCGAGCTTCACGCACTCGGCAGCGGCGCCACCGTATCGGGCAGCGCGAATGGGCCGCGCCCGCGGATACACCACAATGGACGTATGAGAATCGGAATCCTCACCAGTGGCGGCGATGCGCCCGGACTGAACGCGGTCATCCGCGGCGCCGTGCTCACCGGGATGAAGGTGCACGAGCTCGATTTCGTGGGGTTCCGCAACGGCTGGCGAGGCGTCGTCGATGGCGACATCATCCCGCTCGGCCGCGACGAGGTTAAGGGCATCAGCAAGCAGGGTGGCACCATTCTCGGGACCTCCCGCACAAACCCGTTCGAGGGCGACGGCGGTGTCGACCGCGTCAACCAGGTGATGTCGGATGCCGGAATAGACGCCATCATCGCCATCGGCGGCGAAGGCACACTCGCTGCCGCCAAGCGTCTGACCGACGCGGGCGTCAAGATCGTCGGCGTTCCGAAGACCGTGGACAACGACCTCGACGCCACCGACTACTCCTTCGGCTTCGATACCGCAGTGCAGATCGCTACCGACGCAATGGACCGTCTGCGAACGACCGGCGACGCGCACGACCGCTGCATGATCGCCGAGGTCATGGGTCGCCACGTCGGTTGGATCGCGCTGCACTCCGGCATGGCCGCCGGCGCACACGTCATCCTGATTCCGGAGCGCAAGACCTCGGTCGATCAGATCTGCAAGTGGGTCAGCGAGGCTCACGACCGCGGCCGCGCGCCCTTGGTCGTTGTCGCCGAGGGCTTCGCGCTCGACACGATGGATGACGCTCACTCCGAACGCGGCCTCGACGCGTTCGGTCGCCCGCGTCTGGGCGGCATCGCGGAACTGCTCGCGCCGATCATCGAGGAACGAACCGGCATCGAGACCCGCGCCACCACGCTCGGCCACATCCAGCGCGGTGGAACGCCATCCGCCTTCGACCGCGTTCTCGCGACGCGACTCGGGATGGCCGCGATGCGCTCCGTCGTCGAGAGTCACTGGGGTCGGATGGTCGCTCTGCGCGGCACCGAGATCGTGCACGTGCCATTCTCCGAAGCGCTCGGTCGCCTGAAGACGGTGCCGGATGACCGGTACGAAGAGGCTCGCGTTCTCTTCGGAT
>Ga0302314_10020677_pt1 | contig 10874 bp, 12 predicted proteins | sample III_Palsa_N2_3_FD_200533 | JGI IMG/M metagenome (GOLD analysis project Ga0302314, IMG submission 200533) | Peat permafrost microbial communities from Stordalen Mire near Abisko, Sweden - III_Palsa_N2_3 | ecosystem: Environmental > Terrestrial > Soil > Palsa > Peat permafrost | place: Sweden... | reverse complement strand
TGGCTACGCGCTGGCCGCCGAGTACCTGGCCCGAGGCTGGCAGGTGACCGCGACGGTGCGGGGGGCCGGGCGGACCGGGTTGCCCGACCTGGCCGCGCCCTCGGCTGGCCGCCTTGTCCTGGAGACGGTCGACATCACGGTTCCCGAGCAGGTCGCGGCGTTGCACGAGCGACTGGCCAAGACGACGTTCGACCTGCTGTTCGTCAACGCCGGGGTGACCAACGGCCCCGGCGAGACCGTCGCCGACGTGCCCACGGACACCTTCGTCCACCTGATGGTGACCAATGCGCTGAGCCCGATGCGCGTAGTGGAGACGCTGCAGGACCTCGTCGCCCCGGACGGCACGATCGCCGTGATGTCCTCCGGTCAGGGAAGCATCGCCAACAACACCAAGGGCGGCTTCGAGGTCTACCGGGCGAGCAAATCCGCGTTGAACCAGCTGATGCGCAGCTTCGCCGCACGCCACGCCGGCGATCCGCACACGCTGCTGCTGATCGCGCCCGGCTGGGTGCAGACCGATCTGGGCGGCCCGGCCGCGCCCCTGACGATCGACCAGAGCATCCCTAGCGTGGTCGACACGATCGAGGCCCAGGCCGGCCAGGGCGGTCTGCAGTACCTGGACTACCGGGGTCAGACGGTCTCCTGGTAGCGCGTGCGGCCCGCTCGTTATTCTCGTTGGTTGAGATATCAACTAATGGGTACGATAGGCGCATGCCGACGGAACCGAACTGGCTCGACCCCCGCGAGGACCGCGCCTGGCGGGCCTTCCGGCACGCGGACCGCCAGCTCTCGCTCCGTCTGCACCGCCACCTGCTCCAGGACTCCGGACTGACCGAGGCCGACTACGTGATTCTCGCGGTGCTCTCGGAGCAGCCCACGGGCCATATGCCCGCGCAGGAACTGTGCGCCTCGCTGGAGTGGGAGAAGAGCCGGCTCTCGCACCAGGTCCGGCGCATGCAGGAGCAGGGACTGATCGACCGCGAACCCAATCCGGCCGATGCCCGCAGCGTCATCATCCGCCTGCTGCCCGCCGGACGCCGCGCCATCGAGGGCGCGGCGCCCGAGCACGCGCACAACGTCCGCCGGCATTTCATCAACCTGTTTACCCCGGCCGAACTCGACACCCTGGCCGCCCTCAACGAACGGGTCCTGCGCCATCTCGCCGAGGATCCCTTCCCCGGGCAGTCCACGCCCGGCGGCTGATCCTCGGCGGGCCCGGACTGGCGGGCCCGGTCCGGCGCGGCCAGCACGGCCCGGTCCCTACCAGGGCCAACCGGGGGTCACTGACCGGGCCGGCGCGGATTGGAGCGCCCGGCCTGGGGTACTGATACCGACACAGACGGTGCTGCACCAATGACGGGGAGAGCCGGATGCGTATTAACGATGTACTTCGCCTCAAGGGCGGGCAGGTTGTCACGGTCACTCCGGACACGACGGTGCGGGGTCTCCTCGCGGTCCTGGCCGAGCACCGGATCGGCGCGGTCGTCGTCTCGCGCGATGGCAGCTCGGTCGACGGGATCGTCAGCGAGCGGGACATCGTCCGGGCACTGGCCCAGCGGGGCGCCGCGGTGCTATCGGAGCAGGTCACGGCCATCTACACCGCCAATGTGCACACGGTCACGCCAGAGACCGCGCTCGACGAGGTCGCGCGCATGATGACCGAGCGCCGGATCCGGCACGCGCCGGTCACGGTGGACGGCGACCTGCGCGGCATCGTGAGCATCGGCGACGTGGTGAAGACGCGGATCGGCGAGCTGGAGACCGAGCACGCCGCGTTGACCGACTACATCACCGGTACCCGCTAGCGCGTCGGCTCAGCCTGGTCAGGAGGGTGGAGGGTCAGGCAGGAGCCGCACTCCCTCTAGGGCCAGGCACAGCTCTGCTGCCGCGCGCGGGCTGTTCAGCGACCTTCCGGTGAGCTGCTCTATCCGGCGCAGCCGGTGCCGGACGGTATTGGGGTGGCAATAGAGGGCGGCGGCGGCAGTCGCCGCGGAGCCGTCGTTGTCGCGCCAGGCCTCCAGGGTCTCAAGCAGGATGGCCTGGTCGTCCGGCGGGAGGTCAAGCAGCGGACCGAAGACCGTGCGGGAAATCCGGGGCAGGATCTCGGACGCGCTGATCGCGGTCACGGCCAGCGGGCGGGCGTCGAACCGGGTGACGGCGGCCTCGCGGGCGGGGTGCTCGACGCCGTCCGGCGGATCCGCCAGGTCGAGCAGACCCACCTGCTCGGACTGTGCTCCGGCGGGATTCTGGCGTCGATGGTGGCCGCGCATCTCGCCGAGATCGGCCGGCTCGACACGCTCGCCACGATGAACCTGGGCGTTACCGTGCTCGACCAGGCCACCGCCGGCCTGTCCGCCGCGGCGCTCGACGAGACCGCCGCCCGGGCCGCCATAGCCGCCTCCGGCCGCCGGGGCTACCTCGACGGGCGGGCGCTGGCCGAGGTGTTCGCCTGGCTGCGCCCCAACGACCTGATCTGGAACTACTGGGTCAACAACTACCTGCAGGGACGCAAGCCTCCCGCGTTCGACGTGCTCTACTGGAACGCTGATACGACGCGGATGGCCGCGCAACTGCACCGCGACTTCATCACCCTCGCGCTCTCCAACGGGCTCACCAAACCGGGTGACACCACCCTCCTCGGCACGCCGACCGACCTGTTCAAGGTCGACGTCGATTCCTACGTCATCGCCGGAGTCTCGGACCACATCTGCCCCTGGCAGGCCTGCTACGCCAGCACGCAGCTGCTCGGCGGCAAGACCCGCTTCGTACTGTCCACCGCCGGGCACATCGCCTCCCTCGTCAACCCCCCGGACAACCCCAAGTCCACGTTCCGCACCGCCGGCGAGAACCCTCCGGACGCCGAGGCGTGGCTGGGGAACGCGACCACGGAGAAAGGAAGCTGGTGGCCGGACTACTCGCAATGGCTGGCGGAACGCTCGGGTCCGCTCGTCACGAGTCCCGCGACGCTCGGCAGCGCCGACTACCCGCCGCGCGAACCCGCGCCGGGAACGTACGTCTTCGACCGGTGACGCTGTCGTTGACCAGCCGCAGGCGCCGGCGCCCGCAGGCAACGATGCGGACCATCCGGGTGCTCGGCCAGGACCTCCGCGTCTCCATCAGGCCCGGCATCGGCGACGCCTGTCCGCCGCTCCTGCTCTGCTGCGGCATCGGAGCCAGCTTTGAAGCCCTGCAGCCCTTCGTGGACGCCCTCGACCCGGCCATCGAGGTCATCAGCTTCGACGTTCCCGGAGTCGGCGGCTCGCCGGTGGGCCCGGTGCCGTACGGCTACCCAGGCAATGCCTACCTCGCCGCGCGGATGGTCAACAGGCTGGGCTACCGGCAGGTAGACGTTCTCGGGCTGTCCTGGGGCGGGGGACTGGCGCAGCAGCTCGCGCTGCAGCACGCCCGCCTGGTCCGCAGGCTGGTCCTGGCCGGCACCGGCACCGGGTCGCTGATGATCCCGGCCCACCCGCGCGTGCTGCGGCACATGCTCACCCCGCGCCGCTTCACCGACAGGGGCTACGCCGCGTCCATCGCCCCCGTCTTGTATGGCGGCAGCGCCCGCGAGCACCCCGAGCGAGTGCACGAGGTCCTCGGGGACTCGATGCGGATCGGGTCGCCGACTGGCTACCTGCACCAGTTGATCGCCGGGATGGGCTGGACCAGCCTGCCGTGGCTGCCGCTGATCCGCCAGCCCACGCTGATCCTGGCGGGCGACGATGATCCGATCGTGCCGCCCGCCAACGGCCGGCTGCTCAGCAGGCTGATACCGCACGCGGAGCTGCACCTCTACCACGGCGGGCACCTGGCCCTTGCGACCGAGGCGAAGAATCTCGCCCCAGTCGTCGCGCGCTTCCTCACCGCGCCACCCGCGAACCAGCCGAACGAGGACGAGGAGGCCACCCGCGGCCTATAGCAGGCATGGTGTGCCGAAAAGTAGCAGGCATGGTGTGCCGAACAGGCTCACTTGCGGCCGGCCAGGTCATGCGCCGCCAACGGGTGTACTACTGTCGTGCCGGTGGACGTGCCGTCGGATGAGGACGTCTCGGCCGCATTCGGTAAGGGAGACCCCGATGCGCTGAGGCTCCTCTACCAGCGTTTCGGCGCCCTTGTCTACAGTCTGGCCCGCAGGTCCCTAGGGGTGCAGGCCGATGCCGAGGACGTCACCCAGCAGGTGTTCGTGTCGGCGTGGCGCGGACGGGACACCTTCGATCCGGAGCGAGGATCGCTGGCCGCCTGGCTGGTGGCCATCACCCGCAACCGGATCTCCGACATGCTGCGGACGAGGCAACGGGACGACCGGGTCCTGCTGCACATGGCGGCCGGCGCGGCGACCGAAGATCCGGCGGTACCATCTGACCAGGTGGTGAACCGGGTGGTGCTAGCCGACGAGCTGGCCCGCCTCCCCGAGGCACAGCGACTTGTCATGACCCTGGCGTTCTATTCCGACCTCACGCACGAGCAGATAGCCGAGGTCCTCCAGACCCCGCTCGGTACCGTGAAGAGCCACATCCGCCGTGGCCTGCAGCGGTTGCGGTCCAGGCTGGAGGCTGACCGTGTCACATACTGACCCGGAGTTCCTGGCGCTGACGGCCCTCGGCGAGCATGCCGGGACCGCGCAGGACGCGGCGCACCTGGCTCAGTGCGCCGACTGCCAGCTGGAGCTCGAGCGGCTGACCCGCACCATTGAACTGGCCCGCCGTGACGGGCCGGTTTCCCTTGAGCAGCCGCCCGCCTCGGTCTGGGAGCGGATCGCCGCGACCGTGGGGGCGGAGGAGGCAGGGCAGCTTGACGCGGCCCCGGGGAATGCGGTGTCTCCTGAGGCGGTGCGGGCGGCCGCGAACGGGAGCGGCCGGGATGTTCCCGCTCGCGTTCCGGCCGGGGTGCACGCCGGCGCTTCCCCGGGGCGGGCAGGCGGGCGCCGCCGGAGGCTCGGGGTGGCCGTGGCTGGTCTTGCCGCGGGCCTGATTATCGGGATCGGCGGCACGGCCGCGGTCACACAGCTGACCCGGCCGTCAGCAAGCCAGGTCGTCGCCGAGATCGAGCTACGCCCGCTGGCTCAGTTCCCGCAATGGCAGAGCGCGGCCGGCACCGCGGTGCTGCGGGAGCACCAGGCCGCGCTGCAGCTCGCGGTCAGCGTGACCGCACCCTCCCGGTCTGGCTTCTACGAGGTCTGGCTGCTCGGCCAGAACGGGACCAGCATGATCTCGCTGGGCGACCTTAATGCGGAACATGCCGGGACGTTCACCCTCCCGGCCGGGGTCGACCTGCGGTTCTACTCCCGGATCGATGTCTCACTGCAGCCGTTCAACGGCAGCACCCAGCACTCAAGCACCAGCGTGGTCCGCGGTTCCCTGCCCGCCACGGAGACAGGCGCCGCCGACCCGGGGTGATCGCCGACGTGGCCGCCTGCGTTTCCGCCTGAGAAATGACTGCATCTGCGGCTGCCCGCCGGACCGTATACCAACTCGAGAGCCGCGATCGAACGCGGTGCAACGAATGGAGTTGGCATGCGTATGTTCAAGCGCCTCGCGCTGGCGGCCGCGGCAACGGGGGTACTTCTCGGCAGCACGGTCGGCGTGGCCTCGGCCGCAACGGCAAGCACCCACCCCCAGTGCGGTTCCGTGGTGCGCCTCACCGGCGGGGACACCTCGCTGACCACGGCGCCGGGTATCGCCGCCGCGCTGCTCAGCCACGGCATCGTGCCGCTCGCGACGCTGCCCGGCACCGAGGGCGCGTCAACGGGCGGCGGCGTTGCCGTCAAGTTCGCGTTCCCCGTGACCGGCGGCAGCGTCAATCTCAAGCAGCTGACCGGCACGGTCAGCCACAGCGGCGGCATCCTGTTCATCGCTCCGGCGACCGGCAAGGAGATCGCCGTCTCCGACTTCGTCATCAACCTCAAGGAGGGAGAGCTCACCGCGATCGTGAACGGCAACGCCAAGGAGCGGGTGCCGCTGCTAGCGCTGAGCCTGGCCCACGCCAAGATCGCGGCGGGCACGCACGCCGTGCGGATCTCTGGGATCGTCGCCTCGCTGACCAAGACCGCGGCCAGCGCGCTGGACGCCACGTTTGGCACCACCCTGTTCACGAGCGGCCTAGAGCTCGGCACCGCGAACGCGCTCGTGAAGTTCTAGGCGACCGGGTGCTAGGCGTTCCCGCCTAGGGACGTCGCACTGCGCCGACGCGGCACCAGTCCTCACCCCCTGCGCTTGCGGCGGGGCGGGGACCGGTGCCGTACCACCCGCCCCGCCGCTACACCCAGCGGGCGACCGAGCGCTCATACTCGGCGCGCTTCGGCCGGGCCGCCCGGCGGGCGGAGGCGCGGTTGGAGGTTGTCCAGAAGCGTCGCGCCACTGGGCATCACGGTGGTGAATATTTCGGTCACATAGGCGTCGATGGTTCGCTGGCCGGTCGCCGCGGCTATCGATACCCGGTGGTGGCCGTCGCTGACGAAGTGCCGGTCGCCGACCCGGTAGACCTCGATCGGCGGGATCGCCGCGCCGCTCCGCTCGGCCAGCGCCAGCCGCTCCCAGCGCGGCCGGACCCAGTTTGAGGTGGGCCGGAAGTGCCGGTCGAAGTCATGCCGGGGGTCGACCGTGCCGACGATCGTGTCCAGCGGTATCGACCGCAGCCCCAGCGGCCGCCCGGCGCGCCAGCCGACCGGACTGACTACCTCGTCGAGGGTGAGGAGACGGCCGCTGTCAAAGCCCTGGCCGCGCAGCCAGTGGCACAGCGCGGCGAGGACCTGGCGCCGCCGGGCGCGCAGGAAGGCGTTGTCGATGTCCGCCCGGGGGAATCCGGTGTTTAGCATGAGGCGCCTTTATTCGGTGACTTGTCTTCGGTCAGGTGGCTGCGCCGGCGCCGGTGCCGTCACGGTGCGATGGCCCGCTCCGCACTCTGTGCTCTGTGCTCTGTGCTGGTCAGGCTGTGGTGTAGATGGCCGACACGTCGTCATCGGCGTGCCCGCTGGCGGCGGCCCGCTGCCAGCGGGGCAGCAGCGCGTCGATGAGGGTGAGCTGGGCGCCGGCGGTGTGCGCGGCCTGCGCCGCGAGCTCGGCGTCTTTGAGGGCGAGCTTGAGCGCGAACGCGGGGGTGAAGTCGCCGGCCAGCATGGCGCGGGCCTTTTGCACCGCGTAGGGCGAGCCGAGCGGGGTCGAGTCGAGCAGGTCCACGATGGCGGCCGGCTCTAGGCCCAGTTGACGGGCGAAGGAGAGCGTCTCGGCGGTGGTCTCGGCGATATCGGCCAGCCAGCTGTTGAGCACCAGCTTGGCCCGGGTGCCGTGGCCGGCCGGGCCCAGCCAGGCGGTGGCCCTCCCGAGCACGCCGAACACCGGGGCGAGGACATCCTGTACCTGATCGGGACCGCTGGCCAGGATGGTCAGCTGCCCGGCCTGGGCCGGGCCCTGGCTGCCGGAGACCGGGGCATCGACGAAGGTCACCCCGTGCCGGGCGGCGCTGTCGGCCAGCCGGGCCGTCCACTCGGTTCCGATGGTGGCCATCTGCACCCAGATCATCCCCCGGGCCGCGGCCAGGAATCCGTCCGGCCCGTTCGCCGCCTGCTCGGTGGCGGGTCCGTCGGCCAGCATGGTGATGACGATCCCGGCGCCCTGGACGGCTTCCGCCGGGCTGCCCGCCACGGTCGCGCCGTCCCTGGTGAGGGCGGCCGCGCGGCTGGCGGTACGGTTCCATACCCGCACGTCGAGGCCGGCGCCGGCCAGGTTGGCGGCCATCGGGCCGCCCATCCGGCCGGTGCCGAGGAATGCGATGGCGGGGGTGGCCGCCGCGTCGCCGCGGCCGGGGCGGCCCCGCGTGACGTGCTGTGCTTCGGGCTGCGTGGTGGTCATAACATGCCTTCCGGGGCGGGGCCGCCGACTGGCACCGCGGCCGCCCTGATGTGGTCGATCTCAGGTAAGACCAACACTCGCAACCGACAGGGTGAGCTGGCATCACACGACTGGGTGATCTTCGCCGGTCACCCAGTTGGTGAGACGGCGGGCGCAGGCCCTCATCACCGCGCCCGGTGGCGTTCCGCGTCGGCTCACGGCCACGTCCCCCGCGTCGTGGGCACGGGGCCGACGGAGCCAGGCCACAGCCGCCGCGGGGTCATTTTTGGCGCGAATCGATCTAGTCACTGCGATCCTGCGGACGCAGGCTAGACACATGGACAAGCTGCGTACCTCGCCTGCCGACGCAATCCGCGACTTGCCCGACGGAGTGTCGATCGCCGTCTCCGGCTTCGGCCCGAGTGCCGGCGCACCTTTCAGCCTGCTCGCCGCGCTGGACGAGCGCGGCACCAGGGACCTCTGTTTCGTCGGCAACACGATTCCGCCCGGCGCCCAGACTCTGGTCGAGGCTGGACGCGTCCGGCATCTGATCGTCTCGTTTACGTCGAGGGCGGGCGATTCGTCCCCGGTGGAGGAACTGATGCGGAAAGGCGAGGTGACCGCCGAACTGGTCCCGCAGGGCACGCTAGTGGAACGCCTCCGGGCCGCCGGCGCCGGCCTCGCGGCCGTCTACACCCCGACGGGCCTGGACACCCCGATCGCCGACGGCAAGGAAGTGCGGTACTTCGACGGCAAGCCCTATCTGCTGGAGACGGCGCTCGCCGTCGACTTCGCGTTCATCGCCGGCCACCGGGCCGACCGCCTCGGCAACGTGGAGTTCCGCGGCGCCAACCAGCACTTCGGGCCGAGCTTCGCCAAGGCGGCGCGGGTGGCCATCGTGGAGGTAGACGAGGTCGTTGAACCGGGCGAGATCCCCCCGGAGCGGATCGGGCTCCCCGGCATCTTCGTCTCCCGTGTCGTCCGCAAGACCGTGGTCAACGCGCTGCCCAAGTACGGTGCCGCGCGCCGCGACCATGACGTGCCCCGCACCTACAACGGCAAGCCCGCCTGGACGCGCCGGCAGATGGCGGAGCTGGCCGCGTCGCTCCTGCCCGAAGGCTCGTACGTCAATCTCGGCCTCGGCATACCGAGCTACCTGTCCTCGTACGCGGGTGACCGGCACCTCATCCTGCACGGCGAGAACGGGATCCTCGGCTACGGCGAGATCGTTCCCGACGACCAGACCTACCCGGACGTCTTCAACGCGAGCGGATATCCCGTCACCCCAAGCCCGGGCATCTCCTACTTCGAAAGCGTGACCGCCTTCGAGATGGTCCGGGGCGGCCGGGTAGACGCCGTGGTCCTCGGTGCCTACCAGGTGGACGTCGAGGGCAGTTTCGCTAACTGGCAGACCGACGGCATGATCGGCGGCGGCATCGGCGGCGCGATGGACCTGGTCGCCTCCGGCCGCACCGTCATGGTGATGATGGAGCACCGCGACAGCCGGGACCGGCCGAAGGTCGTGCAGCGCTGCAGCTATGCGCTCACCGGCAAGGCCTGCGTCGACATCCTGGTCACCGATCTGGCGCAGTTCCGCCGCAAGGACGGGGGGCTGGCCGTTGAGCAGGTCGCCCCTGGGTTCACGCAAGACGAAGTGCTGGCGCTGACCGGCATCGAAGCCGCGACGGGCATCCCGGTAAAGGCAGAACACCCCTAAGGGAACGTGGCCGCCGCCGGCCGGTGCCGCCTTCCGGCGGAAGCGGGCCGTCCCGTCGCAGCGGGCGGCCCGGCCATAGGCTGGTCACGGAACTCTGAGTCGGACGAGGAGGCCCGTGTGCCGTACATCGACAGTGGCGAGGCGAAGATCTGGTACACCGAGCAGGGGACCGGGTTTCCCATGCTGACGCTGGCGCCAGGCGGGATGCGCTCGAGCGTGCCGCTGTGGGAGGCGGCGGCGATCAACCCGCTGACCGCGTACGCCGGGCAGTACCGGATGATCGCGATGGACCAGCGCAACGCCGGCCAGTCCGCCGGCCCGCTTGAGACCGGCGACCCGTGGGGGGCTTACGCGGCCGACCAACTCGCCGTCATGGATCATCTCGGCATCGACCGGTTCCTGGTGTTCGGCTGCTGCATCGGCGGCCCGTTCATCTTGAAGCTGTGCGAACTCGCGCCGGAACGAGTCGTGGCGGCCGTCCTCGAGCAGCCGGTCGGGATCATCGCGAGCAACCGGGAGCTCTTCGACAACATCTGGAAGGAGTGGGCCGAGCAGCTCATGAGCAAGCGCGACGAGATCGGCAGCGACGAGATCGAGGCGTTCTCCACCACGATGTGGGCTCCCGGCTTCGCCGTCAGCGTGACCCGGGACCAGGTGCGGTCCTTCCGCACGCCGATGCTCGTCCTGCCCGGAATCGATCAGTACCACCCGACCGAGACCGGCCGCGAGATCGCCGCGCTGGCGCCGGCCGCCGAGGTCCTCGAGCCGTGGAAAGACCCCGAGCATCTGCCCGCCGCCACCGAAGCGGTCGGCCGATTCCTGCAAAACCACACCCCGCGCTAGGGTCACCCGCGAGTTGCGCCCGCCCCAGTAACGCGCCAAGTTGCCGCGCAGGCGGGAACGGCAGACCTAGGCGGAATTTCCCGATGGCCTTTGTGCTGGCCTGCCCGATGTCCCGTCCACTTCGACGGCCAGGTCAAACGAGACCACCGCCACCCCGGACGAGCCGCCACTAGCGTTCCCTGAATCCCAACCCCCCGGTAAGCCCGGCCAGAAAACCCGACTGGACCGTCTTGTGAAACGCCTGCCCCGCCGTCAGTCGTTCGACCGCCACCAGATCCTCCGCGATCTTCCAGGTTCACCTTGCAATCCATCACCCGGGCCAGCGAACAGGGTGGAAGCGGCCATCAGATTCCCTTGCTGCAGAACGACCTGCCCGGCCCTGATGGCGAACTGCCCACCCGACTGCTTGCTGCGAACCGAGATCCGTTTCTATGCACACGGGAACAGGCGCTTAGTGAAGCGAAACAGCAACCCCAGTGCGAACCGAACAG
>Ga0302314_10020675_pt1 | contig 10874 bp, 2 predicted proteins | sample III_Palsa_N2_3_FD_200533 | JGI IMG/M metagenome (GOLD analysis project Ga0302314, IMG submission 200533) | Peat permafrost microbial communities from Stordalen Mire near Abisko, Sweden - III_Palsa_N2_3 | ecosystem: Environmental > Terrestrial > Soil > Palsa > Peat permafrost | place: Sweden... | reverse complement strand
TGCGTATCGTTGTTGCCGATGTCGCCCAACGAGGTGCGGCCGCCTAAATAGCCGGTCGCATCGGCTGCGAGCCAAAGGTTGGGGCGGAAACTATAACCACCGTGTAGCTGAGCAGCGTAGATGGGATCCTGCCCGCGCAGATGGCCATTGTAGAAATCGGTGTCGTTTGTATAAACCCACGCACCTACATAGGCTTCGGCGAACCACTTTCCCAGCGGCCGCGACAAACCGATTTCCGGCTTGAGCGCCCACCGGTTGTTGCCGATATTGATGAGGCGTGACGGATCGTATTGGCCGGTCGGTGCGATAACGGTCAGGCTGGCACCCAGCGTTGTGTTTGGCTGCCGCTGCGCAAATTCCTCTCGCGTCAGTGCCGGGCCGCCGAGAAGATTGACGGCAACACGCATCTTCACATCGCCGAGGCCTGCCCGCTGGGCCGTCTTGCCTGTACCCAAGACCTCGCCGCTCAAGTTGCCCTGTACATCGGGTACAAGAATCGCAGCGCTGGCGGAGCGGCCAAACAAATCGAAGCTGCGGTCATATCCAAGTGTGTAGGTTTGAATAGACGCTTCAAGGCCCTTGATCGGCAGTGAGGGGTCGAGCGAGACACTGCCGTTCGTGTCGGTAAACCCCGCCCCCAGGAAATTGGTGCCGAGCGGCGTTGCCGAGTAGGCTCGGGGCTCCATGTCCTGCCCCCGTGCCCGGGCTCCGGCCATTAGCCAGACAATCGCGGCGGCCGCGATAAGCGAGGTCGCGTTGGCCGCAGGCGCCGGCGCTCGACCAAGCAAACGTCCGGCGCGCAGACCGTGCGCGATCCCTAACACAGAGCGGATTCGGGCGCGATATACGCACCGGATGGCATGGTGCTTACCCGTCCCGGCGTTAGTCGCCGTTCGCTTTGGACGCAGCGATTGCCTGCTGCACTTTCTCCTTTAAGTCGTCGACGTCGAAGCTGGCGCCGGTCTGCATCGGCGGATATTTGATCAGCGTGGGCAAATACTCAGCAATAACCTTGCCCGGTATTTGGAAGCGCCACATCTCGTGCTTGAAAACATCCCAATAAGCAATTGAGCCTCCCGAAAAGCCGTTATTCGGCCAATTCATACGCTCGAATGAATTTTGCCGCAGGTTCGTCAGAATTGGCATTGCTGGATGCTCGATCGGGCCAATCCAGCCCTGAGGCTGAGTGATGAATTGGTATTTGTAGTTATCATACCGCAGCGCACCAAGGTGCGTTTGCGCGAAGTGCCATACCTCATGCCGCTTGGAAGGTCCTTGGCCTTCGATGAGATCGGTCTGGTCGTAGCCATCCAGATGAACTTTGAAGCTTCGCTCGCCAAGTTGTTTGCCTTCCAACAGTTCGTTGGTGATATTGGGATTGCCGGCAGCGGCAACGAGTGTAGGGAACCAGTCTAGACCGGATACGATACCATTGGAAACTGCACCAGGCTTAACGTGCCAACGAATGATTGCAGGAACGCGAAATGACCCTTCAGCGACCTCGCCCTTGGCACCAGAAAACGGTGTAGTCCCGCCATCGGGCCATGCATAAACTTCGGCGCCGTTATCCGTGGTGAAGACCACGATCGTATTGTCCTCCAGGCCACTGTCTTTAAGCCAATTTAGGACAACGCCTACGTTATCATCCATTTGTTTTAGGGCCGCCTCCTCAAGGCCGAAATCTGTGGTTGGATTTCGCATCGAGTCATATTTTGGGGATAGATGGGTTAGAAGGTGCGTGCGGGTTGGATTCATCCAAACGAAAAACGGTTTATTGTCCCGCCTGGCTTTTTCCATAAATGTTATTGTAGAGGCGGATATGATTTCGTCAAACGTCTCCATGTTGTACTTGATGTCTCGCTTCGGTTCTGGCGGCAGAGGTCCTTCGTCGATGATCCGCTGCTTGCCAACCTTACCCCAGCGGGGCTGCACCGTTTGGTCGTCTACGTCCGTGGCCCAGCTATGCACCAGATTGCGTGGCCCACCGGTATTCTTCCACTCCGGCGGATAGGTATAATAAAATGGATCTTCCATGGCGTTGAGGTGATATAAGTAGCCAAAATACTCGTCAAAACCATGATTAGTCGGCAGCATATCGTTGTGATCACCGAGGTGGTTCTTGCCGAATTGACCGGTTTCGTACCCGAGTGCCTTCAACGCGTCTGTAATGCTGGGTGCCTGGATCGGAAAGCCCAGCGCCGAGCCTGCTTGGCCCACGGTCGTCAATCCCGTCCGGATGGGTAGTTCGCCGGTGATGAAATTTGCGCGGCCGGCTGTGCAGCCTGCCTCAGCATAATAATCCGTAAACCTCATGCCCTCGGCCGCCAGCTTGTCGAGGTTTGGCGTCACATCCAACATAAGGCCCTGATGATAGGAGCCGAGATTTTCCCAACCTATGTCGTCGCCCATAATCACGAGGATGTTCGGCTTTTGAGTATCCTGCGCATATGCGGGTGCCGCGGCGATCGTGGAGACGAGACCGAAACAGCCGCCGAGAAGAGCAGACCGTAGGCCGCGCGACATCCTTCGCAACATGTTGCGTGTCCTCGTTTGACCGCGATCGCGGACCTGCCGCCAATCTGCCGCCGGCTAACGCTCGCGCCGTAACTAGCTGCTGCAAATCTTGGAAGGCGCCTATGCAGTTTCGGCACAACGCTACGCAAACTGGTAGTGCTCCATGTCGGTGCAAGCTGCCTGGAGGCCATTGGACCGCGCCGCGCTCATGGGCATCACGGTCGCAGTCGAAGTTAAAGTCCAAGCAAGCGCGCGACCTCCGCGGAGGTGCATGTTCGCGGCCACCCGCCTACGGCCCAGGCCGAGATTGGTCCCTTCCTCGCGCTCTTGCTCAAGAAATTGGTGCTGCCTGCCGAAACAGCATGGCCACGAAGCCGATCTCGTCAGCTTTTGGCGTTCCCCGCCAGGGTAAAGTGACCTACAGCAGCCGGGGTCACGGCCACCGCCGGCGCCGAGTGGCGTGCCGACGCCGCCGCAGAAATCCCAGCCTTTCTGGGCTTGGGTTGCCGTGCCGTCCGCGCGATTGCCACAAGCGCCGTGGGTGATACCCGTGAAATCGGCGACCTTCTTGCGGCTTACATAGATCTGGCCGAGCGCGGCCGGCGAGGAGGCATGGAAATGGGCGGCGTTGATAACCAGCGCTGCGGCGGAGGGAAAGGCCACGCTCGTGCCGCCGATTACCAGCCAATCGAGGCCCTGGCCCGCTATACGCGATCTGGCTGGCCCCGCCTTGTATCTTCGTTGCTGCAAAGCACTACATCCTGAGGAACGCCCAATACATGGAAAGCTGTTTGTTGATGACAACGAAAGGGAGGCGGCGAAAAGGGGACGTCGCGACGATTCCTTTATCTGAACGCCACAACGTTCTGTCATTACCGGAACTTCGCGCGATACGTGCTTACATTACGGCGACATCTCCCCACCATATATCACGATAGGAATGTTGAGCGATGTCGATAAAATTCGATAACGAACGGCTATGTGTGAAAAGGCAACGACTTCTGCTGGCGGTAAGTTCGACAGGGTCACTTTTGTCCGGCTGCCCGCCAAAATCGGCCTCGGTATGATGGGCGTCCTGTAATCCCGAGAACATACGGGCATTGCTCATGTCGCCACACGCGCCGGCGCCCGGTGCCGCAACATCTATCTTCGCCGGCGCTACAATCCTGGCGTGCTGATAAGGCTGTTGAATTGTTGTCGGGTTGTGCCATCCGATGTGCCCGCTACCGCAAGCATGGGCTGCCGCATGGTGGAGGCTACGCGCGATCGCGTGACGGCTATCGCGGGGCGCGTGGTTTCGAAAGTTGCAGTGATAGCCTGACAAGGTGCCGAAACCCGAAATGTATCAAAGGGTCGGTGGGGCGCTTAGTTTCCACGGTTGGGCGCCGCGCCGGCAAATTCAGGGCGGGTGCGCCAGGATCGTGGGTCTCCCGCAGCCTTCATGACGAGGTTTGTTTGGCGTTAGTGTTGTGTGGACGAATCTATCTTCTAGGCAAACAATACGCCGTCGCGTAAGGAGGAGCCTGCATGCGTCGGTAGGAACGCTTGGGCCTTGGCGGGTTAAGTCCTGAAAGCCTGCCACTGCCCGGTTGGCATGTGTTCAGGTGAGGACTCCCGGTCCGGTCAACCTGTTCCGGCGGCAGTCTAAGCCGTGAACATGATTGCCTAGGGAACGCCAAAATGACTCATAAAACGCCCCTGACCGGGACCTCCGATGGCTACGTCCCGGGAGGTACGTTGACCAATACGGGCGTTATCAATGGCGTTACGTACGGGGAAAGTGGGGCCTACCGCGGCACCAATGGCGGTGATGCGGTCACGATGAATTATGGCACGATACTCAATTCCGGCCAGATCGTCGGTGGCAATGGTAGTTTCGGCGACGGGGTTGGCGGCAATGGCGGGATCGGCATCGATATTACGGGGGCGGTCGCCCTCACCAATAGTGGTCTGATCGCCGGCGGCAGCGGCTATTCGGCCGACCTGGCCGGCGGCAACGGCGGCGCCGGCGCCGATCTCGGCGCCGGCAGCGTGGTGAGCAATACCGGCAGCATTCTTGGCGGCGGCGCCGGCGAGTCCGAGGAAACCGGGGGCAATGGCGGCGTCGGCCTGATCCTTGGTGCGTACAGCACGCTGACCAATTCTGGGCTGATTGCCGGCAGCGGTGGCAGTTACGGCCAGCATGGTGGGTCCGGCGGGGATGGGGTCGACCTCGGCGCGGACAGTACGGCCACCAATTTCGGCACCATTGCCGGCGGCGATGGGGGTAATTTCAAATACGAGGCCGGTGCCGCCGGCGTTGGTGTGTCGGTGGGCACCGGGGGCAGCCTGACCAATTACGGCTTGATTACCGGCGGCAGCCAGCCTGGTTACGCGCGTGCAACAGCAGGCATGGGCGCCAGTGGCGTGGTGCTCGGTGACAGCGCCACCTTGGTCAATTGGGGCACGATTACCGCCGGCAACAGCGGCTCCGTGGTGTATTATCCAGGCAGCGGATCAGGTGCGGTGGCCGTGCGCGGCCAGGGCAATGTCACGCTGCATAATTATGGCAGCATCCAGGGCGGGCTGGCCGCGGCCGGCGGCGTGCAGTTCCAAGACAATGCCGGTAATGGCGGCAATGGCATCGACCTGCTGAGCGGCACCGTGACCAATGCGGGCACGGTCACCGGAGGCGCCGGCAATGCCGGCAATGCCGCATACGGCGTGCGCACTACCGCCGGGGGCAGTGGCGGATCCGGCATCGTGCTGCAGCAGCAAAGCGATGTGACCAATGCCGGCCTGGTCATTGGCGGCCAAGGCCTGTCCAACGTCTATCCGAACGACGATGACGATTTCCGCTTCATCGACCGCTTCGGCGGCAATGGCGGCGACGGCGTGGCGCTGCTGGGCGGCGGCATGCTGAGTAATTCCGGCACGCTCACCGGCGGCAATGCCGGCAACGCGCAGGAGGTGGGCGGTACAGGTGGTTTTGGCGCACGGGTGCTCGTCGGCGGCACGGTGACCAATACCGGCGTGATCACCGGCGGCCATGGCGGCAACGCGCTGGGCGATTTGGGCGCGGATGGCGGCCGTGGCGGCGATGGCGTTCTGCTCGTGGACGGCACCCTGACCAATTTCGCCCAGATTACCGGCGGCAATGCCGGCTACGAACAGAGCCCGGGCGAGGCCTTCGTGCCTGGTTATAGCGAACTTGTTTTTCCGACCTATGGCGGCAATGGCGGCAATGGTGTGTCGCTCGACGGCGGCGTGCTGACCAATCACGGCACGCTGACGGGTGGCGACGCAACCTTGGGCACACCGCTGGTGCAGGCGCCGTGGGTGCGATTCAACGGCACCGCCGGTGCCGGCGCCTACATCAATGGCGGCACGCTGGTCACCGACGGGACCATCGTCGGCGGGCTGGATGGTTTCGGCAATCAGGGCGCTTCCGTGCGCTTCGGCGGCATTGCCGGCACGCTGGTGGTGGACCCTGGGGCGGTGTTCGTGGGTCTGGCGCTCGGCAATACGGCCGCCGCCGATGTGCTGGAACTCGCCGGTACCGGCGCGAGCATTTTGACCAATTTCAATGCGAGCTTTGCCGGGTTCACCCAGGTTGATGTCTGTGCCAACTGGACCCTTCAGGGGCAGGCCGGCGACGTTGGCGTGCAGGTGAGCGCCGGGGAAACATTGACCAATGCCGGCGTGATCATCGGCGGCGCCGATGCCGCTGGTGCCATGGTTACGGCTGGCGGCACGCTGATCAACGACGCGGGCATTACCGGCGGCACGGATGCGGCCGGCGTGGTGATCTATGGCGGCACGCTAATTAACGACGCCGATGTCCTCGGCGGCGCGGGTGCGGCCGGCGGGCTGATTAATGGCGGCACGCTCATCAATGATGCGTTTATTGGCGGCAATGCAGGCGGCGATGCAGTGGATTTCGGCGCTATCGCCGGAACGCTGGTGGTGGAGGCCGGCGCCTCGTTTGGGGGCATGGTCGTTGCCAATCAGGCAGTGGCGGATACGCTGGCTTTTGGCGGGTCCAGCGGATTAACCGTGACCACGCAGGCCGGTCAGTTCGCGGGCTTCACCGGGTTTACCGCCTTTGACATTGGCGCCGGCTGGACGATTGAGGGCACGGCGGGCCAGGACGGGGTGGATCTGGCCGCCGGCATGCGGCTGGCCAATGCAGGCAGCATCACCGGCGGCGCTGGCGGGTACGGCGTGGTTGTGGGCGATGGCGCGACGCTGACGAATACGGGGCTGATTACTGCGGGTGCCACCGGCGGTGCCGCGGTTTATATCGATGGCGGTACGCTGGTGGCGGGCGGCACGATTGGCGGCGGTAGTGGCGACGCGGTGCTGTTCAGCGCTGCCGTGGGCACGCTGGTGCTGACTGCGGGTGCGGTGTTCGACGGCTTGGTGCAGGCCGATGCCGCGGTTGCCGATGTGCTGATGCTGGGCGGTGCGGCTTCGGGCTCGATCACCAGTTTGATGGGCGGGTTCGCCGGATTGAACGGGTTTGCGGTCATTGATGTCGGCGCCAATTGGAGCGTTGCGGGGGCCACGGGCCAGGTTGGTCTGGCGATCGGTAGCGGCATTGATCTGAACAATGCCGGATTGATCACGGGTGGTGATGGCGCGGCCGCCGTATCGTTGACCGGCGGCACGCTCAGCAATACCGGGTCGATCCTGGGCGGGTTCGGGGCGGCCGGGTTGCAGGTGGGTGCCGGCGGGGTGGCCATTAACAGCGCCGGTATCAGCGGCGGGGCGGGCGATGCCACGGGCGGCGCGGGCGCCACACTGGCTGCCGGCGGCGTGCTGACCAACGATGCTTGGATCGCTGGCGGAACAGGCGCCGAAGGGGGCGCCGGCGTTTATCAAACCGGCGGCATTCTAACCAATACCGGCACCCTTCTTGGCGGTGCTGGCGGCGGCGGTGGTGTTGGGCTGAATTTGGGCGGCGGCACGGCCATCAATTTCGGCCTGATCATCGGGGGCGCAGTCGGCGGGGTAGGATTGTACCAGAGCGGCGGCACGCTCACCAATGAGGGCACCATTGCCGGCGTGTTCCTGGATGGCGGCACTCTGATCGATGCCGGCCAGATCGATGCGGCCGTGCCGGGTGGGGTGGAAATTCAATTCGGCAGTGCCGCGGCGACGCTGACGGTGGAAGCGGGCGCGGTGTTTGGCGGTGCCATTACGGCGAACGCGGCGGCAGGCGATATGCTGCAATTCGCGGCGGTAACGGCAAGCCTGGACAATGCGGTGTTCAGCGGCTTCGGCAGTGCCGAGCTGCTCGCGGGCGGGAACTGGAGTTTTGGCGGCGGACTCGGGCTTACGGGTGCTGCCGGCGCGGTTGGGCTCACCATTCAGGCGGGCGGTATTTTGGTTAATGGCGGCGCGATCACCGGCGGCCAAAACGCCGCCGGGGTCACGCTCGCGCAAGCGTCGCTGCTCACCAATTCAGGCGTGATCAGCGGCGGCGCCGGTGGTGTGGGCGTTTATATCGACGGCGGAACGCTGGTGACGTCCGGGTTGATTGCTGGTGGCGGGGGCGTTGCCGCGGTGCAGTTCGGCAGCGCGGCCGGCACGCTGGTGGTGGATCCGGGTGCCACATTCGTGGGCCAGGTGGTGGCCAATACGGCCGTGGACGACGTACTGCTGCTGAGCGGCGGCACCGCTGCGTCGATCACCAATTTTAACGGCGAGTTCACCGGGTTCACGTCGATCGATGTCGGCGCCAATTGGTCGGTTTATGGCGCGCCGGGGGGCGATGGGCTGGATGCGGGGGCGGGCGTTACCGTCACCAATGAGGGCGCGATTTTCGGCGGTTCCGGCGGCGCAACCGGGGTGTCGCTGTCCGCTGGCAGCCAGTTCACCAATAACGGGGTGATTTACGGCGGCAACGGCGGCGCCAGCGGCGCCGGCGTCACTATTGATGGCGGCACGCTGATTAATGCGGGCCGGATTTATGGCGGCGAAGGGGCTGTGCGTGGCGACGCCGTGCAGTTCGGCGCGCTGGCCGGGACGCTGGTGGTGGAGTCCGGGTCCGCCCTCGTGGGCGCCGTTGTGGCCAATGCGGCCGTTGGCGATGCGCTGATTTTTGCCGGCAGCGCGGCGGAAGTACAGGCCAGTATTGGCGGCGAATTGGTGGGGTTCTCGGGATTTTCCGGCATCACGCTGGGCGCCAATTGGCAAGTCCATGCGCAGGATGCGGGCCCCGGATTAACTGCTGGCGCAGGCGTTGCCATTACCAATGCGGGCGGCATTTATGGTGGCGCCGGCGCGTACAATCAGAGCGGAAATGGCGGCGCGGGGGGCGCCGGCGTCTATATCGATGGCGGAACGCTCGTGACGTCCGGCACGCTGAGCGGCGGCGCAGGCGGCGGCAGCATGCTGGGCAGTGCCGGGACGGCAGGCGACGCGGTGCTGTTCGGCAGCTTGGCCGGCACGCTGGAGGTGCAGGCGGGCGCGGTGTTCAACGGCCTGGTGCAAGCCAATGCGGCGGTGAATGACGTGCTGGTGCTGGGCGGGACAGCGGGCGCCGATATTGTCGGCCTGCAAAGCGAGTTCACCGGATTTACGACGATAGATGTCGGTGCCAGTTGGACCATTTGGGGCCCGGGCAATGGTGCCGTGGGCAACGACGCGCTGGATATCGCCGCCGGCCAGGTGGCAACGATCAATGGCACGGCGCAGGGCGGTTACGGCCAGGCCGGCGGCGCCGGGATATCGGTGGCCTCCGGCGGCAGTCTGACGAATTTTGGCCGGATCATCGGCGGGACCGCGGTCAATGTCGGTGGCACTGGTGTGATCGGCATGGCGGGCGCCAGCATCACCAATTACGGCACGATCCAGGGCGGCTTGGGCAACGCCGCATTTAACTATCTGACCGGCGGCAGCACCGGCGTTGACCTCTCCGCTGGGGGCCTGCTGGACAATGCGGGCCTGATCACAGGCGGTAATGCCCGCTTCTTTGGCTTCGGCGGCAATGGCGTGGTGCTCGGTGCCGGCGCGCAGGTGACGAATGGCGGCACGATCGCGGGCGGCGTTAGCGGCGGCTTCACTGGTAATTTTGGCGGCACGGGCGCGGTCGTCGATGGTGGCACGCTCATCAATACCGGCTTGGTGGCCGGTGGTGCGGGGTCGGCGTATTTATACGGCGGCAATGGTGGCACCGGTGCGCAAATCCAGGCCGGCGGCACGGTGATTAACACCGGAACGATCCATGGCGGCGACAGTGGCGGCGGATATTACACGCGTTACGGGCGCGCCAGCAGCAGCGGGGGCACCGGCGTGGTGCTGCAAGCGGGCGCGGCCTTGACCAATAATGGCACGATCAGCGGCGGCAACGGGTTGTTCACGGAGAACGCCGGCAATAATGGGGGCACCGGCATCGAACTGCAGACCGGCGCAGTGCTGGCCAATACGGGGCTGATCAGCGGCGGCAATGCCGGCCGCGCCGATGGCCCCGGAGGCACCGGTGGTAACGGCGCGCAGCTGGATGCAGGCAGCACGCTGACCAATAGCGGCCGGATCTACGGCGGCAATGCCGGCCGCGGCTTTGGTGGTGACGGCGCCGCGGGTGCCGGGGCGCGCGTGCTGGCGGGGGCGGAGCTTAGCAATACCGGCATCATCCGCGGCGGCAACGGGGCGCTCGGCGCACTCGATCCGGCCACCAGCGGTGGCGTCGGCGTCTATCTGAATGGCGGCACGCTCATCAATGCCGGCACCATCGCCGGGGGCTACAGTGTCACCGGTTATCGCCAGCCGCCGGTACAAGAGAATTTCGCGGTTCAGTTCGGCAGCCTCGCGGGCACGCTGGTGGTTGATCCGGGCGCCGTGTTTGACGGGCTGGTGGTCGCCAACGCGGCTGTTGATGACGCGCTGATCCTGGCTGGCGTCACCGCCGCCACGATGACCGATCTCAGCGCCGAGTATCGATATTTCACAACCGTTACAGTCGGCGCCAACTGGTCGCTGGTGGCCAGTGCCGGTCTGGCGGGTGCCACGATTGGCGCCGGCGGCCTATTGACCGATTTTGGCAGTATTACCGGCGGCGTAGGTGCCCCCGGTTCGCGGTACGGCACGGCGGGTGGCGCGGGTGTTTATGTGAACGGTGGCACGCTGGTGGCCGCTGGAACCATTGCCGGCGGGGCGGCCGGTGCCGGCACGTTTGGCCAGGGTGAAGCGGGCGAAGCCGTGAGTTTCGGGACGCTGGCGAGCCGCCTGGTGATCGATCCGGGTGTGGTTTTCATCGGCGATGTGGTCGCGGACGCAAGCGCAGACGATACACTTGAGCTGGCCGGCACCTTGCACGCCGATTTCACCGGCCTTGGCAGCAATTTCACCGGCTTTACCTCGATTATCGAAGACGC
>Ga0302314_10020672_pt1 | contig 10875 bp, 9 predicted proteins | sample III_Palsa_N2_3_FD_200533 | JGI IMG/M metagenome (GOLD analysis project Ga0302314, IMG submission 200533) | Peat permafrost microbial communities from Stordalen Mire near Abisko, Sweden - III_Palsa_N2_3 | ecosystem: Environmental > Terrestrial > Soil > Palsa > Peat permafrost | place: Sweden... | reverse complement strand
CAGCAGCGCGAGGGGGTCGCGGCCGAACTCAGCGCGTGCCCGGGCAGCCGCCGACCGCCCGGCAGCACGGGGACGTCGCGCCTGCCCGCCTCGGTGCTCTGGGCCATCGCCCGCCCTCCTGCCCCCGCCTGCTGCTTCCGGATCCAGAACGAATGGCGGTGTTACGCTAGACGTCTATAACTACAGGTGATCCGGTAGATACGTTCAGTGTCTCCTGCGATTATGGACGTCGTCCTCCATCTCATTATGAAACGGCACGAATCGTGGCAGACGTATCGCCCCAGCAGCTGTCGCTCGGGGGGCCCGGCACGGCTGCCGGTCTCACCGCCGACGACTCCGGGGCGGTCCAGTCGCTGGCCGTCCTGGTGCGCCGGATTGCCGGGAGCCTCGACCTGCAGCAGACGCTGCAGGACGTCGTGCAGGCCGTCGTCGACCACCTGGGGTTCGGAGCCGCCGTCATCAACCTGGTCCGGCCGGGGAACATGTGCGAGGTGGTCGCCGCGGCCGGGCCGCAGGAACTCGCGCAGGCGCTGCTCGGCACGCGGGCCTCGCTGGAGACGTGGCACAAACTGCTCGCCGTCTGCGAGCCCTGGGGCGACCTGCGCTTCCTGGACCACCGCCGCGACCAGAAGGCCGCGCAGGCCATCGCCAGCTGGACGCCCGCGACCCCGCCGCTGGCGGCGGCGGACGCCTGGCATCCGGATGACATCCTGCTCGCGCCGCTGCACGCGCCGGGCGGATCGCTCATCGGGGTACTGAGCGTCGACCTGCCGGAGGGCGGCCGGCGGCCCGGGGCGGCGCGCCGCCTGCTGCTGGAACAGTTCGCGGTCCATGCCGCGCTCGCGATCGAGCATTCCCGGGTGCACACACTGGTCGCCGACTCCGAGCAGCTGTTCCGCGCCGTGTTCGACCGCTCCCCGATCGCCATCGCGCTGCTGACCGAAGACAGGATCGTGACCAGGGTCAACGTCGCCTACGAGCGGCTGATCGGCCGCGCCGCGGCCGACCTGGTCGGCGGGTACGCCGCCGAACTTGACCAGCGGGAGCCGACCCGGAGCGGCGCCGGCCCGGGCCCGTACGGCCAGTACGAGGTCCACTTCACCCGGCGCGACGGGGCGGAGGTGTGGGGCCGGGTCAACTGCACGCTGCTGGCCGCCGGGACCGCGGAGGACCCGAACCTGGTACTGGCCCAGATCGAGGACATCACGCTGCTGCGCACGGCGCAGGCGCGCTTCGCCCATGCCGCTACGCACGACCAGCTCACCGGGCTGGCCAACCGGGCGCTGGTGCTGGAGCGGCTCGAGGCGGCGCTGGCCGAGTCGGCCAGGACCGGATCCAGCATCGCGGTGCTGTTCTGCGATGTCGATCACTTCAAGGAGATCAACGACACGCTGGGGCATGCCGCCGGCGACCAGCTGCTGGTCGGCATCGCGCGCGGCCTGCAGCAGACCGTCCGGGAGCAGGACATCGTGGGCCGCTTCGGCGGAGACGAGTTCGTCATGATCGCCTGCCCGGTGGCCGGCCGGGCAGCGGCGGTCAGCCTGGCCGACCGGGTGCTGAAGGAGGCCAGCAGGCCCGTCGTCCTGGACGAAGGCCCGGTCGTCCCGTCACTGTCGGTCGGCATCGCGCTGTCCGCGCCCGGCGACGACGCCGACACCGTGCTGGCCGCCGCCGACCAGGCGCTCTACCAGGCCAAGGCGGCCGGCCGGGCCCGGTGGCGGCTGGCGGGCGAGCGCTGAAGCCGCTACGCGGCGACGCCGGCCTTCTCGCGGACCGCCGCCGCCAGACCCGGCCGGCTCGCGGTGGCCCGCAGGTAGCGCCGGACCGCGACGGCCACCAGGCAGATGCCGAGCGCGATCACCCGGACCGTGCCCTCGCTCGGCCACGGCCACAGGTGCGTCAGCTGGATGGTCAGGGTGACGGGGTGCGTGACGGCGTTGAGCGACAGGTAGATGACGAGGCCGGTGCTGAGGACGACGGCGGTCTCGGCCACCGCCTGCACCGCGTCTACGCCGGCGGGCCGACCGGCCGTCCGCGCCGGCTCGCCCGGGGCCGGCTCGACTGGGGCTGGCGCGGCTGAGGCGGGCTCGAATGGGGCGGGCTCGACTGAGGCGGGCTGGGCCGCTGCGGCGCGGCGCCGCCGGAGCTGCAGGTACTTGCTGACCGTGAGACTGACAATGGCGACCGCGAACGCGAGGACGCCGGCGGTGTCGGTCCGCAGGTGCGGGATGGCGGGCCAGTACGGGTTGGCGTCGCCGCCATTGAAACCGAAGCTGCCCACCAGGGCAGACCCGGCCCAGATCAGTACGGCGGTATAGCCGAGGCCGAGGGCCGCCGACTCGACAGCCAGCTTCCGACGGTCCTGGCTCCTGGTACGCACGCTTCACTATAGGACAATCCGCCCCCGGGCTTGGGCTGGTCAGCGCGGATGCCGGGCGCCGCGGCCGTCCCGCCGCCCGCCGGCGTAGCCGGTGAAGTGAGCGAGCGCGGGGAAGTTGTCGACGGCGTCGGCGCCGGCCACGGCGTCGAGCGGGTGCCCCTGGATGAGGCGCTTGACCGGGACCTCGAGGCGCTTGCCGGTGCGCGTATGGGGCAGGGCGGGGACGGCGATGACGTCATCGGGGACATGGCGCGGTGAGGTCTGGGTGCGGATCCGCGATTTGATCTGCTCCGCGAGTTCGGCCGTGAGCCCGGTGCCGTCGGCGAGCACGACGAACAGCACCAGCCAGTAGTCGCCGTCGCCGAGTTCGGCCCCGATCACCAGCGAGTCGCTGATCTCGGGAAGCGCCTCGATCACGGTATAGATGTCCGCGCTGCCGAGGCGGACGCCGTTCCGGTTGAGGGTGGCGTCCGAGCGCCCGGAAATGATCACGCCGCCGTGGGCGGTGATCTCGGCCCAGTCGCCGTGCCGCCAGGTGCCGGGCCAGGGGGCGAAGTAGGCGTCGCGGTACCGCTGGCCGTCCGGGTCGTCCCAGAAGCGCAGCGGCATGGAGGGCATGGGCCGGGTGATCACCAGCTCGCCGACCTGACCGGTCCGCGGCTGCCCGTGATCGTCCCAGGACTCCAGGGCGACGCCGAGCAGCGGCCCGGAGAGTTCGCCGGGCCATACCGGGGTGACGGGGGTACTGCCGGCGAAGCCGCTGGCGACATCGGTGCCGCCGCTGCTCGACGCCGTCTGCACGTGCGGGCCGACCCGGTCGCGGACCCAGTAGTACGGCCCGGCGGTGAGCGGGGCGCCGGTCACCCCGACGGTCCGCAGGGCGCTCAGGTCAAGCTCGGCGCCCGGGTGCAGCCCGGCCTTGCCGCTGGCGGTGAGGTAGCCGGGGCTGACGCCGAGCACGGCCGCCCGGTGGTCCGCGGCGATGCGCCAGAGCCGCATCGGGTCGGGGTACGTGGGGCTGCCGTCGTAGAGCACGACCGGCGCTCCGGCCAGCAGCGCGCCCGCGGTGATGTTCCACATCACCCAGTTGGTGCTGGTGTACCAGAACAGCGGCTGACCCGGGCCGAGGCCGTTGTGCAGTCCGTGCAGCTTCAGGTGCTCGAGCACGATGCCGCCGTGGCCGTGCACGATGCCCTTGGGCCGCCCGGTGGTGCCGGAGGAGAACAGCACCCACAGCGGCGCGTCGAAGGCGACCGGCTCGGCCCGCAGCGGGTGGGCCGTGCTCGTGGCCTGCTCCCAGCTCAGCCTGGCGCCGGCCGAGCCGCTCGGCGGCGCCTCGAGCCCGAGGTGCGGGACATGCACGGTCGCCCGCAGCGAGGGCAGCAGCCGCTGCAGCTCCGTGACCTCCGCGCGCCGGTCGATGGCGCGGCCGTTCCACCGGTAGCCGTCGGCGGCCACCAGGACGACCGGGGCTAGCTGGGCGAACCGGGTGGCCGCCCCGGCCGCCGCGTAGTCCTGGGCGCAGGCCGACCACACCGCGCCGATGCTGGCGCTGGCCAGGAACGCGACGAGCGTCTCGGCGATGTTGGGCAGGTACCCGACGACCCGGTCGCCGGGCTGGACGCCCAGGCCGCGCAGGGTGCCGGCGAACGCCCCCGCCTGCGCGCGCAGCTGGGCCCAGGTGAGGGTGGCCGTCTCGCCGGACTCGTCGACCGCGGTGACGGCGACGGCTCCCGCGCGGGCCGGGTCGGCCCCGGGCCGGAGCGCGTGGTCGGCGAAGTTGAGGCGCGTCCCCGGGAACCAGGACGCTCCCGGCATGCGCTCGTCGGCCAGCGGCTCGGCGCCGTCCAGCCCGAGCTGGAAGAAATCCGCGACCGTCCCCCAGAACGCGCCGAGGTCCTTCACCGACCAGGCGTGCAGGTCGCGGTAGCGGCCGAGGTCAAGTCCGGCCCGCCGGCCGGCCTGGTCGGCGAAACGGGTAATGGCGGCCTGGGCCGCATCGGCCGGGTCGGGAGTCCAGATGGGGCCGTCGGCCGGGCCGGGAGTCGAGCCCGCGGTCATCGCGGCGCGTGGGCGCCGGTCATCAGGGCGGCGAGATCCTCTGGGGCGAGGAACGACGGCGGTGGCGGCGGTCCCCAGCTGTAGAGGCCCCGGGGGCCCTCCCACACGCCCGGCTTCCACAGGGCGTCGTCGACGATGCAGTCCAGGTCGGAGTAGTACTCGGAGAAGTTGCCCGCGGGGTCCCGCAGGTACCAGAAGAAGTTCGATCCGACGTAGTGCCGGCCGAGCCCCCACACATGCCGGGCGGGGTCGGCCGCCAGCATGGCGGTGGCCCCGCGGCCGACCTCGTCGACGTCGTCGACCTGCCACGACGTGTGGTGCAGGTACGGGATCGGGGCCTGCTGGACGAGCACGTTGTGGTGGTCGGTGGAGCAGCGCATGAACGCGGCCAGCCCGGGGACCGTGTCGCTGACCTTGAAGCCGAGCCCGCGCTGGAAGAACTCCTGCGAGGCCTGCTGGTCGGACGAGCCGAGGACGACGTGCCCGAGCTTGCGCGGCCGGACGGGCCGCTCGCGCAGGATGCCGGGCGCCCGCTGGTCGGCCCGCGCGGTGATGCCGGGGCTGTTGTAGCCCGGCGTCGGGGTGGGCTCCTGCTGGAAGCGGGCGGCGATCTCGACCTGCACCGCGACCTCGGTGCCGGGGTCGACGGCGCGCACGCCGGCCGCGGTGCGCTCGACCGGAACGCCCAGGGCGGCGAGCGACGCCGCGACCCGGTCGAGGTCGTCCGGGTCGTCGGCGCCGACGCCGAGCTGGACCAGCCGCCGGTGACCGGCCGGGACGATGCGCAGCTGCTCGCCCCCGTCGGCGGTCGAGAACGTGTGGTCCTCGCCGGGCGTGAGTCCGAACTCCGCGTAGTAGGCGGCCGTCTGCTCGACGTTCGGCACGCCCATCACGATCTGGGTGAGGCGGTGCAGAGCCATGGTGGCAGGCCTTTCTTGTGACGGCGTCAGTGCCGTAGTTCAACGCGTGGTCGGGCTCGCGCAGGGCGCGAGCGCTGGCTAAGAGCTGGGCGCGGCGACGAACCGCTGCCGCAGTTCGCCGATGCCGGCGATGTAGCTGACCAGCTCGTCGCCCGGGGCCAGCCACACCTGAGGGGTGCGGCCCATCCCGACACCGGAAGGGGTGCCGGTGAACAGGATGTCTCCGGGCAGCAGCGGCAGCCGCCGCGACAGCGCGGCCAGCAGCGCGGGGACGGAGAAGATGAGGTCGCGGGTGCGGCCCTTCTGCATCTCGTTGCCGTTGACCGAGCAGCCGAGCTCCAGGTCGTCCGGATCAGCGAACTCGTCCGGGGTGACCAGCCAGGGGCCGGTGGGCCCGAAGCCGGGCAGCGACTTGGCCAGGCTGAACTGGGGGGACGGGCCGGCCGACTGCAGGATTCGCTCGGAGATGTCCTGGCCGGCGGTGAGGCCGGCCACGTAATCCCAGGCGTCGCCCGCGCTGATGCCGAACGCGCGGCGGCCGATGACGACGACGAGTTCCACCTCCCAGTCGATGTGGCCGCCGTCAGGCAGCTCAACCTGGGTGACCGGCCCGGTCAGGCAGCTCTGCCACTTGGTGAACATCACCGTCGGCTCGTCGGGGACGGCGAAACCGGACTCGGCCGCGTGCTCGGCGTAGTTGAGCCCGATCGCCAGCACCTGCCGCGGCGCGGGCGCGGGGGCGCCGAGGTCCTCGGCCGCGAACGGCACCGTGTCAGCTGGCCCAGCGGGGGAGAGGTCGATGCCGGCCGCCCAGGCGGCGAACTCCGGCCACTGGTCGTAGACGGCCTGCGGGTCGGCGGAGAACCGGCCTCCGCTGGCCCGCTGGACATCGAGCGCCCGGGTGCCGTCCGCAGTCACGAGCACCAGTCGGCCGGCGAGGTTGGCAGTGCGCACAGAGAGTTTCCTTTCGCTGTGACAGGAGAGTCAGGTCAACTCTCGCTGTCGCAGCAGAGTCTGATCAAGGGGGTCAGGGCACGGGAGTCAGATCAGCGGGGTGATGTTGTCCTCCACGCCGAGCAGCGCCTTGCCGTACACCTCGTAGCTGACCTGCGGGGAAACGACCGCGTGGCGGGCCGCGGTGGCCGAGTCCCGCCAGATCCGCTGCAGCGGGCTGACGTCGGCGAACGAGCCCGCGCCGTGCGCGTACAGCAGGATGTCGATCGCGCGGGTGATGCACTCGGCGCTGTAGCCGGTGTCCGAGCGGACCCGGGCCCGGGTGAGCAAGTCCGGGTACTCGCCCCCGGCGGCCGCCCGGTCGATGTCGTCGGCGGCCCGGAAGGCGTGCAGCCGCGCCGTGTCGATGAGCCGCGCCGCCTCGGCGACCTGCAGCTGGAAGCCGGCCGACTCGGCCTGGGTGGTGAAGAACGTGTAGGAGACCGGCTTCTTCGCGGCCTTGCTGATCACGTAGTCCAGGGCCGCCTGGCCCAGGCCGAGCTGCGGGCCGACCAGCACGAGGGCCAGCACCGGCACGAACGCCGAGCGGTAGAACGGCTCGCTGGCCAGGAGCTCGCTGGGGTAATCGCCGACGATGGCCGGCGGCGTCAGCATCACCCGGTGCTCGGGGACGAAGACGTCGTCCGCGACCAGGCAGTTGCTGCCGGAGGACTTCATCCCGGCCACGAACCAGGTGTCCTCCAGGGTCAGGTCCGCGCGCGGGATGAGCGCCAGGCCCTGGTTGACCACCTCGCCGCTGGCGTCGGTGACCGGGATGCCGAGGCCGGCCCAGGTCGCGTGCCAGGACCCGGAGTTGTAGAACCACTTTCCGGTGACCCGCCAGCCGCCGTCGACCTTGACCGCGGTGGAGGTCGGCGCGAGGACGCCCGAGACCAGGGTGCCCGGATCGGTGCCGAAGACATCGTCCTGGGCCTGCTGCGGGAACAGGCCGACCAGCCAGTTGCACACGTTGACCAGGGTGAGCACCCAGGCCGTGCCGCCGTCGGCCTCGGCCACCGCGGCGGACACCTCGAGCATGGTGCGTACGGAGGTCTCGTAGCCGCCGTAGCGCTTCGGCACCGAGATCTTGAACAGCCCGGCGTCGGCGAGCGCCTGAATGCTTTCCTCGACGACCCGGCGGTCGGCTTCGCCCTGGCTTGCGTTCGCCGCCAGCAGCGGACGCAGCGCCCGGGCGCGCGCCACCAGTTCCGCGGCCGACGGGACGGCGGCGGGGACGGAATCTGCCCGCGCGGGCGGTGCTGCCTGCGCCGGCGGTGCTGCCTGCGCGGTCGCTTCGGCTGCGGTGTCTACAGCGGCCATCGGTTCTCCTTCATGCGTCGTTGCAGTTGAGCGCGTTCGGACAGGTCGGTGGTAGGGGTCAGCGCGAGCACGCGGCGATCGAGTCGGTGACCGGCCGCCGCGGCCGGTGCACGAACCGCGAGTGGGTGCCAAAGGTCCGGTGGCCGTACACCAGGGGCGCGACCGGGCGCGACTCCGCGTGCACCACCAGGCCGACGAGCAGCAGGTGATCCCCGCCCTCGATGACCTGCTGGAGTTCGCACGCCGCCCAGCCGGCCGCGGAGTCGAGCCGCGGCAGGCCCTGGGCCGGCCGCCAGTCGACGCCGGCGAACCGGTCCGCCCCGGAGCGGGCGAACCGCACGGCCAGCTCGTCGTCGGCCGAACTGAGCACGTTCACGCCGAGCCGGCGGGTGGCCAGCACCCGGGCGAGCAGCGCGGAGCGGCGGTCGAGGGCCACCGTGACCAGCGGCGGGGACAGCGACAGGGACGCGAACGCGCTGACCGTCGTCCCGTGCGGACCATCGGAGTCGGCCGTGGTGACGACGGTGACCGGAGCGCAGACGGCGGCCATCAGGTCGCGGAACACCTGGTCAAGCATCCTCGGCTCCAATCACCATGGTGGTTTAATGCACCCAGCCTGAGCGTGACCCCGCTCGGGTGTCAAGAGGTTGCCATAAATCAGCATGGTGATTTATGGTTACTGGCGCGACGTCCCATTCCGCCGGCTCGCCGGCGACCCGACCGGGGAGGCACCCGTGGCCATGGAAGCGCCGGCGTTCCGCCGGAGCGACTGGCAGCTGCCCGGTTCGCCGCCGACGGCAACGCGCCCGGAACAGGCGGCCGAGCAGCTCGCCGAACTCGCCGCCGCCGCCGAGCCCGGCACCCGCCTGGGCACCAAGGAGGAGCTGCGGGCGGTGTGCGGTGTCTCGGTCGGCACCTTCAACGAGGCGCTGCGCCTGGTCCAGGCGCGCGGCCTGGTCACGGTCCGTGCTGGCCGCGTGGGCGGGCTGTTCGCCAGCCGCCAGTCGCCGCTGGTCCGGCTGGGCAACTCGGTGCTCGCGATCGACGACGACGACGCGACGTCGGTGGCGGACGCGGTGCGCATCCGCGACGCGCTCGACCCGCTGCTGGTCGACGACGCGGTGCGGCACCGCTCGGCCGGCGACCTGGAGGAACTGCGGCACGGCCTGCGGCGGATGCGGGACGCCGCGGACGCCCTGGACGGAATCGCGTTCCTGCGGGCCAACTGGGCCCTGCACGCGCGCCTGGCCCGGGTCAGCCCGAACGCGATGCTGCGCTCGTTCTACCTGAGCCTGCTGGAGATGATCGAGTCGCACACCCTGGCGGTGCAGTCCGTCGACGAGCGGCCGCTGCCGGAGTACCTCCAGGGCCGCTACCGGCTGCACGCGGACCTGCTGGCGGCCGTCGAGGAGCAGGACGGTCCGCGCGCCCTGGGCCTTATCCGGGAGCACAGCGCCGTCACGCTCGGGTTGGCGGCCGCTGAGCTGGCTAACGCCGCTGAGCTGGCTAGCACAGCGTCGGGCAACACAGCGTCGGCTAATACGGGGGCACCGCGCGCGCCAGGAGCAGATGGTGAGCACTGACTATGTCGGAGCGCCGAGTGCAACCGGAGACTTCGTCCTGCGTGACGTCACGGTCGTCGACGTCACGGACGGCACTCATGCCGGCGGCCAGGACATCCGCGTCACGGGCGGGGCGATCGCGAGCATCGGCGCGACCGGGCGGCAAACGACGGACATCCCCGTGGTGGAGGGCAGCGGCGCGTTCGTCGTGCCCGGCTACGTGGACTCGCACGCCCACGCGCTCAACGACCCCGGCGAGGTAGCCGGCGCGTACGCGCTGATGCTGGCCAACGGCATCACCGGGTTCCGCCAGATGTCCGGCAGCCCGCAGCTGCTGCAGGACCGGCGGGCCGGGCGGCTGCCCGCGCCGCCCGGAGCCCCCGCGCTGCTGGCCACCCCGGGCACGCTGCTCACCCCGATGAACTCGGGCACGCCGGCCGCCGCGGCGGCCGAGGTGCGGGCCCAGCAGGAACAGGGCGCCGACTTCATCAAGGCCGGCATGACCAGTCACGACACGTTCCTCGCGGCGCTGGCCGAGGCCGGCCGGATCGGGATCCCGCTCGCCGGGCACCTGCCCGGCGATCTCGACCCCCGCGACGCGGCCCGCGGCGGGATGCGGTGCATCGAGCACCTGGGCCCCGGCGTCACCGTCTTCGCCGCCACCTGCTCCTGCGAGGCCGAGATCAGGTCCGCGCCCCCGCGCGAGATCAAGCTGCCGAAGCTCAAGCTTCCCGGCATGGACCGCGTGCTCGACCGGGTACTGCGCCAGCTTGTCGTCAACCCCGCGGTGATCACCAAGCCGTCGGACGCGTACAGCCTCGAGCTCGCCGACGCGTCCTTCGACCAGCAGCGGGCGGTTGACCTCGCCGCGCTGTTCGTCGAGCACGAGACCTGGCACTGTCCGACGCTGATCCGGCTGCACACCCAGCAGTTCGCCGACGAGCCCGAGCACAGCGCCGACCCCCGGCTGCGCTTCATCGCTCCCCACGAGATCGCCCGCTGGCGCAAGGCCACGGCCAAGTTCACGACGCTGCCGGACGCGACCCGCCAGGCACTGCGTGCGCACTGGCCGACCCAGCTGCGGCTGACCAAGACGCTGTCCGACGCGGGTGTCCCGCTGCTCGCGGGCACCGACGCGGGCGGCGCGGGCTGGGTCATCCCCGGCTTCGCCTTGCACGACGAGTTCGACCTGCTGGCCGCGGCGGGCCTGGCCCCGCTGAAGATCCTGCAGGCCGCCACCGCGGCGCCGGCCCGGTTCCTCGGTCTTGCCTCCGTCGCCGGCCGGGTGGCGCCCGGCTACCGCGCGGACCTGGTCCTGCTGGGCCGCGACCCGCTGGGCGGCGGGCCGCAGGAAGGTCACCGCGCCCTGCGCGACATCACCGCCGTCGTCCGGGCGGGCCACCTGTGGTCGCGGCCCGACCTCGATGCCGTCCTGGCCCGGGCCGAGGCCAGCCCCGCGGCGAAATGACACGGGCCGGGCGGAGGCGGCTGCATCCGTTCTGGAGTCTGGGGGGTACAGCGGGCGGACGGTGCCGGGCCGCGCCCGCTTTGTCCCCGGCCGGGCGAATACCTTAGGGTCGGATGCATGGTGACGGAGGAAGAGCGGACCGTACGGCTGCTTGACGCCCAGGCCAGCGCG